>Ga0351883_1008_pt1 | contig 77564 bp, 64 predicted proteins | sample BONcelFGM3001F14_FD_206772 | JGI IMG/M metagenome (GOLD analysis project Ga0351883, IMG submission 206772) | Enriched cells from coal bed in the Powder River Basin, Montana, United States - BONCAT cells FGM rep3 HSBNCT.FGM.300.1.F14 ...
ACCAATCATTGAAAAACCAAAGAAACCGGCTGAAGTTTTTAGTCTTCTGAACGGATCCAGGGAGCAGGGAAGTATTTATAACACCGATTCACTCATTGAGCAAGTTGATGGAAATCATCCATGGTTTACAAAGCCTCATTTGCTTATGGCTCTGCAATCATTTGAAGCCGGACTGAATGCTGGTGATCTGAGTGGATACCGGAAAATCGGGCAGGATCATGACATATCGCTTGGCTTCTGGATCAGGCCATTATCGCCGCTTGAAGGAGCGATGCCATTATTTTTATCGTTATTGAATGGCTTCAGATGCATTGTTAAAACCGAAACAGTTGAACAGCCACTTTATAAATCATTTTTTCAGTTGGTTGAAAATATTTTTCCAGGAATATCTGAAAAAATGGAATTCTCAGACGGTCCTCTCGGAGCTGTATCAGGCTATGTGATTGCAGGAGAAAGACCCAATGCCATTCAAATGAGCTATTTTGCGAAAAAGCCTGTATTTACTGATGTTGTTTCTGAGAATATCTCAATAGCAATCTTAACTGGGAATGAAACTTCCGCTGAACTTGATGCACTGGCAACCGATATATGCATGTATTTTGGGCGCTCAATTCACAATGTTACAGAACTGTATGTTCCTGAGACCAATAATTTTAGCAACCTGCTCAGCTCAATGAAAAGATTTGACTGGTATGTCAATCATTCCCGCTACTTCAATCATTACGAGTATCGGAAAGCTGCTTATCTGGTATCGGGAGAGCCCTTTATTGACAATGGTTTTCTGTTGCTCAGGAAAACTTCATCAGTTTCCCGTTTTACAGGGGTTTTAAATTATCGCGAATTTAAAAATATGTCTGAATTAAATGGGTTTTCAGAAGGAAGGGTAATTTATCGGGCAAATCCAGATTCTGCAAAAGGGGAGAGGCTTTTCGGGAGCGCTTTCACCATGCCTTTCCTTAATTCTTCCGGGTTCTTTTCATTTCTAATCAATTTTATGGATTAACATGAAAATCCGCAAGCTGATTTTTTTAATCATTATGCCACATAAATTACATCCGCCATGCGATTGTTTTAAACAAGAGAATGTTAAAAAGATTATGTAAAAATAAGTCGCAGATTTTTTGGTGATTAAGAAAAATGTTTCTACTTTTGCAAACCCAAAAATGTCGGGATAATACGTATTTTTAAAGCGTATATCACAGATCGGCAGTTTTCACCAGAATAGGGCCACTTAAATAACCATTGAACTCATGAAAAAAGACATTCATCCGAAGGATTACAGACTGGTTGTATTTAAAGATATGTCAAATGACCTTTCTTTTGTAACCAAGTCAACCGTAGCCACCAAGGATACCATTGTTTGGGAAGACGGAACCGAGTATCCTCTTATCAAGCTTGAGATTTCGAATACTTCTCATCCTTTTTACACTGGTAAGATTAAACTCATTGATACCGCTGGACGTGTTGATAAGTTTAAAACCAAGTATCAAAAGCATTTTGACAACAGACCAAAAGTCTAAAAGTTTTCACCATTGCTTTGTTGATAATATTTCAGAAGCCCTTTTTATGAAAGGGCTTTTTTATTTATTTTTGACGATCGGTTAAATTAACAGCTTAAAAGCAATTCTATGAATTACATTCTTTTTGACGAAGCCCGCAGGGAAAACCTGCTTCCGCTAACTTTTATGAGGCCAGTAGCTGACATAAGATTTGGTATTCTGACCATCAGAGAAAAGTGGGAGAAATATCTCTCGTGCAAAACCTCAACACTTACCGACAATTATCTGGCAGCCAAATTTCCATTGATAAAAGAGGAAGAAAATATTATCATAAACGGAGCTATTTGCCCTAATCCTGAGCTTATTAAGGAAATTAACAGAATTAAATCAGGGCAGGCTCTCGTGAGTGGCGAAACCATACTTGCCATGTGCCTTAATGCAAAGGATTTCGAAAAAATGTCCGGCTCAATTGATGAAATAAGTACTGATGTCAAGTATTTGGAAATCAATAATGTGTGGGATGTTTATTCGAAAAACGCAGAAGCATTGAAGGCTGACTTTGAATTGTTGACGAAAGGACGTAAATCACAGCCCATTCCTTCTCATTGCATTGCTATTGCTGCTGAGAATATTTTTATTGAAGAAGGTGCAGAATTAATAGCTGCAACTTTAAATGCTTCATCAGGCCCCATATATATTGGTAAAAAGGCCGTTGTGATGGAAGGCAGCAATATCCGTGGCCCATTTGCACTTTGTGATCACTCATGGGTAAAAATGGGTGCAAAAATTTACGGAGGCACAACCATTGGTCCGTATTCAAAAGTTGGTGGAGAAATTAACAATTCTGTTATTTTTGGATATTCCAACAAAGCGCATGATGGTTTCCTCGGCCATTCCGTAATCGCAGAATGGTGTAATCTGGGAGCTGATACGAATACGTCAAATCTCAAAAATACTTATGATCAGGTGAAAATCTGGAATTATCCGGTTGAATCTTTTATTGATTCAGGTCAGCAATTTTGTGGTTTGATTATGGGCGACCATTCTAAATGCGGAATCAATACCATGTTCAATACAGGAACAGTAGTTGGTGTGAGTTCGAATATATTTGGTTCGGGATATCAGCGAAACTTTATTTCTTCATTTAAATGGGGCGGAGTTTCGGGTTTCTCTACATTTTTGCCAAAAAAAGCAATTGAAGTTGCTAAGGAAATGTACAGAAGAAGAAATCTGGAACTTTCTGATCTGGACGCCAGGTTAATCGAAGATGTTTACAATCTCACACATGGCTATCGGCGCATGTAAACCTTTTACACTAAATCTTGTTTAACCGGTACCTGTCCTGTGCCGGTTTTTTTATCCGGCATGAAATTTGACACAATGGCAAAGGTTGTTAATACTGACAAAACTGACATCTTATTCTATAACTTTAGCTTACACTGACATGACTAATGATGGATTCGGATTAACCGAACTAATCGAAAATGAAACTGAATTTATTCCCCTGCTTTCAGCAGAGGATGAAGAACAGATGAATGCAGAAGAAGTGCCGGAAACACTTCCGATTCTTCCATTACGCAACACCGTATTATTCCCTGGAGTTGTTATTCCAATTACTGTTGGAAGAGATAAATCAATAAAACTGATTAAAGAATTTTACAAGGGTTCCAGAATTATAGGTGCTGTTTCTCAGAGAGATATTGAAATTGAAGATCCCAGAATTAAGGATTTGAATGAGGTTGGAACTATTGCTTATATAATTAAACTATTGCAAATGCCCGACGGCAGCACAACTGCCATAATTCAGGGAAAAAAAAGGTTCAGGATTTCAGAATTTATTCAGGATGATCCTTATTTTGTTGCTAAAGTGGTTCCATTCGAGTCGAACCGCGCATTAACCAAGGATAAGAGATTCAACGCTTTGATTGCCTCGGTTAAAGATCTTGCAATTCAAATAATCAATCTTTCACCAAATCTTCCTTCAGACTCAGTTTTTGCAATAAGAAATATTGAAAGTCCTGTTTTTCTTGTAAATTTCATCTCATCCAATATGAACATATCGGTAGATGAAAAACAGAATCTGCTTGCTATCGACGATTTGGTTGAACGGGCAAGTATGGTTTTGGGATTATTAACACGTGAACTTCAGATTATTGAGCTTAAAAATCAGATTCAAAGTAAAGTCAAAATTGATCTGGATAAGCAGCAAAGAGATTATCTCTTAAACCAGCAACTGAAGACCATTCAGGAAGAACTCGGTGATAACTCACATACTCAAGACATTGCCGAACTTCGTAACCGATCAAAAATTAAAAACTGGCCTGACAATGTAGCAGAGGTTTTTAATAAAGAACTGTTGAAACTTCAACGTATGAATCCTTCAGCAATGGAATATTCCATGCAGCTGAATTATCTCGAAATTCTTATTGATCTTCCGTGGAACGAACATACCAAGGACAATTTTGATCTGAAGCGTGCCCGTAAAATTCTTGATCAGGATCATTACGGACTGGAAACTGTAAAAGATCGCATCATTGAATACCTAGCCGTATTGAAACTTAAAGGTGACATGAAATCGCCAATCCTTTGTCTCTTTGGCCCTCCGGGGGTTGGCAAAACTTCGCTCGGAAAGTCAGTAGCACGAGCAGTGGACAGAAATTACATCAGAATGTCACTCGGTGGTTTGCGCGATGAAGCGGAAATTCGGGGACATAGAAAAACTTACATAGGAGCCATGCCAGGCAGGGTTTTGCAAAGTATTAAAAGAGCCAAAGCTTCAAACCCCGTTTTTGTGCTCGATGAAATTGATAAAGTTATCGGAGCCAATATCAATGGCGATCCATCGGCAGCTTTACTTGAAGTACTTGATCCTGAGCAGAATAATTCATTTTATGATAATTTTGTTGAATTGGAGTACGACCTCTCAAAAGTAATGTTCATCGCCACTGCCAATAATCTCAGCACCATTCATCCTGCTTTACGCGATAGAATGGAAATTATTGAAATTAATGGTTATCTGCTGGAAGAAAAGCTTGAAATCGCCCGTAAACATTTGTTGCCAAAACAATTATCAGAACACGGTGTAACTCCTGAGCAGCTTAAGTTTGAGAAAAAGATATTTGAGAAAATCATTGATGGTTACACCCGTGAATCCGGGGTTCGTGATCTGGAGAAAAAAATTGCGAAGGTAATCAGGCATCAGGCAAGGTTTATTGCCGGAGATGATTCCTATAATATAAATGTAACTGAAGAAGACATTCGCAAGATTCTCGGGCCTATCAAATACCAGAAAGAACAGGACGACAAAACTCATATTGCCGGAGTAGTTACAGGCTTGGCATGGACTCCGGTAGGAGGGGAAATACTTTTTGTTGAAACCAGCCTCAGCAGAGGTACTGGTAAACTTACTTTAACCGGAAATCTTGGTGAAGTAATGAAAGAATCAGCAACTCTGGCTTTTGAATACCTTAAATCACACGGATCAGAATTCGGACTTAACCCCGAGGTATTTGAAAAATGGAATGTTCATATGCATATACCTGAAGGTGCAACTCCAAAAGATGGTCCATCTGCCGGTATAACTATGCTGAGTGCATTGGCTTCAGCTTTTACACAGCGCAATGTAAAACCCCGCCTGGCCATGACCGGTGAAATTACCCTGAGGGGAAAAGTGCTTGCAGTGGGCGGAATCAAAGAGAAAATTCTTGCTGCCCGTCGATCTGGAATTAAGGAAATTATTCTTCCATCTGATAATCAAAAGGATATTGAAGAAATAAAACCAGCATATATTAAGGGGATTAAGTTTCATTATGTGGAGCTGATGAGTCAAGTAATTCACCTTGCTTTGGCCGATTCAAAAGTCGCTAAACCTTTAAACATCAACTACTAATTATTTATTGTTTTGGTTTTTCATGAAAAAAATATTAATTATTCTTGGTCACCCTGTTAAGGATACTTTCTCTGGTTTGTTGTTTGAAAATTATCGAAATGGTGCATTGGCTTCAGGAGCCGAAGTTAAAGAGTTGGTTTTACGTGAGTTGAAATTTGATTTGAATTTTAGCGAAGGTTATCGGGGTAACCAGGAACTGGAGCCGGATCTGCAAAAAGCTCAGGAATTAATAACCTGGGCTGAGCATATTGTTTTAATATATCCAAATTGGTGGTCAACCTTTCCAGCTTTGCTCAAGGGTTTCATCGATCGCACTTTTCTGCCGGGTTTCGCATTTAAATATCGAAAAGGTTCATTGCTGTGGGATAAATTGCTCACAGGAAGATCTGCCCGGCTGATTATTACTATGGATACTCCTCCATGGTATTATTGGTTGGTTTACCGACGACCCGGTCACAACGCTATGAAGCGGGGGATTCTGGAGTTTTGTGGCATCAGACCCGTGAGAATCACAACCATCGGTTCACTCAAAGTATCATCTGAAAGCAAAAGGCAGCAGTGGCTGAGCAAAGTATTGAAACTTGGTAAACAGATGAGGTAATTCTCAATTCTGTTTTTTACCTTATGATTTTACCTGCAACCTTGTAAAGATTGCAGGTTTTTTTATTGGAATAACTTTTTGATTTTATTTATTTTACAATTATTAATTGATGACAATTAATTTTTTGTTTGAGATGCTTTTGCCTGATCTTAAGGAAACTATATAGGTTCCTGCCGGGATATTTTTGATATTGAGTAACTTTGAGTGGTCACCCGGGCTATATTGTTCCTCTGCCGTTTCATGGATTACTCTGCCATTGAGTTCGTTAATTCTGAATGAAACCAATGAAGTTTCTTTCAATGAGAATTGAGCGACAAATTTTTCCTTAGCCGGATTTGGTTCAATTGTAAAAAAGTTTAGAGGTGTAACCGGCTGATAATCATTCGCAACAACAGTACTTGCCTGTTTGAGCAGAATATTGTTATCCGGATCGAAAGTAAGTCCGACAGGACGATTATTGAACGACAAGGTAAATGCCTGATTATTTGCATCATTCATCACCCTGACAGTAGTATCCGGAGCACCTTGAAATCTTATTTTCAATTCAAGTGGCATTGTAAAGAAAGGTGCATTGGTTTGAACCTGATTTGCCTGAAAATGTACGTTCCAGATATTGTTGCCCAGATCTTCGAAACTATAAGTGTTATTGTACACAGGGTGATTGGGCTCATATACCCATTGATTAAAAAACCACTCCAGATCCTGACCGGTAACTTCACTCATTTTGACAATAAAATCTCCTGTTGTGGCTGATTTATACCTGAAATTTGCTGTGTCGTTTGCATATTCGTATATACTGTTGAAAAACAACGAATCGCCAACCACATAGCGGTATTGATGCAGTACACATGATGATTTCATATAAGTGATTGCATAATTGAAGAGTGTTGTGTTTGGAGGAGGCGAAAATGCCCATTGCGGGTTCGACAATGGCCAGCCCGGATTTTGTGCCAGATAATAACTGGCATTGGAATTGAGTTGAGATTTATACGCCTGTTGTCCGCTCACTTCGCCTATCCACAAAGCTTCACTGAAGGTGGCAAAACTTTCATTCAGCCACAGGTCGGCCCATGTTGCGCAGGTTATCATATCGCCAAACCACTGATGGGCAAATTCATGGGCAATCAGGCTGGAGTACCAGCAGCCCTGACAAAGACTGGTTAGACTTTGATTCTCCATTCCACCCCATTGAAATAGAGGACTTAAGGTAGCAAAGCCATCCTTTTCGAATGGATGCTCCCCGAATATTGAGTAGAAATAATCAGCCAAAGGAATAATCATCTGCATCATGTTGGCAGGATTCTCTCCGGGATTATAATAAAACCTTATGGGTAAAGTGTCGTTTGTGCCGGGAGTTATCCAGTTAACGATTTCAAGATTATAATTAACTCTTGACGAAATCACCATGATGTAGGTTGCAATCGGATCGCGGCTTATCCATGTGTACCATGTTGTATCTGATGTGGTAACTGAATCTGCCAGCCTGCCGTTTGAACCTAGTTTAACGTTTGATGGAACCTTGGCTCTCAGTGTAAGCGTTGCTTTGTCGGAAGGTTGATCATAACAAGGAAACCATTTTCTTGCTCCCTGAGGCTCACAGTCTGTAAAAACAAATCCGTTGCCAACATTAAATGCATTATCGGTAACATCCAGATGGTTATAATCTATGCTCACATCAACAATTTCTCCAACATGATAATTGCCATCAAGTTGAATTGTCAATGTGTCCTGAGCATGAGTAAACGAAACCCCTGCCAGTCCCACTGAGTTTATCTGAAGTGAAGTATTGACAGCATTCAGTTTGATTTCCGATAATAATGTATCAACCCTGAAGGTAACAATTGAATTGGCTGAAAACGATTTTGGATACGGATCCGTATAGCAATGATAAATATCCATATCCAATTCGTAATTCAATACATCAAAGGTGTGTCGGGGTGAGTTTGGACCCCGTAAAGTTGAAATATCAATATCAGGGCGCATTTGTTTTCCATGAGCACAAAATTCGCTCCCATGAAAGTGTTCTGTTTCCTGTGCCAGCAGTGATCCTGAAGCAAAGAGCAATATGAAAAAAGTGAGTGTAATAGTTTTCATGACTAGGTTTTTGAATTTCAAAGATAGATATTTACAGAAGAACTTGAGATGTAACATTATAAATCAAACCGAGCTTTGCCTGTCAATGTTTGATTTTGATCAAATAAAACGTACAAAAGAAAAAATCAGTACGGAGTATAGTTTCCGAGTCAGCATTGTTAACTTTGTGGTTTATTTCCTTCTGATGATGCACCGTATATTTCAGGCTTTAATCTCGATAATTTTTTTGCTTTCTTCCTGTCGCGTGGGGATTAAACCCGAAGAAGGCAAGACTGTTTTCCGCTACAATGAGTCTGCCGGAATTACTTCGCTGGATCCTCTATTTGCACGTAATCAGGCAAATATATGGGCAGTTAATCAGTTGTTTAGCGGATTGGTTCAGCTCGATAGCAATATGCAGGTAAAGCCATGTATAGCCAAATCCTGGGAGATTTCGGAAAATGGTACATTTTACACTTTTGCTTTGCGCAATGATGTTGTTTTTCATAATGATACCTGTTTTTCCGATGGAGTTGGAAGAATTGTAAAGGCATCCGATGTTGAGTTCAGCCTTAAAAGACTTGCCAATCCTGCTCTTGCTGCACCAGGAGCTTGGGTTTTGGGTTACGTACGGTCATCTGACGGAATTCCTGAAATTCAGGCTATAGATGACACCACACTGATAATCAGGCTCGACAGACCTTTTCCTCCGTTTCTCGGGATGCTTGGAATGCAATACTGCTCGGTGGTGCCATTTGAAGCCATTGAGAAATATGGGAATGAGTTCAGAAATCATCCGGTTGGGACTGGCCCATTTCGTTTTGGTATGTGGAAGGAAGGGGTGAAGTTGGTGTTGTTGAAAAATGAATCCTATTTCGAATTCGAAGAAGGGATAAGATTACCGCACCTTGATGCCGTAGCAATTTCATTTATTATCGACAAACAATCTGCTTTTCTTGAATTTGTAAAAGGAAATCTTGATTTTATGTCGGGCATTGATGCCAGTTATAAAGATGAATTGCTCACACCTTCCGGCAAACTGAATCCAAAATATGAAGCCTCTGTCAACATGACAAGCCAACCTTATCTGAATACCGAATACCTTGGATTTCTGTATGATACTGCAAGCCCTTTGCTTAAAAACAACCCTTTAAAGGATGTTAGGGTGAGAAAAGCTATAAATATGAGCTTTGACCGAAAAAAGATGATCCGTTATCTGAGAAACGGAATAGGAGAGCCTGGTATTAAAGGTATGATTCCCAAAGGTATGCCTGGCTATAATGAAAACTCAGATTATGGCTACAACTATAATCCGGAAATGGCCAGAAAATTATTGGCAGAAGCCGGATTCCCAACGGGAAAAGGTTTGCCACCCATAACACTCTCAACCAATGCGTCTTATCTTGATTTGTGCCAGTTCATTCAAAGTGAAGTGATTAAGCTTGGTCTTCAGATGAAGATTGATGTAAGTCCACCTGCTACCCTGCGTGAAAATATTGCTCAGGCACGGATACCTTTTTTCAGGGGATCATGGATTGCCGATTACCCGGATGCCGAAAATTATCTGTCACTTTTCTATTCAGGAAATCATACTCCTGCCGGACCGAATTATACAAAGTATTCAAATCCGGAGTTTGATCAGCTTTTTCTGAAAACAACCATTCTTGCTTCTGATTCGGCCCGTTATGCAGCTTATACTGAGTTGGATAGTATTATAATGAATGATGCCCCTGTTATTGTATTGTTTTACGACCAGATTCTGAGATTTTCCCGCTCCAGCATTACAGGTCTTGGATCTAATCCTATGAATCTGCTGGTTTTAAAAAATGTAAAAAAGTCTGGTGACAAAAATCAGTTTAACCAGCATTAATTTCTACTTCAAAACAAAATCAAACCTTAAATACTTATGATTGAATGTAGCAGAGAGTTTTTCTTTATAAATCAGAAGTTGCATGAAACTTCAATGTTTGAGGATATTTTTCATCCTCCTGTTAATTATATTTATGAGGTTTTCAGGGTTGCTCATGGGATTCCGCTTTTTATTGAAGATCACATCGACAGATTTTTCCAAACCGCAGAGCTGGCTGCAATAAAAACAGACTTTTATAAAACTCAACTGGCAAACTATATTAATCTTGTGATCAGGAATAATTCATTGGAAGATGGAAATATAAAGATTGCCTGTTTTCATAATGTGAATGGAAATACTGATCTTTTTATATACTATACGCCTCATGTTTATCCAACTGAAAAGGAGTACAGTTTCGGAGTAAATGTTGATCTCTTTTTCGCTGAGCGAAAAAATCCCAACGCCAAGGTGATGAATACTGAAATGCGGCATTCAACAGATGAAGCGAAGCATGAACAGGGAGTTTATGAGCTCTTGCTTGTTGATAACGAAGGGTTTATAACGGAAGGAAGCAGATCTAATGTGTTTTTTATCAAAGATGGCTTACTTATAACTCCTCCGGCCGATACAGTTCTTGAAGGCATTACCCGTAAACAGATTCTCAGTTTGTGCAGAGAAAATGGCATTGATTTTCAGGAATCAAAAGTTCATTATAGCGAATTAACCACCTATGATTCACTGTTTATCTCGGGCACTTCACGTAGAGTATTGCCTGTTAAAAGAGTCAATAATCTTGAATTTTCTGTCACAAATACTTTATTACAAAGGCTTCATCAATTGTTTGATAAAAAGGTTTCAGACTATATCAATCAAAAAGAAAAAGCTATTTGAGAGGTACATTTCACCTTATTCATTGGGTTGTAATAATAAAAATCAATTGCTGCTGACAGTATCGAAAAAAGGCTGAACCTTTTAAGAAGTTCAGCCTTTGACAAATTCAAAAGGAAACTTTATTTCTCCGCGAGTGCTGAAATATCATACATCACATTGGCATATGCACCAGCGTTCAGTTTTTGTCTTACTTCTTTGAAAGCGTTGATGGTGTAAGTCACATCTTCAAGTGTGTGAACTGCTGTAGGGATGATTCTCAGCAGAATAACTCCTTTGGGAACAACCGGATAAGTTACAATGGAACAGAAAATGCTGTAATTTTCGCGTAGGTCAACGGTAATCTGAGTAGCCTCAGGAATACCGCCCTCAAGAATAACAGGTGTAACCGGTGATGCTGCTTTACCAAGATTAAATCCGGCCTCGCGCAATCCGCTTTGCATTGCATTTACAATTTTCCAGAGGTTGTTTTTGAGTTCAGGATGGTTTCGGATTAATTCCAGGCGTTTAAGAGAACCGATGACCATGGGCATTGGCAACGATTTGGCAAAGGTTTGCGAACGCATATTATGACGCAAAAAATCAACAATCTCAGAAGTGGTTGCAACAAATGCACCAATGCCAGCCATTGCTTTTGCGAAAGTTCCGAAGTAAACATCTACTTCATCCATTACTCCTTGTTCCTGATGCGTTCCGGCACCGGTAGCTCCCATGGTTCCAAATCCATGTGCATCATCAACAAGTAACCTGAAATCGAATTCTTTTTTTAATGCTACAATGTCCTTTAGATTGCCCTGATCACCGGTCATGCCATAAACACCTTCAGTAATAACAAGGATGCCACCACCGGTTTCGTCGGTCAGTTTTTTGGCACGCTGAAGTTGAATGCGCAGGTTTTCCATATTGTTGTGCGGAAATACAAACCTTTTGCCCATATGCAAACGGGCACCATCAATAATACAGGCATGTGATTCGCTATCGTAAACAATGGCATCGTGACGGTCAACCAAAGCATCAACAATAGAAACCATTCCCTGATATCCGAAATTAAGCAAAAAAGCATCTTCCTTTCCAACAAAAGCAGCCAGTTCGCGCTCAAGTTGCTCGTGGTAAATGGTCTGCCCCGACATCATACGTGCACCCATAGGGTAGGCGAGGCCCCATTGCTTGCTTGCATTTGCATCAGCCTCGCGCACTTCAGGATGGTTAGCAAGACCCAGATAATTGTTCAAACTCCAGACAAGCACATCTTTCCCCCTGAATTTCATTCGGTTAGAAATTTCACCTTCAAGTTTTGGAAACATAAAGTATCCATCGGCCTGTTTTGCATACATCCCTAAAGGACCTAAATTCTGTACTCTTCTTTTAAATATATCCACAACTCAGTTTTTAAAGTTATTGTTCTGGTAAATTGAGTGCAAAGCTATGCAATTTTCCTGCTGAATAGAATATCTGATTCCCGGTTTTTATTTGCTTCATTATGATTGAACTTTCGATGCAATGGTATGTTTAAGATTTCTAATTAAATTATAAACAATGGATCAACCCATCGTGGTTTTTTGGTTTCGAAGAGACCTGAGGTTAAATGATAATCATGGTTTATACCGCGCATTAGTAACAGGCTTAAAGGTTTTACCAATCTTTATATTCGATTCTGACATTCTGAATAAATTGCCTGAAGATGATAAAAGGATTGTTTTTATTCATAATCAGATTCATAATCTCAATAAAACAATAGAATCATTCGGAAGCAGTCTTCAGGTTTTTCACGGTGAGCCCGCTGCAATTATCGAAATGCTGACAAGTCAGCAAAACATCCGATCTGTTTATTGTAACCACGATTATGAGCCCTATGCTACCCAAAGAGATGCTGCGATTGAAAATTTACTGAAAAGTAAAGGTATTTCCTTTGAAACTTTTAAAGATCAGATTCTATTTGAAAAATCAGAGATCGTAAAAAGTGATAAATCGCCTTATGTGGTATTCACACCATACAGCCGCCGTTGGATGGAAATGAAGCATTTTTCAGGAGTACCGTCTTATCAATCTGAGCAGTTCCTTCAAAATATGATTCCATTTGAATCCAATAAAATTCCAACCCTCGGCCAATTGGGTTTTAAAGACCAGATTGTTTCATTTTCTATTCCTTCAATAAATGAAGCTTTGCTTGAAAGTTATGCCGAAGCGCGCAACTTCCCCGGGCTTGACAACACATCAAGGCTTGGTCATCACCTCAGGTTCGGGACCATCAGCATCAGAGATTGTATCAGGGCAGGAGAAAAACATAGTCAGGTGTGGCTGAATGAATTAATATGGCGGGAATTTTTTATGCAGATTCTTTGGCACTTTCCAAAAGTTGAAAAATCAGCATTCAGGTCAGGTTATGACAGAATACTCTGGAATAATAATACTGAAGATTTTGAAAAATGGTGTAGCGGTAACACCGGATATCCGCTTGTTGATGCAGGGATGAGAGAACTCAACCAAACCGGATTTATGCACAATCGCGTAAGAATGGTGGTTGCAAGTTTCCTGATCAAACACCTGCTGATTGACTGGAGATGGGGAGAAGCGTATTTCGCTGAAAAACTGCTTGATTTTGAACTATCTTCCAACAATGGCAACTGGCAATGGGCCGCAGGTTCCGGGTGCGATGCTGCTCCGTATTTCAGGATTTTTAATCCATCGGAGCAACTGAATAAATTTGATAAAGAACTCACATATGTCAGGCACTGGGTACCTGAGTACGCAACTTCAAAATATGCTCAACCTATGATAGATCATGTGTTCGCGAGGCAGCGTTGTCTGGCTGCTTATTCCATGGCTTTAAAGCAATAAATAATGCAGTTTCGGGCAATTGAACACCAGGATTTTAAATCGGAATTGCTTCTTACTCATAATTAATGTTAAGACTTGGCATCTGTTGTAATAAATGTAGATTCAAGTCGTTCATTGTATCCTGAAAATAACTACTTTTGCGCCATGAATAGAAAAAGCCTGCTACCCTTACTTTTCGGACTGTTCATTATACTTACTTCATGCAGTAAGTATCAGAAGTTGCTTAAAAGCACTGATAATGAACAAAAATATGAAATGGCTTTTGCCTACTTTGAGGACAAGGATTACTACAGGGCTATTCAGTTGTTTGATCAACTTCAGGCCTTTTACCGTGGAACCGATAAGGCTGAGCGCATAGCATTTTACTACGCTTATGCTCATTATGAGCAGCGCGACTATATTTTGGCCAGTTATTATTTCAAACAATTTGCCAGAAGCTACCCCAATAGTAAGAATGCTGAGGAATCGGCTTACATGAGTGCTTATTGCAACTACCTGGATTCGCCTCCATCAAGTCTTGATCAAACGGTTACTTTGGACGCAATTAAAGATCTTCAGCTTTTCATAAATCAATATCCCAAAAGTGAGCGTGTCGTTAAGGCAAATGGCCTTATTGATGAGCTACGAATGAAGCTTGAAACCAAGGCCTATGACATTGCTCTTCTCTATTTTAAGATGAACGATTACAAGGCTACTATCCTGAATTTTCAGAACCTCATCAAAGATTTTCCTGATACAAAATACCGTGAATCAGCTATGTATCATATTGCCAAAGCATATTACTCTTATGCTGAGAAAAGCATTGATTCAAAAAAAGCCGAACGCTATCAGCATACTTACGATGCCATTGATAACTTTGCCTCGTATTTTCCTGAGTCCGGAAATATCAAAGAATTGCGCGCAATTCAAAAGAATGCACAAAAACAATTAAGTAATCTTTCAGCTTTACAATAAACACAAAAATGGACTTTAAAAGAATTAAAACTGACACAACCGCGGTAACCCGCAACATCCATCAACTGATGGTGCCAACCGGAAACATCTACGAATCTGTTGCAATTCTGTCGAAACGTGCCAACCAGATTTCGTTGGAGCTCAAAGAAGAACTTCAGGCGAAACTTTCTGAGTTTGCATTGCCCAGCGATAACCTTGAAGAAGTTTTTGAAAATCGCGAGCAGATTGAAATAGCTAAATACTATGAGCATCTTCCAAAACCAACACTAATTGCTGTTCAGGAGTTTATGAATGAGCAGGTGTATTTCAGAAATCCGGCTAAAGAAAACAGGGAAGATTTCTAACTGATCAGAATTTGATCCAATGTTGAAGGGCAAGAAAATACTTATTGGCATATCAGGTAGCATTGCTGCTTATAAAATCCCTCTGCTTGTTCGTTTACTGATTAAAGAGGGGGCAGAGGTAAAAGTAGTAATGTCTTCGGTTGCCTGTGATTTTGTTACACCTTTAACTTTATCAACGCTTTCGCAAAAGCCAGTGCTGATTGAACCTTACAACAAGGTTGACGGCAGTTGGAACAGCCATGTTGAATGGGGCAGGTGGGCCGATGTTTTTATTATGGCTCCCGTTTCTGCCAATACGCTCGCAAAAATGGCTGCAGGCATTGCAGATAATCTGCTTACAACCACATACCTTGCAGCAAAATGTCCGGTATTCTTCGCTCCGGCTATGGATCTTGATATGTTTCATCATCCAACTACCAAACGAAATGTGAATACCTTGCTGTCATTTGGCAATCGTTTGATTGAACCTCAGGTTGGTGAATTGGCAAGCGGACTTTGCGGCGAAGGAAGGATGGAAGAACCAGAAGTGATTTTTGAGGTTATCAAAGGTTTTTTTTTGAAAACCAATGACTTATCCGGAAAGAAACTTTTGATTTCTGCAGGCCCGACCTACGAATCAATTGATCCTGTCCGGTTTATAGGTAATCACTCATCCGGTAAAATGGGCTATGCAATAGCTCAGGAAGCTGCAAAAAGAGGTGCCGAGGTAATTCTTGTCTCCGGACCTGTTGAACTGCAGGCAAATCATCCAAACATCACAACAATAAAGGTTAAATCTGCAGATCAGATGGCTGAAGCTTGCTTTAAAGCATTCTCAGATTCTGACATTTGTATAATGGCCGCAGCTGTTGCCGATTATAAAGTCGCTGATCCATCTCTGCAAAAGATAAAAAAGACAGGAACATCGCTTAGCCTTGAACTCGTTAAAAACACAGATATCCTTGCTGAATTGGGTAAGATGAAAAAAACGGGTCAATTTTTAACCGGCTTTGCGCTTGAAACTGAAAATGAAAACTTTAATGCCTGGGAGAAACTCAAAAATAAAAACCTTGATCTCATAGTGCTCAATTCACTCAACGATGCAGGAGCAGGGTTTGGGACCGACACCAATAAAGTAACCCTCTTTTTTAACGATGGCAAAATTTCGGAAATACCTCTGAAATCAAAAGTTCAGGTTGCAGTTGACATTGTTGATGCAATTTTGTCAAAGATTTAAACGTTATTGTCATTCAATGTTCAAATCGATAGAAATGAAGCACATAATAATAGGTTTACTTTTTCTGCTCCCTTTCACCAAAGGCATAGCCCAGGAATTTAATGTAACGGTTCAGGTTACCTCGCCCATGGTTGAAGGATCTGAAAAAAAAATATTTGAAACACTTCAGCAGGAGTTGTACGATTTTGTTAATAACACCAAGTGGACAAATTTCAGTTACAAACCCGAAGAACGCATTGAAGGAACCATTCTTATTACCGTTGATCAGCGGTCAGGAGAAGAATTCAGAGGCAAAATGAATCTTGCACTTCGCAGACCTGTTTACAAGGCATCCTATAATTCACCACTTTTTAATTATCTTGACAGAGATTTTGATTTCACATACGTTGAATTTCAAGCTATGGAATACTCTGACAACGTATATACCTCCAATCTTACTTCAGCCATTGCTTACTACCTTTATATTTATCTGGGTCTTGACGGTGATTCATTTGCACGCATGGGTGGAGCGCCATATTATGCCAAAGCGCAGAATATTGTGAATATGGGGCAGAATGCAAGAGAAAAAGGGTGGAAAGCATTCGAAAGTCAGAAAAACCGTTACTGGTTAATTGAAAACCTGACCAATCCGGCTTACTCATCGGTACGTGAAGCCATGTATCGTTACCATCGCCATGGGCTTGATATTATGGCCGATGATGTCGAAGCAGGACGTGCCGGCATCAATGAAAGCCTTGAGTTGCTCAGGAAAGCAAACCGCGAGCGCCCCGGACTATTCATACTGCAGTTATTTCTTGAAGCTAAGCGTGACGAACTGATAAATATTTACAGTCAGGCATCTCCCATGGATAAAACCAAAGCAGTGAATATCCTGAAAGAAATTGATCCGGCAAACGCAAACAGATATCAGAAAATTCTTGAGGCTGCAAAATAAGCACAGCATTTGCCGAGGTATTTCGTAAATTTGTACCGATAAACCTATTCAGGCATATGCTAATTCGCCTTTCCATTAAAAATTACGCGTTAATCAGAGAACTGGATATTGAATTCGGGAAGTCATTCTCTGTAATAACAGGCGAAACCGGTGCAGGAAAATCTATCATTCTGGGTGCACTTTCATTGATTCTGGGTCAAAGAATCGACAATCAAAGCTTTTCAGATAATACCGCAAAGTGCAGTATCGAAGGTGCTTTCGACATCTCGAAATGTTCTCTGGAATCCTATTTTGATGAAAATGATCTTGATTTTGATCCGGTTTGCATCATACGCCGCGAAATTACTCCACAAGGAAAATCGCGCGCTTTTGTCAACGACACACCTGTTAACCTGAACCAACTCAAAGAAATTACCGGCAAACTGGTGGATGTTCATTCACAGCATCAAACCCTTCTGCTTCAGGAATCTGCATTTCAATTATCGGTAGTTGATTCGGTAGCAGGCTGCGGACCACTGCTGATGCAATATAAACTTGCTTTTAAAGAGTTAAATGATCTGATCAGCAAAAGGGCTGAATTGCTGACCAAACAGAAGCAATCGCAATCAGAACTGGATTACCTCAATTTCCTTTTCGACGAACTTGATAAAGTCAGGCTGGTCCCCGGCGAGCAGATCCTGGCAGAATCAGAAGTCGAAATTCTCAGCCATGCCGAAGAGATAAAGGCAAAACTCTACTCCGCTGCCGATCTATTATTAAACCGCGACGAAAATCTGCTGAAGCAACTCAATGAAGTATGGAATCAATTGGGAGCAATCGCAAAATATCATACCGAAATTGGTGATCTTTCCTCAAGACTCAAAGAGGTAGTTTTTGAATTAAAAGACATTGCCGAAACGGTTGATCGTTTGGCTGAAAATACTTCATTTGATCCGGCTCGCCTGGAACAACTGAACGAACGGCTTTCAATACTGTATCAATTTGAACAGAAACACCATGTTCGTTCAGTGGAAGAATTGATAGAGATAAGAGATTCTATTGAACTAAAAATCAACGGAGTAACATCTCTGTCTGAATCAATTGAAAAACTTACCCGTGAAATCAATAGCAAAGCTGAAAAGTTAAATGAGCTTTCAGCAAAACTTACAGCTTTAAGGAAAAAATCACTTCCATTAATAGAAAGTGAGGTGCTGAAGATTGTTACTCAATTGGGAATGAAAGATGCGCGGTTCAGCATTTCTATTTCACAATTACCTACGCCCGGGCGCAATGGCAACGATGCCATAACATTCCTTTTCAGTGCCAACAAAGGAACGCCATTAAATGATCTGTCCAAAGTGGCATCCGGTGGTGAGCTTTCGAGGCTTATGCTTGCTGTCAAATCTATGATTTCGTCAAGCAGCCTGCTTCCAACCATCATTTTCGATGAAATCGACAGCGGAATTTCGGGGGATGTTGCATCCAAGGTTGGGAATATCCTGAAAAAAATATCTGAAAAAATGCAGGTGATCGTCATTACGCACCTTCCGCAAATTGCCGGGCGAAGCAATGAGCATTTTAAAGTTTACAAGTTCATCGAAAACGAAAAGACATACTCTTCGATAGACAGATTGAACGACGATGAACGCATTGCAGAGCTGGCTTTAATGATCAGTGGTAATCCCAATCTTGAAGCAGCGCGTGAAACAGCAAAAGAACTGCTGCGAAACAATTGAGTTCTTATTTTGTTTGAATCCTGAAACTTTGGCAATATTGCCTGATATCAAATCTTAATTTATGGCGTACAATTTACTCAAAGGAAAAAAGGGAATTATTTTTGGAGCACTGAACAGCAACTCCATTGCCTGGAAAATTGCAGAAAGAGCCCACGAAGAAGGAGCAGAGTTGGTTTTAACCAATACTCCACTTGCCATCCGAATGGGCGAAATGGACGAACTGGCTGCAAAAACCGGTTCGCTGATGGTTCCTGCTGATGCAACCAGTGTTGCTGATCTTGAAAACCTTTTTGCTAAAGCAATGGAAGCATTCGGGGGTCAGGTTGATTTCGTGCTGCATTCAATTGGTATGTCACCAAATGTCAGGAAGAAACTTCCTTACGATGATATCAATTATGATTATTTTACCAAAACCCTTGATATCTCAGCAATTTCATTCCATAAAATGATTCAGGTTGCGAAAAAAATGGATGCCATAAGTGAATGGGGATCTATTGTTGCCGTTTCCTACATCGCGGCTCAGCGTACTCTTTTTGAATACAACGATATGGCTGATGCCAAAGCAGTTCTGGAATCTATTGCCCGCAGTTTCGGATATATTTACGGTCGCGAAAAACATGTCAGAATCAACACCATTTCGCAATCTCCAACACCAACCACTGCAGGGCAGGGGGTAAAGGGTTTCTCAGGTCTGATGGATTTTACCGAAAGAATGTCACCTCTGGGTAATGCTACCGCTGAAGAATGTGCCGATTATTGCATTACTCTGTTTTCAGATCTGACCAAAAAAGTTACCATGCAAAATCTTTTCCACGATGGAGGATTCAGCAGCATGGGTATGAGCGCCAGAGCCATGATTCAGTATAATAAGAGTCTTGAGTGTAAAGATTGTAATGAAAATCCTTTGAACCAGAACGAACAAGATATTTAACCTTGTTCAGGACTTTCAAAAGTGATACTATATCCATATGAATTCGTACCGGTCGTTTTTTCGGCCGGTTTTTTTGTTGCTGTTTTTGAAGTTATTGTATAATTCAACACCGGAGCCGGAGCGTAAGGCAACCTGAAATTAATCCGGGTTTTCATTGTACTTCTTACTTTGAGGCCACGATTGCGTGCAGCTTCGTACCTGAGAAGTGAAATTACCCTGATTGCTTCTTCATCGCATCCGAAGCCAATGCCTTTGGTTGCCCGGATATCTTCAACATTCCCTTCATTGGAAACTGTGAAACTTACATAGACCGTACCTTCTATCTGTTTTTCAATTGCTTCTTCAGGATATTTCAGGTTTTCATCAATAAACCTTCTGAGCGCTGCGTTGCCTCCCGGATATTGGGGCATCGCGATAAATTTTTTGTCTTTGCTTTTATTCCCTGACATGGTTGGCTTGTTGGGTCAGGAACAAAGTTACAAGAAATTCAGATAAGGTTGATTGTAACTAATCAGCCCATTAAGGAATTACAATTATTTGCGAGAAAGCGCTGAAAATGTTCTGCTCATTTTTAAGAGCAGTATCTAATACAGAACGCAGTATTGCAAACTGACTGGCGCCATTGTGGGACCTAAAGTAACCGGATATTTTATGTTTGACTTTTATATTTCGGATAGCTCTCTCCGACCCGTTATTGTCGGGTGGAACTTCCGGATTGAAAAGGAAGGTGAATACAAAATGCTGATACTTGATCATTCTTCGATGAAATGAAACCAACTCTTTGTGCTCAGGATTAATAGGGCTTTCTAATGAGTCGAGCAATCGGCGTATGAGTTCAGTTCTTTCGGCATTCGGTGTGTTATAGTCTTTTGGCAGAAGTCTTCTTTTTAAATGGATGGCATCGCAAAGTATTTCTTTAAATAACATGGGCCAAGCGCTATCATAGCTTTCATCCAGATGATTAAGCTCTCTTAGCAGATGCGCAATACAGATTTGATGCGTTAGTGCAATGGGTTCAAAGTGACTTTTCCAACAATCATGAACCAATACTGATTTAGGAAATCCATCTTTAAAGTGTTCACTAATTGTTTGTGTCCCACGGTTCATGGAGGCAACGATATAAGTTAGTGTTTCATTTTGCCAGGTCCAGAACCACCCTTTCTTCTTGCCAATACGCGTTCCGGTTTCGTCCGAGCCTACAACTGTTGCTTGCTGAATTCGGTCATGTATGAGATCATATGCAGGTTGCGCTTTAAGTGTGGCACGTTGTAAAACTTGATGGATTCCGCCTTCGCTTATTGGTAAAGAAAATACATCGTTAAACATTTCTTGCATTCTTGCAAAAGGCAAAAAATGACGGGCATGGAAATAGGACGATATGCATTCAACAGACTTTCCGTAGCTTATTCCGGATGTAACTTCTTGTGGAAAAGAGCCGGAAATAGTATGTCCACAGGAACATATGCGTTTAAAAACCTGATGTTCTATATACTTTGGTTTTATGGGTGGTATTTCGACAATCTGTCGCTTTTCAACCAGTTCAGCGGGAAATTGGCTTACATCAAGCCCACAGTGTTTGCAAAACAACGGATTGTGTACAATTATTTCATCCGGGAATTCCACCATTTCAAGGGTCTTGCCTTCGTGCCCGGGCTGTCCGCCTGGCTTTTTGCCAGAAACCTCGCGAAGGCTCTTTGTCTTTAATGGACGATTCTCATCTTTCGAAGGTGGAAGGGAACTGTTGCGGCTGTTCTTAGGATTTTCGTATTTAGCCAGACGCTCTGTAAGTGATTTATTAATAGCAACTAATTCCATTACCATTGACTGAAGCCCTATGACTAGCTGCTCAAGTTCATTGATTCGTTTGTCTTTGTCGAATGGGTTTGCTATCATGACAACAAAGTAAAACACTCAAAGCGCTCAATCCTAATAAAGACAAGGCTTTTTACAAACAGCACCCCCAAATATTTGTTGATAACCATCTAATTTTCAAATTCATATCCCAATGTGGCAGTCATAATTGTTAATAACCATGTATTTCAACAAAAACCTTAATTTTAGGGGCTGATTAGTTACGGTTGATTTAATATGTTTTCTCACTTAAATGGTTTTTGAATATTCGAAATACAGTGAATTATGCTTCCTCACTTTTATCGAGGCTGTTCAATTATTATTCTGAAAGTATTGCAAATAATACCGATCTTTGAAAGTGACAAAAATTCAAGGGATTGAAGGCAGATGCACACTAAATTATTCAAACTGCAAAGTATCTGATTATCTAAAAAAACTGTGACATTGAATATTAGTTTTGCCGATTGTCTCCAAAGTTATATTTTTGCATTCCGGGATAAATTTCAAATGTTTGAAATTACCTAACTAAATAATTGCATATTTTACGAAAACACAGTCTATGAGCTTTAGAATCATTGTGCTCGCAAAACAAGTACCAGACACCCGCAATGTGGGTAAAGATGCTATGAAAGCGGATGGTACAGTAAACCGGGCAGCCCTTCCGGCTATTTTCAACCCCGAAGACCTGAATGCCCTTGAGCTGGCCCTCAGAATCAAAGATCAGCGGAAAGATTGCGAAGTGATAGTGCTTACCATGGGTCCTTTCAGGGCTGCGGAAATCGTTCGCGAAGCCATGTACCGTGGTGCAGACCGCGGCTATCTTATCACCGATCGCAAATTTGCAGGTTCTGACACCCTTGCAACATCTTACGCTATATCATTGGCCGTCAAAAAACTGGAACCTTACAATCTGGTAATTTCCGGCAGGCAGGCAATTGATGGTGATACTGCACAGGTAGGTCCGCAAACGGCAGAAAAGCTGAATATTCCTCAGGTTACTTATGCCGAAGAAATTCCGGAAGTAACTGATACCCACATTGTAATCAAACGCAGACTTGAGCTGGGTATTGAAACCGTGAAAGCACCTATGCCACTGGCAATTACCGTTCATAGTTCGGCCCCTGATTGCCGTCAGCGGATTGCAAAATTGCTGATGAAGTACAAACACGCACGAACCGTTACTGAACTGCAAAACGAAACCAAGGATTATACTGAACTATATAATCAGCGTCCTTATCTGCAGATTGATGAATGGACTGTGGATGATCTTCATGCCGATGTTGAAATGCTTGGACTTTCAGGATCACCAACCAAGGTGAAAAAAATTGAAAATGTGGTCTTTGCTCATAAGGATTCAAAAGTGATGACTTCTTCTGATGAGGATATGAATAATCTGATGAAAGAACTGATTGAAAGTCATGTAATCGGATAATCAAGCAAAAATCAAACCTAAAACCGAAAGAAACTGTGAATAATATATTTGTCTATTGTGAGATTACCGAAGATAAAATAGTCGCTGATGTCAGTCTTGAACTGCTGTCAAAAGGCCGGAAACTTGCTTCGGAACTCAATGTTAAGCTTGAAGCAATCGTAATCGGAACCGACCTTAAAGATGTGGAAACACAGATTTTCCCTTTTGGGGTTGATGTTGTGCATGTTGCCGACGAAAAGAACCTTTTCCCGTACACTACACTCCCACATTCAGCAATTGTTCTGGAAATTTTCAAACATGAAAAACCTGAGATTGCTATTTTCGGAGCTACTTCGATTGGCCGTGATCTTGCCCCGCGCATAGCGTCAGCGTTGCGTTGCGGACTAACTGCAGATTGTACCAGTCTGGAATTCGGAGATCATTTCGAAAATAAAACCCAAACCGAATATAAAAACCTGCTTTACCAGATAAGGCCGGCATTTGGTGGAAATATTATTGCTACCATCATCAATCCCGAAACCAGGCCGCAAATGGCAACTGTTCGTGAAGGTGTGATGAAAAAAGAGATTCTGGATGCAAAATACAAAGGAAAAGTTAAGAAGGTAAATACTGCCGCCATTCTCAAAGATGAGCATTTTGTTGTTCAGATCATTGAGCGCCACATGGAAGCCAGTAAGATCAACATAAAAAACTCACAGGTAATCATCGCCGGCGGATATGGCGTTGGTTCAAGGGAGAATTTCAAGTTGCTTTATGACCTGGCTGATGTATTGGGCGCACAGGTTGGAGCTTCAAGGGCTGCTGTGGATGCTGGATTTTCAGAACATGAGCGTCAGATCGGGCAAACCGGAGTTACTGTAAGACCAAAGCTTTATATCGCCTGCGGAATTTCAGGAGCGGTTCAGCATCGCGCCTGAATGGATCAATCAGCTCAGATCATTTCAATAAATACTGATCTCAATGCACCAATCAATCATATTGCCGATTTTACCATTATCGGGAGTATCACAGACGTGATTCCTAAAATGATCAAGTATTACAAAGCAAATTCAAAGTAAATTGACGAACTGTCAATTTGAAGTAATCACAAGCAATTCACAAGAAAATGGCCAACTTTTATAACGATAACGAAAACCTTAAGTTTCATCTTACCCATCCATTAATGGAGAAGATTGTGAAGCTGAAAGAGAAGAATTATACCGAAATGGAGCATCATGATTACGCTCCGTTAGACTTCGAAGATGCACTCGATAGCTACGACAAAGTTCTGGAGATCATTGGAGAGATTTCGGGCGATATTATTGGTCCCAATGCCGAAGGCGTGGACCATGATGGACCTCAGTTGATTGATAATGAAGTAATTTACGCCAAAGGCACTCAGGAAAACCATGAAGCCCTGGTGAAAGCCGGAATGATTGGAATGTCGCTTCCGCGTGAATATGGCGGATTGAATTTTCCCATTGTACCTTATGTAATGTCTGGTGAAATCGTATCACGCGCCGATGCCGGATTCGCAAATATCTGGGGATTGCAGGATTGCGCCGAAACCATTCATGAATTTGGATCAGAAGAGATTAAAAATGAGTATCTCCCACGTTTTAATAAGGGAGCGACTGCTGCCATGGATCTAACAGAACCTGATGCAGGTTCTGACCTTCAAGCTGTTCAGCTAAAAGCTACCCTCGATCAGCAAACAGGAATTTGGTATCTTGATGGTGTCAAGCGTTTTATTACCAATGGCGATGCTGATATTTCGCTGGTTCTTGCCCGTTCAGAAGCCAATACTTCCGATGCTCGCGGGCTTTCGTTATTTGTTTACGATCGCACACACAGAGCAGTAAAAATCAGACGTATCGAAAATAAGCTTGGTATTAAAGGTTCTCCAACCTGCGAGCTGGTGTTCAAGAATGCCCCTGCCAAACTAATCGGAGATACCAAACTGGGTCTTATAAAGTATGTAATGTCACTGATGAACTCAGCTCGTTTGGGAGTAGGAGCACAATCTGTTGGTATTGCTGAAGCTGCATGGCGCGAAGCGCTCAAATATGCTCAGGAACGTGAGCAGTTCGGGAAAGCCATTATCCGATATCCGGCTGTCTATGAGATGATCACCAACATGAAGGTGAAAACCGATGCAATCAGGACTTTGCTTTATGAAACAGCCCGTTTCGTTGATATTTATAAGGCTTATACCTTTGCTGGACATAGCAGGAAATTGGAACAGGCTGAACGTGATGAGTATAAGTATTACCTGAAGCTGGCTGATGTTTTTACACCACTGCTGAAACTCTTCTCAAGCGAATATTGTAATCAGATTGCATACGATGCACTTCAGATTCATGGTGGAACAGGCTACATGAAAGACTTTCCGGTTGAACGCATTTACCGCGACGCACGCATTACCACAATTTATGAAGGTACCTCACAACTTCAGGTTGTAGCTGCAATCCGCGGTGTGGGCAACGGAGCATACCTTAAAGCACTTCAGGCTTACGGTGAAATTCAGGTTAAACCTGAACTTCAATACATGAAATCGGTTCTCGAAAAAATGACCGATCAATTTGGTAAAACTGTTGAAAAAGTTAATGAATTTGAGGACACTGAGTACCTCGATTTTCATGCCCGCCGACTGGTTGAAATGGCAGGAAATACAATAATGGGTTACCTCTTGTTGCACGATGCCAATCGCAGCGATGTTTACACAAAGTCTGCCGATATCTTTATCCGGATGGTTCGTGCCGAAAATATAGCCAAAGTTGGCTTTATCAACCAAAGTCATCCCAAAGACCTTGGCGCCTTTAAACAGGTGTAATTATCGGGATAAACCTTAATCACTACTTGCAAAAGCCGTTGCCAAAAGCAGCGGCTTTTTTAATACCTCGTTTTTCACAACTTTAATAAAATTTAAAATTCTCAAAACTTTATTCAGTAAAAGCTTGTTGATGAATAACGGGATGTTACTCCCATCAAAATAGTATTTCATAAACTCCAAATAAACCTACCATGCAAGTAGATACAGCAACAATCAAAAACAACGAAAATAGCAATGAAAGTGCCTGTGCCTGCGGATCAGGAGGGTGTGGCAGTCATTCGGCCAGCCGCACCCAACATGAAACCGAACTTAATCTACCCGATCGATTCCAGTTATTGAAGGAAGGCGACAGGGTTGTAGAATTTGGCTCAGGTCTTGGAAATGACAGTTTTTCAGCTGCCATGGCCATTGGCCCATCCGGAAAAGTTATAGGGATTGATTTTTCCGAAAAGAATATCAATACTGCCCGCGGAATATTAGATTCGATCGACCTGACAAATGTCGAATTCAGACAAGGAAATATCGAAGCTGCTCCTGTTGCAGATGAATGGGCTGATATAATTTATTCAACTTGCGTCTTTAATCTTCAATCAAATAAACAGAAGGTTGCTGATGAAATGTACAGGGTTGTTAAGCACAGCGGTTACGTTTGTGTCTCTGATTTCGTTATCCTGAATGATATTCCTGAAGGATTGCGAAGGGATGCCGCTGAATTTGCGGGATGTATCGCAGGAGTGGAAAGAGCTGATATTTTCATGGATTACTTCAGAAATACAGGTTTTGAAAAAGGTGGTATTGTCGAAGTAAAAAAAGTGAAATTGCCCGATGAGATGCTCGCAAAGCATCTGGATGCAAAAACGATCGGGAGTTATAACGATATCGATTCGGAAGATGGTATCTTCAGCATTGTACTGGTGGTTGAAAAACCGGAATCATGCAATGCGGAAACCTGCTGTCATAATCCTGACAAGCATAAAAACTGATTTCTTTTCAAAGAGTTTTTCTAAAGCTTACTTTGAGAGGCTTATAAAATAAAGATTGTACATTCTTGAATTCAACTGTTTAAGGTAGAATTTTGATGATGTACAATCTTTATTATTTTGCAGATATCCATAAACCCCTTTTTTTGCATTGAGATTCAACCAGATTAAAAAATCTTCGGATACTTTGCCGGCAAATAATCGTGCATAATGTTATACACTGCATCAAAGACGTCCTCTGCATTTGGATTTGAGAAGTAGTCACCATCAGTGCTGTATGCTGCCCGGTGAGCTTTGCCTGTGACGGTGCGGGGTGGAGCATCAAGATATAGGTAACCCATTTGTTCTTCAAGCACTTTCTGCATCATATAAGCGGTGGCTCCTCCAGGAACATCTTCATCAAAAAAGACAATCTTATTGGTCTTCCTCAGTGATTTTACTATTTTATGATCCAGATCGAAAGGAATAAGTGATTTCACATCAATAAGTTCGCATGAAATATTAAAGGCTTTCAATTGATTAACTGCATCCTCCGCAATCCTGACACACGAGCCGTATGTAACAATGGTTACATCGGTTCCTGAATGGAGTACTTCAGGGTAACCGGGTAAAATCTTAAATTCACCGATATTGGATGGTCGCTTTTCGCGAAGACGATAACCATTGAGAGGTTCAATAATAATCGCAGGTTCATCAGAAGCAAGCATGGTATTATAAAATCCGGATGCTTGTGTCATGTTTCTTGGAACCAGCACGTAAACTCCGCGCACCGAATTAATCACCATACTCAACGGAGACCCGGAATGCCAGATCCCTTCAAGCCTGTGGCCGCGGGTGCTGATGATCATGGGTGCTTTCTGACCACCTTTTGTACGATATTGAAGTGTGGCAAGATCGTCACTGATTACCTGAAGTCCGTAAAGCAAATAATCAAAATACTGAATCTCAGCAATTGGTCGGAAACCACGCATGGCAAGCCCGATTCCTTGTCCGATGATTGTTGCTTCTCTGATTCCGGTGTCGAAAATCCGGTTTTCGCCATACTTTTCCTGAAGTCCTTCCCAGGTCTGGTTTACACCTCCGATTTTGCCTACATCTTCGCCAAAGACAACCAATTGAGGATAAACAGACATCAGGGAATCAAAATTGTCGCGCAAAATTTCCCGCCCGGGAACCATAATTGATTTTTCATCAAATATTGGCTCAACTTCTTTTATGCTGCTCACTTTTAAATCTGATTGGCTGTACAGATAAGAATTGTATCGATCTGCATTGTCAGCCGATTCATTTTCGAGCCATTTACTCACATTAATCTTCAGTGAATTATGCGGATTACTGCATGAATCGCATATCAGTCTGAGAATTTTTCTGGCAGCAGAAATCGTATCCTTGCGGATAGGATCGGCGATCAGTTTCAGATCCTCTTTAATAGATTCTATCTTTTTTGTTTTTGCACAATTGCAGGTAGTTACATCGGTTATTTTTAAAAATTCATCCCGCATGGCTTTAATGGGGTTGAGATAGTTATTCCATGCATTTTTACGCGCTGATTTAACACGGTCAATGGCTTTTGCTTCAATATTTTCAAGCTCAGATTCCAGCGCAATTCCCTCATTAAGAATCCATTTTCTCATTTGAGAAATGCAATCGAACTCTTTCTCCCATTCAAGACGCTCTTTCGATTTATAGCGTTCGTGCGAACCGCTGGTTGAATGGCCCTGTGGTTGAGTCAATTCAGTGATGTGGAATAATACAGGAACCTGCTCTCTGCGGCACTCTTCAATTCCTTTCCTATATATTTCAATCAGCGTAGGATAATCCCAGCCTTTGGCTTTAAATATTCGGTAGCCGGGATTGTTCTCATCAGCTTCAAAGCCTTTTAGGACTTCTGAAATGCTTTGTTTGGTTGTCTGATATTTGTTGGGGACAGAAATTCCCCAGCCATCATCCCAAACCGAAATTGCCATTGGAACTTGCAAAACTCCGGCTGCATTTATGGTTTCAAAAAAATGGCCTTCTGAAGTGGATGCATCGCCGATTGTTCCAAAAGCAACTTCATTTCCTTTAATTGAAAAGCCTCTTGCTATCGACTCGTCTTTTGTTTCCCTGAAAAGCTTTGAAGCCAATGCCAGTCCAAGCAGTCTGGGCATTTGTCCGGCAGTAGGGGAGATGTCAGCCGAACTGTTTTTCTGTTTTGAAAGATCTTTCCATTTTCCGTCATTGTCAAGACTTCGGGTAGCAAAATGATTGTTCATTACACGGCCGACAGTGCCCGGATTGAAAGTAGGATCGGTATCACCATAAATCTGAGCAAAAAATTCTTCAAGCGACATCATCCCGGAAGCCATCATAAAAGTTTGGTCACGGTAGTAGCCTGATCGCCAGTCGCCATCTCTGAAAACCTTTGCCATCGCCACCTGAGGAACTTCTTTTCCATCACCAAAAATTCCGAATTTGCCTTTTCCGGTAAGTACTTCTCGTCTTCCCAACAGGCTTGCCTGTCTGCTTTCAAAAGCAATACGATAATCGTTAAGGACTTCTTTGATATCAATTCCTAATTTGCCGGTTAAAGGCTTGAGTGATGCAGATTTCATGGTTCGAAGAGAATAAGTAATTTGAGACAAGCACAGATAATGCTCAATTTTTTAACAAATATCGGGATTATTGGTTCAGCCAGCCAACTCCATTTACAATAATAACAGTATTTTTATCATCTTGATTATAATATCTGAAGAATTGTAGTATTTTTGTTAAGGTAGCTGAATTAACTCATTTATTAAATGTCATACATCGGCCATACATTTATTTGCGGGGTTTTAATTTATCATTGATTCCCTCAACATTCAGTGTAAAGGATAGATTTTCAGTTCATGAAGCATGAAAATATGTCAGGTTTTTCGACTTGCATGTTGTTTTTTAGTATTTTTATCACATTAAACTTAAAGGGCCATTAAGATTTTTAATTATGGTACGCGAAAAATCAGACATTTTAAAGAAAGAAAAAGACCTTCAGTCAAATGGAGCTGAATTGGTTTTGTATAATGATGACATTAATACATTTGATTTTGTAATTGAAACGCTGATTGATGTTTGTGGTATTGACCCGGTTCAGGCTGAACAGATTACATTAATCGTTCATTACAAAGGCAAATGTGGTGTAAAGGTTGGTTCAGTAATCGAGCTAAAACCAGAGTATAATGAGATGATCAACAGAGGTTTAACGGCTTCAATTGAATAAGTTTTATGTCATGAGAACCGGAAGCAAATTTATATTTGCAAACCCAATAGATATTGAGAAACATTCTTAACTTTGTCAAAAGCTAAAACACTTCAGTTGTTATGTCATTAACCCTGATAATAATATTAATCATTGCAGGTTTGTTGTTTCTTCTTCTTGAAGTAATGGTTATTCCCGGCTCAACAGTTGTCGGCGTTGCCGGATTTGCCTTAATTGCATTCGCAGTGTGGGAGTCATATCATACTTTTGGAACTCCAATCGGACATTTCGTGCTTCTTGGTACTATTTTTTTTACCATTCTCACCATTTACCTTTCACTTAAATCCAAAACATGGAACAAAATCATGTTGAATACTGAAGTGGATGGAAGGGTTAACGAAATTGACACCAACCATATAAAGGTCGGTGATTCAGGAATTACAGTTTCACGATTGGCTCCCAGCGGAAAGGCAATTATAAACGATGATTATTTTGAAGTGCATACCAACGGTGAATTCATCGACCAGGAAACCAATATTCTGGTTACACATTTTCTTGACAATAAAGTATTTGTAAAACGTAAAAACTAAACTATGGAATCTCAATTTGTTGCAATTGTTGCCATTGGCATCGCGTCGCTATTCGGACTTTGGATAATTCTTTATTTTATTCCAGTCGGCCTATGGTTCTCAGCGCTTCTTTCAGGAGTTCGGATATCACTCATACAGTTGGTATTCATGCGTTGGAGAAAAGTACCCCCTTCAGTTATTGTTACTGCAATGATCAATGCTACAAAAGCTGGTCTTACCATTACCCGCGATGAACTTGAAGCCCATTATCTGGCTGGCGGTAGAGTGAAACTGGTTGTAAACGCGTTGATTTCAGCAGACAAAGCCAACATCCCCTTGAACTTCAAAGCAGCTACAGCTATTGATCTTGCAGGTAGAGATGTTTTCGAAGCTGTACAGATGTCGGTTAATCCAAAAGTAATCAGTACACCTCCTGTTGCTGCTGTTGCGAAGGATGGTATTCAGCTTATTGCGAAAGCAAGAGTAACAGTAAGAGCCAATATCAGACAATTGGTCGGAGGTGCCGGCGAAGAAACTATTCTTGCCAGGGTTGGTGAAGGTATCGTTTCTTCAATCGGATCGGCAGATTCTCATAAATCAGTACTCGAAAATCCTGATTCAATCTCCAAAGTTGTTCTTGCAAAAGGACTTGACAGCGGAACTGCATTTGAAATTCTCTCCATCGATATCGCTGATATTGATGTTGGAAAGAATATCGGAGCCTACCTTCAGATGGATCAGGCAAATGCTGATAAAAATATTGCTCAGGCTAAAGCCGAGGAAAGAAGAGCTATGGCTGTTGCCAACGAACAGGAAATGAAGGCAAAAGCTCAGGAAGCCAGAGCAAAGGTTATCGAAGCTGAAGCTGAAATTCCCAAAGCTATTGCAGATGCATTTCGTACCGGAAATCTTGGATTGATGGACTATTACAAGTTTCAGAATATCCAGGCTGATACCCGAATGAGGGAATCAATTGCAGAACCTGGAAAAACAAAACAAGGGCCAAAAGATCTTGATAATCCGTTAAAATAATCTGCTGATTATCTGATTAAACGCCCTGTTGATGTTGATTAACAGGGCGTTTTAAATTTTGCGAAAGGCAACTTATTAAAAGTTTATTTTTAAAATGGAACCGCTGATAAACCCAACCGATAAACAACTAGTTTTATCGAAGTACAAAAAACTTTTGAATACAGCCGGGTACAATCTTACCGGCGATGACAGAGCGTTTCTGAAAAAGGCGTTTATTATTTCATTGAATGAATACGGACATCAGCACTACATCAATAAAGAGTCCTGGTTTTCTCATGCGGTTGATGTTGCCTGCATTATTTCGAAGAATATGGGTATGGGCCTTACTTCAGTAATCTCAGCCCTTCTTGCGAATGTTTCCCGCGAATCTCCTTCAGTTAAGGAATTGCTAGGAAATGAAAAATTGAAAGACTGCAATTCAATCATAGAAAACCTCTATAAAATCAGCAATCTGCGCACTGAAAAATTGCCTCAGAATTCCGAAAATTTTGTCAGCCTTATTCTTTCGTTATCTAAAGATGTAAGGGTTGTGCTGATAAAACTGGCCGACAGATTGCAATATATGCGAAGCATTGAGTTTCTTGATTCACAGGAACAGAAAGCCATTTCAACTGAAACGGCTAATTTATATGCTCCTCTGGCACACCGGTTGGGCCTTTACAGAATTCACTCCGAACTTGAAGAGCTTTCGCTTAATTTTTCTAAACCGGAAATATACAGCGATATCGCCGGCAAACTGAAAGAAGTTGAATCCCAGAACAGGGATTTTATCAATCAGTTTATAGAGCCTCTTAAAAATGAACTTTCCCGCCTCAATCTGAATTATACTATTAAAAACAGGATAAAGTCTGTTTCTTCGGTGTATTCAAAAATTAAAAAACAAGAAATTGATTTTGATGAGGTTTATGACCTTTTTGCCATCAGGATTATTCTTGACAGTGATATTAAATCGGAAAAGGCCGATTGCTGGAAGGCTTATTCAGTTGTAACCAACCTTTATAAGCCTGAGCCAGGCCGCATGCGTGACTGGATTACAGTGCCGCGACCAAATGGATATGAATCACTTCATATCACTGTGCTGGGGCCTGCGCAAAGATGGGTTGAAGTTCAGATACGAACCAAGCGGATGGACGAAGAGGCTGAACTTGGAAATGCAGCGCATTGGAGGTATAAAGGTCAGAAAGGCGGAGTTGAGAATAGTGAATGGCTTAATAATATTCGCAGGATTCTTGAAAATCCGCAGAGTTCTGATGAGGCTCTTGCCAATGAGGACAAATCAGCTGCTTCCGGTAATATGATTTATGTTTTTACACCTGAGGGAGATCTGAAAAATCTGAAGACAGGAAGTACTGTACTTGACTTTGCATTTGAAGTTCATACAAACATTGGCTCAAAATGCTCTGGTGCAAAAGTGAATGGAAAAAATGTTCCCATCAGGTATATCCTGAAAAGCGGGGATATAGTAGAAATTATCACATCGAAAAACCAAAATCCAAATGTTGATTGGCTGAGTTGGGTTATTTCTTCAAGAGCTAAGAATAAAATACGCCGATACCTCAAGGAAGCTGAATTTCAGCAGGCAGAGACCGGAAAAGATATCTTCAAAAGAAAACTGTCACAAATCAAGAATATTACCCAGGATGAAGCCATCAATAAACTGGTATCGCACTTTAAGTTGTCGGGGCCTCTCGATTTGTTTCAACGTTTGGCTGACAACCGCATTGAGGCAAAGCAAATTAAGGAAATTGTAACAGCGGTTCCCAAAGAAATTGAAATTAAGCAGGAAACACCGAAAAGCGTAAAAATTGCTCAGGGGAATGCTTCAAATAAAACCTCTGAAAATCTAATTGTTGTAAACGAAAGCTCTGAAATTGAAGGATACAAGCTTGCCAGATGTTGCAATCCTGTAATGGGAGATGAAATTTTTGGATTTATTACCGTAAGTGATGGTATAAAAATTCACAGGCTAAGCTGTCCGAATGCATCCCGGATGAGGAGCCGATATCCTTATCGGTCGATGGATGCCAAATGGTCAACCCAGGTAGAGGGTTCATTTTTTATTGCCACCGTTAAAATCAGTGGTTTTGATCAATTGGGTATTCTCAATACCATAACCACTATGATCTCTTTTGAGCTGAAAATGGATGTCAGAAGCATTTCGCTTGACAGTAAAGGTGGTAAGTTTGACGGAATTGTAAAAGTCAGCATCAGAGATAAAAAACATCTCGACTTCCTTATCAAAAAGTTGCTTTCAATTAAAGGGGTGATTAAAGCTACCAGATTGAGTACATCATTGTAAGTAAATGATATTAAGCATGTTTGGTTTATTTTTGGTGATGAAATTTTATTAACAATTGTTAATAACTTTTGTGGAAACATGGTTGATTTAAAAGTCTCAAAAACACTTGACAACGGATGCTGATTGTATTATCTTTGTATCACCAGGCCAGCGATACGGTGAGAAACTCCGGGAGACTAAGCAAAAGGTCCGCAAGGAAACCAGTGTAAAAAGTTGAAAGGCTCAGCCAAATTAAAAGCAAACCGCAAGGAATGATTCTAACGAAGCAGAGTACAAGTACCGAAGTCCCATCAGGAAGCTAATACGCAAGTAGAAAAGCCCTGAAAGCGGTAAGTAAAAAACAATCCTACGGGGTTATTGATTACAAAGCACCGAAACAGTAACTTGGGGTCCGTTACGAGCTAAGGCGCGTAATACGACGAAAAGGGAGCTACTCGACAAGAGTTGTTCCCTTTTCTGTTTTGGTAAATCACCCATTAAACCATATTTTTGTTGCTTGATCAATGCGGGTAAGCTAATGTTTTTATTGGTTTTTTTTTGAAAATATCATACTTACCTCTTGATGTAAAAATCTTGGTTTTAATGAAGAGTCCCGGAGGAATGAATATTGAAGAATTGCTGCTAAGAGAGCAATCAAGAGCAAATACTGATTTTCTTATTGAAGTTCTGAGTATTAAATCAGAACTCTTCACCGAATTCTGGAGAATTCTGTTGTTGAATGAAGATCCCGTCAGTCGCAGATCTGCCTGGGTGGTGGATTGTTTTACTGAAATTCATCCCGACTACCTCAACAATCGAATTGAGGAACTTTCCGGGCATCTTCCTTATTTTAAATCCGATGGATTGAAACGACACTCGATGAGAATGCTTTCCAGAAGCAAACTTCCCGCAGATAATCTTGGAATTTTGGTTGATATTTCATTCAGGTGGCTTCAGTCTCCTGCTGAATCAGTGGCTGTAAAAATGTATTGCGTTACTATTTTAGAAAGAGTAACGCAGATTTATCCGGAATTCAAATCTGAACTGCGCGATATCATCGAAATTCAACTCAATGAAGCTACACCGGGCTTCAAAAGTATTGCCAGAAAAGTTTTGAAGAGACTACAGGCGTAACCTTGTAAATTTAAATTTCACTAAGCTGATAATCCGGATAATCCCAGTAATCCTGCTCCGAAAATAAGCATACCGAACAAAATAATAACGTAAATAGAAATAATTACCAGCATAATGATTCCTACGATACGAAAATGAAGCTTCAGGGCATTGAAGGCAAGACTCAATTGGTCTTCATCTCTGAAAATAAGTGCTTTCTTGATTTTACTGCTGAATTGCATCAGGTAAATAATCGGAAGAATGTATATAGCGCTCAATATCAGATAAATAATTCCTAAAAAGGAAGTAGGGTAGGGGGTATTCATTCCCTGATTAAAGGCTGGGAGTAAAATCATTACTACCACCCCGATAATTGCCATAAAGGCAACTCCGACAATACCAAGTATGCCAAAAAACAACGTCCATTTACGGATTTCATTCAATGATGTAATTGCCACTTCGTTAAGACGGATTTCTTTGTTTTCTGTAACCATGCTTTCAACATGAGCGTTTTCCATAGAAAATAGTTTTAAGTATAAAAAAAAAGGCAGCAAAAAGCTGCCTGATAATTACTTGTTAATCTTCAGAATCGGTTGAAGGCTCAGAATCTGCATATGAATCTTCTGATTCTTTTTCGTCGTTGATGTCTTCCAATGGGTCATCATCGTTAAGGTTAGCTTTAGTGTCTATTTTAACAGGAACCTTAATCAGATAACTTGCATCTTCAGTATCGACAGTAATGGCATAAAAGAAGTCATCTCCCTTAGTCTTGACTTTGATCACATGATTAGAATAACCCAAAGGATATTTTTTCCTGATGGCCTCCAATACTTCGGGAGTAACATTGCTATAACTGACAACCAGGCGCTTTTTGTCCATAAAATTAATTGGTTAAGAAAAAGTTTACAATAATACGACTCTTAAACAAAAAAATAAGCAAACCGATTGTTAAATTTATCTAAAAAAATCAATTTGAAATTTTTAGGCAAAAATTCACTCCATTTATTTATCTTTTAGCTTCAGCACGACTGCTGTTCTGTTGGTATTATAGATTCTGATTTCCTGCCTGCCCGAAGCTGCATTTGGTGCTGAAGGGTATAATATTTCAGTGCTGATGCGATCGTGTCCGCCCGTATCTTTAGAGTCCGAACTTAGTACAACCTGATAATCACCAGCTTGATTAACAGGGAAAGCATAATCTGCAATACTGTTTGACGGATGAAAGTTAAATACAAATATAAGCTTGCCTCGCTGGAAAACAATGGTTTTATTCTGTTCATCCATTTGCAGCTGATTGCCATATTCTTCATCAAAAATAGAGTTATCCCGGATCAGGCTGATCATTTTCCTGTCAAATTCTGCCAGAAATTTGTATTTAAGATCCGGATTGTAAGCAAGCGACCATTGCCGGCGTGCATGTTTATAGCTCCAGTTATTGCCTTGACGAGGAAAATCAATCCATTCCGGGTGGCCAAACTCATTTCCCATGAAATTCAGATAAGCAACACCTCCAAGAGAAATAGTGAAAAGGCGGATCATTTTATGAAGAGCAATTCCCCGGTCAACAACCAGATGAGGATCGTTTACATGCATATGGAAATACATTTCCTTATCCATAAGCCAAAAAGCAATCGTTTTATCGCCTACCAATGCCTGATCGTGAGATTCAGCGTATGCAATAGTTTTGACGCCCGGAAGTCTGTTGGTCATAACACTCCACATTTCGTGAATGTTCCAATCTTCGTCCTTGTATTCTTTCAGTAACTTGATCCAGTAATCCGGAATTCCCATTCCCAGCCTGAAATCAAAGGAAACACCGCCATCTGATAGGGGAGCAGTCAAACCTGGCATTCCTGTCACATCTTCCGCAATAGTAACCGAACCAGGGGCTATTTTATGTGTCAACATATTAGCCAATTGCAGATATGTAATGGCGTCCCATTCAACGCCTTCGCGAAAGTACTTTTCCGGTGTGTCAATTGTTTCATTTCCATGATGGAAATACATCATGGATCCAACGCCATCAAACCTGAATCCATCAAAATGAAACTCTTTAAGCCAGTATTTAACATTGGAAAGCAGAAACTGAAGCACTTCGGTTTTCCCATAATCAAACAGTAGTGAATCCCATTGAGGATGAATACCTCGAGGACCCGCATGAAAGTACTGACTGTCGCTTCCATCTAACATATTCAAGCCTTCATTGATATTCTTAACAGTATGAGAATGAACAATATCCATAATTACAGCAATGCCCATTTCATGTGCGGTTCGAATAAGGTTTTTCAAGTCTTCAGGGGTGCCGAATTTTGAAGAAGGAGCAAAGAAATTAGATACATGATATCCAAATGATCCGTAATACGGATGTTCCTGAATGGCCATCAATTGAATGGCATTATAACCCGCTTTCTGAACCCATGGCAGGATTTTCTCAGCAAACTCAATATAGGTGCCCAGTCCTTCAGTTTCCTGAGCCATGCCTACGTGACATTCGTAAATAAACAGTTTCTGATTTTTTTTTAATTTAAAACTGTCTTTTTGCCAGTCAAATTCATTAAACCAAAGCTGACCTGAGTAATTGAGGGTATCTTGATCCTGCACAACTCGTGTAATGTAGGCTGGAATCCTTGACATAAAACCGTTTGCAGCATCAACCCATACTTTTATCTTACTGCCATGTACGAAGGTATCCTTGTAAGTATTGTAGTCAAAAAAGATCTCCCATACACCATCCACATTCTTTTTCAAAGGATGCGATCTTGTATCCCAATCGTTAAAATCGCCGGCCAGAAAAAGCTGATGAGCAGCTGGCGCCCATTCCCGGTAGTACCAACCTTTGTCTTTCTTACTATAATTGATGCCGAGATATTTATAAGCGTCGGCAAATGCAGATATTGAACCGTAATTTGTTTCAATTTTATCCAGCCTGTCTGTAAACCTTTGGTATCTTTCTTTTACATCTGCAATTACAGGAGTTAACCAGGGGTCGGTTTTTACTATTCCGGGAATTTTGCTTTTCATTGGGTTCGTATTTAAACTGTGAAGAAAACATGCGCAATGATATTCTGTTCAATTTGTTGTTTTCTATTGACGGTTAAAATTAAGGATTTATTTTTGGATGAAACGACTCCAATTAATTTATAAATAAGTTTTCTTATTTATGCTTATTATTGGTAATTCGTTCGAGATCTGTTATTTTAAGAAAATAAATCAAGAAAATTCAGTCTTTTAAAATCATGACTAATGTTTCATAATTTATATTATGTCAAATCACAAATTACTCTCCTGCTCTATCAACAAAAAAGGCCGGTACAAAAACCGGCCTTTAAAGTATTGAAATATCAACTATTCAAGCTCACTGAGTTTGTCGTTGACTTCTTTCATTTTTTCATACATCTGAAGTCTGGTATAAATTTCTTTTAGTGACAGCAGTGTACTTTTATCTTTAGGATCAAGTCTGCTGGCATTTTCAAGGAATGGAATTGATTTCTTAAGAATGTCATCGGCCTGAATTTTCAGGGCATCATATTCTTTTACAGCCGACAATGGAAGTTTGTTGGCAGAATCAATTACCTGAGCAGCCTCATTTACATAAAGTGCACCTAGATTATAGTTTGCTTCAAAGTAATCAGCATTTAGTTCCACTGCTTTCAGATAAGCTTTCTCGGCCTCTGCTACATCGCCCATAAGTGCATAGTTCACCCCAACAGCATAATGAATGGTTGGATTCTCAGGGTCGGTTTTAATTGCTTCTACAAGATTGGCCATAGCTTTGTCGTTTTGCTTGGAACTCAGGTAGATATTTGTTTCGGCAATTAACAGATTAAAATTATCCGGGTATTTTTTGCGACCTTCAACCAGAATGGCAACTGCTGCAGTAGTATCCCCTTCCTCCATTTGTATGGAAGCCAGTGAGTTATAAATAAGAGGCTGAGGATAATTCAATTCTTTAACCTTATTGTAATAAAGTTTGGCATTGGAAAAATCTCTGGCATTCTCTGCTGAGAGTGCGGCATTAAACATAGCCAGTGTATCAACATTACCATATGACTCGTTCACTTTAGCTGATGTTTCGAATGCAGCAAAGGCTGAAGCGTAATTTGGAGGATCAAGAGTGAAATTTTTTACACCTTCATTATAAAACTGTTCGCTTATAATAAACAGATTCTGAATGGTTTCGGTGTAATATTCCTTTTTTGTGTCCAGCTTGAGCAATTGTTGGTAAGACTCATATGCTTTGTTCAGCGCATTGTTGTCAAGTGCTTTAAATGCAGGATTTTCGCTCATATGAATTTGCAGATAAATATTACCACGATAGAACCAGGTTTTTGGGTCATTCATGGTACTTGCATCTAAAATGGTAGGCTCTATGTTCTGCATTGCTTTATCAAGTTCTCCCTTTCTGAGATTATTGAAAGCAGTTGTGCGTAGAGCCTTTTGTCCAAATGCCACTGTCACAAATAGAATTGCTGTAAGCAGCAGTGTTACTTTCTTCATTGTTTTTGATTTAGGTTTATGGTTTCTTCCGGTTTGCAAATATAAAGTGTTTGTCCTTCTTATACAATTTCCGGGCCATCTTCATCATCTTCGTCGTCTTTGTCGAAGTCATCAAGGAATTCATCGTCTTCTGACTCAAGAATATCTTCCTCATCTGAGTCGTCAGTATCAGGTTCTTCCGGCAATTCCTCCAGTTCGGATTCAGAGGTGACTATTTCATCAGAAATGAATTCAGTGCCATCAATTTGTTCCGTATCTCCCAACAATTCTGCTTCTTCTTCCTGATCAACTTCAACCTTTGTTACAGCTGCAATCGAATCGTTGTCGCGGAGATTGATAAGTCTGACACCTTGAGTTGCGCGTCCCATTATTCTTAATTCAGCAACAGCAAGCCTGATGATTAGTCCGGATCGGTTGATAATCATAAGATCGTCATTGTCCGTTACGGAATCTATAGAGATCAATGGACCTGTTTTATCGGTAACATTGATGGTTTTTACACCTTTCCCTCCCCTATTGGTAATTCTGTAATCATCTAATTTAGAGCGCTTTCCGTAGCCATTTTCCGATACAACAAGAATATCAGTATTTTCGTTATCCGGACAAATCATTCCTACAACTTCATCCTTGTCATTGGCCAGTGTAATTCCTCTTACACCTGAAGCATTTCTACCCATTGGCCTCACAACTTTTTCGTTGAATCTTATTGCTCGTCCTGAATGCAGCGCCATAATTACTTCGCTGCTTCCATTGGTTAAGCGTGCTTCAAGCAGTTGATCATCTTCTCTGATTGTTATGGCATTTATTCCATTTTGTCTTGGTCTTGAATAAGCAGCGAGTGAGGTTTTCTTTATAACTCCCTTACGGGTGCAGAGAATGATAAAGTTGTTGTTGATGTATTCCTCATCTTTTAAACTCTTCAGGTTAATGAAAGCCCTTACTTTATCATCAGGTTCAATGTTGATAAGGTTTTGAATGGCTCTGCCTTTGGAGGTTTTGGTTCCTTCAGGGATTTCAAATACCCTCATCCAGAAAACTTTACCTTTCTCAGTAAAGAACAGCATATAATTATGCATGGTAGCAACGAACAGATATTCAAGGAAATCGGCGTCTCTGATATCAGAACCTTTGGCTCCGCGTCCTCCCCTGTTTTGCCGGCGATATTCGGTAAGCGCAGTTCTTTTGATATAACCCATGTGCGAGATTGTGATTACAACATTCTCGTCTGCAATTGTATCTTCAATTTTAAAATCGCTTGCTGAATAAACTATTGCAGTGCGGGGCTCGTCTCCATAATTGGCTTTTATCTCAATCAATTCGTTTTTGATGATTTCCATCCTGAGATTTTCATCTGCCAGTACACTCTTATAATATTCAATTTGTTTCAGCAGTTCATTGTATTCATCCCTGATTTTGTCGCGTTCAAGTCCGGTAAGACGTTGCAGACGCATATCAAGAATAGCTCTTGCCTGAAGTTCAGATAAATTAAAGGTCTGAATAAGGCCGTTTCTGGCTTCCTCCGGAGTCCGTGAAGCCCTGATCAAAGCAATAACTTCATCAAGGTGATCAAGTGCAATCAGAATTCCTTCTAGTATATGTGCACGTTTTTCAGCTTCACTTAGTTCATATCTTGTACGTCTTATTACAACTTCGTGCCTGTGTTCGACAAAATAATGTATCAGCTGTTTCAGATTAAGCAACATAGGTCTGCCTTTTACGAGACAGATGTTATTAACGCTGAAAGAAGTCTGAAGTGCAGTAAGCTGATACAGTTTATTGAGCACTACATTTGTAATTGCATCTTTTTTTAACTCGTAAACTATGCGTAACCCGGTACGGTCAGATTCGTCTCTGATATCGGAAATACCTTCAATTTTTTTATCATTAATCAGATCAGCGGTTTTTTTAATCATTTCCGCTTTATTAACCTGATAAGGAATCGAAGTTATAATGATATGCTCTCTACCATTTGCTTCGTGTTCTATCTTACTTTCACCGCGCATTACTATGCGACCTCTTCCTGTTTCATAGGCATCTTTAACCCCTTCATATCCATAAATAAAGCCACCAGTTGGAAAGTCAGGTGCTTTTATAAACTTCATCAGTTCAGGGATTGTAATCTCATGATTGTCGATATATGCAATCACACCGTCTATTACTTCGCTCAGATTGTGAGGAGGCATATTTGTTGCCATTCCTACTGCAATACCTGAAGCTCCATTGATAAGCAGGTTAGGTATTCTTGCGGGAAGCACGGTTGGCTCCTGGAGTGTATCATCAAAATTGAACTGAAAGTCAACGGTATCTTTGTTGATATCTGCCAGCATTTCTTCGGCTATTTTCCTGAGTCTGGCTTCTGTGTAACGCATAGCAGCAGGGCTGTCACCATCAATGGATCCAAAGTTACCTTGACCATCTACCAAAGGATACCGGAGTGACCATTCCTGGGCCATTCTCACCATTGCATCATAAACCGAACTGTCGCCATGAGGATGATACTTACCCAGTACCTCTCCTACTATTCTGGCGCTTTTTTTGTACGAACGATTTGAAAGCACTCCCAAATCCAGCATTCCATAAAGTACCCTGCGATGAACTGGTTTGAGTCCGTCGCGAACATCAGGTAAAGCGCGCGATACAATTACCGACATAGAGTAGTCGATATACGCAGCTTTCATCTGATTTTCGATGTTTACTTTAATGATTTTTTCTTCACCTGATTGATTTTCCATTAGTTAGCTTATTCCGTTTGATCAATTATCGTTAAACTTTAAAAGTTCACGAAGGTAAGCTTTTTTTAGAATCAATCCGCATTTGAAGGTGCCGAAATGCACTCAAATTTATGAACAACGGAATGTTTATTATAAAACGGCACTGATTTTGATAAGTTAAGAAAAAAACTGATATTACAACGGATTTTTACAAGCTGAAAATGCGATTTAGTGCGGTTTTTTTCGTAATTTTGAAATTCTGATCAGAACATAAAAATGCTGATCTTTGTTAAATCAAAATGCTTATTGCGGCTATTGAAAATCAATGCAGTGCCCCTGAAGCATTTCACTAAACAAGCAAATCCGAATGGAAGCAAAATTTTCACAACGTGTTAAAGACGTGCTTACTTACAGCCGCGAAGAATCGCTGCGATTGGGCAATGATTATATCGGAGTGGAACATTTACTTCTTGGTATCATACGTGAGGGTGAAGGAATGGCTATTCAGATCCTCAATATTTTGGGTGTTGACACTACTGAAATAAGAAAGACCATCGAAAGGGCTATAGGTTCAACAGCAAGGCGTGACAAAACGGCAGAGAATCTGCCTTTGGTAAAACAAGCTGAGCGCGCCCTTAAACTCACTTACCTCGAAGCAAAAATGTTCAACAGCGAATTGATAGGAACAGAGCATTTATTACTGGCAATTCTTAAAGATGAAGATAATCTGGTTACAACCACTCTGGGGAAACTTGGTGTAGATTATGATTCTGTTCGTGATGAACTGAAAACCATAATGAGCAATCAGGAATCCAGAGAAATAGATGAGCCACGCTCTGAATTACCGGGAAGTTCATCTGACGATGATGAAGAAGGTCGTAGTTATGGCAGTACCAAAAAAGTAGCTGATTCGAAATCAAAAACTCCGGTTCTTGACAACTTTGGCAGAGACTTGACAAAAGCTGCCGAAGAAGGCCGTCTGGATCCTATAGTTGGCCGTGAGAAAGAACTGGAGAGAATTGCACAGATTCTCAGCCGCAGAAAAAAGAACAATCCGATACTTATCGGAGAGCCTGGCGTTGGTAAATCTGCCATTGCTGAAGGACTGGCCTTAAGAATTGTTGCCCGTAAAGTTTCCCGGGTATTGTTTAATAAGCGCATATTCACTCTTGATCTCGCCTCTCTGGTTGCCGGTACGAAGTACCGCGGACAGTTTGAAGAGCGAATGAAAGCAGTGCTTAATGAACTGGAGAAAAACCGCGATATAATCCTGTTTATTGATGAAATCCATACTATTGTTGGCGCAGGAAATGCTTCAGGCTCGCTTGATGCTTCCAATATGTTTAAGCCGGCACTGGCGAGAGGTGAAATTCAATGTATCGGAGCTACTACATTAGATGAATATCGTCAATACATTGAGAAAGACGGTGCATTAGAAAGGCGCTTTCAAAAAATCATTGTAGATCCGACTTCGGTGGAAGAAACAGTTGAAATTCTCAACAATATCAAAGAAAAATACGAAGATCATCATTTGGTGCAATATACAAATGATGCCATAAAAGCCTGTGTTTCGCTCACCAACCGATACCTCACTGACAGGTACCTTCCTGACAAAGCCATTGATGCTTTGGACGAAGCCGGAGCAAGAGTTCATATTACAAATATGAGGGTTCCTATTGAAATTCTTGATCTGGAAACCAAAATTGAAGATATCAAGACTTTGAAAAATAAGTCTATTCACAGCCAGAAATTTGAAGAGGCTGCCAAGCATCGCGATACAGAACGCAAGCTTATGATTGAGCTTGAAGGTGCTAAAAAACGCTGGGAAGATGAATCTAAAATCAACAGGGTTGAAGTCAGCGAAGACAATGTAGCAGAAGTTGTGGCCATGATGACAGGTGTGCCTGTTCAGCGGATTGCCCAGAATGAGAGCGACCGACTGATAAATATGTCAGACGACTTGTCAGGTTCAGTTATTGGTCAGAGTGACGCCATTAAAAAAGTTGTTAAGGCCATCCGCAGGAACAGGGCAGGGTTAAAAGATCCGAACAAACCAATTGGAACTTTTATCTTTCTGGGCCCTACCGGTGTTGGTAAAACTCACCTTGCAAAGGTATTATCGAAGTACCTTTTCGATACCGAGGATGCACTGATTCGCATCGACATGAGTGAATACATGGAGAAATTTGCTGTATCCAGACTGGTTGGAGCGCCTCCGGGTTACGTTGGATATGAAGAAGGTGGACAGCTTACTGAAAAGGTAAGACGTAAACCATACTCTATTGTGTTGCTTGACGAGATCGAAAAGGCCCATCCTGATATTTTCCACATATTACTTCAGGTTCTGGATGATGGCGTGCTTACTGATAGTCTTGGTCGCAGGGTTGACTTCAAAAACACAATTGTGATTATGACTTCAAACATCGGATCGCGCCAACTCAAAGATTTTGGTCAGGGTGTTGGATTTGCTACATCAGCAAAACTTTCAGGTACATCTGATTATGCTCAGGGAGTTATAGAAAATGCGCTGAAGCGTTCATTTGCACCTGAGTTTCTCAACAGAATTGATGATGTTATCATTTTCGATTCTCTCGAACGTGAATCCATTCACAAGATAATTGACATCGAACTCCGTCACCTGTTCAAACGCATTGCTGATATGGGTTATAATATGGAAATAACCACTGAAGCAAAAGATTTTATTGTTGAGAAAGGCTGGGATGCACAATTTGGAGCCAGGCCGCTGAAGAGAGCAATTCAAAAGTATATTGAAGATTCTCTGGCCGAAGAGATTATTACCTCAAGAATACATCAGGGCGACAAAATTATTATTGATTATGTCGAAAATGCGGCTGAACTGAAAATAAATATACATCATTCTCAGACTGAAACCCCATTGCCTCTTGAAAACTAAAAATTTTCAGGATAAATTGCATAAAAAAAGAGGAGACTATCTCCTCTTTTTTTATGCTTTTAAATCGATATCACCTAAAGTGACGTTCAGCCAGACTTTATGAAAGTATGCTTTCAGACAATTGTTTAAGATCTAAACTTTCAAAATTACCGGAACTCATCATCAGAAGATTTGTATTGTTCCAGATTTGTGATAACAGAAATTTTTCAAATAATTCAATATCATTAAATACCAGAAGATCATTTTTCCCGAAAGCTTTGCTTACATCATCAATAGATAACAACGAAAGGCGCTTAAGTTCCAATGCGTGATTGCTGTAATAAATAACAGCAGTGTTGGCCAAATCCATGGTGTGTTTGTATTCCTCTAAAAAGTTAATATTCAGGCTACTGTATGTGTGTAATTCCATACAGGCGATCAGGTGCCTTTCAGGAAATTGTTCTTTAACTGCCTGAATGGTCGCTTTAAGTTTTGAAGGGCTGTGGGCAAAATCTTTAAAAACTGAACAAGTCTGATTTGCTGCCACCAGTTCAAGTCTTTTGGAAGCACCGCCAAAGGTTCTGATCGCATTATAAAACATCTCCTTATCAACGCCTATACTTTCGCAAATAAGCCTGGCTCCTTCGAGGTTTTGCATATTGTGATGACCGAATATTTTTAATGCCATCCTTTTTCCTGAAACATCAATGGAAGTTACGCCATCATTTATTTGATAATCAGGTGTTTTGTATGGTAACAAGGAAACTCCTGGTCTGGCAGAACCAACCGCTTGCATTACATTTTCATCTTCGGAACAATAAATCAGGCTTCCATTTTCAGGAACCAATTTTACGAAAATCCTGAACTGCTCCAGGTAATTATCAAAAGTCGGAAAAACGTTTACATGATCCCAGGCAATACCACTGATCAATGCAATGTCGGGTTGATAAACATGAAATTTCGGTCTTCGATCAAGTGCAGAGGTCAGATACTCATCACCTTCGATGACCATAAATTGCGCTGTCTCGCTTAATTTTACCATCACATCGAAACCCTCGAGCTGTGCACCAACCATATAGTCTGCATCAATTCCGGCATGTTTCAGCACATGAAGTACCATCGCAGTAATGGTAGTTTTGCCATGGCTGCCGCCAATAACTACCCTCACTTTGTCTTTTGATTGCTCATAAAGATATTCAGGATACGAGAAAATTTTAAGCCCGATTTCTTTAGCTTTCAGCAGTTCCGGATTATCCGCTTTGGCATGCATTCCAAGGATAATTGCATCAAGGTCTCCATGAATTTTTTCAGGAAACCAACCCAAATTTTCGGGCAATAAACCCAGTTTTTCGAGACGGGTTTTCGCTGGGTCGAAAATTTCGTCATCCGAACCCGAAATTCTATATCCCTTTTTGTGAAGGGCAATGGCCAGATTGTGCATGGCACTTCCGCCAATGGCAATAAAATGAACATTCATATTTGAGTATTTCCTGCAAAAGTAGGATTTAAATTTCTTCTTCAAAAGTCAAAACTGTTTGTGATTGGTTATAGGCAAACTGGGGACTTTATTGCTGCGCTTATTTAACAAGGCAGATAAGCGATGAATTATATTATTTTTGCAACAAATAAGAAAACGGGATGAAGTTAACTCCAATTGATGTTGATTATTGGAAGATGGATGGAGGCGTGGCTTTTGGAGTCATTCCAAAATCGCTGTGGAAAAAGGTTTATCCTGAGGATAGCGATAATCTTATCAGGATTGCCACTCGGATACTGCTGATTGAAACCGGGGAGATGAAAATCCTGATTGACACCGGAATGGGAGACAAAAGGGGCGAAAAATATTACTCCTATAAATACCGCTTTGGCGGTGAAGGTCTGATATCCCCACTCGCAAAAGCCGGCCTCTCCCCTGCCGATATTACTGACATTGTCTTTACACATTTGCATGATGACCATGTCGGAGGCGCAACTTATCTGAATGATGCCGGTGAATCGGCAGAGTTTTTTCCAAATGCAAGATATTGGTGCTCTGCAAGCCATTGGGAATGGTCGAAATCATCAAACAAACGCGAAGCAGCTGCATATTTTAAAGACAACCTATCCCCTCTTGAAACTTCGGGCAGGTTAAATCTGATTGAAAAGGAAGGAAAATGGATAGATAGCGTTGAATTCAGGATATTCAATGGTCACACACGCGGTCAATTAATTCCGGTGATAAAAATTAAGGATCAAACGCTGGTATTTGCTGCTGATTTTATCCCATCAAAAGCCAACATCCCGATTTCCTACATTCCTGCCGTTGATATTGAGCCTCTGGTAACAATGAAAGAAAAGGAAGCTTTTCTTGACGAGGCATTGCAAGGAGATTACATTCTTATGTTTCAACACGATTATTACCACGAAGCCTGCCGATTGGTGCAAACAGAAAAAGGAACAGCAGCGGGTGAAGTTATTAATATCAGAGAACTAAACTAAAACCAAACATGAAGAACAAAGAAGATATTGATGGTATCAATAACTTACTGGCAGGAAAAAGTGCGCAGGAAGTTATAGAATGGTTTCTCAGAGAATTTGAAGGGAAGGTTGCTTTTTCAACCAGTCTTGGCGCTGAAGATCAGGCAATTACACAAATGATTGCCAAAGTTGATAAAACTGCAGATATATTTACACTTGATACCGGTCGGTTATTTCCGGAAACATACGATCTGATAGATCTTACTTCAAAAAAATATGATCTGAAAGTCAGGGTTATGTTTCCAGATGCCTCCAGGGTTGAAGAAATGGTCAATGAAAAAGGCATTAATCTATTCTACGACAGCATAGAAAACCGGAAATTATGTTGCCATATCCGGAAAATTGAGCCACTGAAAAGAGCTTTTGCAGGGCTGGATGCCTGGATTTGCGGATTAAGGCGCGAGCAATCCATCACACGAAAAGATCTTAGATTGGTTGAGTGGGATGAAAATAACGGACTTATCAAGGTGAATCCCCTTATTGAATGGACGGAAACGGAACTGTGGGATTATATAAAGGCCAATCAGATACCATACAACAAGCTTCATGACACCGGTTTCCCCAGCATTGGCTGTCATCCATGCACAAGGGCAATTCTTCAGGGAGAAGATGTGAGAGCAGGCCGATGGTGGTGGGAAAATCCTGAAACCAGAGAATGCGGACTTCATAAAAGAGGATAATCTGTTTAACTGAATAATTGTTTATCTTTTTTAGTCTGATCAGAGATGTCTCCTTATGCTGACTGTAATAATTCATGCAAATTTTGTTCTATCTGTTTATTTTCTCAGCATCTGGTTATATGTTGCTATTCTTGCTTTTAATAATGTATAATTGATTATATTGGTGTAGATTACACACTTTCTAACTACTGATAATTTAACAATTTGATAACAATCATAATTCATTCTGTTGTCGGAAATTTGTATTTTTGCACCCGTTTTAACCAATATTTTGTTTAACCAAACCTAATTTGAATGAGTATCAAAAAACAATTTCTGAAGAGTAAACCTGTTTGCAAAGTAAGTTTTAAACTTTCAAAGAGTCAGGTTAGCAATGCTTCAAAAGTCTTTCTGTCTGGTGATTTTAACAATTGGAACGAGAGTGCTTTAGAAATGAATCAACTTAAAGACGGCACTTTCAGCCAGACAATTGAACTTGAAACCGGCAAGGAATATCAATTTCGATATATAGCTGATGGAGCCTTGTGGTTTAACGATGAAGAAGCTGATGGTTATAAGTCAAGCGGACACGGCGATGAACAAAATGGAGTTTTGTCACTCTGATAATTTCATAAAAAAGGCAGAAATTTATTTTTCTGCCTTTTTTATTTTTCTTTAATCATATCTTAAAGCTGTAACCGGACTTATATATTTAATCACAAGCGATGGTATGAGCATCATAACCGTACATACAAAAATGGTTGCAAGATTGATTATCAGCACTTCTGAAATACCAATAAAGACGGGCACCTGCGAAATAAAATACGATTCTTCGGGAAGCGGAACAAATCCGGTTACTGACTGAAGCCAGATCAAACCCAAAGCCAGAATATTACCCCAAAGCAGTCCGTAGCCGATTATATAGATGGATGCATAAATGAATATTTTCCTGATACTGCCATCGCTGCTACCCAGGGCTTTAAGGATTCCAATGTCGCGTGTGCGTTCAAGAATAAGAATCAAAAGTGTTGATATCATAGTGATTCCTGAAACCAATGCCATCAGAATCAGTATGATAATCACATTCATATCCTGTATTTCTATCCAGTCGAAAATTTGCGGATAAAGTTGTTTTATGGTTTGACTGTTCAGGTTGTACCCGATTGTATGATAAACAGATTCAGCAATTGAATTCAGATCATCAAATGAATCAATATAGACTTCAACGCCTGAAACCGTTTGGTTGTCCCAGCCGTTTAGTCTGCGTATGTGGCCTATGTCGCCAAAAACATAGGTTTCATCAAATTCGCCGAGACCGGTTTCATAAATTCCAGAAATGGTGAATTTACGTCCTCGGGTAGAATTTTCGATAATAAAATACATTCTCAGGTCATCTCCGGTTTTCAGCCCGAGCATTCTGGCAACTTTTCCTGAAATCAATACTTCATTTGATGGAGTGCTGTCCTGAATTTTCGGCAGTGCTCCATCAATAAGTTTATCACTAAAAAAATTCCAGTCATAATCCTTGTTAACTCCTTTAAGAACAACGCCTTGTATCTGATCATTTGTTTTTATGATTCCTGCCTTAAGCCCGAAAGGCTGAACGTTTCTCACGCCTTCAATGGCTCTGAGTTCGTCCTCATTTATGTCGGTAAGTGATACAGGTGAGGGTTCGTAAGAATTGTTTGAACTGAAGCCGGTAATTTGAATATGTGCGCCAAATCCGGCGACTTTATCTTTTATCTGCTTCTGAAAACCCTGAAGAATGGCCAGAGAAATCAGCATTACCGCAAGGCCGAGCGCAATACCGGCAATGGAAACTCTGATTATTGGTTTTGAGAAAGATGGACCCTTTCCTGAACGCAACCGTAAGCTAATGAAATATTCGAAGTTCAAAGCAGATAAATGTTTCCGCAAATTTAGCAGATAAAAGCTAATTTTGGACTTTCAATTTTTATAATACCATAATTATGAGCGGAGGTTTGATGCGAGTGCTTTGTATTTTTCTGGCTATGTTTGTTTTTTCAACGCAATCATGCAGTAGTCAGGTGTCAGAACAAGTTTCCGAAAGTCCGGAAACGGCTTCACAAATAAAAACCGGTGCAGAGCGAACTGAACTATATTTCGATAAGCACCTGAAAGGCAAAAGAATAGCTGTGGTGGCCAATCAAACTTCACTGGTTGCCGGTTTGCATCTGGTTGATACACTTTTGGGTGCAGGGCTTCGGGTTGAAAAAGTATTTGCGCCTGAGCATGGATTCAGGGGTGAAGCTGAAGCCGGAGCTGTCATAAAAAGTGGTATTGATTCAAAAACAGGGTTGCCTATAATCTCACTCTATGGTAATAAGAAAAAACCCGAAGCCTCTGATTTACAAGGAATTGATATTGTAATATTTGATATTCAGGATGTTGGCGCCAGGTTTTACACCTATATTTCAACCTTGGCTTACGTTATGGAATCGTGTGCTGAGCAAAATATTGCTTTGCTTGTTCTTGATCGTCCAAATCCACATGGTTATTATGTTGATGGACCGGTTCTTCAATCTGAATTCACTTCTTTTGTCGGACTGCACAAAATTCCCATTGTTCATGGAATGACAGTTGCCGAGTATGCACGAATGGTCAACAATGAAGGTTGGTTAAAGAATGGAAACCGATGTAAGCTTGATTGGATTGAAGTTGAGGGATATACGCATAGTTCAAGATATAATTTGCCGGTCCGGCCTTCACCCAATCTGCCGGATATGGAATCAATTTATTTATATCCTTCCTTGTGTTTGTTTGAAGGTACGCCGGTAAGCGTCGGCCGTGGAACTGACAAACCTTTCAAAATTATAGGGCATCCGGATTATAAGAAGGGAAATTTTTCATTTACTCCAATATCATTGAAAGGAATAAGTGAGAACCCTCCTCATAAAGGATTGAAATGCAATGGTATAGATTTAACTGATTATGCTGATGATATTAAAATGAATGGGCAGATCAGGCTAGAGTGGCTGATTGAAATGTACAAATCACTTGGTTCAGAAGTTAAATTTTTTGAAGGCTTTTTCAATAAACTGGCCGGAAATTCAACCTTAAGTGAACAAATAATTTCAGGAAAAACTGAAGCGCAGATCAAAGAAAGCTGGCAATCAGATTTGAATGCTTTTAAAAAGATCCGGAAAAAGTATTTACTCTATCCTGATTTTGAATAAAACTGAAACGGTGGTCCTGAAGAACCACCGTTTTTTGTAATTATTTATTTTTCAAAAGATTAAATCTTGCCAGGATAAACTTTTAAAGCTTCGGCCAGACACTTAACTGAATTAACAAGATCTTCTTTTTTGAGAACATAAGCAATCCGGGCTTCTGTTTTTCCAAGTCCGGGTGTGGCATAAAATCCTGAAGCTGGTGCAAGCATCACGGTTTGCCCTTCGAAGTTAAAATCTTCAAGCAACCATTGACAGAATATGTCGGCATCATCAACGGGTAAGCTGATTACAGAATAGAAAGCACCTTTAGGCATAGGTGCATAAACACCCGGTATTTTATTTAATTCTTCAATCACCAGATTCCTGCGCGAAATGTACTCGTCATAAACTTCGGTAAAATATTCCGGAGGAGTATCCAAAGAGGCCTCCCCTATTACCTGCCCCAATGACGGCGGACTTAGGCGGGCCTGAGCAAATTTGAGTGCACTTGCCATAACACGCTGATTCTTTGAAACAAGCGCACCGATTCTTACCCCGCATTCGCTGTAGCGTTTCGAAACAGAATCCATCAATACAGCATGTTCATGAAGTCCTTCCAGATTCATTACTGAAAAATGGCTGTTGCCATCGTAGCAGAATTCACGGTAAACCTCATCAGCAAAAAGATACAGATCGTGTTTAAGCACAAGATCGCGAAGCTGGAAAAGTTCATCTTTGCTGTAAAGATATCCTGTTGGATTATTGGGATTACAAACCATTATGGCCTTTGTTCGCGGGGTAATGGCTTTCTCAAACTCACTGATGGCAGGCAATGCAAAACCATCTTTGATGTTTGATGTGATAGGCACAACCTTAACACCTGATGCTATTGCAAATGCATTGTAATTGGTGTAAAAAGGCTCAGGAATGATAACTTCGTCTCCGGGATTCAGGCACACCTTGAAAGCAATAGAAATGGCTTCTGATCCACCGGTAGTAATGATGATTTCATTCAGATCAACATCAATTCCGATTCCCTGATAATAACCTGCAAGCTTTCTGCGGTAACTCTCGTTGCCGGCAGAATGGCTGTATTCAATGACTTTTAAGTCGAAATTACGAATGGCTTGCAAGGCAACTTCCGGTGTATGAATGTCGGGTTGGCCAATGTTTAGGTGATAAACTTTTATCCCTCTTTTTTTGGCTGCTTCGGCAAACGGAACCAGTTTTCGGATTGGAGAGGCAGGCATCTGACAGCCTCTTTCAGAAATTTTTGGCATAGATATTTTGTTTTACAATTGTCCTGATAATCGGGCAAAGGTATATTCATTTTATTCATCAGCCAAGAGAAATCGGTACATTATTCCTTAAAATCGGAATCTGATTTCATAAACCGTGTTACTACGGTTAAATGGCTGATTGACATAAAAAAAGGCCGGAAGATCCGGCCTGAATATTATGCTTCTTTGTTCTTTACTTTGCTGTTGGAGCGGCAGCTGAACTCATTGATTTTTCAGGAATGGTATTTTCTTCAGGTTTTTTTATGATGTTTCCTGAAATTCTGAGAACTTCGGCTGAGTTAGTGGCATTTGACATTACAGTAATGGATTTATTGATTGGACCCATTCTGTTGGTGTCGTATTTCACTTTAATTTTTTCTTTTTTGCCGGGAAGGATGGGTTCTCTAGGCCATTCCGGAACGGTGCAACCACACGATGACCTTACACTCGAAAGAATGAGCGGTTCTTTACCGGTGTTGGTAAATTCAAATACGCAATTGCCATCCCCACCAACGAACAAGGTGCCGTAATCATGTACACTTTTGTCAAAGCTGATTTTTGGAGCATTGGGGTTTTCTTTTGCTTCCTGAGCAAAAACTGCTGACAGCGTGAATAGCATCATAGCAGCAATTGATAAACACTTTTTCATTTTTGAACTATTTTGAGTTAAGAAAAGTTTGCTTGTGTGACTGCAAAAATAACACATCTAAATCACATAAGGTTCTAAAAAACAAGTTTTTTTTTAAAAATCAAAGATTGTGCCACGTTTTGAGAAAAAATAAATTCATTTACAAACGGGAAATTTAGTTTCTTTACAGTGTTAATCCGCTTCAACATGAAAAGTTACTCTAAAATTTCAATTATTTTTTTAATAGCCATGATGTTAGTGTCATGCAAGAGTCAGAAAGACAATCAAAAACTCAATCCACCGGCAATGGTTACAGGACCTAATGTTATCATATATAAGACAAAAGGTGATTATTTCATGCATGTACCTGTCAGTTTATCTGACGATAAAACCGCATTGACATCCTACCCAGCACCCGGCGATGTATATTATAATGGTGATCTTGCTTATCCTGTCAGGCTTGAAGATGGATATTTACTTGATCGCAGGGGAATTTCGCCCAATAGTGCATTTTTAAAATGGACTTATTACGAATACAGCAGGTTAGAAAAAACACCTTCAACCAGCCAATTGTTAAATATGTTGTTGGATGCTGATCCGTTTATTGAAATTTATGATTGTGGAAAGGCCAATCGTTTCAATAATCTGGAAGAAGACTTGAATCTGATAATCAAAACGAATAAACTATCTGAATTTAAGAGACTTAAGTAGGCATTATTTTAAAATATGCACTAGAAAAACTCAAATCAGTACTGTTCTGCAGATTAAAATGTCATTAAAATAGTTACTTTATTCAATATGAATTGGTAAGGTGCGGATAATTTTGTATAATTTTGCTGCGCCAAAAATCAGGGAGGCGGCATTTCCTTGCCAAAATTGTTTTTTTTATCTGATTATCAGTTTGTTTCATTTATGAACAAACAATCTGTTGGTTTGGTTAATTGATACCATCCTAACACCGACAGGGGGGAATTACTAATAATAACCAATTTAAACGCCTTGAACACATCTACAAAGTCAATAACCACGCTCGACGGGAAAACGCTTTACTACAGTTTTCTTGCCGGAGCTCAGAAGATTTTTGAGAATCAGGTTTTACTCAACAAAATCAATGTTTTTCCGGTGGCCGATGCTGACACAGGAACCAACCTGGCGTCAACCATGCGCTCAATAGTGGAAAGCCCGATTCCAACCTCCGACCTGAAGTTAACTGCAGCCGCACTTGCTGATGCAGCACTTACAGGAGCCCGTGGAAATTCAGGGATTATTTTTGCTCAATTCATATATGGTTTCAGCAATGAGATTCAGAAATATGAAAGTGTAAGTGTTGAAACATTTGCTGAAGTTATTAAAAAGGCTGTTACCTATGCATACGAAGCCATAGCCAACCCTATTGAAGGGACAATGATTACTGTAATCAGGGAATGGGCTGAGTTTATTTACATTCTGAAGGATACCATTCAGGATTTTATTGAACTATTGGCACAGGCTTATCAGAAAGCACTGGAGTCTTTGCAGGCAACAACCGGACAGCTGGCTGTTCTAGCCAAATCAAATGTTGTAGATGCCGGAGCCAAGGGCTTTGTGGTGTTTCTGCAAGGAATGGTTGAGTTTGTAAAAGCAGGTGAATTGCGAAAAATGCTTGCAGGTCGCGAAACTGTTGTTATTGCTGACTCTGAGATTGTTTCACATGAAGAAATTACATTCAGGTATTGCACTGAAGCCATGCTGCTTCTGGATGAAAAGAAAAAAACAGATTTTCTGCAGGTTCGCAAAGGCATAGCTCATATGGGCGATTCAATGGTAGTTGCCGGATCTCAAAAGAAAATGCGCGTTCATATCCACACCGATCATCCTGCAAAAGTGATGAAAGTGCTGAACAAATTCGGCAACATAACCTTCCAAAAAGTGGATGATATGGTTATGCAGAACGAAGTTGTTTCAAATGCGAAGTTTCCCATTGCCATTGTTACAGATTCTACCTGCGATATTCCTCAGGAACTTATTGAAAAATATCAATTGCATGTGGTTCCACTGAGCGTTCATTTTGGTGAGACATACTTCCTCGATCGTTTGACAATTTTACCAGACCAGTTTTATTCAATGATTGACAAGGCTGTAAGTTATCCTTCAACGGCACAGCCTGCATATAAAGATTTTTTCAACCGGTATTCTTATCTGGCAAGCCATTATGAATCAATTATCGGAATTCATATAAGTTCTGCGATGAGCGGTACCTGGAGCAACAGTTCAAAGGCTTCTCATTCTGTTGCAGAACACAGCGGAAAAAGAATCAACGTGCTCAATTCGAGGCGATTATCCAGTGGGCTTGGACTCATGGTTTTGCGTGCTGCCAAGGCGATAGAAAATGGAGCCACGCATCAGGATATCGTTGATAATATTGATACCTGGTCAAAGAATACCAAAATGTTTGTCTCTTCGAAAACGATTAAATATATGGTTAAAAGTGGCAGGGTTAGTTATACAAAAGGCCTTATAGGGTCATTGCTAAGCCTCAAGCCAATTGTTACCGTTAACGATGAAGGAAAGACTGAGACATTTGGCAAACCATTTACTGAAAAATCAAGCATGGAGTTGGTTTTGGCTAAGGTCAAAAGCCTTGCTTCAGATCGTAAAATCTGGGGCTATTCAATTTCACATGCCCGAAATATCGGCACTGCCAATTGGTTTGCTGATAGAATGAAAGAAATCAGCGGAATGGACCCTGAGTTTGTCAATGAAGCATCTCCGGTTCTTGGCGTAAATGTCGGACCCGGTGTGGTGGCTCTGTCGATAATGTTTGAAGATTAGATTCCACAAAACTTTTAATAAGCCGGAAATGCCAACGCTTTTCCGGCTTTTTTTTGTTCGGAACCTGCTATATTTGTGTTTTATATTAACACCGCTTATGTTTGATTATATGCTTCCGGCAATGCTGATTGTGTTTGTTTACATGTCAGCTGTTTTTATTCTTGCGCTGATCCTTAAAAATAATTCCATTGTGGATATATTCTGGGGTATTGGATTTATTTTATTGACCGCGTTTGGCTTATTTTATTCCGGTTCAATGGATATAAAAAAGATAATTGTCAGTTTTTTGATTTTGGTTTGGGGATTACGTTTGTCTATCCACATTTTTATCCGGAATAAATGCCGTGACGAAGATTTTCGTTATGCCAACTGGCGCAGAACATGGAAAAACTTTGTATTTCGTAGCTTCCTGCAGATTTTCATGCTTCAGGGATTTTTTATGCTGGTGATTGCCTGGCCTGTTTTACATATCAACCATGGAGATTCTGTTGATTTCGGGATGATAGATATTGCAGGGATTCTGATTTTTCTTACCGGTTTCACCTTTGAAGTTGTTGGAGATTATCAGATGACTGTTTTTAAGAAAGATCCGGCCAATTCAGGAAAGATCATTACAATCGGATTGTGGAAATACACCCGCCATCCCAATTACTTTGGGGAAGCACTGCTTTGGTGGGGAATCTGGCTGATGGCTGTTCCTGTTATAGATGGGATTTATACCATTATTAGTCCTTTGGTAATAACCTGGCTACTGCGCTATATTTCAGGTGTTCCTATGCTTGAAAAGAAATATGAAGGCCATCCTGACTGGGAAGAATACAAATCAAAAACTCCGGTATTTGTGCCTTTTCTTAAATAATTATTTCTCATTATTTCACTGGTTTCCTCAATTAGCTTCTTTCAGTTATTTTCCTTTTTATACCTTCGCAGCAGATTACTGAAAGTAGTAATCTGATTTTTATAATTTTTAAATAGTTCATTATCATGATAAACCAGCAACTTATCAATCCGAAAAGCATAGTAGTTATCGGAGGATCAAACGACACATCCAAGCCAGGCGGGAAGGTTCTGAAAAATCTTCGTGATCATGGTTTTGCAGGGGATTTATATGTCACAAATCCCAAAGAAACTGAAATTCAAGGCATCAAGTGCTATCAGAATCCCAATGATCTGCCTGATTGCGATCTGGCTATTCTTGCAATAGCTGCTAAATTTTGTCCGGATACTGTTGAATTGCTGGCAAAACAGAAAAATACCAGGGCTTTTATTATCCTTTCAGCGGGTTTTCATGAAGAGAGTGAAGCCGGCGCTATTCTGGAACAACAGATCGTTCACACCATCAACAGTGTGAATGGTTGTTTAATAGGGCCCAACTGCATTGGAGTTATGAATCCGCATCATACTTCGGTTTTTACCACTCCCATTCCGAAACTTGATCCGAAAGGTGTTGATTTTATTTCGGGATCAGGAGCCACCGCTGTGTTTATTATGGAATCAGCCATGCCCAACGGACTTTCTTTTTCGAGCGTATATTCGGTAGGAAACAGTGCGCAAATGGGTGTTGAAGAAGTGCTTCAGTATATGGATGAGCACTTTGATCCGGAAAACAGTTCAAAAGTTAAACTGCTCTATATTGAGAGTATCAATAAGCCTGATCTGTTGCTGAAACATGCATCATCGCTGATAAAAAAGGGATGCCGCATCGCAGCAATCAAATCAGGAAGTTCATCGGCAGGTAGCCGTGCTGCATCATCTCATACGGGAGCGCTTGCAAGCAGCGATTCAGCAGTGGATGCTCTTTTCCGTAAAGCCGGAATTGTGAGATGCTACGGGCGTGAAGAACTGGCCACTGTGGCTGCCATTTTTATGCACAAACTGCTAACAGGAAAAAATATTGCCATCATTACACATGCCGGTGGACCAGCAGTCATGCTGACCGATGCTTTGTCGAACAATGGGCTGGAAGTTCCTCATATTGAAAGCCCTGAATTGTTGTCGAAACTGCTTCCAGGTTCTTCGGTAGCCAACCCGATTGATTTTCTGGCAACAGGAACTGCAGCGAATCTTGGTGATATCATCGATTATTGCGACAATGAATTTGAGCAGATTGATGCCATGGCTGTAATTTTCGGAAGTCCCGGACTTACTGAAGTTTACGATGTTTATAAGCTGTTGGACGAGAAAATGAAGACTTGTCGCAAGCCAATTTTTCCGATTCTCCCATCTGTAGTGAATGTTAAAAATGAAATTGATTATTTCCTGTCGTTGGGTCGCATAAACTTCCCTGATGAAGTGGTGTTTGGCAATGCATTGGCAAAGATTTACAACACACCTTCTCCGGCTAAAAGCGCTGAGCATCCCGAAATTGATAAGGCAGCCATCCGAAAACTGATTGATGAAGCTTCAGAAGGATATCTTGATCCTGAAAAAGTACAGCAATTGCTTGATGCTGCCGGGATTCCAAGAGCTGGTGAAGCTGTCGTAACCAGTGCTCTGGATGCCATCAATTCAGCAAAAAAAATGGGTTTCCCTGTTGTGATGAAAGTTGTTGGCCCGGTTCATAAATCCGATGTTGGTGGAGTTGTTCTTAATGTTAAGGATGATAATGCTGTTTTTCAGGAGTTTAACCGCATGATTCAGATAAAGGATACAACAGCGATTCTGATTCAGCCCATGCTCTCAGGCACTCAGATTTTTGCCGGAGCCAAAGCTGAACCAAAATTCGGACATATGATTCTTTGTGGACTTGGGGGGATATTTATCGAGGTTTTAAAGGATGTTCAGGCTTCACTTTCTCCGGTTTCGCATATTGAAGCCAGTGAAATGATCCAAAGTTTGAAATCATATAAAATAATTCAGGGTATCCGTGGTCAGGAAGGCGTTAATGAAGAAGCTTTCGCCGATGCAATCGTCAGATTATCTGCGCTTTGTGAAGCAGCACCTGAAATTGCCGAAATGGATATCAATCCTCTGTTAGGAAATTTAAAGGGCGTGGTTGCTGTTGATGCCAGAATAAGGTTGGAAAAAGAGTCATGAAAAAGCTCACTCTGATTTTCCTGGGCCTGACTGTTTTTGCAATCCTTTTCAGTTCCTGCAATCCGGTAAATAAACTTGGACAGAATCCTGAAGTTAAGAAATGGGAAGGTGAAGTAACCGGACTTGAAGCACTTCCTGTTTCTGAAAGTAATAATACCATTCTTTTTATTGGAAGTTCCAGTGTGAGGCTTTGGGATAGTGTTTCTTCGGATATGCTTCCTTATCAGGCAATTGCACGTGGTTATGGCGGTGCAAAATTGTCGGATTTTGTTTATTATTCAAACCGGATTGTCAGTCCGCACCAGGCTGGTGCCATAGTCCTTTTTATTGCAAATGATATTACCGGTGATGAGGTGAACGATATTTCACCGGAAGAAGTTCTAAGCCTTTTTAAACTGACTGTCAGGCAGATAAGAAAGAGCCAACCTGATATTCCGGTTTTCTGGATTGAGGTCACTCCTACCCCTTCGCGTTGGAAAGTCTGGCCGAAAATCAGTAAAGCAAACAAATTGATCAGTGATTATTGTGAGACGAAAGAAAACCTCTTTTTCCTTCAAACCAGTCATAAATTTCTGAATGTTAATGAATTGCCTGATACCAGCCTTTTTCTTTCCGATATGCTTCACCTTAATCGTGAAGGATATCAACTTTGGAGTGAGTGCATAAAGGAAGGACTGAAAAATGCTGGCATTGAGATTCAACAGAAGTAGATTTCCTATAGAACTTCTAAAAGAAAGCCCTCATTTATCGTAAGATGAGGGCTTTTTTAACCTGATTAATTGATTAACTTTTAATTTTGGGCTAAAGCCCAGTATTAATGGCGGTTTTCATTACCCCGACCTAAAGGTCAGGGTAACTCAAACGGCTATTTAAAAGGACTTTAGTCCTATTTGTGAATTAATCAGGTTAAAAGCAGAAACATAATTAAAAAAATTACTTCTCCTCTCCTATTTAGCTTCAGGAGTCATCAATCTGTCTCCAGTCTGTTCAACCACTTTTTGTTTCCAGGCATCCGGGTAACCAGGGAATGAAGGAGATTGAGGATAGCCCCAGGGATTGCGCAGAAATTCGCCGTCTTTTTCCTTTTTTACATTTCCATCAAGATATTTAACCAACAGAAATTCGCCGAGTTTACGCCATCGGGCAACAGTAGTTTCAGCAGTTTTCCCGGAATATGCGGTAAGGTGTTCCCGTGCTCTGTCGGGATCTGATTTGTACATTTCGAGGGCTTTACGGTCAACTTCCTGAATTTCAGCAATAAACTGAGTTTCAAGTTCCGATTGAAGTTCTCTCAGGTCGGGCATCACACGGTTGTAGAAAAGATAGGTAAAATGAGCAACCCGGTTAAATACCCAGAAAGCAGCTGTTTCAGAATAAGTCAGAATATCTCCGTTTCCTTCAGCCACACAGTTTGTAACGCTCTGGATTCCACAGTAGAATGGCATATAAACTGTCGAGCCGGCATCGTCAACGCCAAACCAGAAAATTCCTCCGATATGGTCGGGCAACCAGTTCCGCATCTGAGCGATGAACGAAAACCCTGTTTGCTGCGTTGCTGTGACCCGTTCGTTAAAATACTCTTTTCCTTCATACTTCCAGGTGAGTGGACGCCAGCGGTAAGGCAGGCCAAAAGGACCAGCGCCGATATCCTGCGACATATCAAGTTCGGTGCCCTGCATGTAATCGCGTTTAAAATTCATCAGGTCGTGTACGCTGAGTTTGCGATCGGGCTTGATGTAGAGCGGCATTCTTTCATTATCCAGTGCACCGGCAGCATAATCGTAATACTTGTGCATCTGGCTGTTTACCTGATTAAACATTGACCAAACCCGAAGTTCGCAGAAGCGGGCAGCCCCAAAATTCAGCGGAGCGTATATATCGCTGAAACTGAATTCGCTGTCTTTCCCGGTGAAAAGTCCTTTTGCGCGTGCAAATGTGATGACATCGTGAGAATAAACTACCTCAATATCAGGTTGATTCAGTAATTTAAAATTCTTGCTGCTGATGGATGTTTTCCCATTATCAAGTGGAAAACCGGTGATGCGTGCATGGTTAGCGTGGGCCGAAATGTATCCGTCAGGAATACGGATGGCAACCCAGACGGCGCCTTTGTCGGCATTTACCATCTTTTTGGATTTTTTATCAAGCACCATTCGGTTTCCTTTGCCAATAATTTCCATAATCCATACTTCGTTGGCATCGGCGATCGAAAACGATTCACCAGAGCTTGCATATCCGTATTTTTCAACCAGTTCGGCAATAACCTGAATGGCTTCGCGCGCGGTTTTTGAACGTTGCAAAGCCAGAAACATCAGGCTGCCATAGTCAACAATTCCGGTTGTATCAACGAGTTCGGTGCGTCCATCAAAAGTGGTTTCACCAATGGCGACCTGATGCTCATTCATAAAACCTATAACCTGATAAGTACGGGCTGGCTGCGGAATCTGTCCCATAGGTTTGGCGGTGCCACGGTCATACAAGGTGATCATGCTTCCTTCCGGCCAGTCGCCGGCAGGCCTCCAGTATAATTCACCATAGCGGATATGAGAGTCCGCTGCATAGCTTATCATGGTACTTCCATCGGTAGAAGCTCCTTTGGTTACAAGGTAATTGGTGCAGGTAATTCCCTGAAAGCTCAAGGCGAAAACCATTATAGTCAGAAGTGTGATCCGAATCTTCATAGGCAAAGTGTTTGTTGAGATGAAATCGTTATTAAATTGTTATTCAGTGTTTTGAATCCAACGCTTGTACATGTTTAATATGGTTACAGGTGTCCGGAGAAATGTGCTTGAAATCTCCTCTGCAATGTCAGCCTGATTCAAAACAGTTTGCTAAAATACAATCTTACTTGATAAGTCTTCAGATTATAGCCTGTATGCGGATACTTTTTTTATGTCCGGATATTGGAAAACATGCAGCCATTTTACTTTACAAGGCATTAAATATTTGGCATTAAGACAGTAAATGTCTATCATTGCATGTAAATTTCTAAATACCTAACCGATTAACAATCAGTCATATGATCATCAGTGAAGAAGCTATTCTGGGAAAACTTGTTATACATAAAACCGGCAACAAAAGCCGCGAAGAGGGTATAAAGTTCTCTAAATCACCCATTCAACTTAGTGAAGCAATAAAAGATCTGCTGATCAGGTATTTTTTGTCTCCTTTCAAGAATAACGAGTATTTCAATCTTCACCACGATGCCGACCTGAACCTCAACGAAGTATATCATTTTGCCTGTTCTGTTTTTGATGATCCGGGAAGTTTTTATCTGAATTCAGTAAATCTGGCGAACCATCTTTATGAGCATTCAGTTCATCCGAAAGTAAAAGCTGGTGAGTTTTATGTAGCTTATTTTCAAAATCTTATGGTTGATGGTGAAGAAGTTGACGCCATTGGCCTTTTCAAATCGGAATCGCGTGAGACCTACCTGAAGGTTTATCCGACTTCTGATAATTTCACTATTGATCACGAAGATGGAATCAATATCAATAAGCTTGATAAAGGTTGTCTGATTTTCAATACAGAACGGGAAAACGGCTTTGTGGTGGTTTCTGTGGATAACATGAGCAAAGGCAGCGATGCTCAATACTGGATGGATAGTTTTTTGAATCTGCGCCAGAGAAATGATGAGTATTTTCAAACCAGCCAGACACTTACCCTTTGCAAACAATTTGTTACGGAGAAACTTCCGGAATCATTTCAGATTGATAAACCCGGACAAGCTGAATTGCTCAATAAATCGATGAAATTCTTTAAGGAGAATGACAATTTTGTGATGGAAGAGTTTGTAAGTGAAGTGTTTGAGCAACCAGAGGTTATAGAGACCTTTAATGAATACCGCCGCGATTTTGAAGTAGAACGGGAGGTAAAAATCAATGATGATTTTGATATTTCCGGGCAGGCTGTTAAAAGGCAGTCAAAGGTTTACAAAAGCATCATCAAGCTAGATAAGAGCTTTCACATTTATGTACACGGAAACCGTGATAATATTGAAAAAGGTTATGATGAAGACCGCGGAATGGATTTTTACAGGCTTTTCTTTAAAGAGGAAAGTTGATCGTCAATTGCTGGTCTGATATCACACTTCACAAATTATTGCCACAACCTTTCCTGCATTCTTACTTTCTGCCAATCGGATTCCGAAAATCAATCTCCTCACCCACTTATTGTTGGGATGAATCAACTGAAGTCCCATCGCAGAAATTTTCTGATCACGGGAAGTCAGCAAAGCAGAAACCCCATTCTTATGAAATTCTGCAGCACTTTTCCATGCGCCGTCGCGGGCAATTGTAATGCTGAAATTTACCAGTAATGTGTCGGTATTACCGGCCCATCGGTCAAGCAATCCAAGCAAAGGTGAAACTTTGCTGATCCGCATCTGAACTTTATCCGACATTTCGGAAAGCAATCGATTGATGGTGTTGAAATCATTTATCAAAGCAGCCAGATTATTTCCTTTCATGGTTTCTGATGCAGCAATTGCAAGATCAAGATTGATATGGGCATTCATTCCAAGCAACAAATGCTGAAGAATAAGCAATGGTCTTTGCTGAGCTTCAAAAACAATGCGCCAGGAACCTGTATGCGGCTTTTTGGTCTTAAAAGCGATGTAAGCATCAATATATCTGTTGGCGAACAAAACATCGAGTTTTTCCATTCTTGCACCATCTTCAAATTCATTGTTGGCGATGCCCTCCTTAACTCTTATGGTAACCAGCCGATACAATGCCGGGAAATATGCAAGTGAGCTGTTTTCATTCACTTCCTGATTAATGATTTCCTGTAGCGTTGAAATTACCTCATCAATACTCGTGGATGGTTTTATCATGTGGTTTTTAAGTATTAAGCTTGTCCGGAGAAAGAGTTATCAATAATTATTTGCGAAAACACAGATTTTTCAACAATCCAACCTGCTATCTTTGCCGCAGAATTTACCCCTGACTGATTGTATTATGAAACGTTCCGATCTGATCTTTGTTTGCTGCGTGGTGCTCTTCTTCATGCCGTTTTTTATTTTTCCAGCTGTTTATGGTGCATACAATACTTTCAACAGCGATCATGGAATGATTATGAGTTTTATTAAGTTTGCTGTACTCGCTACTTTGGGCGAGGTGATTGGCTTGCGCTTAAAAACCGGAAATTATAATGCTCCGGGATTTGGCATACTTCCACGCGCGATAGTTTGGGGAGTTTTAGGTCTTACCATAAAACTGGCTTTTGTAATATTCAGTTCAGGAACAGTTTCATTTCTTACTTATATGGGTATGGAAAATGCCGGTGAAGCGATTAAAGGAGGATTTAGCTTCGAAAAGCTTTTTGTCGCTTTCTGCATCAGTATTTTTATGAATTCTATATATGCTCCGGTGATGATGACCTTGCACAAAATTACCGATACGCATATACTGAGCACGGGAGGTACAATAAAGGGACTCTTCACTCCCATCGACTTCAGAGGTATAATCACAAACCTGAATTGGGATGTGCAATGGAATTTTGTATTCAAAAAGACCATTCCGTTCTTTTGGTATCCGGCGCATACCATCACATTTATGCTTCCGGTAGATTATCAGGTGCTATTTGCAGCGGTGCTGGGAATTGCATTGGGAACCATTCTTGCCTTGGCTTCAATGAAGAAATAACTCCGGATAACTGCCGCCAAATTTTCATAGCTTAAAATATTTTTCAGTTCCGGCCTTGCTATGTTCGGGCAAATCTATAACTTGCCACCTGAATTGAGGGCAGTATAATCTCTTTTTTTGGGATCGATAAAAATATGATTATGAGTCGATTAAATGATTTGTCGATTTGCTATCGTAAATTTTCAGTACCAAAATCCTTTGACAATCACCAAAATCAAAATAAACCAACCTATTAAAAATGAAAGAGCAGTTCAGGAACGACACACCTATTAATTATGAAGTTGTGTCAAGGCAAATTGATGAGATGAATCTGGCAAGTGTTGGAAAAGCCAGCATAAGAGAAATCAAAAGATTGGTTGACAATATCGAGCAGGCATCCGGAGAAAAATACATCCGCATGGAAATGGGGATTCCCGGGATGAAGCCTTCTTCGATTGGTACAGAAGCTGAAATTGAGGCACTTCGGAATGGCGTTGCTGCAATTTATCCGGATATTGACGGTATTCCGGAGCTCAAAAAGCAGATTTCGCGGTTTGTCAAGAATTTTATGGATATTGATGTGAAACCCGAAGCCTGCATTCCTACGGTTGGATCGATGCAGGGCAGTTTTGCAGCTTTTCTCACGCTTTCGCGGATGTATCCCGAAAAGGACACAACCCTGTTTATTGATCCGGGATTTCCTGTTCACAAGCAGCAGCATAAAGTATTGGGACAGAAGTATGAAAGCTTTGATGTATATGCTTATCGTGGTGAAAAACTACGCGAAAAGCTGGAATCCTATTTCAAAAAAGGGAATATTCATTCTGTGCTTTATTCGAATCCCAACAATCCTTCCTGGATTTGTTTTACGGATGAGGAACTACAGATCATTGGAGAACTGGCCAATCAGTACAATGTTGTTATTTGCGAAGACCTTGCTTATTTTGGAATGGATTTCCGGAAAGATTATTCGCAGCCCGGAATTCCTCCATTTCAGCCAACAGTCGCAAAATACACCGACAATTATATATTACTCATTTCAAGCTCAAAGGCGTTTAGTTATGCTGGTCAGCGCATTGGAATGATGGTAGTTTCGAACAAGTTGTTTATCCGCCGTGCACCCGGATTGCCGCAGTATTACAATTGCGATAATTTTGGCAGAGCCATGATTTTCGGAACCGTTTACGCACTGAGTTCGGGAACTGCCCACTCAGCACAATATGCGCTTGCAGCGATGCTAAAAGCTGCAAATGATGGCAAATTTAATTTTATTGAAGAGGTGAAGGTATATGGAGAAAAAGCTAAAATCATGAAAAAGCTTTTTACCGATGCCGGATTCCATATTGTTTACGATACCGATGGGGAAGAACCCATTGCCGATGGATTCTACTTTACAATTTCGTATCCCGGACTTACCGGAGAAGAGTTAATTGAAGAATTGATCTTTTATGGTATCAGTGCCATTTCACTGGCCATTACCGGTAGCGAGAGAACAGAAGGTTTGAGGGCTTGTGTATCATTGGTAAAACCATCTCAATTCCCTGATCTTGAATCAAGATTGAAAAAATTTAGTCTCCATCATGCGGTGTAATTTTTTTCGAAAGGATTTATCATCTGATTTTGTGAAATTTGTTCATGCTGTTTAAAACCATTATAAATTGCATGTCAGTGACCAATTTGCAAACGATTGCGGCATCCGGATTGATAAATAATGTATAATTTCGCTGCATCATTTGCATAAAAACTAAACACTTATATATCATGGCAAAAGTAAAGGGTGACATTGTAATTGACATCGAAAAATGCAAAGGCTGTGAGGTTTGCATTCCAGCCTGCCCCAACGATGTAATTGCATTGTCGAAAAATGTAAACGGCAAAGGTTATAACTATGCCGAAACCATAAACGATGAATGCATTGGTTGTGCCAATTGTGCCATTGTTTGTCCTGATGGAGTAATTACTGTGTACAGGAAACGAATGGAGTAAGAATTTTAAATTACTGAAAGTTTATGAAAGAGCTCAGATTAATGAAAGGCAATGAAGCCTTCGCCGAAGCAGCCATACGCGCAGGTGCCGATGGATACTTTGGATACCCTATTACTCCGCAATCGGAAGTAATGGAATACCTGATGGCTGAAAAGCCGCACGAACGCACCGGAATGATTGTTCTTCAGGCCGAAAGTGAAATAGCTGCCATCAACATGGTTTATGGTGGTGCTGCATGCGGAAAGCGTGTTCTCACTTCCTCTTCAAGTCCCGGTGTAAGTCTGAAACAGGAAGGAATTTCCTATATAGCCGGTGCTGAACTTCCATGTGTTATTTTAAATGTTGCCCGTGGAGGCCCGGGTCTTGGGACCATTCAACCTGCTCAGTCTGATTATTTCCAATCAACAAAAGGTGGTGGTCACGGAGATTATAAAATGCTTGTTCTGGCTCCGTCATCGGTTCAGGAAATGGCTGATTTTGCAGGACTTGGTTTTGATCTTGCCTTTAAATACCGCAACCCTGTCCTGATTCTTTCTGATGGTGCCATCGGACAAATGATGGAAAAAGTTGAACTGGATGAACAGCGTCCCCGTTTTACTGTTGAGGAAATCAAAAAGAATACACCCTGGGCAACCACCGGAAAAACAAAGGACAGAGAGCGCAGTATAATCACTTCTCTCGATCTTGATTCTTCCAAACAGGAGCTCCATAATATCGATCTTCAGGCGAAGTACAGAGAAATGGAGAAAAACGAAACCCGATACGAAGCCATCAGTTGTGATGATGCCGATTATCTGATCGTTGCTTATGGAACCAGTGCCCGTTTGAGTCAGAAAGCCGTTGATTTATTGAGGGCTCAAGGCATTAAAGTCGGTTTGCTCCGGCCCATTACACTATTCCCCTTCCCAACTGCCATCATCGCTAAATTAGCCGATCAGGTGAAAGGAATTCTCACCGTTGAGATGAGTGCCGGACAAATGATTGAAGATGTAAGACTGGCTGTGGGATGTAGAGTTAAAGTTGAACATTTTGGACGTATGGGTGGAATTATACCATCACCGACCGAAATAGTTGATGCAATGCACAAAAAAATAATCGGAGGATAATTGAAATGGCTGAAATAACAAAAGAAGAGCTCCGCCAGCCGGAGAATCTTATATACAAAAAAACTGACTTACTAACCGATAAGCCTCTTAGCTATTGCCCGGGTTGCGGACATGGTACTGCACACCGCATTGTTATGGAAGTGCTTGACGAAATGGGCATTCAGGATCAAACCATCGGAATTGCGCCTGTTGGTTGCTCTGTACTTGCTTATGAGTTTATGAACATCGATATGCAACAGGCCGCTCACGGTCGTGCTCCTGCAGTTGCCACTGCGGTTAAGAGACTGTATCCCGACAAGTTTGTATTCACGTATCAGGGTGATGGAGATCTCGCTGCAATCGGAACAGCTGAAACCATTCATGCCTGCAACCGCGGCGAAAACATTGTGATTATCTTTATCAACAATGGGATTTACGGAATGACAGGTGGTCAAATGGCTCCAACTACCCTTCCGGGGATGAAATCTTCTACTTCACCTTACGGACGTGATGTTGCAACAATGGGTAATCCTTTGAAAATTACCGAACTGATTGCACAATTGCCGGGAACCATTTATGTTACCCGTCAGGCTGTTCATACGCCGGCAAATGTTCGCAAGACCAAAAAAGCGGTTCGCAAGGCTTTCGAAAATCAAAAACTGAACAAGGGACTTTCATTCGTTGAAATTGTATCTAACTGCAACTCCGGATGGAAAATGACTCCGCGTCAATCAAATGAATGGATGGTGGATAATATGTTCCCATACTATCCGCTTGGCGATATTAAGGTTAATGATTAAATGAAATTTCATGATCATGCAACCATCTGTGTTTCAAAAAATTAAAAAATTCAAGCAATGACAGAAGAAATCATCATAGCAGGGTTTGGCGGACAGGGTGTCCTTTCCATGGGTAAAATTCTGGCTTATTCCGGTGTTATGGAAAATAAGGAAGTAAGCTGGATGCCTTCGTATGGTCCTGAAATGCGCGGAGGAACCGCAAATGTGATTGTGATTATCAGCGATGAGCGTATAAGTTCACCTATTGTGAACTCTTTCGATACCGCCATCATTCTTAATCAACAGTCGATGGATAAGTTCGAAAAAACGGTAAAACCAGGCGGTATTCTGATTTATGATCCCAATGGAATTACCCGTCATCCCGGACGAAAAGACATTAACATTTACACCATTGAAGCTGCCGATGAAGCCTCAAAGGTAGGACTTTCGAAAGTTTTCAATATGGTTGTGCTTGGCGGATACCTGAAGCTGAAACCTATTGTTCAGGCTGAATATATTCGCAAAGGCTTAGAGAAATCTCTGCCCCAGCGCCACCATGGCATGATTCCTGAAAACGAAAAAGCCATCGATAAAGGAAAAGAAATCATCAAAGCAGTACATTTACTGAATTAGATTTCCGGTTCACACACACCAACCACCGAAGGCCTTCCTGCAATTTGCAGGAAGGTTTTTTTGTGTAATCCTTTTCCATTTCATTCGAAGCCTAAAAACATCGGATTCCCTCAAAAAAATATCATTTAACTTTGTACCATGAATATTGAAGGACTACGAGTGCTGCTTGATGAGAAAACAATCTTATACAATCAGCCTGATTTTATTCCAAGTGACCCCATCAGCATTCCACATCACTTTACCCGTCGTGAAGACATTGAAATCTCAGGTTTTTTGGTTGCGACCATAGCCTGGGGGCAACGATCCACTATTGTAAAAAACGGTTTCAGGATGATGAATCTTATGGATGATGCACCGTATGATTTCGTAATGAATGCCGGCCAGAAGGATCTTAAGCGGATAGACACTTTCGTACATCGTACTTTTAACAGCGATGATCTACTGTTTTTTCTGGAATCGTTAAAATCAATTTACCAAAATCATGGAGGACTTGAGCAAGCATTCTCGGCCGGATTGAGTGATGGTGAAAAGGATGTTTATCATTCAATCATAAATTTCAGAAGGTTATTTCTTGAAAATTCCCACCTTATCCGTTCACGGAAGCACATTGCTGATCCATCTGCGGGCAGCACCGCAAAACGAATAAATATGTATCTCCGCTGGATGGTTCGAAAGGATAACAATGGCGTTGATTTCGGGCTATGGAACAGCATCTCCCCTGCTCAGCTCTATTGTCCCCTTGATGTTCATGTGGGCAATGTTGCGCGAAAATGCGGACTTCTTGTCAGAAAACAAAACGACTGGAAAGCTGTGGAAGAACTAACAGCCAATCTCCGGGTTTTTGATCAAAACGACCCTGTGAAATATGACTTTGCCCTGTTTGGAATGGGCGTTTTTGAGAAGATTTGAATGGACACGGTTCGGGCACGTGTTCTGGGACGCGCGCCAGCACAAGGAGAAGTTTGTGTAATGAATTTAAATTATACCCGGAAGTTTTTCCCTTCATACCTGATTCAATATTTGGTTCTGCCATGCTGAGATTTGTCTGAAATTATAGTTTTTAATTTATCGGGTTTCTTATCTGATGATTTTCTATCTTTACTAATTAAATTATAACCTTTAAAATGCTGTGTGTTATGAAAAAATCATTTTCATTTTTTCTGGTTTTGTTCATAATATCTTTATCAGGAAGTTATGGCCAGGAAAGTTGTCGTGTTCTGAAAGAGACAATAGCTGCATCTTATTCTGGAAAATGCAAAAAGGGGCTCGCCTCGGGAAAAGGTATAGCGGAAGGATTAGATCATTATGAAGGTCAGTTTGTTAAAGGTCTTCCTCATGGGAAAGGGATTTACACATGGGCAACCGGAGAAGTGTATAGGGGTGATTGGGTCCGGGGGCAGCGGCATGGCAGTGGAACATACTCATTTGTTCTTAACGGAATTGACACCATTATCGATGGAAGGTGGATTGATGACAAATATGCTGGCCCTGACATTTTAAAACCCAGAATCATTACAAACATAAATGTTGAACGATATACCATCCGAAAAAATAGCGATAATTTTAACAGAGTACTCGTTGGTATGTTACAAAACGGATCTCCCAATACTGGAATCAGTGAATTTATAATCGCTTCAAGCAGCGGTTATCAGGTTCAAATGGGTTCACTTACCGGATTTGAAGCAGTAGTATTTCCGGTTACAATCAGACTAAGCTACACCACTTTTAATAAAATCAAGAGATCCACTTATCAGGTTAGGTTCGAGTTTGAAATATCAGAACCCGGTGATTGGAAAGTCGAATTGACGAATTGAAATGATTTCAGATTTTTATGGTCTGAAGAGTGATTTCCAGCTCTATCCCTTCAGATTAACACACATGTGCAAAGATGGTCCTGAAATAGATAAGATAGTATTTTACGGCATCTATCAATCTGTCAGGATTTTATACTCTCAGACAAAATTCTGATTATTCAGATATTCATCCAAAAACTGTATCACAAGCAGAATGCCATGTTTTATGGCTAATTCACGTCAGTTCACTTTATTGTAAAAACGGTGCAGCCTCCTGTTCATTTCCCGAACGGTTTTGTTATAATACCAGTTTGGGTAAAGAAAGAAAGGGGTGAGTAAAAAACTATGTTCCGGATGCTGTTTAATCGATTTAAATTCGGCCGGGATAAAATAAGGGAATGGCTTATTCAATTGAACAAAATCTTTATCCAGAATTATAAGAGCCAAACCCTCAAATTCCATTGAAGAAGTATAATAACGATGAATAGGTCTAACGCCTTTGTTTTCAATATAACCATGACCAACATGTGAGAAATATTTTACAGTATCCTTGCTTTTTGAATCAAACTCTGCAATAAGGATTTCGTTGGCCGTATCTATTTGTCTTGCAGAATCAACTTTGAGCATGTCATTCAAGAATATATGTTCAAGATTCCCATCAAGTATATTTTGTGAATTATTACTAAAAACAAACTCGACTTTGCAGAAGTCCAATTCTGTGCGAAAAGCATGAACAATTCTCATGTTTTCCTCCTTTTGGGCTTTCTGAACTCTTTCTGCCATTTCAACTTTACCCATATCTTTCAAAACTGAAATCTTGTTTTCAGATGTTTTTAGACGTACAATCAAAGTGCCATTTTTCAATTGGTTTATTTGGTTGGCTGAGGCAATTTTACGTTTTTGCCGGTAAGTTTCTGCCTTATTCGGTGAATTAACCGGAATTTTAAAGGTGAGTCCAAAATTACTCTTTGCATCGCTTACAACCGGAAGGCAATAATCAATATTCAAAGATGTGTTTCTGTATAAAAAGTAGCTAATTCCAATTGGAATACTTACTTCCGAATGATACCCGGTTATCGGAATTCTTTCATATCCTGAGAATGAGGTTCCATTCAGAATCAATAAATTAGAGTGTCTGAGCAGGGATAGTTTGACTCCTGAATACAAGCGCAAATACTTACTTAGCTTTAGTCCGAAAGTCAATTCCGGTTCCAGGTATTGATTTTCTATTTTGTAGAATGGCGATGCTGAATTTGAGCCTTTGAGCGAGTATGAAACAGAGCCAGCCATAAAAATATTATTGTACACTCTGGATTCGATAAAAACCCCGATCAAAGGTTTTGTTCCATGATCTAATTCATAGAATTGATTATTGAATCTTGTAAAATTCAGTCCGGTTTTTACTCCAAACAATAAATCACGCGAAACCGGGCTGACTTGTGACAAACCAAATTTTGACAAAAACAATAATATGAGAATGGCTTTAATTTTCATGATCAGTTGATATTTATATTCTTTTCTATTAAACCTAAAAGTCGAATACATCTCTGATTGTCAGGGCTGACTTGACATTTTTTAGTTTTTGCAATATTCTTGTTTCCAATTAGTCAAACCCTGACTTGCGGATTTCGGGCTAAACAATTACAATCTCTACCTTTTTCTGCCTCCTCCGAAAATAGAGCCAAGTAAACCCCGTACCAATGTGCGTCCAAGTTCATTTCCTAAAGTTCTGGAGGCAGTTCGTCCTACCTGTTTGGTCAGCTCAGTAAAGATATCAGGATTTGCCCTTTTCTGCGCTCTTTCAGCTCTTTCTTTTGCTGCCTGAGCTCTTGCCATTGCGGCTTCCTCTTTGGCCCGGGTAAGCTTTTCTTTGGCTTTTGCAGCAGCATCATCGGCTTCTGATTTCAATCGGTTGCTTTCATTTACCCTGTCCTGAAGAATTTCAAAAGCAGACTCTCTGTCAAGTACTTTTTCATAAACTCCATATACATCGGATTTGCGGATAATTCTTTCTCTTTCTTCACTTGTGATAGGGCCTATCTGGGAACATGGAGGCAAAACAAAAGCACGTTCAACCATCATCGGAATGCCCTTCGCATCCAGAAATGAAACCAACGCCTCCCCTACGCCCAATTCGGTGATTGCGGCTTCAACATTAAGCTTTGGGTTTACCCTGAAGGTTGTTGCTGCAGCCTTAACTGCCTTCTGATCGCGGGGCGTAAATGCCCGCAATGCATGTTGAACCCTGTTTCCCATTTGTCCGAGAACTGAATCAGGAATGTCAAGCGGATTTTGTGTGACAAAATACACGCCCACTCCTTTGGAACGGATGAGCCGCACAACCTGCTCGATTTTATCAAGCAGAATTTTAGGTGCTTCATTAAAAAGCAAATGTGCTTCGTCAAAGAAAAAAACCAGCTTTGGTTTTTCAAGATCTCCGGCTTCGGGCAGTTCTTCGAAAAGTTCAGAAAGCAGCCACAAAAGGAAAGTTGAATAAATTCTGGGAGAATGCATCAGTTTATCCGCAGCCAGAAGATTCAAAACTCCCTTTCCATCGGAATCTGTTTGCATAAGATCGTGGATATCAAAAGCAGGTTCTCCGAAAAAATGAGCCGCTCCCTGCTGTTCAAGTACAAGCAGATTGCGCTGAATGGCTCCGACACTGGCAGCAGAGATATTGCCATATGACACTGTAAAGTTATTTCTGTTGTTTCCGATGTATTCGAGAAGAGAAGTCAGATCTTTGAGATCAAGCAATAAAAGGCCGGCATTATCGGCAATTTTAAAGGCAAGGTTAAGCACGCCTTCCTGTGTATCGTTAAGGTTTAGCAATCGCGACAACAGCAATGGTCCCATTTCGCTTATGGTGGTTCGCATTGGGTGACCCTGCTCGCCAAACACATCCCAGAAACAAACCGGGAAGCCTCTGTTTTCATATCCCTGAAGTCCGAGTTTCTCAACTCTCTCGAGAATTTTCTGACCTGGAACTCCGGCTTTGCTGATTCCGGAAAGATCACCTTTTATATCGGTCATAAAAACCGGAACTCCCTGAAGGCTAAATGATTCAGCCAATACCTGAAGCGTAACGGTTTTTCCTGTTCCGGTGGCACCCGTAATCAGTCCATGCCTGTTGGCCATACGAGGAGTGATGTACAACTCAATTTCTGACTTTGCTATTAGTGTTTCTGCGCCTTTGAATGCCATTTTGGTTGTATTTTGATACAGCAAATTTATAAAAACGAAAAGTTAATTCATACGAATAGCTGACAAATTAACAGATTTGACAAATTTATTTAATTTTACAGAATAATCTGAATTAAACATGGTTGACTACTCTGAAAATGAAAAGCTGAAAAGGCAGATTTATAAAATAATTTTTGAGGCTGATACACCTGCCGGAAAGCTATTTGATGTAGTTCTGATCTGGTCAATTCTGATCAGTGTAGTTTTGGTTATAGTTGAAAGTGTTCATGATTATTCTGATGACTATCAGATATTTTTTACAGCAGGAGAATGGCTGCTTACTATACTTTTTACATTGGAATATGCATTACGCATCTATGTAATAAGGAAGAAAAAGGTTTACATTTTCAGTTTTTTCGGGATCGTTGATTTATTGGCTTTTTTGCCGACTTACATAAGCCTTCTGATACCAGGTACGCAATACCTTATGGTAATACGAATTCTCAGGCTGTTGCGTGTTTTCAGAATCTTCAAATTATCATTATATCTTGCTGAAGCAAACATTCTTGTTCGGGCACTCAGGGCAAGCAGCCGCAAAATTCTTGTGTTTTTGTCATCCATCGCGGTTCTGGTGGTGATTATCGGTGCAATAATGTATGTGATTGAAGGTCCTGAATATGGCTTTATAGATATTCCGACAAGTATTTATTGGGCAGTTGTTACGCTTACTACGGTCGGATATGGTGATATTTCGCCACAAACCGGCGTAGGTCAGTTCTTTGCGAGTATTGTCATGGTTCTGGGATATGCCATCATTGCGGTTCCCACCGGAATAATGACTGTGGAATTATCAAAAGCTTCAAAAATCAGGAATTATCCTACCACCCAGGTTTGTCAGGTCTGCCTGAAAGAAGGGCATGATTCCGATGCAAAGTATTGCAAATATTGTGGTGCTGAGATAGATCTGAGTTAAGTGAAAACCAGATTGTTTTATTTGTTTTGGAATGTCGATTTTATTTTAGGAATTACACTTTTCAAACTATGGTGCTCCTGTCTGCCTGTCCTTTCAATTAAAATATATTGGGTGTTATTTTTCTTCTTACATAGCGTCTGTAATGAAAGTTTATGGCCAGTGAAAACATCAACATGGCCGGGTTTCTCCAGAGGTTTCTGTTAAAAAGCACGCGATGAAATATGCTTTTCACAGAAAAAACCTTATTGTTGAGCCACCAATACATTTCAGTAAGTTTCTCAGGATCAATCTTGTTTGGAATATGAACACATCGGGTCCCATCAAATTGCCGAAGATCATCGGTTAACATCCGCCCTTGTTCCTTGAGCGATTTATGCAACTCAGTTCCCGGTACCGGAGTTAAAATATAAAAACGCGGAATGGGTATTCTGTTCCGATAAATAAAATCATAGGTTTCACGTATAGAGTCTTCGGTATCGAAGTCGGTTCCAATAATCATCTCTGTACTGACAGTAATTCCTGATTGTGCCAGGATTTTAATGTTTTGCTCATGTTCATTGGCTTTTAACCAGGGTTTGTCGAGGCTGTCAATGGCATCCTGCTGAATGCTTTCAACGCCAAAGCTCATTAGATCGCAACCTGAATCCCGGACTATTTTCAGTAATTCAGCATTTTTGGCCAGATGAATTGCACATTGACTTGCCCATTTCATCTTTAATGGCGTAATTTTCCTGCAAAGCTCTTTAAGGTACTTTGGATTTGAAACAATATTATCATCGATGAGATAAAACCGCTTAAAACCAAGTCGTTTGACCTCTTCAATATCCCGGATTACTTCATCAACCGGGCGGAATAAATATTTGCCCTCATACAAACAGGCAATTGAGCAGAACGAACAAGTATAGGTGCAGCCACGTCCGGCCTGAACAGGCAACATGGCTCCGATTTTCTTTTGTGTTAGTAAATCGTATCGTGGAATTGGCAGATTTTTCAGTTCATATATCGGATGGTTATACAAAGGTTTTACAGTGCCACTATCCTCATAATCCTGCAGCATTTTCGGGTACGATATTTCAGCATCTCCAATAACAACCGAATCTACATGTTTCATGGCTTCTTTGTGTGCTATAGACGCCATATAACCGCCCATAACCACAATTCTACCGCGTTTCTTAAATTCTGTGGCAATCTCTAAACCCCTGAAAGTAGCATGCCCCATACTTCCTATGGCGACAATGTCGGCTTCAGTGTCGAAATTAATTTCATCGACAACTTCGATGAGCAGTTCAATTTCCCAATTTGATGGCGTATATGCTGCCAACAGAGGAAAGGCCAATCCCGGAAGATTTATCTTTCGTTGTTTGCAAAGCTTGCCGTTTTCAGCATATTGCGTAGGTTGTACGAAAAGTATCTTAGGCATGTTTTTTGGCTTCTTTGATTTTTCTTTTATACTGTTTTGTTACTCTGTAACCACCAGCAAGCATTTTGAAAAGCATTACCGGGCTGTATGTTGTGAAATATTTCCAAAGAACGCCTGGGCTGTACAAAATTGAATTGTAGGCATTTAGTATTTCCTGATAAAAATCAGCAACTGATAATTTTGTTGGTTGAACAGTGATGTGAGCCAAATCCCATTGTGGATAATTTAGCTTATCAATAATGATTTGATCTTCAGGGAAACGCACCTCAGTTTTTGGCAATGGCGTTAAAGGTTGCAGGTTTACAAAATGAATTCCCAATGATTTAATTACATCAACCATGTTTTTAAAATCACTTCTATCCCATTCGGGAGGAATAATGATGGTTGCAAATACATTTATTTTTTCGCGATTAAGCACCGCCATGGTTTCTTTGTAAGTTTCAACCGGGATTTTCTTGTTGTAATTGTCTAATTCTTTATCGGAAAAGCTTTCAAAACCCACAATCACAGTTCGTAATCCAATTTGGGCAAGTTGGTGCATAATATCAGAATTATCTGCAATAAAATCGGCACGGCCATACACCAGAAAATGTTTACGTATGTTTCTTTGTTTTATCGCTGATATAAATAATTGCAGCCATTTTCTGTCGAATAAGAAATCGTCGTCAACCATATAGATTTCGGTTTCTTTAATCTGTTCAAGCTCTTGAATTACTTCATGTAAAGGCCTTTGATGATATTTACCTCCGGTTATAACTCTGCAAAAGCAAAATGAACATTGAAAAGGGCAGCCAAACGATGTTTTCATAAGTGCCACTTTAGCATGAAAAATATAAAAATATTTATCGCGATATTTTGCAACAGAATT
>Ga0351883_1007_pt1 | contig 75725 bp, 62 predicted proteins | sample BONcelFGM3001F14_FD_206772 | JGI IMG/M metagenome (GOLD analysis project Ga0351883, IMG submission 206772) | Enriched cells from coal bed in the Powder River Basin, Montana, United States - BONCAT cells FGM rep3 HSBNCT.FGM.300.1.F14 ...
CTACCTTCTGCCCGATTTTTATCTTGCTGATGTCAATTTCGTTAACATAGGTTTTCGACATCATTTCTGTGAGGTTTGGAAGGGTAGCCACTACATTTTCCCATGAACTCATTGTTGCACCAATGCCCATTTTTGAGCCGTCCCAGTTGCGTTTGTAAATTAGCATTCCGGGTTTGGGAGCCGTAACTGTAAAGCCTTTGAGCACATCTCTTATTTGCTCAAGCCTTCGCCCTGCCATGACTACCAAAAACATTATAATCACCTCAATCATTCCTGACGTACTTTACCTTCCGATTGAATGTGTGCACACCGCCGACACCATTTCGTTTGTTTACAGAGTAAGTGGACAGGTAAGGCAACAGATTAAAACCGGGGTTAGCAACGAAAACCAGATTATTGTTAAAGAAGGACTCAAACAAGGTGATGAGGTTTACCTCTCTCCTCCGGAGAATGCGATAAACTGGAAACTTTCAACATTATAATGCCTGTAACTCAAGCAAAAGCAATGAAGAAAAACTTCAATTTTGAACGCAGGCTCTATATACTCAACATAGCACTGGAAGCAGTTTTTGCCAATAAATTCAGGTCTATGCTCACTGCGCTGGGAATCATCTTCGGCGTAGCAGCAGTTATTGCTATGCTTGCCATCGGCAATGGGGCTAAGCAGGAAATTCTTGAACAGATGAAACTTGTGGGTGTAAACAACATCATCATTATGCCCAAAAATGAATCAAAACTTGAATCGGCCAAGGAAGAAAATGGGCAGGGAAAACAGGCCAGCAAAAAATTCTCGCCGGGTTTGTCATTATCTGATGCAGCTTCAATTGCTCAAATCATTCCTTCGGTAGCTAAAGTTAGCCCTGAAGTGATGTATGAATCGGTTATCATTTCAGAAGGTGTAAGCACATATGGAAAAGTAAGTGGTGTAACTCCTGACTTTTTCGACGTATTTAACCTTTCGCTGGATAGAGGTGAAATGTTTAATCTGGATCAGTTGCGCGATGGAAAAGCTGTGTGTATTCTAGGCGCAACCATTAAAGCCAAGCTTTTCCCCAATTCCGACCCCATCGGACAGCATGTAAAATGTGGCAATATCTGGCTCAAGGTGACAGGCGTGTTGCAAAATCGCGCTGTATCCGCCGATCTTTCCGAAAATATGGGCATCAGCGATTACAACAATCAGGTTTATGCTCCTATTCAAACCATACTTCTGCGTTACCGCGACCGCTCTGTTGTAACAACTTCTATGGTCAGAGGCGGATCGAGCAGCACAGTTTTTATGGACGGAGGTATGATGTCGTTCAACTCATCAGGAGATGGAAGTGAAGGACTCAGCAATCAGATTGACAAGATTGTGGTTCAGGTAAAAGAAACAGAAATGATCAGCCCGACTTCTGAAATAATTCAGCGGATGCTCAAACGGCGCCACTCAGGAGTTGATGATTTTGAAATAAAAGTTCCCGAACTTCTGCTTAAGCAGGAACAACGCACCAAGGACATCTTTAACATTGTACTCGGAGCCATTGCAAGCATCTCGCTGATTGTCGGTGGTATCGGCATTATGAACATTATGCTCGCTTCAGTAATGGAGCGGACCAAAGAAATTGGAATCCGCATGGCTACTGGTGCAACACGCAAAGATGTGGTGTTTCAGTTTCTGAGCGAAGCTACTTTCATCAGTGTTTCTGGTGGAATTATCGGAATCTTTCTGGGCCTGGCACTGGCAAAAATTATTATGGAAGTAGCTGACATTCTTACCATTGTATCTGTGGCTTCGATTGTTATTTCATTCGGGGTTTCTGCAACGGTTGGAATTGTTTTCGGATATATGCCTGCGAAAAAAGCGGCCTCGCAGGATCCAGTTACTTCACTCAGATATGAATAAATCCAGACATACAATTTAGTCTGTTCACAAAAATACTAACCATAACCGAACTATCCGGATGAAGGTTCTCACTACACTGGTCTTAACCACAATACTGACTGCAATTTCGTTCAGTCTCCACAGTCAGAATCAGGTAAGAATGCTCTCGCTGAGCGATGTTGTTGAAATAGCCAAAAAGCAATCGCCTGATGCACTTGCTTCTCAGCACAGATTCAGGAGCAGTTACTGGCAATTCAGGAATTACAAAGCAGGCCTCATGCCCATGCTCACATTTGACGGGACGCTTCCCAGCCTGAGCCGAAGCATTGAGAAAATCACAACGCCCGAAGGCGATTTCTTTTACAACAGGAATCTTGCCACCTATACAGCCGGAATGTCACTTACCAAAAACATCGGACTTACCGGCGGTCAGATTTTTCTTAATTCTGATCTTCAACGCATTGACATTTTCGGCGACAGTACCCGAACCTCCTACCTTTCTTCGCCCCTGAATATCGGCATAAGCCAGCCTTTGTTCAACTACAACCCCTACAAATGGGCAAAAAAGGTTGAACCCATGCGTTACAACGAAGCAGAGAGACGTTATATTGAAGATGTGGAGCAGATCAACATCAACGCTTCCAATCTCTTTTTCAGCCTGCTTGATGCACAAATCCGACTGAGAATACAACAACTCAATCTGGCAAACAACGACACCCTTTATCAGATTGCACGGGGTCGTTTCAATATTGGCACAATTGCCGAAAATGAACTGCTGCAGATTGAGCTTAGCCTTCTCAATGCTCAATCGGCGGTTGAAAGTGCAAGCCTTGATGTGCAGGTTAAAACATTCAGCCTGAAATCATTTCTGCGGTTGCCCGAAGATATGACGCTGGAACTGATATCTCCTACTGCACCGGAAGCCCCTTCCATCGATCCGCAGCTTGCCGTTAGCGAAGCCCGCGAAAACCGTTCCGACGCACTGGCTTACGAGCGACGCATGATTGTGGCCGAAAGTGGCGTAAACAGAGCAAAAACCGAAAACCGCTTCAATGCCAACCTTTTCGCGGTGTATGGGCTAACCCAGAGCACCTCAGACTTTAGCAATGTTTACAGAAATCCCCAGGAACAGCAAAGGCTGGTTCTTGGTGTGCAGATTCCGATACTTGACTGGGGGCTGACCCGTGGGAAAATCAAACTGGCAGAATCAGACCGTGATCTCGAAACCACCGCCATTCAGCAGGAAATGGTTGATTTCGATCAGCAGATTTTCCTTAAAGTAATGCAGTTTAATATGCAGCGCAATCAGCTGGCCATCGCCGCAAAAAGTGATACCGTGGCAGTAAAGCGTTACGAAGTAACTAAACAGCGCTACCTTATCGGCAAAATAGGCATCATTGATCTGAATCTGGCCCAGACCGAAAAAGACAATGCCCAACAGGGATATATAGCCGCACTTTCATCGTATTGGCGAAGCTTTTATGAGCTGCGCAAACTCACCCTTTACGATTTTGTTGCCGGCAGAAGAATTATCTTCAATTTCAACGATATTCCGGATGTGGAATAGGTGAATCGCTGAAAAGGGTAAACTGCATCTTCTCAAAGTCTGCTTTTCCTTTTATGACCAGATAATTGCTTACTCAGAAGGCTCTGTTTTTCTTATCCTTATTTTTTGCACTTTTGTGCTCATAATTTATTTGGTTTATGACTAACGATATCCCCAATTCCGTTATACTTTTTGCTTTCGGACTTACCGTATTTGCCGGACTTGCAACCGGAATTGGTGCAGCCGTAGCATTTTTCGCAAAAAAGACAAATACCCGCCTGCTTTCCACGTCACTGGGTTTCTCCGCCGGGGTTATGATCTATGTTTCCATGATAGAAATATTCCCAAAAGCAAAGGCAAGTCTGGTTGCTGAACTTGGTGAATTACAGGGCTATACCTATACCGTGATTGCCTTTTTCGGAGGAATACTCATTTCGGCAATTATCGATAAGCTTGTACCATCCGGACAAAATCCGCACGAACAGGTATCGCTCAGCGATATTCAGGATGTTCAGCAAGATATAAAAAAGAAGAAAAAAGCATTATACCGCATGGGTATCTTTTCGGCCATTGCAATTGCCATCCACAACTTTCCCGAAGGATTGGCAACCTTCTTCTCTGCTATTGAAGATCCGGCTTTGGGTATCAGCGTTGCAATTGCTGTGGCCATTCATAATATTCCTGAAGGTATCGCAGTATCTATTCCCGTTTATTATTCAACCGAGAACCGGAAGAAAGCATTTTTTCTTTCTTTCCTTTCGGGATTGGCTGAACCTGTAGGTGCACTTTTCGGCTACTTTTTTCTTCTCCCCTATTTCAACGGAATTACCTTCGGAATTACATTTGCAATTGTAGCCGGCATCATGGTATTTATATCACTTGACGAGCTATTGCCCACTGCCGAACAATATGGCGAGCACCACCTGGCCATTTATGGCCTTATCGCCGGAATGGCTGTAATGGCTGTTAGTTTGTTGCTATTCGTCTGATACAGCTGCAAAATGCTCCTTTTTAACAACATATCCCACGACCCACGACATATTCCGGTTAAAGACGGAAAACTAATCTATTTGCCGGGATTTATTGATGGAACAGCCTCAGAAAATCTTCTTGATAATCTCAGGAAAGAAATCATCTGGAAACAGGAAACACTGAAAATTTTCGGGCGTCAACACCTTACTCCCCGGCTTACTGCCTGGTATGGAGATCCGGGAATGACTTACAGCTATTCAGGATTAAAACTTCAGCCTGCGGAATGGACTCACACATTGCAGGAAGTGAAGAAACAAATTGAACAGAAACTAAACTTTACTTTCAATTCCGTTTTATTAAACTGGTATCGGAATGGCAACGACAGCATGGGCTGGCATGCAGATGATGAAAAGGAGCTAGGCAAAAACCCGGTCATTGCGAGCCTGAGTCTGGGTAAGGCCCGTTTTTTGCATTTTAGGCGAAAAGACAATCATAAAGACTCATTCAAAATTCTGCTTGAGAATGGCAGTCTTCTTATTATGCGTGAATCCTTGCAGCACCATTGGCAACATGCATTGCCAAAATCCTCCAAGCCCATGGGTGAACGCATGAATCTGACTTTCAGAAGTATTTTTCCAGGAAAGAATACTTAAGAATAAATTACAACGTAATTCATTCGCTATTTTTACCATTAAAGGAAGGGTAGCCTTTCAACTTGTGCAAAAATTGCACAAGTTGATTTTCTTGTCTTGAATTCAAGAATAAATCATTAGCCACCATTTCGGAACACATTGAAATGCATAGTTTTTAAAGTTATTTTACCGAGGGATTTAAACGCGCTCCGAAAACCCAAACGTTTCAATGCCAAACGTTACAATGCACTAAAATAAACAATCTGTAAAACTGGGAATATGGGAAATAAGATTTGTATATTTGAGAAAATTTAAGAAATGGAGAACTCAAATATTAAAATATACCAGCTAGAAGACGGGAAAACTGAAATTAATGTACAATTAGACCATGAAACTGTTTGGTTGAATTTAAATCAGATAGTTGATTTGTTTGAACGTGATAAGTCTGTGATATCCCGTCATATAAACAATATTTTTAAAGAGAAAGAACTGTCAAAAGATTCAGTTGTTGCAAAAAAAGCAACAACTGCTTCTGATGGCAAAACTTATCAAGTAGATTATTATAATCTTGATGTAATTATCTCTGTTGGTTATCGGATTAAGTCCATGAGAGGAACTCAATTTAGAATCTGGGCAAATCAGATTATTAAAGAGTATTTGATTAAAGGATATTCGCTCAACCAAAAAAGACTAGAGCAAAAAAAAGAGCAACTTCAAGAACTGCAGCATTCTGTTAAAATACTTGGAAAAGTGCTGAGTTACAAAACCCTATCAAATGACGAGAGCGTAGGATTGCTGAAAATAATTTCCGATTATGCGTATGCTTTGGATATTTTAGACCAATACGATTATCAAAGGCTTGAAATTAAAGATACGTCAGGAAAAGAGACATATCAGTTAACTTATGACGAAGCAATTAAACAAATAAGAATTGCAAAAAAGGCTCATGGCAACAGTGATTTGTTCGGACGTGAAAAAGATGATTCTTTTAGAAGTTCCGTATCTACAATTTATCAGACTTTTGGCGGACAAGATTTATACCCCAGCATCGAGGAAAAAGCTTCGCATTTATTGTACTTCATTACAAAGAATCATTCATTTTCTGATGGAAATAAAAGGATCGCTGCATTTTTATTCCTTTATTTTTTAGAAAGAAATGGAATTTTATTTGATAAAAACGGAAATAAAAGAATTGCAGATAACACTCTGGTTGCGTTGACCTTAATGATAGCTGTAAGCAGACCGGATGAAAAAGATACAATGACAAAAGTTATCGTAAATCTTATAAATAGAAACAATTAACACATGGCTATAAACATTTCTTCATGAGGCTGAAGTGCACAGACATGGAAAATTAGGTCATCTTTATTAAAAAAAGAATGATTTGACCCGACAATAATCGCCATATTGCACTATTGATTGTGCAATTATTCGTGTTTATTGCTCATTTTGTTGTGCATTTTGTATCTTTGTGAAAAAATAGTTTATCAAAGCCATGAGAACACTTTATCAGAAATTTGAAACGCTTCTGCAAAATACGACCACAGACTTTAAACGTTATTTATACGATGAAGTCTCTTGGGAAAGTCGGATGATCGGGATTATTGGTGCCCGGGGTGTTGGTAAAACAACAATGGTTTTGCAACATATCAAGGAGAATTTAGACAGCAAAAAAGCCCTGTATGTATCAGCGGATGACATGTATTTTGTTGATAACAAGCTTCTTGATTTGGCTGATGACTTCTACAAGAATGCCGGAGAATATTTATTTATTGACGAAATACATAAACACCCTGACTGGTCACGCGAATTAAAAAATATTTACGATTCATTTCCAACCCTTAAAATTGTATTTACTGGTTCTTCTGTACTTGATATACTTAAAGGTTCTTCCGATTTAAGTCGTCGTGCCATAATCTACAAACTGCATGGGCTCTCATTTCGGGAATATCTGAAACTATTCCATAATTACGAGACTGAAGTTTATTCGTTAAAACAAATAGTCAATAACGAAGTGAAGCTTGAGAATATAAAACATCCTTTACCCTTGTTCAATGATTACCTGAAACGCGGCTACTACCCTTTCGGACTTGAAAATGAAATGAATTTACGCTTGGGACAAATCATTGTACAAACATTGGAAACAGATATTCCGCAATATGCAAACTTAAACGTGGGAACAAGCCGCAAACTGAAACGTTTGCTTTCCATTATCGCCGAAAGCGTGCCTTTTAAACCTAATTTCACCAAAATATCAGAGATAATTAATGTAAGCCGGAATTCCCTGGAAGATTATTTTTCGTATATGGAAAAAGCCGGACTAATTGGTCAGTTACGCACTGAAACAAGCGGAATTCGTGGATTAGGAAAGGTTGATAAAGTGTATTTGGATAATACGAATATCATTTTAAATCTGGTTGGAGATAAATCAAATGCAGGGAATATACGCGAAACTTTCATCTTCAATCAAATGCGGGTAAAAAATGATGTAATATCATCAGAAAAAGCCGATTTTGTCATTGAAGATTATAAGTTTGAAGTTGGTGGGAAAAACAAGCAGCAAAAACAAATCGGAAAGGATGGCAAATCATTTATTGTTAAAGATGATATTGAATTTGGTTACCTCAATGTAATACCACTCTGGGCCTTTGGATTAAATTATTAGTGAACCATATTAGTAAATTGTAAACCGATGGCAGCAAAGTCATGCAGAGAATAAACGGAGTTTTGACCGCTTTTTTTGCGGATTGCAAGGAGGTCGAAGTACAAATTACGAACTGAAATCAAGTGATTAATTATAAGCCAATTTCACAATCATTACCCCGACAGATATCCACTCCAAATCACAAGCCGATTAGGTCTGAAAAATATCCCTTTACTTTCATTACATGAATTTGGTTTGGATATTTAAAATCTTCATATATTTGCTTAACAAACCTGAGATGACTTAATATCAATGTGAATTCAGGTGGAACAAATGCGGAATAATGCTTATATTCAATAGTTTAATAACCGTTAAAAATACAGCATCATGAAAAAGTTAGCCTCGTTATTATTATTTATTATCTCAATTTCAGTGCAAAGTCAAATCTGGATTGACAATGGTGCTACATGGCATTATGACTGGTCAGGCACTCTTCCCGGATTTGATAAGATTGAATATGTTGGTGATACAATTATTCAAGACAAGACTTGCCAAAAACTTCTAATTTCAAGTTATATGTTCACTCCCTTAGAATCGGGAGGAGAATTGATAGATTCCTGGACATCACAGAAATATACTTACTTAAGCGGAGACACTGTCTTTTATCTTGTAAATGAGAATTTTCAGATTCTATACAATCTCGGAGCACAAATAGGTGACATTTGGGAACTTGGAGTTGACACAAATGAATACTCCTGCGGACAATCTTATGTTGAAGTTATTTCAACCGGCAGCGATGAGATAAATGGTCAAATATATGAATGGATAGAGGTAACAACCTTGCCAAACTCAAGTGTTGGATTTGAAGGAAAAATTTATAAGCGGTTTGGCGTAATTGGTGGCTATCTTTTTCCGACTCCCGGAAATTGTGACCCTGATATAATTATAGAATTCTTCGATTACAATTTCATGTGCTTTGAAGATGATTCATTCTCTCTCTACAACGTTACAAATAAGGATTGTGATTATTTGCTAAATATTGGCGAATTTGAAATTGAAAATCCGGAAAAAATCGTTTCAATTTTTCCAAATCCAGCTTCTGATATTCTATCGGTAGTTGTTTTAAAACCAAACTGCATAATAACAAACCTTATAGTAACAGATATGCAAGGGAGAATATTGAAAAATGTTAATCAGCATAAGATTGACATTTCAGATTTAGCAAAAGGTACATACCTGATACGTATTGACTTTAATAACAACAGTAGTTTTGTAGAAAGATTCATTAAAAATTAACGCACACTGAAAACCAAAACTTCAAGTAGCCGAAGTGCCCGACATGATATCCCGGTTGGCTTCGGGCATTATTCACAAATTTAATAGACGAAGAAATGGAAGAAAGAACAGGAAATGAAAATCTTATTGACAATCTTATTAAATTAGGATTGAACCCTGAAACACATATAAAAAATGAATCAGCGGTATTGGCGACAAAAGATAGATATGCCAATTCAAAATATGTTTTAGCCTCTGTAACTGATTCTATATATTTTCTGGCCTATGACTCTGGCAGATCATATCCATATACTGGCCTGTACGCTTCAGTTGACCTTCCTGTTGAAGCAGAGTACAAAGTTTATAAACGAAGCTGGTTTGATAAATTTATATTTTTCAATAGAAAGAAAGTTGGCATTGATTACATTGATAATAAATTGACCATTTCTTCTTCAAATTGGATTCCGAAGAAAGAACTTAATGCCGAAAGTGTTGATTTATTTTTAAGGATCAACAAAAAAAGCAATCCATATAGTTTGATTTTACAAAATGATTATCTCCCAATGATTCCTATGTTTAAAGACAAAAAAATAATTGGATTAGAGACCAAAACCTGGCTTTATAAAAAGGAAGACTTGAAGATTTTGTTAGAATCAGGAAACACCTTATTACAAAAAATAAAAAATAAGTTATAGCCTGGTAAATAAGAAAATAGCGGTCCGAAACTCCCGGCAATTACAACTTTCCTGAAAAGTAAAGAGGCACATTTGGGCATGAATGAAATTTGTATATTTATCAAAGATTCGGATCAAGAAAATGAAAAAAGAAGCAATAAGGAACGTTAAAACCTTTGACGAACTTTTGGACACCAAATATGGAAAAGCAGGCTCTTCATTACGAGATGAGCATGAGGCCAAAGCTAACTATTTTGTTATTTCTGAAATGCTGAAAGAAGCCAGAAAGGAAGCTCATATCACTCAAGAACAGCTCGCCGAAAAAATCGGGACAAAAAAAGCTATATTTCCAGGCTTGAAAACGGCAAAGTTGATATTCAGTTATCTACGTTGTTCAAAATATTTGAAACCGGATTAGGCAGAAAGATTCAATTGACAATCTTATAAACTACTGCTGGCGAATACTTTCCGATGATATGCATAAATTGCACAAAAAGCACCCTTGAAAAAAATGTAGTATCTTTGGTATCAAAATTTTGTGAAATGGTTGATTACAAAAAAATTATAACAATCGAACCTGGCAAACGAGGCGGTAAAGCTTGTATCCGGGGCATGAGAATAACTGTCAATGATATTCTTGGCTGGCTGGCATCGGGCATGTCTATTCCAGAAATATTAGAGAATTATGATGAACTTAACCAAAATGACATATATGCTGCATTAAGTTATGCTGCTGATAGAGAAAACAAAATTTATCAACTTGCAGAATGAAATTCTTACTTGATCAAAATATTTTACATCGAATTTTGTTACTTTTACCGGAGTAGTTTTTGGGATCTACATCAGTTAAAAAAGAGGGTCTGATTAATGCTTTTGATAAACAGATTTGGGATTATGCGAGATTGCACAACTATATAATCGTCACCCAGGATTCTGACTTCAATGATCTAAATAATCTATTCGGCTTCCCTCCTAAAATAATATGGATTCGAACTGGCAATCTCAAAACCAATGCTATAGTGGATATTTTGAATGACAATTATAGTGATTTAGAAAAGTTTGAATCTGACATTGAACTTGGTTGCTTCGAAATCATCAAATTACAACAAACTCCTACGCAAAAAAAATAATAATATAAGCGGTGCGCAGACCCTAATGCTATTGAATCCAGATCAGTTTAATGCAGGAGTTGTATCTGACTCTCACAACCCAATCTCATCCCCTATCTCAACCATAGCAGCCAAAGCCAGGGCCGCAAATTCATCAAGGGGTATTCCGGTTTTTTCACATTCCATAATCACTTCACGGCGGACTGAGGCTGCAAATGCCTTTTCTTTCATACGCTTAATCACAGATTTTGGCTTCACCGAAGCCACTTTTTTGTCCGGATAAACCATTGCCGTTGCAGTAATCAGTCCGGTGATGGTTTCGCCGGCTGCCAGCGCATGTTGAAATTCAGTGGTACGCTCGAGTCCGGTTGCCATTTCATTGTGCATCTTAATGGCATCCACTACATCGGCATCAACACCCATTTCGGAGAGAATCCGGGCCGTTTCCAATGCATGAACACTTGGCTCAGCGTGGGTAACTTCCACATCCAGATCGTGCAGCAGTCCTGCCTGTGCCCATTTCTCCTCATCCCGGCCTAATCGTATTGCCAGCGCCCGCATCACAGCCTCCGAAGCCAGTGAATGTGCGATTGTGCGTTCGTTTTTTATGTATTGCCGAAGCAAAGCCAATGCTTCTTGTCGTGGAAGTATCATGATTTTGAGTTTGTTGATTTTACACCTGCTTAGCGAAAAGCCAGAACAAAAATAGCTTGTTCTTCAGAATGAATGCCATCTGATGGATATTAATTTTACATCCACTGAACATCTTGCAAATATTAATGTTAATAATCCCTTGAATAAGTCCGGTTTCAAATACCCGGAACTTTATTCTGACGACATGATAACCACCATTAACAATTTCTATTTTAACGCCTATTATTACTGGACAGGTAATAGGGGGGCTTAATGCGTTGTATCTGGTGAAAATCAACAAAATACTTCGAAAAGTCCCTTAAAGAGGGACTTTTTTTTATGTACAAATCAATGCTGAGCCCATGGAACAAACAGAAGGGATTTTGATACCATCAGCACACCGCACCCAACAGGTGCAGGAATATTACTTTTCGGGGAAGCTTCAGCAGATTGACCAGATGCGCAGAAACGGTGCCAACGTGATAAACCTGGGCATCGGCTGTCCCGATTTACCTCCCGATCCAACGGTTGTTGAAGAGCTTTACCAATGCGCACTGAACCCCAAAAATCACGGATATCAAAGCTACATAGGAACCCCCGTATTGCGCCAGGCCTTTGCTGACTGGTATCTGAAGCACTTCAGGGTAAAGCTTGATCCCGCCTGCGAAATTCTGCCTCTGATTGGTTCAAAGGAAGGCATTATGCACATCACTCTGGCATTTGTGAACGAAGGCGAAGAAGTTCTTATTCCAAATCCCGGTTACCCGGCTTACGAATCTGTTGCCAGGCTTGCAGGTGCAAAAATCAGATATTACGACCTGAATGAAGAAACCGGCTGGCTTCCCGACCTGAACAATCTTGAAACAGAAGGACTTCAGAAAGTGAAGCTGATGTGGGTCAATTATCCGCATATGCCTACAGGCACTCCTTCAACCGACAAGCTTTTCAGCGATCTTGTTGCGTTTGCCCGAAATAACAAAATTCTTATCTGCAACGACAATCCTTACAGTTTTATCCTCAATACCGACACCCGCAGCATTTTATCGGTTGAAGGTGCGATTGATGTTGCCATGGAACTCAACTCCCTGAGCAAATCGCAGAATATGGCTGGCTGGCGCATTGGTATGCTGGCTGGCAGAAAAGAATACATCAAAACTGTGCTGAAAGTCAAAAGCAACATGGACTCGGGAATGTTTCAACCCCTTCAGGCAGCTGCAGCTAAAGCGCTGCAGGTGGATGACAGCTGGTATCGATCAGTGAATGAAATTTACCTGAAACGTCGCCTGATTGCTGAAAAAATCATGAATGCGCTCAACTGCACTTTCGATTCCCGGCAAACCGGTCTATTCCTTTGGGGGAAAATTCCTGAGCAATACAGCGGTTCGGAAGAACTCACTGAGAAAGTGCTCGACCAAGTTCATGTTTTTCTTACGCCTGGCTTTATTTTCGGAAGCAATGGCAACCGCTATATCCGCATTTCGCTGTGCAGCACTGAAGACTTATTGAAAGAAGCGCTTTTGAGAATTGAAAATAAACTGCATTAAATTACCGCTCATGGATACGGGTTCACGCAAAGACGCAATGACGCAAAGGATTAATATTCTTTCGTCAAGAAAAAAATGCTATAAGACTCGCCTCTACTGTATTTCTTCAGGCAGTCGGTTCTATGCGCCTATGCGTCTTTGCGCGGTTCTAATTCACTAAAAACACAAACGAACTTAAATATATGATGAACATTTGCATTGTCGGTATGGGCCTGATTGGCGGATCACTATCGAAAGCCATGCGTGGAAATGGCTTTGCAGGAAAAATTATCGGGGTTGACAAAAACCCTCAGCACTGCACCATTGCCATGTATTGCGGCCTGGCCAGTGAATTTTTGCCGCTGGAAGAAGCCATTGATGCCTCAGACCTCATATTGCTGTGTTCGCCAGTTGATGTCAATGTAAAGCTGCTTCCCGAAATTCTTGACCGAATCAAAGGAACATCCAAAGTAGTTGCTGATATGGGCTCAACAAAAGCCGATCTGGCTGCTGTTGTTAAAAACCATGAGGGACGAGGCAGGTATGTGGCAGCACATCCGATGGCCGGAACGGAATTTTCAGGGCCAGCTGCAGCTGTTGAAAATCTTTTCTTCGACAAAGTTGCCATTATCTGCGATAAAGAACAGAGCGATGAGGATGCATACCTGCTGGTTATGGCAATGTTGCAGTCGTTGAGTATGCGTATCCAGTACATGAACTCGGCAGACCACGACGTTCATGTGGCTTACGTTTCTCATATTTCACACATAACTTCCTTTGCCCTTGCACTTTGTGTTCTGGATAAGGAAAAAAACGAAAAGAATATTCTCTCCCTTGCTGCCGGCGGATTTGAAAGCACCGTTCGTCTGGCAAAAAGCAATTGTGATACCTGGGCTCCCATATTTCTGGGAAATTCAGCATCCATTCTTGAGGTTATCGATACGTATATCGAGAAAATGAACGCTTTCAAGAAAAGCATTGCAGAAAATGATCACGAATCGCTCAGGGCATTGATGGAGCAAGCCAATACGATTCGTAAAATTCTGAAACAGCCTTAACATTTACGCAAAACACCGAAAAAATGGAAACAAAAACACTTATAGAACCCCTTAAAAGCTGGGACATTTATAAAAAACGGCCACTTCTGATGACTGGCCCATGTAGTGTGGAAACCGAGGAACAGGTGATGGCAACCGCCAAAAGCCTGGTTGAAGCCAAAAAGGTAGATGTATTCCGCGCCGGAATCTGGAAACCCCGCACCCGACCCAACTCCTTCGAAGGGGTGGGCACAACCGGGCTTAAATGGCTGAAACAGGTAAAGCAGGAATTTGGTTTGCCGATTGCTACTGAGGTTGCCACCGAAAAGCATGTGTATGAAGCTTTGAAATTCGGGGTAGATGTGCTGTGGATCGGAGCCCGCACCACGGTTAACCCGTTTGCTGTTCAGGAAATAGCCAATGCTCTTCAAGGGGTTGATGTGATGGTATTTGTAAAAAATCCAATCAATCCTGAACTGGAACTTTGGGTTGGCGCCATCGAGCGGATTATGAAAGCCGGAGTCAGTCATGTAGGTGCCATTCACCGTGGTTTTTCTTCATACGAGAAAACCGCCTTCCGCAATCAACCGCAGTGGCAGATTCCCATTGACCTTCGTCAACGTATGCCGGGCTTGCCGCTGATTTGCGACCCCAGCCACATCGGAGGAAAAAGGGCTTATCTGCAAGACATCGCGCAGGAAGCAATGGATTTGAATTACGATGGCTTAATGATCGAATCTCACATCGATCCCGACAATGCCTGGAGCGATAAACTTCAGCAGCTTACGCCAGAAGCCCTCGCCAAAATGCTGGATGAACTTGTACTTCGGAATGAAGATACCAGCGATTCGCAATTCGTAAATTCAATTGATGAACTCCGAAGCCAGATTGACATTTTCGACGATCAGTTGCTCGATATACTCGAACGCAGAATGCAGGTGGCCAAAACCATTGGTGAATACAAGAAAAAGCACAATATCACCATCCTTCAGACAAACCGCTGGCAGGAAATTGTGAACAAAGCCATCCGCAAAGCAAACACAAATGGCCTGAGCCCTGAATTTATTTCAACCATCCTTAAAGCAATTCATCAGGAATCAATTGCAAACCAGATGAGGGTAATGAATGAACCTGACAAAACAGCTTGACATGTATGTCTTGTAATTAGTTCAAAAATCCGCCTCTACATAAAAGCAGAGAATCTAAAATTATGCAATTAAAAAGAACCAGGTTACAACACAGCAGGATGCACCCCCTCCCTCGGTGCCTGAGCCTGGTCGAAGGCAAGGGAGGGATGGGGAGGGTAAAAAAAATGAGCATAACACAATCACTATTTTACCTGAAAACACTGTAACTTTCCGGGTGATTAGAACACTTGCTAACCGATTGAAAATAATGCAGAAAATCATACATCCTTCATTGGTGAAAGGTTCAGTTACAGCTCCGTCGAGCAAAAGCATGACGCAAAGAGCCATTGCTGCCGCCATGTTATGCACAGGAACTTCAACATTGAAGAACGTTTCAGATTGCAACGATTCGCTGGCCGCGCTTGAAATGATTCAGAAACTCGGAGCTGAAATTGTGCCGGGTGGTGATGAAGTCACCATCATGGGCGGATTCCTGTTACGAAGTCAGCAATTGAATTGTGGCGAATCGGGTCTTGCAATGCGGATGTTTGCACCCATTGCCGCGCTTCACCGAAAAGAAATCACCTTTACAGGTGAAGGTTCGCTTACCAAACGCCCGGTTAATATGATCGGCGAAGCCATAACCCAACTTGGCGCAGGCTTCTATTCTCAAAACGGATTGCTTCCCTTTTCGGTAAAAGGACCTTTGCAGGGAGGGAAAGCCACAATTGACGGATCTGTCAGTTCTCAGCTTCTCACGGGTTTGCTGATGGCGCTTCCCCTTGCCGGAAATGATTCCGAAATCAGTGTCAACAATCTGAAAAGCAAGCCTTACGTATCCATGACCATCAAACTGCTTGAAGATTTTGGAGTGAAAATTGAAAACAGGAATTTTGAATTATTCAGAATCCCGGGCAATCAGCGATACAATCCCGGAGAATATACCATAGAAGGCGATTGGAGTGGCGCGGCTTTTTTACTGGTTGCCGGTGCCATCAATGGAAACCTTACGGTGAAAGGGATCAATCAAAACAGTGAGCAATCAGACAAAGCCATTCTTAATGTCCTGAAAATGGCCGGAGCACAAATGAAAATCGATTCTGATTATGTGGAAATTCAGAAATCAGAGCTTCAGGCTTTTTCGTTTGATGCCACCGAATGCCCTGATCTCTTTCCACCGCTTGCGGCATTGGCTGCTTATTGCAAAGGGACATCAACCATTCACGGTGTAGAAAGGCTTATCCACAAGGAAAGTAACCGGGCTGTGGCCATACAGCAGGAACTCTCGAAATTGGGGATTGAAGTCCTGATTAAGGATAATGTCATGTCAATTAAAGGTGGCAATGTTTCTGAAGCATTTGTATATTCGCACAACGATCACCGCATTGCCATGATGGCTGCTGTAATGGCTCTGGGCGCGGATGGACCTGTTTCAATTCAGGGTGCAGAGTGTGTGGCAAAATCCTACCCGGGCTTTTTCGCAGACCTTGAAAAACTCGGCGCAGGTATTGGAGAGAGTAACTAAGTGAAACTGTCGAAATAACTTTCTCACTTGAGTACCCGATCAAATTGGACTTTCTGCAAACTAATGTGTCAAAAAAGATGAAAGTAATCGTCCCCCTGGTGCCTGAGCCTGGTCGAAGGCCAAAAGGGGGAAAAGAGAGGGATATAAAGAGTATATTTCTTGAGTTCCATTAAACAGGACTTTACAGCAAAACAAATGTGTCTCAAAAGACGAAAGTAATCGTCCCCCTTTTCCAAAAGGGGGAAAAGAGGGGGATACAAAGAATGTCTTATTTGAGGAAGTTAATTTGATATTCCTCCTAAGGAAAAACATAAGCCAGGCGTTTGGCAACAGATCATTGAACAGAATTTCAAAGTAAAAGTCAGCATATGAACACAATCGGACGAATTTTTCGCGTAAGCATATTTGGAGAATCACATGGAGAAGGCATCGGTGTAGTGATTGACGGAGTACCACCGGGAATTCCGTTAACTGAAACTGATTTTCTGGCCGACCTTTCAAGGCGCAGAAGCGGAGCGGCTGGCACCACCCCCCGCATAGAACCCGATCTGCCAAAACTGATGAGTGGCGTATGGAACGGATTTACAACCGGTGCTCCGCTATCGGTTTTCTTCGAAAATACAAACACCAAATCAGCCGATTACGACAACCTGCGCGACATTCCTCGTCCCGGTCATTCTGATTTTACTGCCAGAATAAAATTCAAAGGCTTTGCCGATCCACGTGGCGGAGGGCATTTCTCGGGACGAATCACCCTCGGGCTGGTTGCTGCCGGCGTGGTTGCAAAAAAAATTATTGATCCTGTGTTTGTCAGTTCTCAGATTCTGGAACTTGGAGGAGATTCCGATATTGCCAGAGCCATCGAAAACATTACAGGAACAGGCGATTCAATTGGCGGAATTATTCAGATCACCGCCACAAATATGTCGCAGGGTTTGGGCGAACCATTTTTTGGAAGTGTGGAATCAACCATCAGTCAACTGATATTTTCGATACCGGCAATCAAAGGAATTGAATTTGGTTCGGGATTCAGCGCTGCCCGTATGCGGGGAAGCCAGCACAACGATGCGTACATCAACACCGAAGGAAAGACCCTCACCAACAATGCAGCCGGAATAAACGGCGGCATCACCAATGGAAACGACCTTGTTTTCAGAATTGTTGTAAAACCAACCTCCAGCATTTCACTGCCTCAGGAAACCATTAATATGAAAACCGGAAAGATTGAAACCCTGAAAATCGAAGGACGCCATGATGTCTGCATCGCTTTGCGCGTGCCTGTGGTTGCAGAGGCAGCAGCAGCAATTGGTCTTGCAGATTTATTTCTGTTGAGTAATAGCCATTGATAGAAGGTAAATTCTAATGCATATCCAGGCCATTCAGCATAAAAACGCTGTGTCGTATGGTTTTGGTGATTTCGGCAAGATATTCCTCAACAGCTTTTACACTTCCGGGCAGCGTATAAACAAGTGTATTGCCAATCACTCCGGCTACACTTCTGCTAACCAATGCATTGGGTTTTTCGGCACCGTATTTAACCCGGATTAAATCCATAATTCCAGGAATTTCCTTTGTGAGCATCGGCTTGATCACATCAACGGTAAAATCGCGGGGACCAATGCCTGTACCTCCCGTGGTGATGAGAATATCTGAACCTGCGGCATCTTTAATGTGCTGATACAACAAATCGGCATCATCAGGAATAACCACCCTCTCAATATCCGCTTTCCAGCCCTGTGAGGTAAAATACTCATCAATCAGCTGCACAACCCGCGGGCCGCTGCGATCCTCGTACTCACCTGCCGAAGCGCGATCGCTCAGGGTAATTACTTTTACTTTAAATACTTTGGGAAAGTACTCAACCGTATCGCCATCCTTTATGATTCCTGGATTCAGCACGCGGCAAAAAATCCCTTCTTTGGGCATCACACAATTGCCGACTTCACGATAAATCGCGCAACCATCTCCATGGCATTTCTTGCCGATCTGGGTAACCTCGAGCAAAACATCGCCAATGACAAACCTATCGAGCGGATGCGTTTCATACAGAACGATACCTTCGGTGGTGATGTTTTCGGCAAATTCGCCGTATTGAAGTGCTCTTCCGGCAGTGATTTCAAATTTCCTGAAACTCTCTGTCCCCAAAAGGCTAACCTGCCGGTGCCATTTTCCGGCATGTGCATCGCCGGCCACGCCATTACTATTCAATTCAATTTGTCCGACAGGAACTTTTACTGTTCCTTTCTTCTCTGAAATGTTTACTGAAATTACCTTGATTTTCATTACTGTTGGTATTGAATTTGATTTTTTTTGTGATTAAGCGTTTAAACACTTCGACTCCGCTTTCTTTAAAAAAACACTTCGACTCCGCTCAGTGTGACATTCGTGTTGGGTCAGCTTTGATTATTTTAATACACTAATGATCAATTACATACGAAGTCATCCTGAGCGGAGTCGAAGGATACTTATTCATTTTAGTCTTCCCCGTTTCCCTTTGCTTCATGGTAAAGTATTCCTGCATTTACAAACATCATTGCCGACATAAACAAAGAGCCACTCAGCGCGATGTAAAAAATTCCCTGCATGAAAACCGGGATAACCTCATAACGGGCAAAAAGAATTCCGGCAGAAGCCATTACAGCGATCAACAGGTAACTTTTCCATCCGAAAAAGGCAAAAAGACATGGATTTTTCTGTTCCATGTCGGCAATACGCTGAATGTACTTTCGGCTAACTTTCAGAAATACAAAATTGAAGAAAACTGCAAATCCAATGAGCCCGAGTACAATTTCTATCCACAACGGAAACGGACCTTCAGGAACATACAAAACGGCCAGTTTAAAAACCCTGAACGCCGCATAAACCCAAACAGCAGCTGCCAGAAAGAACAGCCATCTCTTTGGTACAGCAGGTTTAAAAACTGCACTTTTTGGACGGGATTTCATGATTCGAGATCAGTTTTTACTTTTTCAATCAGACTTATATCGCTGATTATCATATTTTTATCAACAGCCTTACACATATCGTAAATGGTAAGCAGAGCCACACTTACAGCTGTCAGGGCTTCCATTTCCACACCAGTTTGTCCGAGACAGCGCGCAGTAGCAGATACCTCAACACCAGTTTCGGTCAATTGAGTTTTTACTTCAACTTTTGTCAGCTGCAGCGGATGGCAAAGCGGAATCAACCGACTGGTTTCCTTGGCCGCCTGAATGCCTGCAATTTCCGCAACGGTAAGCACATCGCCCTTCTTCAATTCGTTTTCATGGATAAGGCTAACGGTATCCTCCGAAAGCAGAATCCGTCCTTTGGCAATGGCAGTGCGATGCTGCAGGGGCTTATCACCCACATCAACCATATTGGCTTTGCCTTTGTCGTTGGTATGTGAAAATCTGCTCATATTTTCGCTCATGCTATTTTTTTCTTTTCAATTCTCTTTGGATCCCTGAACTCTTGACGAAGGGCACTTTTCATTTTTCACTTTTCACTCCTATTATCCACCTCATCCGCCCTTAGGGCACCTTCTCCTGCCTTCGACAAAAAGCTCAGGCACCACAAGGAGAAGTACGCTCTGATTTGGCATTTTTGCAATTAATTACAATGACCTCCGGTCAATCATTTAATTTATTTTTCAATTTTCACTTTTCATTTTTCACTTTCTCCTTGTCTCCCCGTCTCCCCGTCCCCTAGTCCCAACCTCAACCTCCAATATTATAAAACTCCCCGCTCAGATTCATACTTCCGCAGGCAGGTTTTTCTTCAATCGCTTTTCGTATCGCTGCCTCTGCGCCTAGTTGTCTGACATCAAACTCAATTCCATTAAATAAACAAGGCATCAATTTACCATTGGCGGTAAGTCTTAAGCGGTTACAGGTACTGCAATCACCGCCGGAGCCACCTTCAACCACCGAAAAATGACCTTCAGTAAGGCTCATCTGATGAATAAACCGAACCTGAAGTCCATTGTCAATGCAATAAGCTGCAACCATTTGTGCATCAGGCTCATCAGATGAATGCTGAACCACACAGTTAATTTTGACAGGTAAAAGACCAGCATCTTTAGCTGCTTTTATCCCGTTCAAAACATCTTCCAGTTTTCCTCCACGGGTAATTTTCCTGTATTTTTCAGAATCCAGTGTATCGAGACTGATGTTAATCCGGTTCAGGCCAGCTGCTTTCAGTTGATCGGCGTAGCGGGCCAAATAGGTTCCATTGCTTGTCATGGAAAGATCATCAATTCCCGGAATTTCAGCTAGCATTTTAACCAGATCAGCCACTCCTTTGCGCACCAATGGTTCACCGCCGGTAATTCTCACTTTGGAAATTCCCAAAGAAACAGCAACTCTGGTCACCTCTGCAATTTCTTCAAACGACAGAATATCTGAATGTTGCAGCATTTCAAAGCCTTCCTCAGGCATGCAATATGAGCATCGCAGGTTGCAACGGTCGGTTATCGAAATCCGAAGGTAGTTAATTCTTCTATTGTAGTTGTCGTACATTCCTGTATTCTCCTGAAGCTATTTTAGTTTCGCCGATTTCAACTGCCATAATTCCGTCAGCTCCTTCATAGGCGTGTATGTGTGCAGATCCGTGATATTCAAGCGGCTCTATTTTACCCTCAGCATTAATTCTTACAGGCATAAAGGATTTTCGTTCACCTTTTCTTCGTGTAAAATCTGCGGCCATCGGCAATTTTACAACCATTGGTTTATAAGAATATCCCATCAGTCTGAATGCAAGTTGTTTTACCAGCAACTCAAACTGAACGTATGATGATACAGGATTACCAGGCAATCCAAAGAGAAATTTGTTTTCTCTGACTCCAAAAACGGTCGGTCTTCCGGGCTGAACAGCAATGCTTTTAAACAGCACCTTTACTCCGATCCTCTCCAAAACGGCCGGCACATGATCAAAATCTCCCATTGAAACCCCTCCGGTAAGCAGCAAAATATCACATTGATTGAATCCTTTTTCCATCATCAGTTCAATGCTTTCAGGTGTATCAGCAGCAATGCCAAGGTAAACCGAATCAAGTCCCATTGCTTTTGCCTGCGCAATCAGCTGATGTGCATTGCTGTTGCGGATCTGGCCAGGGCGGGGTTTTACATCCGGTTCAACCAATTCATCACCGGTCGAAATCACACCAATAACCGGACGTTTGAAAACTGAAGGCTCAGCCACCCCAACCGCAGCCAATATGGCAATATGATGAGGTTTGAGTAATGTACTTTTCTGGAGAACCATTTGCCCTTCTTTCACATCTTCAGCCTGCCAGGCAATATTGGCTGAAGTTTTATCTCTGTTAAAAACTACGCTTCCATTTTGATCAACCTCAGTGTATTCAATCATTATGATGGTATCTGCACCTTCCGGAACCATGGCTCCGGTCATAATTTTGGAACAATGCCCCTGTGCAAGCACAACTTCAGGAACCACACCGGCAGGAATTATTTCAACAACTTCAAGCGGGCCGGGCAAATCAACACGGCGACAGGCATAGCCATCTACCGCAGCTTTATTGAATGGAGGCATCTCAACATCTGAGAATACATCATTTGCCAATATGCGGCCAACAGCATCTTCAAGCCTGACCTGCTCAATCTGAGTTGTGACAGGGATTTGGTTTATAGTATCAAGCGCTTGTTCGAAAGTAATCATGGTAAGAAGATAAAAGACAAAAGGAAAAAGACAAACGGACAAAGAAAAAAGATAAAAGACAACCTCTTACAATCTGACCTTCAATTTATTGCAACAAACAACAACATTGACATTCCGCCGGAATGGTGGCAAAGATAATCAACCTGAGCGATATGCACAGAGAATCCTAATGGTATATTTATGTTTTTTTTAATTACAGGTTAAAATCAACGATTAGAATCCACCATTCGACAATTTCCATGATTACTCGCTGCGTTGAACCGAAAAAAGCATGCGTTTATAAAGATTTCCCATGCGTTTATAAATGTGGTTCATACCTCTATTTCAGGTGTTATAACTTTATGTAAATTTTTCATTCATAAAATGTTAACCAAAAAAAAGGAGGCGTTATGAAAACTTTAAGATTTACTTTTTTACCTGTTGCAACATGTTTTATGTTGGTGGTGTTTGCTTACTCACTATCTGCACAAATCCAGTTTGAAGGATTATATTCCGAAGGGGAAGGCGGAGCGGCCTGGAATGCAGACGGTTTTGGGCCTGAACCATTGGCAAACGGCCATGGTGATATTTATTACTATGTTGCTTCACGCGACTATGTTGACCCTACATGTTCATCGGGAGCGCATATGCAGGGTATCCTGAATGGGTTTCCATGCTTCGAACAGGCACTTCTGAATTATGGATTCACTTCAGAGCAGGTTACCATGAAAATTTCTTTAGCCAGCATGGGCGAAGATTTAATGGGTATTGACTGGTTTGATATAGGCAATATGCATTATTCAAACTTTTATCCGGTAAAATGCTTTATAGAACTGAATGGCGAACCCCTGGTTGAAGCCTTCGGAAATTATGCCGTTTACTTCTCCGGCCCGTTCATCCAGGGGTTTGAATCGGGATATCTAAAGGTTTATAACATATCCGGTTTTAGCAGTGAATCTGCCAGATACGTTGCAGCTGCATTGATGTCGGACTTAGGGTCGGATGAAATAAAATTTGAAATGGAGGTTACAAATGCAGCTCCAATTAGAGAAAATGGACGGACAGGCTGCTATTTTAATGTTTCTGCAGAGATTACAAAAGGCCTTCAAAAGCTACCATTTCAGGGATTAAATTCCGATCACGAAGGCTTTGCCTGCTGGGATGCAGACGGCTCTGGCATGGAGCCTTATGGCAACGGGCATTTAAACCAGTTGTATTATGGGGCATCTCTTGATTATGATGGTATTGATCCGAATCCCGCTGCCTGCCTTGGTCATTTTACAAATGGTTCAACCGGCTTTCGCAATACCTTACTCCAGATTCAATACCGTGGATTTTCAATTGGTGACCTGAAGATTAAACTGGGACAAGAAAGCCTTGGACCAGATATATACGGCGAAGATTGGGTATTCGTGAATGGATATCACTCCTGTAACTATTACAATCGCAACATAGTGATTGAATTTAATGGAGAGCCCATCCTGGCTTTCATGCAGGACACAAATAAACTGCATGGATTGTTTGGAATTTCACCTAAGCTTTCATGTACCAGCGGTGCCGGCAAGGTGTATAACATTTCTCAAAATACATCGCCCGAAGCGCAATTTGTTGCCTTGTCGTTCCTGAAGGATATCGGATCGCATTATCTGAAAACATTAACATCTGATTTACAGTATCACAGCACGTTCAGCGGCAATGGACGGGATGGCGCACTTTATGAAATTCCGGCGGGCGAAATAGTTGGCATCCACGAACAAGCCACTTTCATTCCGGAAGGCACTTTAAGTGGCGTGCTGACAGCTGCCAATTCACCCTATTTTATTGACGGCCACCAAAGTATCGAAAACGGACAAACCTTAATCATTGAGCCGGGTGTTAAAGTAAAAGTTCGTGGTCCTTATCATTTCGATGTGCAGGGGACAGTGATTGCTGAAGGAACAGCCAAAGAAAATATAATCTTCACCCGATCCAATCCAAATTTATGGTGGGATGGGTTTGATTATTTTGAAACACCATCTGAAAATCAGGCTTCAGTTTTTGATCATTGCATCTTTGAGTATGGATATGGACAGGGAAGCGAAACCGGGTCAAATAGCGGAGGAGCCTTTGCCATCAAAGGATTTGATGCACTTTCCGTTTCAAATTCTGTTTTCAGATACAATAAGGTTAACCTCCCCGGATATTATCCACCTTCCGGTGGCGCGATTGGTTTATGGGATGCATCACCAATGTTTTCGAAGTGTACTTTTTATAATAATGAAGCAGAATATGGCGGTGCCCTTTTCTCTTTCGAACAGTCTGATCCGGTTGTTTCAAATTGTTTATTTTACAACAATTATGGAACATATGGAGGAGCCATTACTTTATGGGAAAATTGCGACGGCACATATATCAACAATACAATTGCTGATAATTTAAGCAAACAAGGAGGAGCAATTTACTTTTATTGGCACTCCAATCCTGAAATCATTAATAATATTATCTGGGGGAATACAGCCGAAAAAGGGAATCAGATATATTTCGCCGCGATGGGACCAAGTTACCCTGGATTTTATTACAACAATATTGAAGGTGGAAAGGAGGGATTTTATGGAGGATCATCAGTAGAATATCTGTTTAACCTGGATGCAGATCCTCTGTTCATGGGTGTAGACCCAAATCCGTATGCACTCACTAACGAAAACTCACCCTGCTGGAATGCCGGCACTCCCGATACTTCAGCCTGGTATTACCCACAATACCTTCCGGCAACCTGCCTCTGCGGTTCACAAAGATTTGCCGACGGGTGCCTTGATATTGGTGCATATGAATATATGCTGGCTACAGAAATATCACCTGTTCAATTTCCTGCTTTAACATTGAAAGTCCAGCCAAATCCGTTTAATAACCATCTCCAAATCAAATTTTCTTTGTCCGAAAAAGCTGCTGTAAGTCTGAATATCTACAACTCTGTGGGAGAAAAGATTGCAGAAACAGATTACGGAATCCTGCTAGCCGGAGAAATTGAAAAAACTCTTCGGTTAACTGATTTACATGAAGGCGTTTATATTATCACAGTTAGAATCAACAATTACTTACTTGCAGAAAAAGTCGTCAGGATTAAATAGCTCATGCGATCTATTGATCATAATCCAGCCTAAAAGGCGCGCAAAATCATCCTTCTCTTCCGTCGATTGGCGGAAGAGAAGGTCATGGTTGATAAAACCACAAAGTATATTGACATCAACTGGAATATAAACACAAAATCATGAAAAGCAGTAAACGCATCTTCGCTGCGCTTGAACTCTTAATTGCTTCAACCAGCTTCGCAGAGTCACAGACATGCACTGAGATCAGCAACAATCCGGGCCAAAAAGCAGACAAAACATTGAATGTAATTCAATCAGGCGAACAATACAGCCTTCCCTTAAATATGGGACACCTTAGTAAATATTTACTTAAAGTTATAGCAGGGCGTCAAATTTATGTAACCAAATTATTAAGTATTATTTCAACTTCTGGCCGGTCTTTAATACCGGTAGGTCTTTTTTTATTAACTAACTCAAAAATGGAGGTTTTAATGAAAGCAAAACTAACCAAAGCAATGGCAGCCGTCTGCCTGGTACTGGTGCTCCCCTTGATGGGTTTTGGCCAGTACACCATAATTGACGACCAGTTTTACAGCAATGCACTGGGCGCTGATAATATGGTTGATGTCTGGCTTCCACCGGGTTATTACGACAATCCCCGGCCTTACTATCCGGTAATCTACCTGCTTCACAGTGCGGTTGATCACACTGGCAATCTGAACAACCAGAACGGATATGAAAATTTCCTTCCTATCCTCAACCAGATGACGGCGGACGGGGAAATTGATCCGTTTATTGTTGTCAAGCCCAATGGCTGGGCACCGCCCTATGCCGGCAGTTGCTGGTACAACTCTCCACTTTATGGCAATTTTGAAGATATGGTGCGGACTGACCTGATCAATTACATTGAAGCCAATTACCGGGTGCTCAAAGGGCAGGATTACCGGTATATTATGGGTCATTCGATGGGTGGCCACGCTGGCTGGAGCATGTCCATCAGGTTTCCGGAACTTTTTGGTGCAGTAGCCGATATTGCCGGTTACAAGAACATGGCTATGGCCGTGCAGTTGATGACGCCCATATTCCTGGCTGAGAGCGGGGGAGCACCTCCGTATAATTACAGCCCTGCCAACGGTCAATTGTCGGCACTTGTATTTACCCTCCTGGGGGCTTACAATGCCAATATGGCTAATCCACCTTTTTATGTGAATGTATTTCTGGATGCCAATGGCAACATCATCCCAACCTACTATAATGATTTCCTGGCTGATGACATCTATCAGATGATCCCTGTTTCAACGCAACCGGCAAATACTAAATATTGGATCGGTCAAAGTCCTACCGACCCGGTCGTTCCCTGGCCCTCCATTACTCAGTTCACTGATTTGCTCAACGAGTACAATTGGGATTACGACTTTTTCCCTTACGAAGGAGGCCATTTCCTGATTGACCCGGCTATGGAGGAGGCTTTCAGGTTTATTGACGGTGTCTGGAAAACAAAAAGTCCGCCACTCGACTACAGCTTAATGATTGAAGATATTGAATTTCAGCCCGGTGTAACCATTGACATCAATGTAAATGTGTTTGTGAATGAAAATGCAACCAACTGGGCCAACCACGGCAAAATCTTTGCCGTTGAAGGCATGGCGCATACAGCCAACTGCTGGAAGCCCTTTGCTGAAGAGCTCTTTTTGAATGGCCCGCAGAGCGCCCAACTCAATGAATTCTATGCCATTGATATGCCCGGCAAGGGAGGCAGCGGAGTACCTGAAGGACTAAATTCAGCGGGAAATGCTTTTCTGCTCGATCAGATGTATTTGGATGATTATCTGGCTGTAATAAGCGGGGCTCTTAATTATCTGATTGATGAACACGGCGTCAGACCTAATACCATTATGGGCCACAGTATGGGTGGGATGGAAGTTATTCTGCTTCAGGATAAGCTTATAAAAAGAGGTTCGAATATGAAGAAAACATTTGGAATCAAAAATGCCATTCTGCTTGCACCGGCTATTCCTGCACCTCTCGACTGGGCGTATATCAATGGAGGTGGATCTGCCGCTTTGTTTAACTATGTGCAATATTTTACACCTGAATACGGAACCATTCTCAATATTCCTTATGAAGTCTGGCCATGGGTATTTTTTACCAATACCTGCTGTTATTTTCCTCCGGGGAATCCATTCGGATATCCGCCATCCATGGTTCCGGGTGCGCCCACTCCATTGGAAGTTTTAACAAACGGATATAAAGGAATTGAACCCGCACCCATATTGCTTCAATTATCCGGCACTCCGATACCTCCGGGGCTTCCTTACCCTTATAAGCCGAGGCCTGCTGCAGAACCCGGCATTTTCAAACCACAGCATGGCGTTCAACTCACTATTTTCTCTGATGAGTTTGACAAAATGATGACGCCGGAAGAAGAATGGACCTTATATAAATACCTCACCGATGACAAGCACGGGAAATGCTATCTGCCTGTATTGGGCGAAGAAACCTGCCATGACACCCATATTTCAGATCCGGGGGCATTGGTTGAATTGCTTGACAAACCATATTTCTTTAAAAATGCTGATGCCATAGCAGAAGAAATAGTGCCTGCCCGGACTGAGATCACGATCCACCCCAATCCCTTTAAAGATAACCTTCACATCGGTTTTTCATTAACGGAAAAGGCTGCTGTAAGCCTGAGTATTTACAACAGTGTGGGTGCATTGGTTGCAGAAGCGGATTATGGAATCATGCAACCTGGAAATATTGACAAAATCCTGCACCTGACTGGTTTGCATGAAGGCATTTATTTCATCAAAGTCAGGATCAGCGATCGCCTGTTTACCAGAAAAGCCGTCAGGATTAAATAGCTCCTGCGGCCTTTTGATCATATTCCGGCTTAAAAGGCGCGCAAAATTATCCTTCTCTTCCACCGGCTGGAGGAAGAGAAGGATATGTTTATGAACGCAAAAGTAAAGTTTTAAATTGCCGGAAGAATATTAAACACATTATCAGACAAAAACCATCAAAATGATTAAACTTTGATTGCAAAACAGGATGATTTTCACTATCTTTGATCGGAAGATAAAGCATAAGATGCTTAAAACCATTATTGTGGATGACGAAGATCATGTCAGAGTTACACTTGACAGGATTCTTAAGAAGCATTGTCCTCACGTAAAAATTATTGGCGAGGCTGGAAATGTATTGCAGGCCTACGATCTTATCCTTCAAAAACAGCCCGATCTTATTTTGCTCGACATTCATCTGGGCGATGGAAGCGGGTTTGATTTAATCAGAAAATTCGAAAATCCCGGGTTCAAGATAATTTTTATTACAGCTTACGATCAGTATGCACTGCAGGCATTCAGGGTAAGTGCTGTGGATTTTATTCTGAAACCGGTAAATCCGGAATTACTGACTGAAGCAGTTTTCCGGGCACAAAACATGATTCAGAATGAACTACGTATTAAGCTTGACGCACTGGAATCAAATTTATATCCGGAGAACCATCATAAACGAAAAATTGTGATAAAGACTCAGGACAAGATATACCTTGAGCTTCTGGATCATATCACCCATCTGGATTCTGATGGGACATATACCTGCATCTTCACCACAGATGCAGGAGAAATCATGACTTCCAGACCTTTGAAAGAATATGAGGAGATGCTTCAGGGATCAGGATTCTTCAGGGTGCATCGATCATACCTGATTAATCTGGCTCACATCAGCCGCTTTGATAAAAACGAAGGCGGCTATGTAATCCTTACCAACAAACATCAGATTCCTGTCGCCTCACGCAAAAGGGAAGAATTACTGGAACTGTTCGAAGAGTTTATCAAATAAACAACCATGAAACGGTTCATCTCCCTGTTTCTGATGTTTGTTTCCATGCAGCCCATTGCTTTCACTCAGGCATTTATTGATGTTGAATGGTATGATACCGACAGCCTCCTCAGGGTTTTGCCCGATCAGCAGGGGATCGAAAAGCTCAACACCATGAACCGCCTGTCCGCTTCCTTCTCATTTGAAAATGCAGTCATCAGCAAAAGTTATGCAGACCAGGCCATGGCACTGGCTATCAGCCTGAACAACAAAGCAGGAATTGCAGCGGCAAATCATAATTATGGTCGCATATGCTTTTACGAAGGGGGCTATCCCCGTGCACTCAATTTCTATCAGGAAGCACTTAATCAGTATGAATCACTCGGAAATATGAGAATGGTGGCAAAATTGTATTATAAAATGGCCGCAACACATTATTTTGCAGGAAACCCGGAAAAATCAATTGAAATAGGGGTAAATAAATCCCTCGGGCTCTACAGGACAGCGGATAAAAACGGAAAACCGCTGGGAACCCTGCTTGATACCGTGCGGTTATCTTCGGCCCTCGGATTGCTTTACCGCACCATAGGACGTTCAGATACAGCCCTTCTCATTTATCTGCGATATCTCGAAACCGGGCAACAACACAATTTTGAGCTGACTGACATGATGGTTCATTATGGCCTCGTTGCAGGATGTTATACTGAAACCGGGAACAACGACAGCGCCATTGCTTACTTCAGAAAATCATTTGATTTTGAGGAGATCAACATAAGTATAAAAGCCCTGAAACATGAATATATGCGACGATTGGGCGAAATCTATTACAGCCAGAGCGAAAAAGATTCTGCAGCACTTTACTTCACAAAGGCTTATGAATGGCTTGCCTTTCAGGGATATTTAAGGCAATCTCAGATGGCTGCGCTGAAGCTGGGTCAAATGTATTCCAAAGATGGCAGAATGCCGGAAGCCATGTTGTACTTCGGGCATTCGGAAAATCTTTTAAATGAAATGCTCTCCCGGAATTCCTATTACCGTTACGATTCAATGAAATATACCGTTTCTTACGGTACCGAACTATATCTGCCTTTTTCCAAAAAGCAGGTCAGGGAAACCATCGTCCGCTTGTCAATTAATCATTACAACATGCTGTATAACTATTACATTGAAAGGGATGAACTTCGTTCTGCCATGCACTATCTTCAGGCACTTTCTTCTGCAAAAGATACGCTGTCAATACTGACAAGAAACCGGGAAGCCATTGAAATACAGATGAAATATGAAGCCGACAGGAAAGACAATGAGATTTTAAGCCTCGGCCAGTCCAACGAGCTGAAAGAACTGAGGTTATACCGCACAAGGTGGCTTTTGGGAAGCATGGCCGGACTGGCAATTGTGATTGCCTTGTTTTTGGTAATAATTACCCGGCAGAACAAAATCAAACTCAGCCATCAGACATTGATCCTCCGGCAAAAACTACTTCGTCTCAGAATGAACCCGCATTTTATTTTTAATGCCCTTTCGGGTATTCAGTCATTTATCGTAGGCGAAGAACCGGATAAAGCAAGTTTTTATCTTTCGAAATTTTCGACTCTGGTAAGAAGTGTATTGCACAGTTCAGAAAATGAATACATTACCCTCGAAAATGAACTGAAAGCCATCGACAGCTACCTGTCGCTGCAAAAAATCCGCTATCCATACAAGTTTGACTATTCCATTGATGTTGATCCCTCAATCGAGCCCGAGTATCTGAATATCCCAACCATGTTGGCTCAGCCCTTTATCGAAAACGCCATTGAGCACGGCGTTAAAAACCTTAAAACCAAAGGCAAGGTTACCGTAAGGTTTCGCCTCAATAATTCCTTGCTGATTCTTGAGATAGAAGACAATGGCGTTGGAAGGAAAAAAGCCGCAGAACTACTATCAAAAAACGATAAAGACCATGAGTCAATGGCTATTGACATTACACGCGAAAGACTTGACCTGCTCAATAATAAACTTAAACAGAAAATCAATCTCGATATCCGGGATATCTGTGATGAAACCGGACAACCATTGGGAACCCTCGTTACGATAGAGATTCCTCAGTAATCACTTGGTAATCAACTGCAGAATACAATGGAACCATTCACAATAGTGGGTTAAAAAGTTAAATGATTCATCCGGCATGCCCGGGATTTAGCTTGAAACCCGGAAGTTTAAACCGGCTTCCATGACCGGTTAGTGCTACAAGAATAAATAACTGTTTTTCGATACCGGAAGGCCGGTATAAAACTTCAAACATGATCAAATCATTAAAGAAATTCAGTTTAATACTCCTTTTATTGGCCGGTATTCTGGCTTTTGAAGGCTCATTAAAAGCCCAGTTTTATATAAAAATACTGGGATACAGCGCTGATACAATTTACCCGAAACTGATAAATGCCAATACATACCAAAAAATGGAAGCTTTTAACCGGCTGGCATTTTTTCACTCCTTTTACAACGTTGATTCTGCTATGTATTATGCCGGGCAGTCACTAAAACTTGCTGAAGCTTACCGGAATCTTAACGAAAAAGCCTTTGCACTGAGAAATATGGGTAATGCCCTTTCGTTGGCTGGTAACTACCGTCAGGCAGTGTTAAGCCTCAGCCAGGCCATGAATATCTATGAAGCCCTGGGAGACCCAAGAAAAATAATTGAAATTTATTACGATTTGGGACTGATCAACTATAGTATTGAAGACTATTCCAGAAGCCTGATTTATGTGTACAAGATACTGGAAATACTTGACACGGAAGCAGAAAAGGGCGCTGAAATTGTCACCCCGCTTGAAATGGCAGTATTGCTTGGTTCTTCAGGAATAGTGGCAAGAGAGATAAAAGATTACGATTTGGCAATTTCCTTTTTCAAACAGTATATAGAGCTGAGCAGGCAAATTGAAATATCTGATGATTTTCACCGGCATTGGGTTAAATCGATGGCTGAATCCTATGCGTTTGCAGGCGCTATTGATTCAGCGCTGAAATACACCATCATAGCCCAAAGCCTCTTTCTGCAAAATAAAAATGTACCGCTCAGCCAGCACACAGGTTATGAGAGTTCTCTAGGTGGAATATACCTCAAACAGGGAGAAACAGACAAAGCTTTAAACCTGATTACCAAAGCCTATCAGACTGAAATACAGAACAGATCGTTTTATTATGCCGCAGGAGATGCAATCTCTCTGGGCGATATTTACCACTCGAAAAAGCAGATTGATTCCGCGCTATACTGGTACAATGCCGGGTTTACCAATGCCGCGCAATTGTTTCTTGGTTTCATGGCTGAGAAAACAGATTTCGGGCAGCAACAGGTTTACAGCGGCTATCAGTATGTGCATAGCATCAGCAAGGTAGAAATAAGGGAGCGTTATTACAGTTTAATGAAAAGACTGCATAAAAAAGTGTCGGTTGTTTATAAGTCTGCCGGAGATCCTGCCAAAGCCTTGCTCAACCATGAAATTATGGTGCTTTATTCAGATTCATTGAGCACCCTGTTAAATAATTCTGAGGAAAGAAAAATGCAGGTACGTTTTGAAACCGAAAGGACGGAGCAGCAGCTTGATCTTCTTGAAAAGAACATTGCATTAAAGGAATCAAGGCTGAGGAACAACCGGCTGATTTTTGGAGGTGTCATCTTATTTCTTGTTTTTACGACCCTGGTCGTTTACCTATTCTTCAGGCAGCGACGCATTCGCGAAGCAAGGAATAAACTGTTGCTTGAACAACGGCTGCTTCGAAGCCAGATGAACCCGCATTTTATTTTCAACGCCCTTTCCGGCATACAGTCATTTATCGTGGGCGAAGAACCGGATAAAGCGAGTTTCTACCTTACCGGATTTTCTACTCTGGTCAGAAGTGTTTTAAACAGCTCTGACAGTGATTACATTACCCTCGAAAATGAACTGAAAGCCATCGACAGCTACCTGTCGCTGCAAAGAGTCCGATATCCTGCTAAGTTTGACTATTCCATTGATGTTGACCCCCTGATTGAGCCTGAATACCAAAATATTCCGCCCATGCTGGCTCAGCCTTTTATCGAAAACGCCATTGAGCACGGCGTTAAGCACCTTGAAACCAAAGGCAAGGTTACCGTAACGTTTCGCCTCAACCACTCCTTTATGATCCTTGAGATTGAGGACAATGGCGTGGGCCGGAAAAAGGCAGGGGAATTGCTGCTGAAGCGCGACAAAAACCATAAATCGATGGCAACCATCATCACCAGGGAGCGCATCGCTGCACTGAACCGCAGGACAAAGAAGAAGATCACCCTGGAGATCGTTGATTTAAAGGATGAAGCAAACCATGCATGCGGAACACGGGTGGTTTTCGAAATTCCAATTACCTGATGATCTTCTGTTGCAAAAAATGACTGCAAAATTTTAAGGATAGTTATCTGTCCATCCCTTATCAATGAAAACAACGTTACAATCCTGATTCCTGTGAAGTCATTTTTAATGTAATTTTACACGCCGAAACACTCCTGTTTCTGAACCTGCAAAAATACCTTATGTCGTTTTCCTCCCTGGGCTTATCCCCGTCATTGCTCGAAGCATTGCTGAAACTTGAATACACCGAGCCATATCCCATTCAGCTTGAGGCCATTCCCGCCATTTTACAGCGAAAAGATGTGCTTGGAATTGCACCCACCGGTTCAGGGAAAACAGCTGGTTATGTGCTGCCCATACTGATGAATCTGAAAGGGAGCAAACCACTGAAAAACAGACATGTTAATGTATTGGTATTGGTTCCCACACGCGAACTGGCGATGCAGGTAAGCGATGTTTTTAAAGTGTTCACCAGTGCTGTTTCCGGAAATATCAAAACTCTGGCAATTTATGGCGGAGTTTCAACAAATGTGCAGATGATGTCGCTGCAAGGTGTTAACATACTGATTGCTACGCCCGGAAGATTGCTCGATCTGGTTGAATCAAATGCCGTGCATCTCGAATCCATAGAAACCCTGGTGCTTGACGAAGCCGATAAAATGCTGAATCTTGGGTTTCAGGAAGAAATGAAACAAATATTTGACCTTCTGCCAAAAAAGCGTCAGAATTTGCTCTTCTCTGCCACCTTGAGTGATGATGTCAACAGCATCAATCAAATTTTACTTCGCAACCCGCTGGTAATAAAAATTGAAGCCGAAGAAGCCAATATTGACCTGATTGATCAGGTGGGATATTTTGTTTCGGATGAAAAAAAGGGGCCATTGCTTCGGTATCTCATTAAGGAAAACGACATGAAACAGGTGCTTGTTTTTACTTCATCGGTTTTTTCTGCAAACATTGTCACCGGAAAGCTGTGGAAAAACGGCATTGATGCGATGGCCATTCACAGCAAAGTAAGTCAGAAAGGCAGAACCGAAGCTTTGGCAAAATTTAAAGCCGGGAAGCTTCAGGTGTTGGTTGCCACAGACCTGATATCCCGTGGAATTGACATAAAGTTCCTGCCTTATGTAATCAATTACGAATTGCCCCGCTCACCCAAAGATTACATTCACCGCATTGGCCGAACCGGACGCGCTGAATCACCCGGACAAGCCATTTCCTTTGTTTCGCCTGAAGATCAGCATCACTTCAGGGTTATTCAGAAAAAAATGGGCAAATGGGTAACTATGATCGATAGCGAAAATATTGATTTCAGGGGGTATTGAACAAAGTGAAGCCAGAAATTGTGAGTGGGTTGTAATTTACAGGGCGGGCAAAATGACTCAATCATGTGAAAGTGGCTTAAATGCGATTTGACGGAGGATAACATTGCAGGTAGAAAAGAAGCTTATGCCCGAAGGCTTACTTTTAGTTTATGTACCAAATAGTGCAGCTTTACAAGTGTAAGATCTTGGTTCGCTGCAAATTTGGCCTGGCTAATCCCACTTTTTTTTCCATTGATTTACCAGTGATTGCATCAATGCGATTCTTTCTGTTCGTGTCATCTTTTTTTTGACACAAAGTTAGGCTGCGAAAACCGGGTAGAAAAGATACTCGTGGCCGTGGGCTTACGTTTTAACAATATTGCCTTTATTGTTTGTACTTTCAATTAGCCATCCGGCGGCATTGTATTTTTTTGATGAAGTGCTGTACTGTATTTTGTGGAGATTTTTTTTTGCAAATCTCAATTGGGGTAAAAGAGACTCGGATTTCTTCGAGGATTTTCTGTCTTTTAAACAGACATAAGTCGAAAAGATTTATGCCTGTTTAAAAGTTTCACGTCTTATCTGGGAAATTCAGGATTTAGGATAACTTTTATCTTTTGCTTTTCAGGCATCCACATTGCACCACTAATTGGATCAATAAGCAAAAAACCTATCGGCATGAAGAAGGTAAGAAAAACATTTTGTAAATATTTTCCATCCATAATAAAAAAAAACGCTTCTTTTTTTGTTTGATAGCCATCGTGTGAAACTTCTACTAAATACTCAGCTCTTTTAAAATACTTCTCACTTGCTTTTAACATCAATGTATCAGGGCTTTGAGTGCTTATTATTTCTTTGCCTTTTCTGTCTGTTACAATAATCATGGCTTTTTCAGGAGTTGTACTTATTGGAATAGAATAAACACTTTTGCTGCGCAATGTTGCACATCCTGAAAAAAGAAGACCCAGCGTTAATAAAAATAAGATTCTTTTTTTCATAAGCTATCAAGGATGAAATTATGTATTCACAAGCACCTGCCCATTCTTTATCAATGGTATTGGCTCCATCGGAGTATTGCTGGGAAATGCGTTGTTTGTGGGTTGCTTGCACGTTCATTTTAAGCCTGTGGTAATAATGAGTCAAAAGTAGGGAATTTTCTCGAATTTTCAATTCGAGACTGTTTAAAGCGAAATTTCAACCGAAGCCGCCGCTGCTGATAAGCCCTTCAAAAGAGAACAGGCTCAGCGCTTCATTTGTTTCGCCCGCAAATCAGCATCACTTCAGGGTTATTCAGAAAAAAATGGGCAAATGGGTAACCATGATCGATAGCGAAAATATCGATTTCAGGGGGTATTGATTCAATACTGACCTCTTCATTTTGTGTATTTCTCAAAATTGCGTGATATTTTTATAAACAAATCAGAAATACAAAATCATAATATTTGGATATTTTACCCCATGCACCGGTAAAAATATCGGATAATTTACCCCATGCACCGGTAATATTATCTTTTATTTAGTATTTTTGTAAAAAAGAAGGGTTTTATGGTACATCGCAAACTATATTTCAGACTTTTGACTCACCTTGATAAAAAGGAGTTCAGCATTATTACCGGAGCGAGGCAAACCGGCAAATCCACTTTATTGAGGCAGCTAGAAATGAATTGTAAAGAGCAGGAAATACCGGCCATTTTTATTAATCTTGAAAACAAACTTCTGGTTGCAGACCTGAATCAAAGTCCGCTTAACCTGCTTAGGTATTTACCCGAAACCGAAAAAAGAATAGTTGTTTTAATTGATGAAGTTCAATATCTGGAGGATCCTTCCAACTTCCTTAAATTACTTTACGACGAATATGCCGGAAAAATTAAGATTGTTGCAACCGGCAGCAGTGCTTTTTATATTGATACACGCTTTCGCGATTCTCTTGCCGGCAGGAAACGATTGTTTCACTTGCATACCTGCAGTTTTGATGAGTATCTGGCCATTGCAGGTGAGGAAGTGTTGCTGGAGGAATTTAAAGTCATCGGCAGTCAACCCGGGTATAAAAGCCTGAAAATAGATTTGCTTCGTATGGAATGGGAAAAATACATGATTTACGGAGGTTATCCTGCCGTGGCTGCCGAAAAGGATGCCAATGAAAAAGTAGCCTTGCTTAAAGAAATCAGGGACTCATTTATAAAACGGGATGTTATAGAATCTGGTGTGCAAAATGAAATGGCCTTTTACAAACTTTTCAGGTTACTGGCAGCTCAAACCGGTAATCTGGTCAATGTAAACGAATTGGCAGCCACCTTGCAAATAAAAAATGAAACTGTGGTTAGTTATCTCAACATCATGCAAAAGTGCTTTCACATAGCCCTGATTCGACCTTATTTCAAGAACTTACGTAAAGAGCTGACCAAAATGCAGAAGGTTTATATTCCTGACAGCGGTCTACGTAATTGCCTGCTGAATAATTTTCAATCTATTATAGAACGGGTTGACCGGGGTGAGCTATGGGAGAATGTTGTATTCAGACTTATTGTTGAAAATAACGAAGTGGACGAAATTCATTTTTGGCGTACTTCTGCCGGCAACGAAGTGGACTTTGTTCTCCCTGCTCATCAAATTCCACTCGCTGTTGAGGCCAAGCTTAATGCATCACTTATCAGCAAATCGAAGTACAAACTTTTTACAGAAACTTACCCAGGTCTACCTTTAAAGTTTTTAGTCCTGAATCCTGTGGATGAAAATTTTTTTCGCAATTTACCATAAGGGGCTCAAAGAACTCTATTTAAGAACTTTATAAGTGCTCATTTTATAATCATCCTCCATTGATTAAGTATGTATTGTATTTCTCTGCCCCATCCATTCTTACCTTTAAAACCCACCAATACCTATTCAAGCTCAGCTCACCTACACCAACCCATTATCCTTCATCTCTTTATACTTAAGCAACACCAGTCCATCGGCAAGTCCTAACCTGGGAGCAACCACTGTTCCTATGCCTGTCCATTTCAGTATCCTTACAAAAATGCGGGCAGCAGGAACAATTACATCGGCGCGGTCGGGCCGGAGCCCCAATTGTTCAATGCGCGAAATCAGGGGCATATTGTTGAGTTGCTTGTAAGCGAGCACCAACTGGTCAAATGTGATCATATTGCTGGAGGGTTGACCATACATTTTGGTAATCTTATTGATGTTTCCTCCTGAACCAATGCAATTCATTCTTCCGAAATCTGCCTTGAATTGCTGCAACCAATCTTTCATCTTGTGCCATTCCGATTCCTCAACCTTATTGGCCAGCAAACGAATGGTTCCGATCCGGAATGAGGCTGATGTAATGAACCGCTCTCCGTCAAGAAGTGACACTTCTGTGGAACCTCCTCCAACATCAACATACAAGGTCTTACTATAATTTTTATCTACAAAATTGCCACTTAATGAGCTGATAATATTGGCCTCTTCTATTCCATCAATCATTCCGATTTCAAGTCCGGTTTCTGTTTTGACCAGATCAAGTACTTCCTGATTATTACTGGCTTCGCGCATGGCCGAAGTGGCGGCAACCTTGTATCCAAGTGGCTTATAAACATCGATCAGCAACTTAAAAGCACGCATGGTTTTTACAAGATCTTCGGTGCGCTGGGCTGAAAGAAAACCATCAGTAAATACATCAAACCCCAGTCGTAGCGGAATCCTGATCAGTGAGGCCTTTTCAAGGATTGGCCCGTTTTTGGTTTCATACACATTGGCAAACAAGAGTCTGACAGCATTTGAACCTATATCTATACTTGCAAAAAGCATTTTGTAGTGTGATTTATCCCTGAGGCAAACGTTCAGGTTTTCCGTTTTTGAATGTGAATAGGTTTAAACTGCCGCCATCAAACACGGCATAAGAAAAATTACCGATCCAGTCGCCGAGGTTCACAAAATGAGAACCACCGTTGAGCGGAATAATGGCAGGAATGTGCCGGTGCCCGAATATAAAATAATCGATATGCCTGTTCTGCTTCAGATATTCGTTGGCAAATGAAAAGAGCCTTTCTTTGGAAAGATCAATCTGACCATTTTCGGCAATATCCTTATGATCTCTGGCAACATTTGCATACCTGCTTTTGCGGGAAAAGTACAAAGCCAGACGGGTTCCTATGTCGGGATGCAGCCATTTAAACAGCCACTGATTGGGCTTAAACTCAAAAACCTTTTTCAGAAACTTGTATCCGTTATCGCCGGGGCCAAGTCCATCGCCATGCGCAAGAAAAAAGAGTTTGCCATTCCATTCTCTGACAACAGCTTCGCGCTGAAGACTGATTCCAAGCTCCTTACTGAAATAATCGAAAGCCCAGATATCATGGTTTCCCCTGAAGAGATACACCGGAATTCCCTGATCGGTGATTTCTGCGAGTTTCCCGAAAAGTCGGGTAAATCCCTTTGGCACAACGGTGTGGTACTCAAACCAGAAATCAAAAACATCGCCCATCAGAAAGATTTCATCAGCATCCTGCCTGACAAGTTCCAGCCATTTTACAAGCAAACGTTCACGAATCAGACTTGATTCATGATCAGGTATTCCCAGATGAAAATCAGAAGCAAAATATATCTTCAATGTGGTAATTTTTTTCAGGTCAAACGTACAAAAAATAAGCGACTTCGTCGGGGTTCATTTCGCGTCAGCTTTTGCAAGATTCTCTTCAAGCCATATCGACAATGCTTTGTCAGACAGAAACCGCTCTATAATCTTGCCTTTTCCGTCAATCAAAACAAAGGCAGGAAATCCTGAAATCTGATATTCAGAAAGTAAGGGAGATTTCATGCCAAGCGTATCATTCACATTATTCCACCAGAGTTTGTCCAGATTTACTGCATTTGTGAAACGATCCATAAACGGATCAAATGAAACTGCAAAAACGGTAAACCCATACTTTTTATACTTTTCATACAATTCTTTAAGACTTGCATTGCTTTTCCGGCTCAGGGCATCGGTAGGTGTCCAGAAGTAAATAAGTGTAATTTTCCCGGGTTTATCATGAAGCTTCAGCACCATCCCCGATGTTCCAGGCAGGTTGATTTCAGGCGCAAGTGATCCGGGTGAAATGCTCAACATGGCTTCGCGCTTTTCTTCAACCCGGTTTCGCAACTGATTTGCCCTGGAATGAAAAAATGCAGCGTGCTTATTTTTCTGGTGATAAAGCTGTAAAAGAGAGTCAACCCTGAAGAAATGGTTGTAATCGGTTGTTTCATCGAATAAAATACCACGACCAGGCATGGCATTAATTACCAGAACATTACTCAGCAAAGAAGGATTGGAATCAATAAAGTCCAGTGCCTGCTTCCTGAGATCAAGCTTTATGCTTCCAAAAGCAGAATCAGTTTTTACTCTGATTTTTGCAAAATCAGGCGTATGACGCGCGTTAAGCATTGCCCGCGATAATGAATCCATAATTGCTTCTGCGGAGGCAACACCGGATGAAAACTGAGCATAAATCTCAGATTCACGTCCTCCACGAATGGCAGCTTTCAGTGCAGGGTTGAATGCAAATTCAATAGAATCACCCGGAAATGCAGGAAAGATAGCTGAAACAGTGTTTCCTTTTTTAAAGAAATAAAACCCTTCAACTTCCGCATCAATGCGCAAACTGAAATTACCATTGGCATCAGGTTTTACCGAATCTATTAGAAAAGATGAAGCTGTGTCAACCGAAAACAACACCAGATTGCCCGATTCGTGCTTCGCAATATTTCCGGTTAACAAAATGGAGTCTGAATAATCTCTGCTATTGCAGGATTCCAATATGAGAAGGGAGGCAATTGAAATTGCCAGAAGAAAGTGTTTTTGAAAAAACATCACACAGTATCAGGTTTGCCGGAAAATTGCCGGCTGAATCAGAGTTCAGTTTCCTTCAGCAGTTCAATGATGATTCGTGTCAAACGTGGTTCAGCTCTTCTGGCTGCATCCAAAACCAGTTTATGTGAAATTTCCACAATTTTACCGGGAACTCCAAGATCGGAGATAACCGAAACGGCAAAAACAGGAATATCCATATGTCGTGCAACCATCACTTCAGGAACAGTTGACATTCCAACGGCATCAGCACCAATAATATGAAGATAGCGATATTCTGCCGGAGTTTCAAAGGTTGGTCCGGTTACTGCTGCATATACTCCGGTTCTGAAAGGAATACCCGCACGGCTGGCGATGCTTGCTGCATGATCGAGAATTTTACGGTCGTAAGCTTCACTCAGATCAGGGAAACGGGGTCCGAGCTCTTCGTGGTTTTTACCAAGAAGCGGGTTGTCGCCCATCAGATTGATGTGATCGGTAATAAACATGATGTCGCCCACATCAAATCCCGGATTTAATCCTCCGCTGGCATTCGAAACAACCAGCATTTTTATGCCCAGAAACTTCATCACCCTGATCGGAAAAGTAAGTTCTTTCATGGAATAACCTTCATAAAAATGAAAGCGCCCCTGCATGGCTACAATTGGTTTATCGCCGAGTGTTCCAAAAATCAACTGACCTTTGTGGCCTTCCACTGTTGATATCGGGAAATGCGGAATACTGCTGTAAGGTATTTCGGTTTTGTTCTGAATCTCATCGACAAGTCCACCAAGCCCGGTTCCTAAAATTATTCCTGTGTGCGGCACTAAATTTGTTTGTTCGCGGATAAAATCAACGCTCTCCTTAATTTTTGCTAACATATTTTAATATTTGTTCATCGAATTGCAGCTTGTCGTCTTTATGAAGTTCAACCTCAATAGGCAGGTAGAATACCGGGAGTTTTTCAGCAACATTAATCAGATCAGGCTGCAGCAAACGCATGGCATCTTTTTCAGTAGTAACAAGCAACTTATTTCGGGTGTAAAGATCGTCAAAATTCCTTTTAATACGGTTCATATCTTCAGATGTATATCTGTGATGATCCGGGAAACGAATTACAATCAGCTCCTGAGTTTGTTTCCGAAGGTGATCTTCAATGGGATAAGTGTTGGCAATGCCGGCAAAAAGCAGAATAGCGGTATATCGATGATCCGGATTGTTTTTGCAGGTTTCCTTCCACAATGAAGTCACCATTCCATATTTGATAAAGGAAAAATATATCTGTTGATGCGCTTTGGGGCATAACTCTGAGATGAGCTGCCGCCTGACAATAGGCGATAAAGTGGTGGGTGTTTTGGTTACAATTATAATATCAGCCCGGTTTGCACCAGATATTCTTTCGCGCAACAAGCCGGCTGGGAGCAGATAATCGCGTGTGTAAAGTCTGTGATAATCAGACAACAGAATCGACAATCCGGGCTGCACGCTTCTGTGTTGAAATGCATCATCAAGCAATAGCACGCCAACATCCTGATTCATTTGCAGAATATTTTTTATGCCACGCCTTCTTTTTTCATCAACAAAGACACCTATGTTTTTAAACTTCCTGAAATACTGCATCGGCTCATCGCCTATAGTGGCGGCGTTCTCAGTTTCGGAGGCAGCTAAAAATCCTTTGGTTTTTCTGCCGTATCCCCGACTGAGGGTGTTCACCTTAAAATCAGGCAATAATAATCTGATCAAATACTCGATATGCGGAGTTTTGCCTGTTCCTCCGGCAGAAAGATTGCCCACTGAAATAACCGGTAAATCAAATTTCTCAGATGGAAGAAGCTTCCAGTCAAAAAGCAGATTCCTGATGGAGGTTAATATTCCATAAAGAATCGCAAAAGGGAGTAAGAAAAGTCTGAGGATTTCCACGGCATAAAAATATTGAAATATTTTTACCTTACAAATATTTTTACATTATTATTCTGTTATTTATATTACCATCTGTAAAAGAGCTGCTTAGGTAAATTATTGCTGAAGATTTTCTTTTGCATACTTCGCACTTTTTATTTAAAGATTGTCAAGTAAAATAATCCGCATCCAAAACTCTCCATTTTTTACATTCTTTCTGTTCAGGTACGATTTTTTAATACAGCAAAAAGCATTAGTTTTACCAATTCGAAAATTTTCAGCCATGCATATCCGTGAAATCCTCAACCACATTGAATCCATAGCTCCATTGGCGTATCAGGAATCCTACGACAACTCAGGCCTGATCATTGGAGATTCCGCAACTGAAGCAAGCGGCGCCATATTTACGCTGGATGTAACTGAGGCTGTTGTGGATGAAGCCATTGCTACAGGCCACAATCTGATAATTGCTCATCACCCGCTGATATTCAAGCCCCTGAAACGTTTAAATGGCAATAGTGATCAGGATCGGTGCATCATTAAAGCAATAAAAAACGATATCGCAATTTATGCAGCCCATACCAATCTGGACAATGCACCGGAAGGTGTAAATGCCATGATCTGCAGCAAATTGGGACTTAAAAAAACCAGAATACTTCAGCCAATGGGAGATATGCTCCGCAAACTGACAGTATTTGTGCCGCATGATCATGCCGGCAAAGTCAGACAATCCATGTTTGATGCCGGTGCCGGCCACATCGGCAGGTATGATCAATGCAGTTTCAACCTTCAGGGAGATGGAACATTCAGAGCCGGCGACGATGCAATGCCATACATCGGACAAAAAGGAAGTTTGCATACCGAACCTGAAACAAGAATTGAAGTGCTGTGCGAAGCGCATAACCTCTCTCGCGTGATAAGTGCAATGAATCAGTCACATCCTTACGAAGAAGTGGCTTACGATGTTTATCCGCTGCTGAATAATAATCAATATGCAGGTTCAGGAATGATCGGCGAGCTTGAAGTGCCTATGGATGAAAAAGCATTTTTACTGATGGTTAAGGAGACATTCGGAACCGGAGTTCTGAAACATTCTCCGCTTACCCATAAAAAAATTGAGAAGGTTTCCGTTTGTGGAGGTTCGGGAAATTTTCTGATTTCTCAGGCTATGGCATCCGGTGCAGATGTATTTATTACGGGTGAGTTGAAATACCACGATTATTTTCTTGCAGATAACCGGATTTTACTCGTCGAAGCAGGACATTATGAAACGGAACAATTCACTAAAGAATTATTATATCAGATTGTTAAAGAAAAATTTACTACCTTTGCAACCCGAATTTCTGCTATTCCGACTAATCCAGTCAATTACCTGTAAATCAATATAATAACTCCGATTCCCATGGCAAAATCAACGTCAAAAGCTAAAGTTTCCGCTTCAACTGAATCATCAGACATTCAGGATACAGAGGTTCAAAGCCACATTTCTGCACACGTTCAACTCACCCACAGCGAGGTTGACGAAACTGATATTTCGATCGAGAAAAAGCTTATCGCATTATACAGCCTCCAGCAGATTGATTCTCAGATTGATAAGATCAAAATCATCAGAGGAGAGCTGCCACTTGAGGTTGAAGATCTTGAAGATGAGATTATCGGACTTCAAACGCGCATCGATAACCACATTCAGGAAATTGAAACCCTGAAAACTTCGGTTAAAGATAAGGATAACGCCATCAAAGAGAGCCATTTGCAGATCAAACGCTACGAAGAGCAGCAAATGAATGTGCGTAACAACCGCGAGTATGATTCATTGTCGAAAGAAATTGAGTTTCAGAACCTTGAAATCGCGCTTGCTGAGAAACGAATCAAAGAATTTTCTCATCTGCTCAATCTGAAAAACGAAGAAATCACTGCTGCTCAGAATGTACTCGACGATCGCAAAAACGACCTCGAAATCAAGAAAAGCGAATTGGCCGATATCGTTAGTGAAACTGAAAAAGAAGAGCAGAACCTGCATTCAAAATCAGAAGAATTTCAGCGCTTTATCGAGGAAAGATTACTCACTGCCTACAAACGTATCCGCAAAAATGCCCGTAACGGACTGGCTGTGGTAAGCGTTGAACGCGATGCCTGCGGTGGATGCTTCAGTGCCATTCCTCCTCAGAGACAGCTCGACATCAGAATGCATAAAAAAATTATAGTGTGCGAATACTGCGGCCGTATTCTTGTTGACCATGGCCTGGCAGCAAGTATCAATAATTAATCCCGGTTTTCACCAGATTAACACATTTTAAAGGAAAGTCGGAAGGCTTTCCTTTTTTTTATCAGTTGCCGATATGAGAGTACGAATCACAATTTGCTTAATACTCTTTACAGCCGGCCAGGCTATTGCCGGAGACTATCAGCTTAACCAGAACTGCCTGAATGCCTATGATCACATCCTGAGCCTGAGATTCGGCAAAGCAGAAGAAATACTGAGGAGTGAAAGTAAATTAAATCCGGACAACAGAATAGTTTCCTACCTCGAAAACTATGCAGGCTTCCTCGAAGTGATTATTTCAGAAGATAAAGACAATTATCAGCGTTTCTCTGCAAGGAAGAACACGCTGCTGAAAAATCTTGAATCCGGAAATCCTCAATCGCCCTGGCATCTTTACACACAGGCTCAACTCAACCTTCAACATGCATTTGCGTCTATGCGTTTCGAAGAATACAGCAGTGCCGCTCTTGAAATAAACAAAGCCTATCGACTGCTTGTAAAAAACGAAAAACTCTATCCTGATTTCAAACCAAATCAGGTTGCGCTTGGGCTGATGCAGGTGCTGATCGGATCTATACCGCAGAATTATCAGTGGGTGACCCGTATTTTATCCTTACAGGGCACAGTGGAACAAGGCATCAGCAATATGCAGAAAGTCCTTAATGATCCGTCAACAGATCGAAATTATCCTTTCCTGAAGGCTGAAACCCTGTTTCTGCTCACCTTCACCACCTTTAATCTTTCTCAGGATCCGGAGAAAACCGGCTTTATTGATGAACATCTGAGTAGTGAAAAAAACCGGGGAATGATAGAAAAAAATCCGCTGCTCATCTATGCAAAATCAGTATTTCTGATGCACACCGGAAGGAATGAACTGGCATTGGAAACATTGAAATCTGCACCCACTTCCAAAGATTATTACCCATTTTATTACCTGCAATACCTTAACGGAGTTGCCAGGCTTAACCGGCTTGATAAAGAAGCAGAAGTCTGGTTTCTGAGGTATGTTAACAATTTCAAAGGCAATAGCTTTATCAAGTCGGCATATCAGCGGCTTGCGTGGATCGCACTTATAAACGGTGATGAAAATGGCTATAAAAAATATATGCAAAGGGTGTTGCTGCTTGGAAACACAGCCATTGACGGGGATAAACAGGCGCTTAAAGAAGCCAACACAGGCAAAATACCAAATACTAAATTATTAAAAGCCAGACTATTATCAGATGGCGGATATTATGCTGAAGCCCAAAGTGTACTTTCATCTGTTACCAAAACAGATCTTAAGGATAGCAATGAAATTACAGAATACAGATATCGGCTTGCGAGAAACAATCACAAATGGGGAAAAACTGCTTTGGCAAAAGCAGATTATGAACAAACGATAATTCTTGGAGAAAACCAGAAATGGTACTATGCAGCCAATTCAGCTTTGCAGCTTGCTTTAATCCATGAAACTGAAGGCAATGCTGATGAAGCCCGCTTCTATTTTGAAAAATGTCTTTCAATGGATTACGACGAATACCGGACAAGCATCAGCCAGAAGGCAAAAGCAGGACTCCTCCGGCTGAAATCGAAGTAATCCGCCAGTTTATCAGCAAAAAAAAGCGGACCCACCGGATCCGCTTTAAAAATGTAAGTATATTGAGTTGTTAGAGCAGGGTTAAGTCATTCTAGTACTTTATGCCAATTGTCAAAAGAAACGAATTGTTGAAAGTCTTGGTTGCTGCAGGTTTTACCAGCCCGCTATACAAATAATATTGATCATCAAACTGTGATCCAACCCAGGCCATATCAATGTAGAAATTCTTTTCGCGGATACCGATTCCGGCTGAGTAAGTGCTGATCGCTGAATTGGTTCCGTATATGTATGGATTTCCTGAAATTCCGTATCCACCCCTGAAATTAATGGCACCATATCTCCATTCGGTTCCAAACCTCAGGTTATGTGCTTCCTGGTAAATAGAACTGATGGACTGATTTTCATCATAAAAATCATAATCCGGAGCACGCAGACGTGAAGAAGTGTAATCAACATACTCATAATCAGCTGAGATAACACCTGATTTGCCTATAATAAAACCCACACTTCCTATCGCGCGCATTGGAGTGGTAAGTTCGTAATCATAAATTCCATTGGCACTGGATGATGCAGTAAACCCATTGTCGTAACGGGCGCGCATGGTTGCACTATAGTTATCCGACATTGAGGAGTAAAAAGTTGGTGTATGTATTGCACCGCCGAGCCTCAGCCAATCGGTTGCCCTGAAAATCATTCCAAACTTAAAGTTAATTCCTGTTCCTGATGTTTCAAGAAAATCAGTGCGGGTCAGTGAGTTAAAAACAGTATTGTCATCTGCCAGAGCGGTTTCAGTCAGTGTAGAATTTTCTATGTACCTGATATATGGCACTCCAACAGTTGCTCCCAGATAGAGCCTGTCGTTGTAATTGGCTCCAAGACTGAATACCATTTCGTTGATTGAGCCTTTACTATCAATACTCTTCCTTTGATTTACCCCGCCGTTGGGCTTATCAATACCATAGCGCCAGTTAGCTGAATCAACAACAAAAAGAAGTTCAGTATCATAGGCTAGCCGGGTATCAAATGCGCCAAGATCATCCGGATGCACTCCCCTGGCATTTTCAAGGTATGAAGTCAGAAAAGAAGATTGCATATTATCGCTGTCAATATTGACGCGGTTATTAAAATTGGCCATCCGGTTGATTCCAAATCCAAACTGAATATTTTTCCATGCCGACTGCGAATTTCTGCTTTCAGCTGAACTGGCCATCACTATACCAGCACTTCCAAGATTAAAATTATACCGCGAATCTTCTCTGAAATTACCATCCAGTTGAGCTTCAGTGCGGGTGATACCAATGGAAGGTGTGATACTGATTTCTGAGCTCCTGTATAATCCAATGCCAGCCGGGTTGTGGCTCAGGGTAGTGAAGTCTGCACCTAATGCTCCAAAAGCGCCGCCCATTGCAACAAATCTGGCAGATCCTGAGTAGTTTAGCCTCGAGTAACGAAGTGCATCTATTTCATTCTGGGCAATTGCTTCCAATGAAAAAAGAGAAGCAATCATTAGTATAGAAACCAGTTTTTTCATTGTAATATCAGTTAAATGAGTTTTTTATAAGTTAAACACGAATTACCTGCGACCACTTCCTGAGGATGACCTTCCGCTTCCTGAAGATGACGAAGATGACGATGAAGATGACGATGATGAAGACGAAGAAGAACGTGCCGGGGCTGAATAAGAACTTCCGGATGATGATGATGATGATGATGAACGCGAAGGCGCTGAATAAGTGCTTCCGCTACTTCCGCTGCTACCACTACTTCCGCTGCTTTCGCGACGTGTTGGAGCAGAATAGGTGGGCGAACTCTGCCTTTGAGGAGTGGCCTGTCTTTGCGGCGTTACCTGATTAGGGGATGATTGCTGACGCGGAGCGGCCTGATAAGTTGGAGCAGTTTGCCTCGGAGTTGTTTGCTGTCCCTCTGGGTTAACTCCGGTTGGGCGGGTATTGCGATACTTCGGGTTGGTAAACTCGTCACTCGACTTTGGTTGATTGTAGCCAGGAGCACGATATTCCTGAGGAGTTCTGCTTTGCTGACCAGTTGGTTGCTGACGAACGCCCTGCTGATTGCCATCCTGGGTTTGACGGGGAACTGAATAGCGATTCTCGTTTGAACGCTGTGTACCTGTTGCAGGAGATTCTGTGCGTGAACGCGGATTCTGTGGTGTTGTATATCTTGCAGGAGCAGGATTTCCTTGCTCTGTGCTAACTCCACTTGTTGTTCCTGGCTGATTAGCGCGACGTGGTGTAGTGGTTGGAGTTGTAGTTGGGGTTGTGCGGCCAGGCTGTTCCTGCTCAGTGCGGCCAGGAGTTACAGTTGGGGTTGTGCGACCAGGTTGCTCGGTGCGGCCAGGAGTTACAGTTGGGGTTGTGCGACCAGGTTGCTCGGTGCGGCCAGGAGTTACAGTTGGGGTTGTACGGCCAGGTTGCTCGGTGCGGCCGGGAGTTACAGTTCCGGTACGGCCTGGTTGCTCAGTGCGGCCGGGAGTTGCAGTTCCGGTGCGACCTGGATCACCGGTGCGACCTGGGTTTGTAACTCCAATGCCTGAGGATGATCTGGGATCTTGAATACGTCCGCTTTTTATGGCTGACTCGTATCGATCTCCGAATGTTGTACCTCTTCCGCTGCCTGAACCGCTGCTCAGGTTCGAATTGCGGTGTCCGTAGTAGTATGAGTTGTTATCGTAACTGTTGTAATAGTATCCTGTTCCGGAGTAGTATCCATCCCAGTAACCGTTCCAGTAGCCCTGATTGTATCCTCTCCAGTAACCACCGTATCCGTAGGGGTATCCGAAACCGTAACCGTAGTATGGGCTATCCCAGTATGAATATCTCCCGTAGTAAGGGTAGCCCCACCCCCATGAATATCCGCCATAGCTTGGATACCACCAGTTGTAACCCATATAGATACTGGTTCCCCAGCTGTATGGATTGTAGTCATACCAGTAAAGATTTGTGTAGTAGGGTGAGTAGTAGCTGCTGTAGTAGTTGTTGGAATGGAAGCGGCGTAACCTTGCTGCATAAGCGTAATCGTAGTAATCATCGCTGTTGTAGTAATTATTGGTTACGTATGTTGTTCCTGTTGAAGGATCAGTATATTGTTCACTTGTGATGTAATTATAACCGTCAACATACTCAGTTTCGCCTTCATAATTATTCTCATCAGCATAATACTCCTGTTGATTATTTTGAGTGGACTGCTGATTATCAGTTGTGTAGCGATCAGGAGTAATTGTTTTTTCCGTTTGGCTTGCTGCTGGCTGAGTTGAACCTACTGCCACTGCATCCTTTGGCGAATAATAAAGGTCGTCGTAGGTTGTTCGGGCCTGATACTGAGTTGTGCAAGCTGTCATAAGCAGTAAGGTTGCAGCAACGAATGTGAGTAAAGTTTTCATTTTAGGTCCTCCCTTTGATTTGCAGTGTTTCCTTGTCTGGTGTGTTCAGATGTTTATACTGCGTTAAATTTATTAATTTTGTGCCGCTTTCGCGGGGTGTTGTGTTAACACCCACAAATCAACAAATACTATACCATAAATAAAGAAATGGCTAAAGATTTTCCTACACGGGCTGAGAATTACGCTCAATGGTACAACGACCTGGTTATTAAGGCTAATATGGCCGAAAATTCCGCAGTTAGAGGCTGTATGGTTATCAAACCTTACGGATATGCAATCTGGGAAAAAATGCAGGCTGCACTCGATAAAATGTTCAAAGATACAGGGCATGAGAATGCTTACTTCCCTTTGTTTATTCCGAAATCATTCTTCAGTAAAGAAGCCAGCCATGTGGAAGGTTTTGCCAAAGAATGCGCTGTGGTAACCCATTACCGGCTTAAGAACGACCCGAACGGCAAAGGTGTAATTGTTGACGAAACTGCAAAACTCGATGAAGAACTGATTGTTCGTCCAACATCCGAAACTGTTATCTGGGATATTTATCGCACATGGATTCAGTCCTACCGCGATCTTCCTTTGCTTATCAATCAATGGGCCAATGTTGTACGATGGGAAATGCGTACCCGTCTTTTTCTTCGCACCACTGAATTTCTATGGCAAGAAGGGCATACAGCACATGCAACCTCACAGGAAGCTGTTGCAGAAACCGAACAGATGCTGAATGTGTATGCCGATTTCGTTGAAAATTTTATGGCTGTTCCGGTTTTAAAAGGCATAAAGTCACCGAACGAGCGTTTTGCCGGTGCTGTTGAAACCTATTGTATTGAAACACTAATGCAGGACGGAAAAGCTTTACAGGCAGGAACTTCTCACTATCTGGGACAGAATTTCGCCAAAGCTTTTGATGTAAAATTCCTGAGCAAGGAGAATAAACTCGAATATGTCTGGGGTACTTCATGGGGTGTTTCAACCCGCCTGATTGGTGCTCTGATTATGGCTCACTCTGATGACAACGGACTGGTTCTGCCTCCAAAACTCGCTCCTACACAGGTTGTTATTATTCCCATCTGGAAAACCGACGAGCAACTGGCTGCTATCTCTGTTAAAGTAAACGAGATTAAGAAAAACCTTCAGGCCAGAGGAATATCGGTAAAATACGATGACCGCGACACCTACAAACCGGGCTGGAAGTTCAATGAATACGAATTTAAAGGCGTGCCTGTTCGTTTGGTCATCGGTCCGCGTGATCTCGAAAACGGAACCGTTGAAGTATCCCGTCGCGATACACTTGAAAAAGCTACCTATCAGCTTCAGGATATCGAAACTAAAGTAGAACACCTGCTTCAAAGCATTCAGGAAAACCTCTTCCAGAAAGCGCTTGATTTCAGAGAATCAATGACTACCAAAGCCGATAGCTGGGAAGAGTTCGTTGATCTACTTGACAACAAAGGCGGTTTTATACTTGCTCACTGGGACGGCACTCCTGAAACCGAACAGGAAATCAAAGAGAAAACAAAGGCTACCATCCGCTGTATCCCTCTTGATGTTAAACCGGAAGAAGGAAAATGTATTCTCTCAGGCAAACCATCTGCCAACAGGGTTGTGTTTGCAAGGGCATACTAATCACTGAAAATGATTTATTAAAAAGGCATCCGGAATCCGGATGCCTTTTTTGTTTTTTATGTCTTCTGACTATAACTTTCAAAAAACAGCTTTAGCAATTCTTTGAATATTGTCGCTTTTCCCCATGGTGTAAAAATGGAGAACCGGCACACCACGTTTGATAAGCTCCTTACTCTGAGCAATGGCCCACTCCACACCAAGATCTCTGATTTGTTCTTTATTTCTGCATTTTTCAGCTTCCGAAACCAGGCTTTCGGGCAAATCAATTGAAAAGGTTTTTGGCAGCGTTGATAACTGCGAAAAGGTTGACAAAGGCTTGATTCCCGGGATAACAGGCACAGTAATTCCAGCTGCGCGACAAGCTTTTTCGAATCTGAAGAAAGCTGCATTGTCGAAAAACATCTGGGTAACAATGTATTCAGCTCCGGCATCTATTTTTGCTTTCAGATGGGCAATATCTGCAGCCATATTGGGCGCTTCGGCATGTTTCTCAGGGTAACCGGCAACTCCTATGCAGAACCCAGTAGGGTTTGCGTTGATTATGCCTTCTTCCAGATAAATGCCACGATTCATATTAACAGCCTGATAGACCAGGTCAAGTGCATAACGGTTTCCTTCGGGTTCCGGCCTGAAAACTTTTTCGCCGGCCGGATTGTCACCACGGATCAGCAAAATATTATCAATCCCCAGAAAATATAGATCAATCAGTGCATTTTCAGTTTCCTCTCGGGTGAATCCGCCGCAAATGATGTGCGGCACAACATCAATATTGTATTTAAACTTAATGGCTGCTGATATACCGACTGTTCCCGGTCTTTTGCGCACAGTTCTTCGCTCAAGAAGCCCGTTTCCACGTTCTTTGTAAACGATTTCCTCGCGATGATAAGTCACATCGATGGATATCGGATTAAACTCAATCAAGGGATCAATGGCCTGGCTGATACCTTCAAAATTCTCACCCTTGAGCGGAGGAAGAAGTTCAAAACTAAAAAGAGTGCTGCCCCGGCGCCGGGCTATATGTTCGGTCAACTTCATACAATAACTGTTATTTTCATACCTGCAATCGTTTAACTCAATAATTAAGGTTTTGTGCCAGCATTTTTTCCACTTCAGCTATGCTCATTCCTTTGCGGGATGCGTAATCAACCACCTGATCATTGCTGATGCGACTGACGTTGAAATATTGCGAATCAGGATGAGAAAAGTAGTACCCGCATACTGAAGCAGCGGGATACATGGCGAAATTTTCGGTAAGTGTAATCCCTGATTTTTCCACTTCAAGCAGATCGAAAAGTTTTCTCTTTTCGCTGTGTTCAGGACATGCAGGATAACCCGGAGCCGGGCGGGTTCCCTGATAACCCTCATCAAGAATCTGCTGAAGTTCAAGATTTTCATCCGGGGCATAACCCCAGAACTCTTTTCGCACATAAAGATGCAGGACTTCGGCAAAAGCTTCGGCAAGACGATCGGACAGTATTTTTACCATAATGGCGCTGTAATCGTCGTTTTCGGCAACGAATTTTTCGGCATGTTTTTCAACACCCAATCCGGCAGTAACTGCAAAAAATCCGATGTAATCCTTTTTGCCGGCGTCTTTTGGAGCAATAAAATCTGCCAGACAAAGGTTTTGCACACCTTCTTCCTTTTCTTCCTGATTGCGAAGAAAATGGAATGCGGTTATGGGTTGTCCGGTGTTTTCATCAATTAATTCCACACTTTCGTTGATAGCCTGAGCCGGGAATAATCCAATAACACCATCGGCCTGAACCATTTTTTCATCAATCATGCGTTTGAGCAATACCTGCGCATCATCAAAAAGTTTTCGTGCTTCGACACCCTTTTCAGGATCGCTGAAAATGTCCGGGTATTTGGCACCGATTTTCCACGCATAAAAGAAATATGTCCAATCGATGTATTGACTGATTTCCTCAAGCGGCCAGTCAGAAAAGCGGATGATTCCTGTTTTCCGGGGAATCGGAGGAGTATAATCCTCCCATTTGGGATTGAAGCGATTTTCTCTGGCTTTCAGAAGTGAGCGGTAAGTTACTCCTGCCCGGGTATTGAGGTGTTTTTCGCGCAAACCGGCATATTTACCGGCTATCGAAGCGGTGAAATCTGGCTTCTGATCTGCCGAAAGCAGACTTGACACTACACCAATGGCACGGCTGGCATCACGAACATGAATTACCGGTGATGAGTAACCAGGCGCAATTTTCACTGCTGTGTGCATTTCGCTGGTGGTGGCTCCGCCGATGAGCAAAGGAATAGTCAATCCTGCTTGTTCCATTTCGCGGGCTACATGAGCCATTTCGTCAAGTGAAGGAGTAATAAGCCCGCTGAGACCAATAACATCAACTTTGTGAAGAATAGCCTGCTCAAGAATCCGGGCAGCGGGCACCATTACACCCAGATCAATCACTTCATAATTGTTGCAACCCAGCACAACGCCAACAATGTTTTTGCCTATATCATGCACATCACCTTTTACGGTTGCCATTAATATCTTCCCGGCTGTATGGCTGCTACCCGCTTTTTTTTCAGCTTCAAGATAAGGAAGTAAAACCGCAACCGCTTTTTTCATTACACGGGCACTTTTTACCACCTGCGGCAGAAACATCTTTCCGGCTCCAAAAAGATCGCCCACGATGTTCATGCCTGCCATCAGCGGACCTTCAATCACTTCCAATGCTCTGGAGTACTGAAGTCTGGCTTCTTCCACATCTTCTGCAATATGAGCATCGTGCCCATGCACCAGGGCATGAGATAATCTTTCCTTCAGCGGAAGCAACCTCCAGCTTTCTGTTTTTTCCTGCACACCCGATGATTTCTCCATTTGACCTGCATATTGAGTCAGGCGTTCGGTGGCATCAGGGCGACGGTTGAGAATCACATCTTCTATCAGTTCAAGCTCTTTCGGATCAATATCATCATAAACAGGCAGGTTGCCGGCATTTACAATTCCCATATCCAGTCCGGCTTTTACAGCATGAAAAAGGAAAACAGCATGCATTGTCTCGCGCAGTTTTTCGTTTCCCCGGAAGGAAAATGACAGATTGCTGATGCCACCGCTTACCCGGACAAAAGGCAGGTTTTGTTTTATCCAGGTTACTGCATTGATAAAATCCACTGCATAGTTGTTGTGCTCTTCAATTCCGGTTGCAACAGTCAGAATGTTGGGATCAAAAATAATGTCCTCAGCAGGAAATCCCAGTTCCTGGGTAAGTATGCGGTAAGCCCGGCTACAGATTTCTATCCTTCTTTCAAGATCAGCAGCCTGACCTTGTTCATCAAATGCCATCACCACGGCTGCTGCGCCATAATTCCTTATAAGCCGTGCATGTGTTTTGAATGCTTCTTCACCTTCCTTTAAACTGATTGAGTTAACGATTGCTTTCCCTTGCAAACATTTGAGTCCGGATTCAATCACTGTCCATTTAGATGAATCGATCATCACCGGAACTTTTGCAATTTCAGGCTCAGCCATAAGCAGATGCAGAAAACGAACCATGGCTTTTTCGGCATCAAGCATTGCATCGTCCATGTTAATGTCAATTACCTGAGCGCCGTTTTCTACTTGCTGACGGGCAACTACAAGCGCTTCATCGTATTTTTCTTCCCGAATCAGCCTTGCAAACATTCGTGATCCAGATACATTGGTGCGTTCACCAATATTGATAAAGTTACTTCCTTCAAAGGTCTGAAGCGGCTCTAATCCACTTAGTCGCAAGTTCCGGGGAATTACCGGGCGTTTTCTCACATCATATTTTTCTGCCAGCAGGCTCAGTTCTCTGATGTGCTCAGGGGTTGTGCCGCAACATCCGCCAATAATATTCACCGCCCTGTTTGCAATTATTGGTTTTACGTGGGCTGCCATTTCTGATGGTGTTTCATCGTATTCGCCAAACTGATTGGGAAGTCCGGCATTGGGATATGCACTCACGTAAAAAGGCGCCTTTGCAGAAAGTTCTTCTATAAATGGCCGCAATTGCTCCGCACCTAAAGAACAATTAAAACCCACACTCAGCATATCTATGTGTGAAACTGAGGTAAGAAAAGCTTCAAGGGTTTGGCCCGATAAGGTGCGCCCGCTCAAGTCGGCAATGGTGCCCGAAACCATTACCGGAAGCCTGAGATTTCGCTCAGCCAGCACCTGATTGATGCCAAAAAGTGCGGCCTTGGCATTCAGTGTATCGAAGATGGTTTCTACCAAAAGCAGATCGGCACCACCATCAATCAATCCATTTGCCTGCTCAGCGTAAGATAAAACCAGATCATCATAAAGAACCGCTCTGAATCCAGGATCGTTTACATCGGGCGACATAGATGCTGTTTTGTTGGTAGGCCCGAATGCACCAGCCACAAAACGTGGTTTTGAAGGGTTTTTTAAGGTATATTCTTCAGCGGCTGCTTTGGCAATTTCAGCTGCAGCCCGATTAATTTCGTAAACCAGATGCTCCATTTTATAATCGGCCATTGATATGCTGGTTGCATTGAAAGTATTGGTTTCGATGATATCGGCACCTGCTTCAAGATAAGCTTTGTGAATTTCTGAAATAATGTCGGGGCGGGTAAGGCAAAGCAGGTCGTTGTTGCCTTTTACATCAACGGGGTGCGAAGCGAAACGGCTTCCATGGTAGTCTGATCCGGCAAGATTGTATCGCTGAATCATGGTTCCCATAGCTCCGTCAAGCACCAGAATCCTTTTTTCAATTTCCTCGTAAATATTTTTCCTTGTGGCCATACGATTAATTTATTACACACAATGCAAACCTGAAAACCATATTCAATGGCATCGGAATTGCACAAGTGCAAGGTTTAACAAAATAAAACACAATGGTGAAGGCCGGATGGCGCAACGCTCAGTGTTTCAATTATAATCTTCCCTTTTCGGGGAACAGGTATTGGCACCGTTTCTGCTGTTTGGCGGATGGTTGCCAGAGGTTCGCAGAGCCTGTCTCTCCCCTCTTCTTTATAACTCAAACAATTTTCCGGTAAGGAAGGATTCCGTTTGAAGCTGCAAATATAATCAATTAATTGCATATATGGAGATCAAATCTGTAAGTCTCATTTAACATGTCCCGGGAAATTTAAATCAACTTTTTAGTGTGGTTGTGAATTGGTTTTATTTCATTTAAATTTGTGAATCATTAGCTTCAAACAGGAATACAGAATGATGGGTAGTTGCCCGATTATTTGAGCGTTTTCACAGGCCTATGTTAAGCGCAGCAGGCTTATTCAGGAATCATCAACCATGAGCAACAGCCGGCAGATTCAGCACTACAACAATTGTATGTATTTGCACTTAAGCTCAAAACAATATAAACTTATAACTTGATTCCGGTGATTTAAAATATGAAAGAAGTAAATGAAAAAGTATCTGAAAGAAGTTGACCGATTTAAAAGAACAAAAAATCCTGCTGCACTTATTTATGTGGTCAGATATATATTAAATGGCATCCGCAAGGAAACGGGATGGAATTATCTGCACATTATCATCGATTTTCTTTCGAAACGCAAAAAACTTAAAATTAACCCTCATGAATACTATTTATACTACTTGTATGACAAGGGAATGCCGGAACAATACCGTGCAAAATTTGTGAGCCGTTATACACGTGACTTATTTCTCGAAAAGTTAAACCCACTGGGATATATTCTGCTGGCCAGAAACAAGTATATCACCAAAATAATCCTGAAGAGCCTCGATATCCCAACGCCAGAAATGATTTTCTTATATGATCCGCAGGCCGGGCTTGAATCTGCATATGTGGTAAAAACTCCTGAAACTGCCCGACAAAAATTAATTGAGTTTGGGAACCGACCTTTTGTTGTGAAAGTACTTGAAGGTGAGCATGGGAAAAATATAAATATTTATTCCTCGCTGGAATCAACCAAAGATGGATTTACAGCCATGCATTTAAATGGTGAAAAGCATTCGCTTGACCAGCTGTTAAACTTTGCCGGAAAAAATCAAAGGTTACTGTTTGAGGCCAAACTCAGACAAATTCCAACTTTCGATGCTATAAATCCGACATCCATCAACACCCTCAGATTATTAACCTTACTTCATCCGAACGGAGAGGCAGAATTAATATATGGACTGATTCGAATGGGTCGTAAAGGGCGATGGGTGGACAATTCCGGAAAGGGTGGAAATGTAATGGCCATTCTGAATAAGGAAACCGGCAGATTCGAAAATATTGTTTCGTTTGCACATTACAAATCCTATGAACCATTGACCCATCATCCGGATTCTGGCATTGATCTAGTAAATTTTGAAATCAAAAACTGGCAGGAAATAAAAAATCAGGTATTTGATTTCCACCGCAAACTGTCGTGGCTCAAAGCCATTGGCTGGGATGTTGCTATTACTGAAGAAGGCCCTGTAATTATTGAGATCAATAACCGATGGGACATTATTGGCCAAACCATTGCCCGGGAAGGTTGGTATGACTACCTGAACACACTTTATAAAGAGTGGGAGCAATTTGAAGCTTCGAAATAGCCCGGTTCTTCTCAACCGGAACAGATAATAAAACCCGTATCGATGATCAATCTATCTTGATAAGTTTTCCGGCTCCGGTAACATTCATTTTTATATCATACGGGTTGCCGTAATAAAAAATGTCGCCAACTGAAGTAATCTCCACTTCAAGGATATGCTTTGCATAAACATACACCTGATTGGTGCCGCTGTTCCGCACATAGGCGATGTTTGAAATCAGTTCGCTGCAATAAAACGGACCATAACTGTTGGCAAAAATGGTGGTGATAAGTGCCTTGCCTTTTACTGTTAAATCAACAGTTCCATAATGCATGGCAAGTTTCAGTTTTGTAACATCCAGATCAAGATCAAACGAACCTGCCCCTCCCCAAATGTTAACCTGCAAAGAATCCAGCTTTATCTGTCCTTCGGTTCTGATATCGCCCGAACCCTCGTATCGGATTTCGCGCAGTGCAGGTGCAGTGGCATAAACGGTTATTTCGCGATCGAAACTGCGCGTCCAGTTACACTTTAATGTGTTGCGGATAATCAGGGTGCTATCTTTTATTTCGGTTTTTATGGCCGGAAGCAGATTTTTGCCTCCTTTGATTTCAAGAAACGGAGTATTGCCCGGCACAAGCACCAGATTTATATTGTTATACAATTCTATACTGTGAAAGTATTCAGCTGCTCTTTCTTCGGTAATGTCAGCTCCGGTTTTAGTAAAACAATCGTCAAGTTGCTCGCTGTTGCAGGAAAATAAGACAGTGATTAATAAAATTAAAAAGCTAACCCTCAGCACTTTTTGCGAAACCAATGAAAAGCAGCAAGCCGCCTGAAGCAAACCGGCAAATCGAAATGCCCGCTTGTTCATTTCTGACAACTGTTTTATCAGACCAGCCACTTTATTGTTTTTGCTGCGCATTGTTTCTTTTGTTGTTATTATTCCGGAGTTATTCATCTGAAATTTCATCAATAACCAATCTGGTTTTCAGCAGAAAGTTCACTTCAGATAATACCCCCACTTAAACCTGTATCCAAGTCCTATCCCCACATAATCTGCTCTTGCAAAGTGAGTTTTCAGGGTAAGATTGGCGAACAGATTTTTATGGATAAGGTAATGAATTCCCACTTTGTAATAGCTCATTCCTTCACTTTTATCTTTTCCGCCAAGGTAAAAACCCAGGTTAAAAGCAAATGAGGTTCGCGCCAGTACCAGCTCATAAGCCGCACTGATGCCGGGCTTTGTAAGTTCACGACTTTGATAAGGCTCATTGTTTGTGCGTGCAACCAACAGGGCATCAGAGCCATCCCACGAAAGGTCGAAACACAGCCCGAGTTTATGCTTATAATCCATGGTTTTCATTGCGCTCAAAAACCCGGAGTAGATATTAAACTTCTCACCATCGGTGTCACCCGATTCCTTATAAGCAAAGGTTGTACCCACTTTTACTTCAATAAAGTCCTTTCCGTCGAACTCAAACATGGTAAGGTTTGGCCTGATACGTCGGCGAATATAACTGTTCTCGCGGTTCAACCGGAAAGCGGCACCGGCACTTACTCCAGGAATATTAAGCCCGAAATTCGGGGTTTTTGTAGATCCGTTCGAAAAGTGCATCAACTGCACTCCGGCCGAAAGCTGAAGATGGTGAATCGGTTTCCAGCGGTATTCAATCATCAGGTTTACCGCTGCATTCAAATGAGAACCGATGGCGTTGTATTTGTAATTGGTCAGCCTGTCAAACTTTTTGGTCAGATATGCCATACCGGCGCCCATCCTGAAGTTCAGCTCATTTTTATCGTCCTTCAGCCAGGGAAAACTTATAAAAGGGAATATTGCATGCGCCTGTCCCAAATCACTGGAATTGCCAAGCCATGCATTGTAATACGTAACACCCATAACCGGGTAATTATAAAGTGATTCCCATTGCCTTTTTCCGTATGATGCCTGAGAAATTGAAAATTCGAAGGAAGGAAAATGGCTGTTATAGATTTCCATTTCCACGTGATGGGCAATCAGAAATCCGTAATTAACGCGGGGTTCAAACAACAGATTGGCAGCCTGAAACCGGTGTTGAGCCAATGCCTGACCCATCAACAGAATCATTACCATAACAGTAAGAAATCTGCTGAAAACTGAAAGGGTGAGATAAGGTCTGGTTTTTCTCAATGTGGTAGCAGGGTAGTTGATGGAGGCGGAAGCAAAAATACAAAATCCCTACCCGCGAAAATGATTACTTTTGCAAAAGTATTTCAGCAAAGGAAAAAGGGAACAAATCAACAGCTTCAGTAATCATTGGATCACCTGTCGATTGCTTATTGCCAGCGTGTCTTCTGATCGGCCTAAAGTATTGTTTATGTTCTCTTTACACAGCTAAATGCCTGCTTAAAGCCTGATTGATAACAACCATGGCTGATGACTAATTACTTTGAACTTCAACCAAATGGATGCCCGACTAACTGCATTTGAGCGACTGCTCACCATCATGGACGAACTGAGGGCTGGCTGCCCCTGGGACAAAAAACAAACCCTCGAAAGTCTTCGTTACCTGACCATTGAGGAAACTTACGAACTCAGCGATGCCATTCTGGAGAAGGACATGAATGAGATTAAAAAAGAGTTGGGCGATCTGATGCTGCATCTGGTTTTCTACTCAAAAATTGCTTCTGAAACCAATTCATTCGACATAACCGATGTGCTGAACGGCATCTGCGACAAGCTGGTTCACCGCCATCCGCATATTTACAGTGACGTTACAGCCAATGATGCCGAAACTGTAAAAAATAACTGGGAAAAAATCAAACTGGGCGAAGGCACTAAGAAAACTGTACTTGGCGGGGTTCCGGCCTCATTGCCGGCAATGGTAAAAGCCTATCGCATACAGGAAAAAGCCCGTGGTGTAGGTTTTGACTGGGATCATGTAGGGCAGGTATGGGACAAAGTTCAGGAAGAATTAGGCGAACTGCAATATGAAAAGCTGAATGGCTCTCCCGAAAAAATCGAAGATGAGTTTGGTGATTTGCTTTTTGCACTGATCAACTATGCGCGGTTTATCGACATTAACCCCGAAGATGCGCTGGAACGCACCAATAAAAAGTTTATCCGAAGATTTAATTTCATTGAACAGAAGGTAAACGAAACCGGAAAATCGATGCACGACATGACACTGGCTGAACTCGATGTTTTCTGGAATGAAGCAAAAGCACAAGAGCCAGGCAAATGACAGAATTTCCCATAAGTATTGCCGATTACGACTATCCTTTACCTGAAAACCGGATTGCGAAGTATCCGCTTTCAGAACGCGATCAGTCAAAATTACTGGTTTACAAAGATCATAATATAATAGAATCGGCATTTCAAAACATCAGTGAACATCTGCCAACCGGCAGTTTATTGATTTTCAACAACACCCGCGTAATCAGGGCCCGGCTTATTTTTCAGAAAGAAAGCGGCACCCGCATCGAAATATTCTGTCTTCAGCCGGAAGGCAGTTACGGGCAAACAGGGGGAAAAGTCACATGGAAATGCCTGATTGGCAATGCCAAACGCTGGAAATCGGGAAATCTTGAACTTATTGCCGGCGATGGAGATGAGCAGATTACGCTTACGGCAACACGTGGCGAACAAATTGCTGATGCCCACCGGGTTACCTTTACCTGGGATAAACCCGGAATTGCTTTTGAGCAGGTTCTTGAGCTTGCCGGAAAAATTCCTCTACCCCCTTACCTCAATCGCGACCCTGTGATGAGCGATGCCGAAAGGTATCAAACCATATATGCTCAATTCAACGGATCGGTAGCAGCCCCGACAGCCGGACTGCATTTTACGCCAAAAGTGCTTGAAAGCATTGAAGCTAAAAATTGCCGATTTGAATACCTTACCTTGCATGTGGGTGCCGGCACCTTCAAACCGGTTTCTGTTGACGATGCCCGGCAGCACACCATGCACGAAGAAGAGTTGATTGTAGAAAAACAATTGATTCTTAAACTGTTGCAGAATATATCGGGAAATATAATACCGGTTGGGACCACGTCCATGCGATCTCTCGAAAGCCTCTACTGGCTGGGTTGCCGCATACTGAATGGTTATGATCCGGGACAATCTTTTTTTATTGACCAATGGGAACCCTATCAGAATGAGGTAAAAACTCCCGCATCCGAAGCTTTACAGGCAATTTTTGATTATCTGCACCGAAATAATTTACACTCAGTTTCGGGGTTTACTCAGATTATGATTGTTCCCGGCTACCGTTTCAGGATATGCAAAGCACTGATAACCAACTTTCATCAGCCACAAAGCACATTATTGCTTCTGGTGGCAGCATTGATTGGTAAAAACTGGGAAAAGGCATACAAATATGCACTGGATAACGATTTCAGGTTTCTGAGCTATGGCGATAGTTGTTTGTTTTTCCCGGAAGAAACCCAAAATCCCTGAACATAGTTAAATCATAGCTTTTAAAACGCATGGAAATTGTAAATTTGGCAAATCTTAATCAGGGTATAATTCATAATCGATGACTGATAAAAAGCTGGCCGGCAAAAATGACGAGACTGAAGAAATGTCATTCTGGGGGCATCTTGATGCACTTCGGGGTCACTTGTTCCGTTCAGCCATAGCCATTGTGGTTGTTGCCATTGCAGCCTTCCTCAATCGGGAATTTATTTTCGACAGCATTATTCTGGCTCCCAAAAATCCGGATTTTATCACCAATCGTCTTTTATGTCAGCTTGGCGAATGGGTGAATATTCCTGCACTGTGTCTGGGTAATATCGAGCTGAAAATCATCAACATCAATCTATCTGGACAGTTTACCACCCACATGTACATAAGTATGTTTGCCGGGCTGATTGTTGCAGCACCTTACGTAATATGGGAAATCTGGAGATTTATCAGGCCGGCACTTTACGACAATGAACGTCGTCATTCAAGAGGAGCTGTTATTATTATGTCGTTGCTTTTTCTTCTGGGTGTTTTATTCAGTTATTATCTCATTGTTCCGCTTACGCTGAACTTTTTCGGAACCTATCAGGTAAGCGATTCGGTAAACAACCAGATTGCACTCAGCTCATACATCAGCACAGTGGTTTCGGTAACATTCTCATTGGGGGTGGTTTTTGAGTTGCCTGTATTTATTTACTTTCTCGCTAAAGTGGGCATTATTACCGACACATTTTTAAAGAAAAACCGGAAATATATGCTGGTAATTCTGCTCATTATTTCTGCCATCATTACCCCTCCCGACATCATCAGTCAGATACTGGTGTGCATACCTTTGTATGGATTATACGAACTGAGTATCATAGTTGCCAGGCGTGCAGGCAAAGCAACTGAATAAAATCCGGTTGTGATGTAACCTGTTATTCTCTGCTGCGTCAAAACAGGCAAACAAAACTCAATTATTATGTCTCAAACAAGATTATACCGCTCAGTGCAAGGAAGAGTCATCGGTGGGGTGGCTGGCGGATTGGCTGATTTTTTCGGCATGGATCCCACAATCGTAAGGCTTATATTTGTTCTTCTTGTGATTTTCGGAGGAAGTGGCGTACTGCTTTATGTAGTTCTGTGGATTATCCTTCCTGAAAGAAACATCTACAACACCTTTAACCAATTCACAACTCCTCCTCCTTCCTCTACTCCCGGCGATGCATCAGGCATTGGTGAAACTTTTGAAGGTTTTAATCAGGAGAAAACCTATTATGCCGGCAATGAACCCATAACTTCAACTGCCGAAGTACATCAGCGCAAGAAAATGGAAGGAAGTCTGATAGGTGGAGTAATTCTGATTGTGATCGGATCGCTGTTTCTCATGGAGAAGTTTATTCCACGCATCAATTTCGGTGATCTTTGGCCGGTAGTGCTGATCGCGATCGGACTGATCCTGATTTTCGGAAGTTTGCCCAAAGGCAATAAAGACACTTCTGATTCTGCTCAACCCAAGGAACCTAAAGAAACACAAACCTTCTAAAATTCAGACCCATGAGCTACAGAAAAATATTCTGGGGAGTTATGCTGGTTTTGATCGGCATCCTCTTTATCCTGAAAAATACCGGAGTTATATACTTCGACTGGCAAACAATATGGAGAATATGGCCAATCATTCTCATCCTCTGGGGAATTTCACTGATTCCTATCAAGGATTACCTGAAACTGATTTTCTCAGTGGCAGCCATTGGATTGTCAATTTTGTTGGTCAATCGATACGACAAAAATGATTATTACCGCTTCGGATGGAAAGAACACGACCGCAAACACAATTTTGGGTGGAGAGATTCAGGAAGTATTTCTGATGATTCATCAAGTCAGGAAATGTTCCAGCCATTTGACTCAACACTTACGCATGTTGAACTAAAGCTTGAAGCTGCAGCAGGAGATTTCAGAATTGACGAAGATTTGCCTGAAGACAAACTGCTTACCTTCGTAAAACACGGCAGTGTTGGCAATTACAGCATGACCTCGCGCGACGACAGTTCAAAACGCTTCATTGAGCTGAAAATTGAGGAGTCGAATATCAGAATGAAAAACCGTGGAAATCGGGTAAGATTGGGGCTGAATACATATCCAGCATGGGATTTTGACCTCGACATCGGTGCTGCCAATATAGATTTCGACCTGAGCAGATATAACATCGGCAACATGAAAATTGATGGCGGAGCTTCATCCATAAAAATAAAACTTGGTGAACTTGGCGAAAAAACCAATGTTGAAATTGATGCCGGCGCCGCATCCATCGACATAAGAATACCCGAAGGAGCAGGAGCAGAACTCAAAACCGAAACAGCACTAACCAGCCGCAACTTTAAAGGGTTTAAAAAAGTTAAAGACGGGCTTCACCGAACTGATAATTTTGAATCAGCAAGCCAGAAATTCTATATTGATATAGATGCTGCCGTTTCAAGCATCAATATTGAAAGGTATTAAAAGCTTTCATCGATAGGACTTGAGTACAAAAATCCCGGCATCTTCGTAGTGAAGTCTGCCGGGATTTTTCTTTATCCCAAAAAAGCACAGGTTTTAAACGTCGGTTTCAGCACCGGGCGCAATACACTCCTTGCCCAGAAACATACTGAACAACATACATAATTCCTCAGGAGCCTCTGCATGAACCCAATGCGACGCTTTTTCAATGGTTTGCAGCTTATGGTTTGGAAACAATCTGCTGATTATGGGAATATCAATATCCTGAATATAATCTGACTTCCCACCTTTGATAAATAAAACCGGCCCGGTATAAACATCGCTGCTTTCCACGCCATCAAACACATAATCCATATTGGCACTGATGGCTTCCAGATTCAGTCGCCAGTCGAAGGATTGGCGCGTTTTGCGATACAGGTTTTTCATCACAAATAACCTGATTCGCTTGTTTGGAATACTGCTGACCAGCTGTTGTTCAACCTCTTCGCGGGTTTGAATTTTATCGAAATCAACCTCCATCATGGCGCTGATCATATCGAAATGTACATTCCTGCCCGGATACTTTCGCGGACTAATGTCAACAATAACCAGTTTTTCAACCATTTCGGGATGCTCAAGAGCGAAAGTCATCGCAACTTTTCCGCCCATTGAATGCCCTATAATCATAGGTTTTTCAAGCTTGTGTTCTTTTATAAACTCAAGCAGGTCATCGGCAAGCGCAAAATAATTAAAGGTAACGCTGTGGGGCGATTGCCCATGATTACGCTGATCAGGAATGTAAACTGAAAATTTTTCGGCAAGTTTTTTACCCAGAGTTACCCAGTTGTCAGAAACACCAAAAATTCCGTGAAGGATGATTAATGGCTGACCTTGACCATAATGCCGGTAGAAAAGTTTCATAAATTCAGAATCAAAATAAAATTAACCTGATAGTAAGATTATTCCAGATCACTCAATGCAAGATGCGCTATACCGGCAAATATGATTTTAACTCTCTGAGATAAAGTTGAATGGTAGTTTCCAAACCAAAATACAAAGCATCCGCAATCAGCGCGTGTCCAATGGAAACCTCCAGAATACCGGGAATTTGCTGCACGAAGTAACGAAGATTATCAAGGTTGAGATCATGCCCGGCGTTGAGCCCCAGTCCCGATTTTGTGGCCGCTTCAGCCGCAGCAATAAACGGGGCAATGGCTGTGACCCTGTTATGGTGATAAACAGCAGCATAAGCTTCAGTATAAAGTTCCACCCTGTCGGTTCCTGTTAAAGCAGCAGCTTCGGCCATGCGCGGATCGGGATCAACAAAAATTGATGTACGGATTCCGTGCTGATGAAATGTACTGATGATATCGGTCAGGTGGTTGCGGTATTTTATAGTATCCCATCCCTGATTTGAAGTTATTGCATCCGGTGCATCCGGCACCAGAGTTACCTGATGGGGCTTGACCTGAAGCACAAGATCTATAAATTGCTGTTCGGGGTTTCCCTCAATATTAAACTCAGTTTTTACCAACGATTTCAAATCGCGGGCATCCTGATAACGAATGTGCCTTTCATCGGGTCGCGGATGAACCGTGATTCCCTGTGCGCCAAAACGTTCGCAATCAATGGCTGCCTTAAGCACATCAGGCAGATTTCCACCGCGGGCATTGCGCAAGGTGGCAATCTTGTTAATATTTACACTCAGTTTTGTCATGACTTCAAGCTTTAATTACTGCAAAGGTATAAATTAACAGGCTGCCCGAAGGCAATATTCATGGAATGCAATTATTGAAAAAAGCAACAGGGTATTTACCAACTGCACCGGAATCAAACAAAATTCATTTACTGCAAAAGGCGGGAGAAAAAGCATGATAAGTTTGGATATAGGAATTGCCTTTGTACAAAAACATATTAATGTGATTAACCTGCAGCAAAATTGAGTAAATTTGTAAAACAATAACACTACTTGTTATGCTAGCCAAAGATCTCATAAGCGATGCCATAATACCCCTTAAAACTTCCGACAGCGGGCTGATTGCGCTAAACTGGATGGAAGAATACCGGGTTTCGCACCTGCCAATAGTCAACGATAGCGATTTCCTCGGACTGATTTCAGAATCAGACATTTATGAACTGGGAAATTACGAAGAGCCGATAGGCAATCATTCCCTTGGCCTTTACAAACCCTATGTTTTTGAAGATCAGCATGTTTATGAAGTCATCAGACAAGTTTATGAGCAAAAATTAAGTCTGATTCCTGTGCTTGACCACCAAAACCAGTATCTGGGAACAATCACGCTGAACTGCCTGGTGAAATACTTTGCCCGACTGGCTGCTGTGGACAATCCCGGTGGAATAATTGTGCTCGAAATGGGAATAAGAGACTATTCGCTGAGCGAAATTGCCCGATTGGTTGAAATGAACGATTCAAGCATCCTCAGCCTTTATGTTCAAACCCTGCCTGACAGCACCCGGATTGATGTTACCATTAAAATCAACAGAATGGACATCGGACCCATCATTCAGACATTTAACCGTTACAACTACATCATAAAAGCTTCATTCTTTGAAGGAGATCATAACGATGTCCTCAGAGACCGATACGATTCGCTGATGAAATATCTTAAAATATGAGTGTAAGTCCACGGTGGCTGGCTTCTCTGACCCTGATTCTAGTTTTTTCAGGGTTTTCTTTTTTTTCATTTGGTCAGTTTCCTGCCGAAAAATTCGTTGTCAGCGACATTATATTCAAGGGCAATAAAAAAACCAAAGATCACATCATCCAAAGGGAACTCACATTCAGAAAAGGCGACACCCTGGTAATGGAAGAACTGATTGATGCTATAGAAAAATCCACAGAAAACCTTCAGCGATTGCCACTTTTCCATTTTGTTACAACGCAGGTTGATGACACCCTGTCAAATGAAGGCGTGACCGTTACCATTGATGTTTCAGAACGTTGGTACACCTGGCTATGGCCGGTATTTGAAATTTCTGACCGTAATTTTAATGTATGGCTCGAAAATGGCGACCTCACCCGGCTTTCCTACGGGCTTTTTCTGCAACAGGAAAACTTCAGGGGAAGGCTCGAAAAACTTCATATCAGGGCAAAGATGGGCTATCAGCAGCAAATATCATTATTGTACGAAGCACCTTACCTGAGCCGCTCAAAAACGCTGGGGGCCGGACTTCAGATTTCTGCTGCACGCGAAAGAGAAACCGGCTATATAACTGAGTCAGACAAGCTGGTGTATTACCGTGCGGATAAGTTCCTTCGCAGGACAAACGAAATCGCGGTTTTTGCCCGCTACCGACCGCAGATTCATATCAGCCATACACTTAAACTGCAACTTACCCAATACAACTTCAGCGATACCCTCATAAACCTGAATCCGGAGTATTCAGGGATTGCCGACAAAAAAACCAATATTCCTGTGGTTGGATATTTAATGAAAGCCGATTTCCGTGACTGCAGGGGCTATCCCTTGAAAGGCTGGTATGCCGATGCTGAAATTGACGGCTTCGGGTTGACCCAAAAGGCCGATTACAATTTTGCATCCCTCAGGGCATCTGCCAGAGTGCACATTCCTCTGACTGCCCGCTGGAATACCGCATTTGGCGTGGCTACCAAACTTTCCACATCGGGTCTCAAGCCTTGGTTTCTCAATCAGGCACTGGGTTACAAACGCGATTATGTGCGCGGCTATGAATACAATGTGATTGATGGCGATCATTTCTGGCTGGTGAAAACCAATGTAAGATATGCCATAGTTCCTGAGAATATTCTCAAAGTGAACCGCATAAAGGCCGGACAATTCAATACCATACCTTATGCTTTTTATCTGGGGCTGTTTGCCGATGCAGGTCAGGTATGGCCGGGTCAGGAGAATACTTCAAACAGTCTTCCGGGTAAGATTCTTGCCGGAACAGGCATTGGTCTGGATTTTGTAACTTACTACGACAAGGTATTACGGGCCGAGTTTTCGATGAACAGCGAAGGAAAAGCAGGGTTTTTCCTTCATTTTATGGCTGCGATCTGAATAAAAATCCATCGCCTGTTGTACATTTGCAAAAACAGTTATCCAAAAATCAATAAAATTATGAAAATCGCACTGTTTGGAAAAACCTTCAACGACGACCGCTTCTTCTACTTCCAGCAGTTGATAGAGACATTAGAGCGCAGCAATATTTCAATTCTGATCTATTCCCCTTTCATGGATTTTGTAAAAGGAAAAATCAGGTTCGCTTATGATCCTGAGGTTTTTACCTTGCATTCACAGCTGCCCGGCAATGCCGATTTCATGTTGTCGATAGGCGGGGATGGAACTATGCTCGATGCCATTACACTAATCCGCGACTCAGGCATACCATTGATGGGAATCAATCTGGGAAGAATGGGGTTTTTGTCGAGCATATCCAAAGAAGAGATTGGCCAGGCTGTAAATGCATTGATCAGAGGAGATTACACCCTCGAAAAGCGGGCTCTGCTTTCGGTGGAAACGCCACAACATCTTTTCGGGGATATGAACTATGCCTTGAACGAACTGACGGTTAATAAAAAAGACACCGGATCAATGATTCTGGTGCATGTATATATTGATGATAAATTACTGAATTCATATTGGGCTGACGGGCTCATAATAGCAACTCCTACCGGATCTACTGCTTACTCGCTCAGCTGCAACGGCCCCATCATAACACCTGATTCAGAGAATTTTGTGATTACCCCCATTGCTACACACAATTTAACTGTCAGACCTGTCGTTATACCCGACAAGAGCATAATAAGGCTTAAGGTTGAAGGTAGAATGTCTCAATACCTCATTGGTTTGGATTCCCGGAATTCCATCATTGATTCCGACACTGAAATAGTTGTAAAAAAGGAAAAGTTTTTCATTAATCTTGTTCAGCGGGTTGGTGATGATTTTTATACAACCATCAGACAAAAACTCATGTGGGGACGCGATGTAAGAAACTGATTCAACCTTAGGTTTTACAATTGCTTTACGGCTTATATTTTTTCGTACTTTTGCATGCCAAATCAGGTGCTTATGAGCCGACTAGAATCCAAACATTAACTAACCGGTTCATTAATCAACCAGTCCGGCCATTCCGGGCATGCTTCAGCTATGAAAAAACTAATTCTGGTTTTCATTTTATTTGTTGCTCTTGGCAGTGTCAATGCTCAACGCTATGGCGAAATAGGTGTTTTCGGAGGAGGATCGTATTACCTTGGAGACCTCAACCCAGGCAAACAGTTTCTGCTTACAAAACCTGCATTCGGGGGCTTTGTCAGACATAATTTCAACGAGCGCACTGCAATAAAAGCAGCGTTTACCTATGGCACGCTGAGAGGCGACGATATGATTTCGAAAGCCAATACAGACCGTGGCCTCAACTTTACAACTCCCGTTTCCGACATTTCAGCCACCTTCGAATTAAACTTCTTCGATTATTTTATCGGAAGTTTACGACATTATGTAACTCCTTACATGTTTGCCGGAGCATCGGTATTTATGTACAATCCCAAAGCAACATACGATGGAGTCACTTACGAGCTTCATGGGTTAAGAACCGAAGGACAGGGAAGCGTAAATCCCGATCTCAAGATGTACACGCGCACACAGTTCTCCATTCCTTTCGGGATAGGAATAAAATACAGCATAAACAGTTTTATCGGGCTATCGGCCGACTGGAAGATGCACAAAACCTTTACCGATTACATTGACGATGTAAGCACAACATACTATCTTGACCTTCAGAATGCAAATTCAGGCGAAGTAAACGGCGCTGCAATTGCATCTGATCCTGCACTAAAGCACAACAGAGATATGCAAAGAGGTGATTCCAGTTATAATGACTGGTACTCCTTTATTGGGATAAGTCTCTCAATAAGACTCAATTATCTTGAAAGAGAACGTTGCCTTAACATTTTTTATTAACCTGGTTAACAATTATTAACACCAGTTCATTGCCGGTGTATTAATATAGAGCCTAATTTAGTTTTGTGATTGAGACGGATGGATCTTAAAGAAAAAATAGACCTGCTGAGGCTTCCAAAGCACATTGCCATAATAATGGATGGCAATGGCAGATGGGCCAAAAGCAGAGGTGAAATGAGGGTTTTCGGCCACCAGAATGGTGTAGAATCGGTGAGGCAGACTTCAACTGCAGCTGCTGAGCTTGGTGTTGAATTTCTGACACTTTACGCGTTTTCAACCGAAAACTGGAAGAGGCCGAAATGCGAAGTTGATGCACTGATGAGTTTATTGGTTCAAACCCTGAACTCGGAACTGGGAACATTGATGGAAAACAACATACGCCTGAAAGCAATCGGAAACATTAACAAACTGCAACCCGACTGCTACAAGCAACTGTTGGAAACCATGGACAAAACCAGGGACAACAACCGCATGGATCTGATTCTGGCGCTTAATTACAGCGGTCGTTGGGAAATAACCCAGGCAGCAGCAAGAATTGCAGCCGAAGTTAAAGCCGGAAATCTTGACCCGGAAACAATTGATCAGGATATTTTTGAAAATTATCTGGAAACGCACAACATACCAGATCCTGAATTGCTGATACGAACGAGTGGAGAAAACAGAATCAGCAATTTTCTGCTATGGCAGGCTGCTTATTCTGAGTTGTATTTTACTCCGAAACTCTGGCCTGATTTCAGAAAAGATGACCTTTACGAAGCCATACTGGACTACCAAAACCGGGAAAGAAGATTTGGTATGATAAGTGAACAAATAAATCAAGTTACCGATAAATGAAACTAAAATCCTGCCTGATTGCCCTCGCATTGCTTCTGTTTTCTGCCACAATCCACGCCCAGATCAGGCTTGGCGATGACCTCAGCGAAATAGACTACTCCAGCCCCAAAGAATACATTATAGGTGGCGTTACTGTGTCGGGTGTTCAATACCTCGACCACAATGTTCTTATCATGCTTTCCGGACTTCAGGTTGCCGACCGCATTGAAATACCCGGTGATAAAATCAGAAAAGCCATCGAAAAGCTATGGGCTCAGGGTCTTTTTGATAATGTAAGAATTTCGGCCACAAAATTTACCGATGATCTCGTATTCCTCAATATTGAGCTTCAGGAAAGACCACGACTCAGCAAATTCTCCTTTAAGGGGATAAAAAAGTCAGAAGCCGATGACCTCCGCGATAAAATAAAGCTGATGAAAGGTGATGTGGTAACTGAAAATGTTGTGATCAGAACCTCAAACATCATTAAAAAACATTTTACAGCAAAAGGCTTCCTGAATACAGAGGTTGAACTTGAGCAAATCCGCGACAGCGTGAAAGCCAACGAAGTAAGCCTTGTAATCAGAGTTGATAAAAATCAAAAAGTAAAGATTGATCAGATTAATTTTAACGGAAACAGGAATCTCAGCGATGTAAAGCTGAAAAAAGCCATGAAAAACACAAAGGACAAAGGTGTTTTCCGTCCTTTTGATGCACTTGATGAACTGGTTTTCAGATTCCCGCGCAAAGCCCTTACTTTGAATATGGATACCATTTCGGAGTATGGCACCCGGGTAGTAACAGAAAATTTCCGACTGAGAATATTTAAAGCATCAAAGCTTATTCAGGACGACTATAAGGAAGATCTCAACAGCCTGATTGCCAAATACAACAATGAAGGATACCGTGATGCTGTTATCATAAAAGATACCGTTTATAAAACCGGACCGAAAACGGTAAATGTTGATATAGAAATTGAAGAAGGCAAACGATACTATTTTGGAGATATCCGCTGGGTAGGAAATACCAAATACTCGGCAGAACAATTGAATGAGGTGCTCAAAATAAAGCGTGGTGATGTTTATAACCAAAGTGAACTTGATGCAAACCTCAATTACAATCCTAACGAAATTGACATAAGCACACTATATCTTGATGATGGTTACCTGTTTTTCTCAGTCACTCCTGTTGAAGTCAGGGTGGAGAACGACACCATTGATATGGAAATGCGCATTCGTGAAGGCAAGCAGGCAACCATAAATAAGGTTATCTTAAAGGGAAACACACGCACAAACGACCATGTGGTTATGCGCGAACTCAGAACCCGTCCGGGTCAGATGTTCAGCCGTTCAGATATTATCCGAACCACTCGCGAGTTGGCGCAGCTCCGTTACTTCGACCCAGAGAAAATCGTACCTACTCCTATCCCAAATCCAAACGAAGGAACCGTTGACATTGAATACAAGGTAGAGGAAACCTCTTCCGATCAGATTGAACTTTCTGGTGGTTGGGGCTATGGCAGGGTAGTCGGAACTCTCGGGCTATCGTTCAACAACTTTTCGGCGCGTAAATTGTTTCAGCCGAGCGCCTGGCGCCCTATTCCATCGGGTGATGGCCAGAAACTCAGCCTGCGGATGCAATCATACGGCAAAGGATACCTTAGCTATAGCGCTTCGTTTACTGAGCCCTGGCTTGGAGGCAAAAAGCCCAATTCATTCAGCGTAAGCTACTATCATTCACTTTATTCCAATGGAGTAGCCAAAAGCAAAGACAATTATCAGTCGTTTAAGATAGATGGCTTTATGCTGATGCTTGGCAAAAGACTTGCATGGCCTGATGACTTCTTTACGCTTATGCAAAAAGTAAGTGTTCAGACTTACCGCCTCAACAATTATGGAAGCATTTTTGCTTTTGGCAGCGGCAATGGCAAGTATAACAACTACAGTTATGGCATAACCATGGCCAGAAACTCCATCGACAGCCCGATATTTCAACGGTCGGGCTCTGAGATTTCACTGGGTCTCGATCTTACACCACCTTATTCACTTTTCAGTGATAAGAATTACAAAACCCTGCCTGATGATGAAAAATTCAAGTGGATTGAATACCACAAATGGAAATTCAGTTTCTCGCTTTACAGGCAGATTGTAGGCAATCTTGTACTTAGTGCCCGCTCTAGATATGGATTTCTTGGAGCGTATAACACCGACATAGGAGTTACACCATTTGACAGGTATTATCTGGGTGGGGATGGTCTTTCAGGTTATAACAACCTTGATGGCCGTGAAATCGTAGGAATGAGAGGGTATTCAAACGAAAGTTTAACACCAGATTATTATGCGAACAAAAACGTCGGTGGTACCATCTACAACAAAACTACCCTTGAGCTTCGCTATCCCCTCTCTCTGAATCCGAGTGCCACCATTTATGTGATGACGTTTGCTGAAGCAGGAAATGCGTGGAAAGATTTCAAGAGTTTCAATCCGTTTGCATTGAAAAGATCGGCTGGAGTTGGTGTAAGGGTATTCCTGCCGATGTTCGGATTGCTCGGACTTGACTGGGGATATGGATTTGATGATGTTCCGGGTATCCCAACAGCAAACAAGGGACAATTCCACTTCTCTATCAATCAGAGCATTGATTAATTGAGAGAACAAACCGGAACAAATGTGGCAGGTTTTTTGATAATCAGACAACCGACTAAAAATAAATTTTAAACCTCAAACAAATAAAGGAGGAGTAACCATGAAAAGGACATTATTAATTGCAACTATGTTTGTTTTTGCAACCATAGCTTCATTTGCCCAGAAATTCGCATACGTTGACAGCGAGTTTATTCTCGAGAACATACCTGAATACGCTGACGCCAAAAGTGAAATTGATGAACTTTCCATTCAATGGCAACGCGACATAGAAGTAAAGTTTGCTGAGATTGATCAGCTTTACAAAAATTTCAAAGCTGAAGCAGTACTTCTCCCTGAAGACATCAAAATAAAAAGGGAAGAAGAAATCATCAATAAGGAAAAAGCTGCCAAAGATTTACAGCGTCAGCGTTTCGGAAAAGATGGCGATCTGTTCAAACGCAGACAGGAGCTGGTAAAACCTATTCAGGAAAAAATATACAGTGCCATTGAATCCATTGCAGCAACTGATAATTATGCTGTGATATTTGATAAAGCCGGCAGTGTATCGATGATGTACACCAATCCAAGGTTCGACATCAGTGAGGATGTACTTGACAAGCTCGGGTATTCCTACAAAAGCAGGCAGTAAAGCATTGCCTTTCCAAAGCATTCTTCTCTAATTAATAACTTAGTAACAAACCCCTTTGCCGATAAAGAAATTTTCATAATTTTGCGCGGCAAATAAACTTAAACCCAATCGAATACATGAAAAACATTCTGAAAATCTTCATTGTTCTTGCAATAGCTGTTTCGGCAATGCAGGTAAGTGCACAAAAATCGCAGAAAATAGGTCACATCAATTTTGCCCAGTTATACGAATTGATGCCGGGTCAGGATTCAATACGTGCTGCATTCAATTCATACCAGGAACAATTGCAAATACAGTTTCAGGCAATGCAGACTGAATATGAAACCAAGTTGAATGAATACCAGACCAACATGGCAACAATGTCAAACATCATTAAACAGACCAAAGAAAAAGAGATAGTTGACCTTCAGCGCCGCATACAGGAATTTCAGCAAACTGCACAGGAAGACCTTCAGGAAAAAGAAGTTGAACTGACAGCTCCCATTATTGAAAAAGCAAGAAACGCCATAAAGGAAGTTGCCAAAGAGAATGGATATAGTTTTATACTCAACTCTACCGAAGGGCTTGTTCTTTATACTGAGGCTACCGACGACATTATGCCAATGGTCAAAAAGAAACTCAATCTTAAATAACCATTTTTAAATTATTCAAAAGCCATCCTTTCGGGATGGCTTTTTTTTGCCTGATTTGCACTGCTGCCTGATTCCATAAAGTTTCAGAGTAAACATATGGAATTGATATGCTACATAACCGAAAAACAAGGCATAAAAAAAGCCCGGAATTACCGGGCTTAAAAGATCATGACGGATATATTAAATCACTTTAACATTCACTGCATTTAATCCTTTTCTTCCTTCTTTAAGATCGAAAGTTACTTCGTCATTTTCCCTTACTTCGTCAATAAGGCCTGACACGTGAACAAAATATTCATTGTCCGAATCGTTGTCTTTAATAAATCCGAATCCCTTCTGATCGTTGAAGAATTTTACTGTTCCTTTACTCAT
>Ga0351883_1009_pt1 | contig 71934 bp, 63 predicted proteins | sample BONcelFGM3001F14_FD_206772 | JGI IMG/M metagenome (GOLD analysis project Ga0351883, IMG submission 206772) | Enriched cells from coal bed in the Powder River Basin, Montana, United States - BONCAT cells FGM rep3 HSBNCT.FGM.300.1.F14 ...
TGTTCTCGCATGATGCCAAAAAAATTGGCAATGCAATTACTAATATCATTATTCTTTTCATGGTAAATAGATTTGAGTTGATTGCATTAGTTCAAATTGTTTGCCATAATAATTCTGATTCATTAATGTACTGATAGACAATTATATAAACAAGATATGAGAGATTTTAATGTGTGTATATTAATCCACAATGCGGGAATCTTCCTAACTTTATTCCCCTGTTTTCACAGATATTGACGTAGATGAGCAGCAGTAAACATCCGGCTTTGAAAAGAATTAGCGGATTATCTGGCTGCGAATGAGTTTTGGAGTGCGATTTCTTTAGCCAGTTTTTTTTCAACAACCTCCCGCTTTACCTCACTTCCATGAGAGGGCAGAAAAATCGCACATTCTGTCTTAAGCAGTTCTTGCCAGCTATGAATTAGCTCAGGTATATCATCAAGAAAAGGAGGGAAACATCTTCCGGGAATTGTGCCTACCAAAGTATCTCCGGCAAGGGCAATTTCATTGTCAATAATTATACACATCGACCCCGATGAATGTCCGGGAGTATGAATAATTCTGATATCTGAACCATGATCTGAAAAGGTGAATTCATTATTCACCAGAATATCAGCCTGACATGAAGGGTAAATAACCTGCTTTTGAACCATTTTTCCAAAATCCTTTATCAGCCAGGAAGTAAATAAGTTGGAGCCATGAGGAATAGGGCTGTCACCGCTCAACAGATATGCTGCTTCATTGGCGTGAACGATCACTTTTGCACCGGCTCGCTCCTTAATAATGGAAGCATTAGCAGCATGGTCGAAGTGGGTATGGGTTAAAATAAGATAATCAATGGATTCAATTCCAGCTTTTTGCAATCGTTTTAGCAGTTGATTGCGCATAAATGCAGGTCCGGTATCAATCAAAAATATTTCATGACCTGTCTTTACCAGAAAAACATTACTGCGTCCTCCGGCAATCTTCTGTATGAGGGTGCCTTTGCTGGTTCTATAGGTTTTCATAATGTTGATTTGTTTGATAATGAAGACTATCTGTTCACTTTTGCTTTTTAGGTGCCGACTCAGTCCTCATCGGTGGAATCTTCAAACCATCTTCAGAACTGTCAATCAGGATTTCCAACCTCCTTCTTCGGGTGGCTTGCTGTTTCGCGCTCATAATCCAATAAGCGCAGGTATTTTTGTATGTGTCGGATCTGCTGATGAAAAAGGAATAAGCCTTTGAATGTTCTTTTAATTCAGCTTCAAACTCCTGACTAAGCTTTGCTTTGGCACGATCGGCTGTGTAATTGTCTGTTTTCGCAGGATTGCGTTTTTCGTAAATTGCTATACCTGTAGGTTTCATCAATCCGGCCCGCATCAGTTCTTCAACCCTTTTGATGTTGATCACGCTCCAGACGCTGTCTGCACGACGGGGTGTAAACCTCACTTTATAACATCTGTCGTCCACCTTTTGTGTCAATCCATCTATCCAGCCATAGCACAAAGCAATTTCCACAGCTTCAGGGTAAGTGAATCCGATGGTTTGACCTTTCTGCTTTTTCAGAAAGCCAAGCCATAATTCTTTCTCATGAATGTGATTGATTTCCAGCCAGTTGACGAATTCACTCCCATCCTGAAAGAATACCCGATCCATATGATTTGCAATATCTGAAGATGCGTTTATTGATTCACGAAAATAGCAATTAACTGCTTATCGCTTACTAAAAAGATGAAGAACGGAAAGAATACTTTTCATAAAAATGAATGACATTAATAAATATCCGAAACGTAAAAATGAACCAACTCCATCCTGAAAGGTTAATACAACCCTGAACAGACAGCAATAGCCTGCAGGTTTTTTAATATTCGCGGGCAAAGATTAATTAACTAAAACCACATCAATGAAATTTCTGACCCTTTTTACTGCATTATTACTTTCAATTTTAACACTTCAACTATTTGCCGGCAAACCTGCTGACCCATGTAAACTATGCGGCCACGATGCTCCTGCTTCGAAACCGGATACTTCAATCCATTATTCGCAGGAGAAACATCTGAAAAACATTCGCCAGCTCACCACACATGGCGATTATGCTGAAGCCTATTTCAGTTTTGACGATACAAAAATTGCTTTTCAGGCAAAAAGCCAGAAATGGGGTGCAAAATGCGATCAGATTTACTATTTCCCTTTCAGCGATGGCCATATGATGGATCATGTGCCACAACTGATCAGCAATGGATTGGGGCGAACAACCTGCTCTTATTTTATGCCGGGCGACACTTCCATTCTTTATGCATCAACGCGTTCGGGAGGGCCCGATTGTCCGCCTGAGCCTGAAAGACGTGCCGATGGCAAATATCTTTGGCCCATTTACCCCGATTTTGATATCTATGTCGCGAATCTCAAAGGTGAAATAATTGATACCCTGGTGAAAAATCCGGGCTACGATGCCGAAGCCACCGTTTCCCCCGATGGCAAACTCGTTGTATTCACTTCCGATCGTACCGGAGACCTTGAATTATTTACCTGTAATATTGATGGCAGTGATGTGAAACAGGTAACTTTTGGACTTGGTTATGATGGAGGAGCATTCTTTTCACCCGATAGCAAAATGTTGGTTTTCAGATCCTCCAGACCTAAAACTCCTGAAGATATCAAGGAGTATCAGGATTTGCTGAAGGAAGGTCTTGTGGCTCCTACAGAAATGGAAATATATACCTGTAATGTTGATGGCAGTGATCTGCAGCAGGTTACAAATCTGGGCAAAGCCAACTGGGCGCCATTTTATCATCCTTCCGGGAACAAAATCCTCTTCAGTTCAAATCATGCCAGTGCACGTGGCTTTGAATTTAATCTATATATGATAAACACCGATGGAACCGGCCTTGAACGTGTTACTTATGATCCCGTTTTTGATGCGTTCCCAATGTTTTCATACGATGGCAAAAAATTGATTTTCTCGTCAAACCGCAACAATGGCGGTACACGCGACACCAATTTATTTATTGCCGATTGGGTTGATTAGCAGATTTCAGTAACAACATTAAAATTAATCCGCACCTTAATTTCAGGTGCGGATTTTTTTGTCTGAAAGTCAGGGCTTGACTTGAAATTACCATGTTTTTGCAAAATACTTGTTTTCAAATTAGTCAAACCCTGACTTACGGATTTTAGGATTACAAAGAAGTCCAGGCAGAACTTCGTTTTATCAGGCAATGTCGAAGATACTAAGTATCACCAAATGAGCTAAAAAATTTCGTGTAACTTAGAGTCTTTGTGCCTTAGTGGCAAAAAAAATAAGCAATCTATGTATTCTTAAATTTTCTTAATCCCATCAAAAGCTGTAAGTTTGCCAACGATTCTTTTAAGCAACCATATTTTTTAATTCATTGAATAAAAGCACGTTAATGAACAAAGACATTACAACTTCCGCTGCCGACAACATTCGGATTCTTTCAGCTGCTATGGTCGAAAAAGCCAGATCGGGACACCCGGGTGGTGCGATGGGTGGTGCTGATTTTATCAACATCCTTTTCCCGGAGTTCCTTCGCTATGATCCGTCTGATATGGGATGGTTTATGCGCGATCGTTTCTTCCTCGATCCCGGTCATATGTCGCCAATGCTTTATTCGGTGCTGGCCTTATCTGGATTATACAGCATGGATGATCTGAAAAATTTCAGGCAGTGGGGAAGTTGTACCCCGGGTCATCCCGAAGTGGACAAAATGCGGGGCGTTGAAAATACTTCAGGTCCTCTTGGCCAGGGACATACCATGGCTGTTGGTGCTGCCATTGCAGAGCGTTTCCTCTGCGCCCGCTTCGGCGAATGGATGTCGCACAAGACGTTCACTTTTATTTCGGATGGTGGCGTTCAGGAAGAGATTTCGCAGTCAGCCGGTCGAATTGCCGGTTTTCTGGGTTTGAACAACCTGATTATGTTCTACGATTCAAACGATATTCAGCTTTCTACCGATACCAATGTAGTTACCAACGAAAACACTGCCATGAAATATGAATCATGGGGATGGAATGTGGTGACCATCGAGGGAAATGAAGCCAATGCAATCCGCCTTGCTTTGACTCAGGCTCTTGAAGAAAAGGAAAGGCCGACGCTTATTATTGGCAAAACCATTATGGGCAAAGGCGCACTTACCGCTGATGGAAGCAGTTTTGAGCGCAAATGTGCAACCCACGGAATGCCGCTTGGCGAAGCAGGTGCTTCGTTTGAAAATACCATCAGAAATCTTGGCGGCGATCCTGAGAATCCTTTTGTTATTTTTTCGGAAGTTGCTGAGTTTTACAATCAAAAGAAAGAAGAAAAAATAGCTGAAGCAAAACAGCGGAAAGCTTTGCAGAAGGAATGGGCAGCAAAGAATCCTGAACTTTCAGCAAAGCTGGATGATTATCTTTCAGGAAAATTGCCCGATCTTGACTTCAGTTCCGTTGCCATGAAACCCGGCATCGCCACACGTGCAGCATCATCAGCTGTGCTTGGCTATCTTGCGAAGAATGTGGGAAATATGATTGTTTCATCAGCCGACCTAGCCAACAGCGACAAAACCGATGGATTCCTCAAGGAAACTAAACCATTTGCAAAAGGTGATTTCAGCGGTGCTTTTTTACAGGCGGGAGTGAGCGAATTGACCATGGCTGCGATTTGCAACGGCATTGCATTGCATGGAGGCGTTTGGGCAGCATGTGCTACATTTTTTGTCTTCAGTGACTATATGAAACCAGCCATTCGTCTTTCAGCTTTAATGGGACTGCCCGTAAAATACATCTGGAGTCACGATGCCTTCAGGGTTGGAGAAGATGGTCCTACCCATCAACCTGTAGAACAGGAAGCTCAGATCCGCCTGCTCGAAAAGCTGAAAAATCATCACGGTCAGATGAGCTTGCTGGCGCTTCGCCCTGCTGATGCTGCCGAAACTGCTGTTGCCTGGAAAATGGCAATGGAAAACAAAGATACGCCGACTGCCCTGATTTTCTCCAGACAAAACATTGCAGATTTGCCTGTAAAAGAAGGGGTCAGCGCTTACGAAAGTGCTTTAAAAGCTGAGAGAGGGGCATACATTGTGCAGGATTGCAAAGGAACCCCTGATGTAATTTTACTGGCAAGTGGGTCAGAAGTTTCCACGCTGGTGGATGGTGCTGCATTGCTGGTTTCAGAGAAAAATCTGAAAATCAGAATAGTCTCCGTAATTTCAGAGGGATTGTTCCGCAATCAGCAGAAAGCCTATCAGGATCAGGTAATTATGCCATGTGTTCCTGTTTTCGGACTTACCGCAGGATTACCCGTAACGCTCGCCGGATTGGTTGGCGAAAAAGGCAAAATATGGGGATTGGATCACTTTGGCTATTCGGCGCCCGCAAAGGTGCTGGATGAAAAGTTCGGATTTACTGCTCAGAATGTTTATAATCAGGTGGTTGAATTGCTTGGTTTGTAGGCGTTTATCAGATGGTGAAAGGTTAGAAATAACCTGAGTGGAGATGCCGGTCATGGATCATTATTGATTGATTTTCTCAATTCATAATAAAAACGGAGTATTGCTTAGCGCAATGTCTCCGTTTTTTGCTTTTAAAGATTTGATTTTTTAAAATTATTATTGTCGGCTCTGGTCATATTTAAATTGTAAATGTCTTAATTCTCTTCTTTTTAATGTTCACTCCCAAAACCTCTTTTCAAAATCAATAAACCCAAACCAAAATCCTTATCTTTGCGCCATGCAGGAAACCATTCTTATTCTCGATTTCGGATCGCAGTACACCCAGCTTATAGCACGCAGGGTCAGGGAGTTAAATGTTTATTGTGAAATCTATCCTTTCAATAAAATACCGGAAATTACGCCGTGGATCAAAGGAGTAATTCTATCCGGAAGCCCGTTTTCGGTGCGCGATAAGGATGCACCCTATCCCGATTTATCCATTATCCGCTCAAAAGTTCCTCTTCTGGCGGTTTGCTACGGGGCACAATATTTAGCCCAAACCTCGGGCGGCGAAGTTATGCCATCCAACAGCAGGGAGTATGGCCGCGCAAACCTGGGATTTATTGATATCACAAACCACTTACTTTCAGGCATGAGTCAGGGCAGTCAGGTGTGGATGTCGCACGGCGATACCATTCTGCACAAACCCGATCATTTTAAAATTATTGCCAGTACCGCTGATGTGGCTGTAGCTGGTTTTCAGGTGGACAATGAACAAACCTGGGGCATTCAGTTTCACCCCGAAGTGTATCATACTTCCGAAGGCGCTGTGTTGCTGAAGAACTTTGTTGTGGGTATCTGTGGTTGTCATCAGGACTGGACTCCGGCCTCATTTATTGATTCAACGGTTGCTGAGCTTAAACATCAGCTTGGAGACGATAAAGTTTTGCTCGGCCTTTCTGGTGGTGTTGATTCATCGGTGGCTGCTGTTTTGCTTCACAAAGCCATCGGCAAAAACCTGCACTGCATCTTTGTTGACAATGGACTTCTCCGTAAGGATGAATTTGCCAAAGTTCTGGATTCTTATAAACATATGGGTTTGAATGTAAAGGGAGTCGATGCAACCGATCTGTTTCTTGAAGCGCTTGACGGAATCAGCGAACCTGAGCAAAAACGAAAAGCCATCGGCAAAACTTTTATTGATGTATTCGATCATGAAGCCCATCTGATTACCGATGTAAAATGGCTCGCTCAAGGGACGATTTATCCCGATGTAATTGAATCAGTGTCGGTTAACGGACCTTCAGCAACCATAAAATCACATCATAATGTGGGTGGTTTGCCCGATTATATGAAACTTAAAGTGGTCGAACCTCTTAAAAGCCTGTTTAAAGACGAAGTGCGAAGGGTTGGGGCAAGCCTGGAAATTGATCCGGATATTCTTAACCGCCACCCTTTTCCGGGGCCGGGACTTGGAATCAGAATACTTGGAGAAATCACCCGTGAAAAAATCAGAATACTTCAGGAAGCCGACGCAATTTTTATCGACGGATTAAAATCTTCAGGTTTGTACAAGGAAGTATGGCAGGCAGCCGTTATACTGTTGCCGGTTAAATCGGTTGGAGTAATGGGCGATGAACGGACTTACGAATATGTCATTGCATTGCGTGCTGTGGGTTCCACCGATGGCATGACCGCAGATTGGTCGCATTTGCCTTATGAATTTCTGGCGAAAGTGTCCAACGATATCATCAATAAAGTGAAAGGTGTAAACCGCGTGGTTTATGATATCAGTTCAAAACCACCGGCAACCATTGAATGGGAATAATTCCTGCATTTAAACCAAAGAAACTGACGAAGTGAAACAAATCGTTATCTGGCTTTTATTTGTTGTTTGCATTGCCAATGCAGCGAGTGCGCAGGAAACTGAGATAAGCAAATCCCGCATTATAGAAACCTATAAGGGCAAGCAATACTACATTCATTTTGTTGATCAGGGTCAGACACTCTTTGCCATTTCTCGTGCTTACGGCGTTTCGCTTGAAGAAGTGAAGCTGGCAAATCCTGATGCAGGAGAAACCCTTAAGCCAAATCAGATGCTGATGATTCCGTTTGTTGAAACTTCAGCAGCAGGTCCTCAGGTTATCATTATTGAAAAGGGGAAGACCGTTGAACCTATTGCAGTCCCGGTTCAGCCAAAGCAAACAGATTCGGGTCAGATACAGCACACCGTTGCACCCAAAGAAACATGGTATGCACTTTCAAGGCAATACCAGGTTCCTGTGAAGGAGATTATTTCAGCCAATCCTGGTGTGGATACTTTAAGGATAGGAATGACGGTGAATATACCTCCTGCTCCCGAAAAAATTATTGAATTACCTCCACGTTATGGGTTTGTAACATATGTGGTTGCCCCTAAGGAAACCTTGTATGGCATTGCGACAAGGTATAAAATCACAGTTGAGGAATTGGTGAATATCAACCCAGTACTAAAGGAAGGTCTGAAAGTGGATCAACTGATTTATGTTCCTTCAATCACTCCGGTAGCTGATCAAACTCCTGGTTCCGGCGGTTTTACTCTCCATGAAGTTAAGCGCAAGGAAACGCTTTACAGCATTTCTAAAATGTATAATGTTGATATTAAAGATATTCTTGTTGCTAATCCGGGTTTAGACGGAAAACTCAGGAAAAATGATATAATCCGCATTCCTGTTAAGAAAGAGCCTGTTGTTGTTCCACCTGAAAATAAAATTATTCAGGGGCGTGATGTTTTTCAGGAAGCAGTGGAGCCTGTTAAGCCTATGGTTTGTCTTACCCAGCCTCACCGACAGGTTTTCAATGTGGCTTTGATGATTCCATTTCAATTGGATTATGCCGATAGCATCAGGGTGTCAGATCCTTCATCGCTGAAATTACCTTCCGATTTTCGTTCGCTCGATTTTATTCAGTTCTATGAAGGCGCAATGATTGCCGCTGAAGACGTTGCCGGAATAGGCGCAAACATAAAAATTCATGCTTTTGATACCGATGCAGGCAGCAGCCTTACCAAAACCCGTCGTGTACTTTCAGGGCAAACCATCCGTGATATGGATCTGATCATCGGACCATTTTTCGCCAACAGCTTCGAACTTGTTTCTGCATTTGCGATGGATCATAAAATACCCATTGTCAATCCATTGTCAGAACGAAGTGAAATTATTGAAGCAAATCCTTATGTCGTAAAAATGCAGCCCTCGGGTTGGAGCAGCTATAGCAATGCAGCGCAGAAAATTGCATCAGTTTATCCCGATGCCAATTTTACCATCATGCGTCGTGATCATGCCGAAAACAACAGCATGGCATCTGTTTTTCAATCTGCATTAAGCAAAACAATTGAAAACCCAGGCCGCATTCATGAAGTGGTTTACAGTCAGGTGTATGCGTCAGGGCTTATTAAAAGTTTAGTGCCCGGAAAAACCAATGTCATTTTTCTGCTGACTTCTGACAAAGCACTTATTCCCTCCTTGCTCAGGCAATTGAACGATGTTCGCGAGAAATATAATATTGTCGTTGTTGGTTTAGCCGATTGGGAGGATATGGAAATGGATTTCAGTTATCTGCATAATCTGGAAGCCCACTTTTTCTCTCCATGGTTTGTCGATTACAGATCTGATCGGGTAACCAATTATATTGCTGAGTTCAGAAAACGATATGAAGGCGAGCCTGAATTGGAACGATATGCATATCTGGGTTATGACATTACCCGTTATTTTCTTGAAGCCATGTATAATTTCGGGCCAGACTTTCTGAATTGCCTTCCCGACATCAATAACCCCATGCTCAGCAGTGATTTCCGCTTCTACAAAACACCTTCAGGTGGATACGAAAACACAGGGGTAATGGTTTATAAGCTTAAGGATTTTTCGAAAGTAGGACTATAGGGCTAATTTCTAATTTCTGATTTCTGATTTCTGATTTCCATTTTATGCCAATTATTATGAAGCCAATTATCATTTACTGTTTATTAATAATGATAACCTTTTCATCATGCTCATTTGCTGTTAAAAAAATGGTAGGATTAAAAAGTCCGAAGGTTCAAACAAAGGAAAGTGTCACAGATTATCTGAAGAAAGCTCATTGCCCGTTTAACTATGGGTACATTCTGAAGGGAACCTCCGATAGTTTGACGGTGTTCACAAACATTATGAAGGGTTTTGGTGATGTTGAGTTATTGTTTGGTAATGATGGTATCAGATATTGCTATAAGGGAACTGAAACATGCAGTGGAGTTCAGTTGCGAAAGGCATTTCTTGAGTTTCATAGTAATTATTTTCCATGCATTGGAGATACAAACAGTTTGGATTCTTATCTCTCAATATTAGAGCCGTTGAACTCCGGATCAGATATGGCACTTGAAGAACCTGTCGACTATTATATGTTGGTTTACTGGAGTAGATTTTCAGGAAGCCGGAAACGCTTGCAGAATGATTTTGAATGGATGAATGATTTGAAGGCTGAGTCGGATCTAAAGCTATCTATTGTGCTTGTAAATGTTGATATGCAGGCAGATTGGGGACTGAAAGCCGGAAAAAAGATGAAAATGAAGTTCAGATTATTGGGTAAGAGATCAGGTTCTCTGGAATTTGGTGAGATTCCTCAAAGTTGAGGTTTAGGTTAAGGTTGTGCTTCGTTCCGATAGCTATCGGTATCGCTCAGCAACCGAGGTTGAGGCTAAGGTAGAGATAGTCATATCTTGACTTAATAATACGTAGCTCTGGCAAGATGCTTGTTTGAGATTAGTCAAACTCTGACATGAAAAAATGATAGTCAGAGCCTGACTTGCGATCTCTCTGATAAAATACAAATAAATGTCAATCAGGGCTTTTTATTTACAGAAAATATCCGTTACTTTGCACCCCTGTTAAAAATCACAAATTTTAATTACTAAATTCAAGTTTTATGCCAACAAAAATGAGATTACAACGTCATGGTAAAAAGGGCAGACCTTTCTATCACATTGTAATTGCGGACGGTCGTGCACCCCGGGATGGAAGATTCATCGAAAAGATTGGCACGTATAATCCAGTTGCAAAACCAGCTGAAATCGATCTGGATTTCGCAAAAGCTTACGACTGGTTTATCAAGGGGGCTGACCCCACTCCTACTGTTAAGTCTATTCTTACACACGAAGGTGTTCTTCATTACAATCACCTGATGAAAGGCGTTGCAAAAGGCGCATTCACCAAGGAAGTTGCTGAAGTACGTTTCAACGAATGGAAAGCAGCCAAAGAATCAAAACTTACCAGCGCCGAAAGAGCTGTTGAGATTGCGGAAAAAACCGAAGCAAAAAAACGTCTTGAAGTAGAGGCTAAAATCAACGAAGCCCGCGCTGCAGAAATTGCAAAGAAACGCCTGCAGGAAGCAAAAGCTGCTGCCGGAGAATCTGAAGAAGTTGCCGAAGAGGTTGAAGTTGCCGAAGAAGCTCCTGTTGCTGAAGTAGTTGAAGAAGCTCCCGTAGCTGAAGAAGCTCCCGCAGTTGAAGAAGTTCCTGTTGCTGAAGAAGCTCCCGCAGTTGAAGAAGCACCCGCAGTTGAAGAAGCACCTGCAGTTGAAGAAGCTCCTGTTGCTGAAGAAGCACCTGCAGTTGAAGAAACTCCTGTTGCTGAAGCTACTGAAGAACCAGCTACTGAAGAACCAGCTGCTGAAGAACCAGCTGCTGAAGAAACAAAAGAACCTACTGCCGAATAATTCCGGCAAATTCCGTGGAAATGGAGGGATACTTTTACGTTGGCAAAATTCTGAAACTTTTTGCATCCAAAGGCGCCCTTCTTGCATATCTTGATGTAGATGACCCGGAAGATTATATAAATCTGGAATCAGTTTTTGTTCGCATGAACAATCAACTGATTCCATTTTTTATTCAAAACATCGAACTCAGGCATAAAAATAATGTCGTTTTAACTTTCGAAGACGTTGACAATCCCGAGCAGGCGTCAATGCTTACCGGCTGCGAAATGTTCCTTCCATTGGACATTCTTCCTCCCCTTACTGGTAATCGTTTTTACTACCATGAAATCAAGGGCTTCAGCGTGATAGACAAAATCTATGGCGAAGCCGGCGTTGTAGAAGAGGTTATGGAATATCCCCATCAGGCAGTGATGCGCATTAACAATAAAGGCAAAGAAATCTTAATTCCTATCAGCGATGAAATCATTGCCGAAGTTGATCGGATCAACCGAATCCTTCACATCATTGCGCCTGAAGGACTGATTGATTTATATATGGAATAGCAGCAATGCACTGCATTTAGAAGTCGGAGAGTCAGTCATTATACACTTCTGGATATTGTCACAATAATCATATCAGAAATTCGTTATATCAGCTTAACTAATAAATAAATGATATGAAAAAATCTATTGTAGCAATTCTTTTGCTGACCCTGGTTACCACATTTACGTTCGGACAAGTAATTGACTCCGCCCCTTTAAAAGGCCAAAACAACAGCATCACTTTATGTGATTTTCAAGGTGACACCATTACTTACCGTCAATTCAGGATATGTTCAGATATGCTGGTCAGCGCCGGCGAAAACCAAACAGTTACTTCATTTACCCTTGTGGTATTGTATCCTGAAGTCAACGACCTGGGAGAGTATAAGGTTGAGGGAAACATTCTTCCGGAGCATATCAAAGAGAAAATTTTCTCCATTATGCCTAAAAAGATATTTATTGAGAATGTTATGATCAAAGATGGTGATGAATCAAAGAAAATCGGGAGCCGCCGCTATATTTTTAAAGACTGAATTTTAAGAAAAATAATGTTGGGAAGAAATAATAAGGTTGGAGACAATGTTTTGCGCTGATAATAAAGTGTAAGTGTTTTATAACTAAAGATTTTCCCATAACGTTTTGTATTTCACCCTTTCAGGGCTTAATTAACGATTGTTTCATAACGATGGGCTTCACCCATCGTTAATTTATTTCGCCCTTTCAGGGTTTTCATCAGTTTGCTTTCTTCACGGCGATTGGCTTTACCTTTCGTAAATTGCATTGTTACCAGCTCGTCGCAACGTAGATTAATTTGGCAAGTCGGCGAGTCGTCGTAACTTTGCATCAATTAATTTCTACTCCTATGTCGGTTACCATAAATGAAAGTCCCATTCCTCAATTTTCTGATATCATCAACGCCCAGTCTTTACTTCGTTCGGTGGTTAAACAAACTCCGCTGGAGCGAAGTAAATCATTTTCGGCCATGTCGGGTGCGGATGTTTATCTGAAACTCGAAAATCTTCAAACCACCGGCTCGTTTAAGGTGAGAGGGGCTTATTATAAAATTGCCAATCTTACAACCGAAGAAATTGCCAATGGCGTATTGTGTGCATCGGCAGGGAATCATGCACAGGGTGTTGCCTATGCCGCGACAAAACTTGGCGTAAAGAGCACGGTATTTATGCCGGTATTTGCACCTCCGCTCAAAGTAATTGCGACCCGTGCCTATGGTGCTGAAGTAGTTCTGGTTGGCGATACATTTGACGATGCTTTCAATGCCGCTGCTGAATTTGGCAAAAAATCAGGGGCAACCTTTGTGCATCCGTTCAACGATCCATACATCATTGCCGGTCAAGGTACTGTTGGGCTAGAGATTTTTGAACAACTCAGAGATGTGGATGATGTGCTGGTTCCCATTGGCGGAGGAGGTTTGATTGCAGGCATTGCCATCGCACTGAAGCAGCTTAATCCCCGAATACGGATTATAGGAGTTGAAGCCGAAGGAGCACAATCTATGAAAGTTTCTGTTGAAAAGGGAGAACCGGTTATCCTGAATTCAGTGCATACCATTGCCGATGGAATTGCTGTAAAATCGCCGGGAAACCTTACCTTTAAAATCACCCGTGATCTTGTGGATGAATTGCTTGTAGTTAATGATGCTGAAATGGCGCGCACTGCCTACCTATTGCTTCAACGTGCCAAAATACTCACAGAACCGGCCGGTGTTGCAGCAATGGCGGCTGTGCTTTACGGAAAAACCAACCTCAAAGGCCGCAAGGTTGTGCCTGTTATCAGCGGAGGAAACATCAACATGAGTATCCTTGAGCAAATTCTCGACAAAGGAGTTATAAACGAAGGTTTACGGGCACGGATTCAGGTGCTGATTCCCGATCAGGCTGGAATGTTGAAATCCATTATTTCTATCCTGGAAAAGATGAAAGCCAATATTCATGATATTGAACATGAGCGATCTACCACCAGTGTTCCCGTTGGATATGTGCAGGTTACCATCACTTTCAATCTTCAGGATTCTACACAATTGCCGACTTTACTGATGGAACTCGACAAAAAAGGCATGCAGTATCAGGTGCTCAGATAGTTTATTCTCTCAAACAAAAGCCTACCTTTATTTCCTGAAAAAACAGCCTTCGTATGGACATACTCACAATCATCATCATTATTCTTGTTGCAGCCAATTTGCTGATAACCATAATTCTGCGCCCAAAAAAGACGGACAATTCCGAACTTCCCAATAAGGTGGATGCTTTGTCGGCAAACCTTACACGACTTGAAGGAAACCTGAAAGATGACTTCAGGGTAAACCGTGAAGAAAGTGCAGGTTCAGCCCGTGAAAACCGTGCTGAAATGAGCAACTCGCTGAACAGCTTTAAAAGTGAAATGACTGAAAATCTGCGCCTGATCACCGAGCAGAACCAAAAAGCACTTGAGACCATTGTTCGTACACTCGACGAAAAAATCAACAGTCTGATTACAAAAGTTGACGACAACAACAAAACCAACCGCGAAACGCTCGTCAGCAGCCTGAAGGATTTTACGCTTGAACAACGCGGGAAATTCGATGAGCTGAAAACCGAACAAAAAGATCTGACCGCCAAAACAGTTGAAAATCTCGAAAAAATAACGGTTAAAGTTGAGGAAAAACTTACGGCCATCAATCAGCAATCGCAGGTTGAAGGCAAACAAATGCGCGAATCTGTTGAAAAGGTGATCAAGGAATTTCAGACTGCTTTCGATAAGAATGTTGCTTCTTTCAACGATCTTCAAAGAGAAAAATTCGGTCAGCTTGAAGAAAAGCAGCAAAAGATGGTTGAAAGTACTGAGAAGAAACTTGAAGAAATGCGCCTGACGGTCGATGAAAAACTCCAGAAAACACTGAATGAACGTCTTGGACAATCGTTTGAACTGGTTGGTAAACAGCTTGAAAGTGTGCAAAAAGGACTTGGTGAAATGCAAACGCTGGCACAGGATGTGGGTGGCTTAAAACGCGTGCTCAGCAATGTTAAAATGCGCGGCGGTTTTGGTGAAGTGCAGCTATCCATGTTGCTCGAACAGGTTCTGGCTCCTGAGCAATATGAAGCCAATGTTCGCACAAAGAAGAGCAGCAACGATTCGGTGGAATTTGCCATAAAACTTCCCGGAAAGGACGATATTACCGGCAATGTCTGGCTTCCGGTGGATGCCAAATTTCCGCGTGATGCTTATGAACACTTACAGAATGCTTACGATACTGCCGATCCTGTGCTGATTGAGCTTTCGCAGAAAATGCTTGAAGCAACCATTAAAAAAATGGCCAAAGACATCAGTGAAAAATATATAGATCCACCTTATACCACCGATTTCGCAATAATGTTTCTTCCTTTTGAGGGCATTTATGCCGAAGTGGTTCGCAAAGCCAGCCTGCTTGAAGAGTTGCAACGCACCTATAAAATAGTAGTGACAGGTCCCACAACATTGGCTGCCATTCTCAACAGCCTGCAGATGGGCTTCCGCACATTAGCCATTCAGAAACGCAGCAGCGAAGTCTGGAAAATCCTCGGGGCAGTAAAAAAAGAGTTTGAAAACTTTGGCGGCATGCTCGAAAAAGCCCAGAAAAACATTCAAACCGCCAGCAACCAGATTGATGAGGTAATGGGTAAACGTACACGCGCCATACAGCGAAGGTTAAAAGATGTGGAAGTATTGAGCGACACTGAATCACAACTGCTCATCCCTGACAGTCTTGACAATGGAGATGAGGATCTTTAACCAATAAAGGTTTTAGAAATTCAAAATGTACAGGTAATTAAACCCCTCAAAAACTTCCTGGTTTCCAATAAAATAACCTGAAGAAATTCCCGAAAAATCAAACGAAGCTAAAAACAAGGCAGACATCGCAACAGATGATAAGTGAGCAAGAAATAAAACGTGCAGCAGACATTATCAGGCAAGGTGGCCTGGTTGCATTTCCAACCGAAACAGTTTATGGATTGGGTGCAAATGCCCTTAATGCACAAGCAGTGGCCAGAATTTTTGAAGCCAAAGAACGTCCTTCATTTGATCCTCTGATTGTTCATATTGCCAATATTGAAGATTTAAAATCTTTAACTACAAACCCTGATGAAAGAATTTACAGCTTAGCTGAAAAATTCTGGCCCGGTCCATTGACACTTGTTCTGCCCAAAAGCAACATAGTCCCTGACATTGTTACCTCAGGATTAGATACGGTTGGAATCAGAATGCCTGACAATTCAATTGCGCTTGATCTGATAAGATTTGCTGAATGTCCGGTTGCAGCACCCAGTGCCAACAAATTCGGAAGGATAAGCCCCACAAAAGCGGAACACGTGCGAAAGCAACTTCCGGCTGTTGATTGCATTTTAGATGGAGGTCCTACAAAAGTTGGCATTGAATCGACAGTAATTACCATTAATTCCGACGGCTTTGTTATACTTCGACAAGGAATTATTACCAAAGAAGAACTGGAAACAGTTATGCCGCAATCGAAACAAAAAATCCGCAAAAGCGAATTAATTTCTTCCCCGGGAAATATTAATTCTCACTACAGTCCGAATAAACCGCTTTACATTTTGGGAGAATACACAAAAGAACTGAACACAAAAAATGCAGCATTTCTGTCATTTGGCAAGAAACCTGGAGGTGAGTTTAAAATGATTGAGTATCTTTCTGAAAATGCAAACCCGTATGAAGCGGCCAATAACTTGTTTGCAAAATTGCACCTTCTTGAAGATAGTGATGTAGAATTTATAGTAGCTGAGCCTGTTCCTGAAGCTGGTATCGGAATTGCAATAATGGACAGGTTGAGAAGAGCGGCGCATAGATACTTGTAGAGTAATTGCGGATTTCTGATTTCGGATTTCGGATTTACCTTCAGTGAGCTCCGCTTCGCTTCGGTTCGGATTTCGATTTTCGGATTTCCAATTCAATGTCGTTTAGGTAGTGAATATTGTCTTGCAGGTGTGGGACTCAGACTTACAGTCATCCTGAGTTGTAACTCAAAAAAAATGAGCATAATGCGAAGATGACAGTTAAATCAAGCGTTTAAGCACTTCGACTCCGCTCAGTGTGACATTCGTTTATGGTGCACACTACATCATCTTAATGCACTAATTATCAATCCTATACGATGTCATCCTGAGCGGAGTCGAAGGATATTTAATTCACTTTTCTACAAATCCGACGCCTTTACTAAACGACATTAATTTCCAATTTCTGTCCAGCAGGTTGGATAATATTCCACAAAAGATTTAACATTTATTTGCCTGACAAATGAACAATTTTGTCGTTAATTTGTATTTATTACAAACAAGTTTTAATTTCAAGTTAACAATGATTTGAAAATGGAAATAACTCAGGGAATTATTAAAAAACTAAGCGAAGCCGGGTTGAAGATTACCCCTCAAAGGGTGGCTGTAATGCAAACCCTGTGCAAGCTTCGTATGCATCCAACTGCAGAAGAGCTTTTTGCAGAGGTTTCTAAAATCATTCCCGGCCTTTCCGCTACTACCATCTATAACACATTAGATACCTTTGTTGAAAAAGGAATGATAAAAAGGGTAAAGACGGATGCTGATGTTATGCGTTATGACGCCATTACCGAACATCATCACCATTTATACTGTGCAGTATCGGATCGGATGGAAGATTACTTTGACAACGAACTTGATGAGATGCTGAGTGCGTATTTCGAACGCAAGCAAATAAAAGGTTTCAGAATCAGTGATATTCGCTTGCAATTGATGGGCGACTTTAACGAAAGAAAACAAACACAATAATTAACAACAAAATCGGATTTACCATGAAAAAAATGAACAGAATCGGTCTCGATGAGGCAATGTCAGCGCAGCTGATTGAAAAATTAAATGATCTATTGGCAAACTATCAGGTGTTTTATCAGAATGCACGGGGTTTCCATTGGAACATTAAAGGAGAAAAATTCTTCGAACTGCATTTAAAATTTGAAGAACTATACAATGATCTGCAGATTAAGATCGACGAAATTGCTGAACGGATTCTAACCCTTGGCGGCACACCTATCCATTCTTTTGCAGGATATCTGAAAATTGCAGAAATCAAACCGCTTGAAAATGAAACCAATGGACCGGCTTGTGTTGGACATGTTCTTGATGCATTTGCCAAACTACTTGTAAAAGAGCGCGATATTCTCAATCTTTCGGCCGATCTCAACGACGAAGGCACCAATGCAATGGCCAGTGATTACATCCGCGAAAAAGAAAAACTGGTTTGGATGTACTCAGCATTTCTTGGAAAATAACCTGAAAGTAAACTTTAATCAACAATAAACTAATATCAAAATGACAGAATCCAGAAGTTTTCCGCTGATCGGCGATATGATTCCCGATCTTACCGTGCAAACAACGCATGGTGTAAAAAACCTTATCAATGACTATAAAGGCAAATGGCTCGTACTTTTCAGCCATCCAGCTGATTTCACCCCGGTTTGCACCACAGAATTTGTGGCTTTTGCAAAACGTTTCGATCAATTTCAGGCGTTGAACACCGAATTGCTCGGTCTTTCCATCGACCAGATTTTTTCACACATCAAATGGGATGAGTGGATCGAAGAAAAACTGAATGTTCAGATTCCTTTCCCTATTATTGCTGATTCAACCGGCAATGTTGCAATGGCCATGGGAATGATTCATCCGGGCAAAGCTGCTGATACAGTTCGTGCGGTATTTATTATTGACCCGACCTCAGTGATTCGTATTATACTTTTCTATCCTCAGGAAATCGGACGGAATATGGACGAAATTCTTCGCGCACTGAAAGCACTTCAGACTTCTGACGCCAACAGAGTAGCTATTCCTGCAGGCTGGCCAAACAATGAACTCATTGGTGACCGCGTGATTATTCCACCTGCAAAGGATATTCAAACAGCTAAAAAACGCCTGGCTGAATACGAAGGTTACGACTGGTGGTTCTGCCACAAAAGCCTGTAATTTTTAAGGCGGAGTATTTTTCATAAGATCATGAAGCAAGCCCGTGTCAATAAAAACGATGCGGGCTTTTCTTTATCAATTAAAACACTGAACCATATTGTATATTTGCCTGTTGATCTGTTTGTGAAAAATCTTTTTCAGGCTTTTTAATCAGGCATTCACAAATTGCCTTGCCGGAAAACAGACTGCCGGAAAACAACCCTAACAAAAACAAATATCCTATGAAATATATCGGAGCTCATGTCAGTGCTTCGGGCGGAGTTGAAAACGCCCCTGTTAATGCTGCTGCTATAGGCGCAAAAGCTTTTGCATTATTTACCAAAAATCAACGTCAGTGGGTCTCTTCTCCCCTTTCGGAAGAAAGTATTACGAAGTTTAAGTCCAATTGTGCATTACATGGCTACGAACCCTGGCAGATTCTCCCACACGACAGCTATCTGATCAACCTCGGACATCCCGGCAAGGATGAGCTGGCAAAATCGCGTGCTGCATTTCTCGATGAGATGCAACGATGTGAACTGCTTGGTCTTACCCAACTCAATTTTCATCCCGGAAGTCACCTTAAGCTTGTTTCGCCGGAAGAAAGTCTGAAGATTATCGCTGAATCTATCAACATCACGCTGAGTAAAACCAGTGGAGTTACCGCCGTAATTGAAAACACTGCGGGGCAGGGAAGCAACCTTGGTCATACATTTGAACAGCTCAGGTTTATTATCGATCTTGTTGAAGATAAAAGCCGTGTTGGAGTTTGTATTGACACCTGCCATACCTTTACTTCGGGCTATGATCTTATTACCCCTGAAGGTTATGAAGAAACATTCAGGCAATTTGATGATATTATTGGATTTAATTACCTCCGCGGCATTCACCTGAACGACAGCATGAAACCGCTTGGCAGCCATGTTGACCGTCACGACAGCATTGGAAAAGGGTTTTTGGGAGCTGATGTTTTTAAAAGACTGATGAATGATGCCCGCTTCGACAACATGCCGATTATACTGGAAACTCCAAACGAAGAGATATGGCAGCAGGAGATTGAAATGCTTTATAAAATGATTGATTAAGAAAATTGTTTTTACGCCTTTATATATAATTTTTTCTGATATATTTGTTTCACCTTCCGGAACATCATTTTTCTCCGGAGGTTAAATTCTGTGCCTGAACTATTTTTATAATAATCCAAACATTTATCTGATGAAAAACCATTTAATTCATGTATTCTTCTGCCTATGCCTTATAGGTATTTCAATCGGAGCTTCAGCTCAGCATTCGGCGCTTAACAAAGTTTATTATGATATGGACTATGGCATTCATACCTATGGTGGAGCAGCATCTCCTGATGGAGGTTTTATAATTACCGGTATAATTTACAACTCACAAGGCCATGTCATTAAAATCGACCCTTCCGGAATTATAGAATGGGTCAAAGCTTTTGACAATATCACTTTTGAAGATGTAATCTGTGAACAGGATTCTTCCGTTGTTGCAGCCGGCTCTTATTATCAACCAGGAAATTCATCTTTATGTCTCGTAAAGTTGAGTAATCAAGGAGATACAATCTGGACCCGGAATATTTCTGTTCCCTACAATCCGGGGCACTTCCACCTTCAAAAATCAAGTGATGGAGGTTATCTGATCTCTGCTTCCACCGAAAATTACGGCAATCCAAGCCTTAGTGAAGCATTGCTGGTAAAAACATCGTCAGAAGGAAATCTGAATTGGGCCAGAACTTTCAATACAAGTACACACCTGGATTTTGTTTATTCCGTTGCAGAACTACCTGACGGTAACCTTATGATGTGCGGAGAATCAAGATCATACAACCCATTCAAATCAAAGCTGCTATTGATGGTTACTGATGAGAATGGAAATCTGATCACATCTAAAGTAATGGAAGATTCTACCATAACCAGATCCATTGCCATCGACATTGTAATTGTTGAAGATGGAGTTGTTCTTTATTCGTTGCTTAATGATGAAGTAAGTGCTATAAAAGTTGATTTTGATTTAAATCCTGTATGGTCGAAAAGATACCTTCAATACCATTATAATATTTACACCAATAAATATGGCAATCTGATAAAAAGCATTGATGGAGGATTTTTGCTTGCTTCTCCTTCCAATGGGTTCAGCTCTTTTATAAAAATCGACAGTTTGGGGGAGATGGTTTGGAGTCAGATGGTATTTATGGATCTTGTTGAAGCTATGCATGCAGGTGAAGGTGGGTTTATGCTGTTAGGAAACGGGCCTGTTTATGGAGTAAAAACAGTTCCGGATTATATTCCTCAAATCGGAGCTTACCGGACTGACAGCACAGGTAACGGAGGAAGCTGTATTTATAACAATATGAATCACCATGAGAACTACACACCGGTTTTTTCTGATATTATAATGCAAGGTGCATCTGTTGGTGTGCAACAAAACAAAACATTCACAGTTAGTGATTTTACGCTCCTTAACAGCGACACCTGTGTAGCTTTTACAGGAAATGCCGAATCACAAAGCATTACAAAAGGAAAAATCAGAATTTATCCCAACCCTGCCAAAGATATATTCTCAATTGAGCTTCCTGAAAACTCACCCAACACATTTCAGCATCTTGAAATTTACAGAACAGATGGAGCCTTGGTTTATCGCACAACGAACACAGATTGCCTGACAAAAGGTGTTAGTCCGGGGCAGCTAAACAATGGACTTTACCTTGTCAGGCTGCATACTTCGGCAGGCACATTTACAGGAAAACTGATAATCAGTAAATAGAATTTACGGTTTTCACTCCGGACAAACATTTGTAAATCTGCATTATTCTTGCGACAAATCTGTAAACCAATAACATAGCAGGTCTCAGGAAATTATTCGTGCTGGCGTGGTTGAAAGAATAAATTTGTATATTGGCTGACAAATAGATTCGAAACGAAACCCTCAACTACGGAATTGCTCAGGCATGTGATCCTGATTTTTGCGGGAAGTATTTCAAATTGTTAACCCGATTTACATATATTGGGTTTTATTTAATAACTTTGAACTAAACTCATATTTGCGGGTTATTTCAAAATGCATTGTTCTTAAATACTGGGAGAATATAGAAATGGAAGATATTAAACACAATGATGGCTTTATCATTCCTAACGGCATCAAAATTCTGGTTGCCGAGGATGAAGACTCAAATTTCAGATATATTGAAAAGTTACTGAGTAAAGCCGGATTTGAAATTCTTCGGGCCAACAATGGATATGAAGCAGTTGAATACGCCCGCATATACGATGATATTGACCTGATTCTGATGGATATAAAGATGCCTGTAAAAAACGGCGTTGAAGCTACCCGTGAAATTAAACTTTTCAAACCCCGTATTCCTATCATAGCAACCACTGCATTTGCCATTCCGGGAGATCGCGATGTATTTCTGAAAGCGGGTTGCGATGATTATATCCCAAAACCTATCAAATCATCTGCATTGATTGATTTAGTAGAGAAATACGTAAAGAAACCTGATTAGCTTTCCCTGAGGGAATGAGGAATATTTATAAAAAAGGTAGTTCCCTCATCCGATTCTGATTTAAAAGATACACTTCCTTTAAGATATCGGGTTGTGAGGAGTTTTATTGAATATGTGCCTATACCCCTGTTAGTTCCCTTGGTAGAGAACGATCGCTGAAAGATCTGACTTTGTGCATGTTCCGGAATCACGCCAGGGTTATTAATCCAAAATATTACATGCCTGTTTACTATTTTAGTTCCCATTCGTATAACTGCTCCTTCCTCACTGGCTTCAAGCGCATTTTTTACTGTATTAATCAATACCCGTTTTAGTATCAATGGATCGGATTCGAATTGTGACATATGAGAAAACGGGTCGATAAAAATTTTTTTCTCATTGGCAACTTCATGATAACTAAGGTAAGCGGATACATCCTGCAATATCTGAAGAGAGTTGCAACGAACAACATTCAGTTCCAGGTCACTGTTTTCGGCTGAGATCAGTACCTGTTGAGCTACAATCTCATCAACCAGCTCACAGCCTGTTTTTTTTGCGAAATTGATGATGGCTTTTGTTTCCTCTTCGCTTTCCTGATCTTCAATAACGGATAAGATGCCATTTAGCCCGGCAGCGGTATTCAGGATATCATGAAAAAACAGCTTTTCAAGAACCTGCCTCCTTTTTTTGTCGCTTATATCTTTTATCGATAAGATGATAAAAACCTGATTTCCAACCGGAATCGGGCTCGCTTTAACTTCAACATCAAAAGACTGACCTTCATTTATTTCGGTTGAAGTTATGCGACACTCATGAACAGAGGATTTTCCGGTTTTCAGAGTTTCAAGAATTGAATTTACCACGCCACAGTACCTGCAGGCAATGGTTGTGCCGCACTCCTCCCCCACATCTTTCAGATTCACACAGTTCAGGAGTTCTCCGGTCCGAAAACCAATTACAGAATCAATAGCAGTTTCACCAATTAAACCAAGCAAAGATTTGTTCGCATAAACTACCTGACGTTGCGGATTTACAACAATGGCTACATCGGGCATAGCCTCAGTAAACATTTGAAAATATAAATCTGACGAAAGCTGCTGAAATTCAACATTTACAATTTCTTCGGAAGCTTTTTCAGCAGGCGCATGAAAAGTATCCGGCAATTTGAGAGTTTCGTCTTTCATAGGTAGTCTAAGGTGCAATTGCAAAAATAGTTATTATGTGCAACGTCAGACAAGGCATAAATAATAAACCTCAAAAACATCAATAAGTTTGATGGCAATTCAAACGGACTAAATTTTTATCTTTACCCCTGAATTAAAGGCTTATCTTACTTTAGGTATCAGACTGTTATTGTCAAACACCTGCCAATATTGAATTTCAGGGTTTGCTGATAACAAAAAATAATTTCATATCCTTGCCGGGATATTTGATTTTTCTTAAAATTCTGATGATTCTTTTTAGAATCATTTTTGATACCGTCAACTTATATCAACTAATTCTCTTAAACACCCGGTAATAAATGAACTCACCACTATCAACACTGATCGGATCATTAAAAGAAAATGAGTATGCCGAAGTTTACGCCCCATGCGATCAGCTTATCATTAAAAACTCCGCTGAACTGCTGATAAAGTCAGGACATGCATGGACAGCTGAGCTTTCGGAACTTTTTCAGATCTGCAACGGCTTTTTCTTCAACGGCCTGTATTTATTTTCTCTTCAATCTCAGGAAGTTCAGGAATATCTGGATTTATTCGCTCAGAATACGAAATGGAATATAGCTGAGCGATTGCCGGAATGTGTACTTTTCGGACGAAGCGATGAAGAGGTATATGTTTATAACGGAGCAGAAAAAAAATATCAGATTCTTGATTTTACCGCCTGGGATGAATACTATGCATTTCCTACTTTGGTAGAATTGCTGGAGTTTGTTATCAGTGAAAGGTTGTAATCCGGAAGATATCTAAAATCAACAAAGCTTTGCGTGAAATAAAGGAATGACGGTTGGTTTGGATATTTGAAAAGTTGTTATATTTGATGCGGGCACAAGTTGGGAATGTGCGCAGTGTTGCGTATATTCATTCATTAGCTGCAAGGTTAGACGACCACACACGACAAGGACAACGGACAATAAAAAGGTTAAGACAGAGTTAATCTGACAAAAAATTAGAATGGTTAAAAAAATATATAAGCACTTTTCTAAGCCGACAAATTTGGCTGTTCTAAATGGCGTTTTAATTGCAATTCTCATTTTGCTTAACACATATTTTCAAGCGTTTTGCATTCCGACAACTTGGACAATTATTGTTCTTGCAATATGCTTTACAAACACAATTTTATATCCCATTCTCGACAAAACAAAATTTGCTCCTTTGACAAGTTTCATAAACGGAGTAACACTTTTCGTTTTTATTTACTGTGTTATTTTTCTCGAGCATATGAACTTGCTTGGACTTGTTATGATTATTGTCGGACTTGGCTTGGCGACATTTATTCCGCACTTTTTTATAGCTCAACTTATTTGGAAGAATTTAATCAAACCGACAGTTACGACTTCGAGATACTATTTCTTAGCAGCCATAATTTTGTGTATTGGGACAGTATTATACATTGGACAGGACTACAAGAAAGCAATTAACTCCATTGAAAAATTCAAAGCAAGCGGTTACACAGAACTTGACAAGAACTTTATGACTGAAAAAATACTTGGAATGCATTTTATCTACCATACACGATATTGTGAGTTTGACGGTTGGCGACCACCTAAACACGAACCTATTATGGTAATTGGGATTTGGCTAAATAAAAGAATTGACCCATTAAGTGTGGACTTAAAAACTCGACTTGAACTTTATAAGAAGTTTTTCCCCGACAATAAATATAAATTTGACTGTAGTTGCGGAATTGAATATAGACAAGATTATCACAATGACGAACTTTGGAAATAAAAGAAACCCAACAGCTAACAGCACCTACCCAAAAGTGGCGGTTCAGTGGTTAAATCAAGCTTTGTGCTTCTATCAAAGTTTGTGCTTGGTTGACAGTGAAGTGCTTCGAAATCGCCACCTTCGGGTAGCTGCAAAACGTTAAAGCCCATTTAAAAAGAGACAGCAGCTTATGTTTGAGAGAAGCAATGACATAACAAGAATTTTTACATTGCTAATAATTGGATGTGTAATTATATTTGGATGTGTGCGGAGACTTTCACACTATCCAGATACAATGCCTAATGATTTTAATTTCATTTCTAATATTGCCGATGGTGAATACATTCTTGACACATATAAATCTAAGCTGACAAAGACAATTGACTGGGATACCGACACAACCATATCTTATAAGATACCGTTTGCCGAGAAACAAAAAATTTATAAGATCTTAAAGAAAATTGACATTTTTCAATACCCTGAAAATTATGCTCCGACTTCTAAGAAAGATGTGTTTCCTTCTTTTACATACCGATTCGAATTCACAATGAACGATATTGACTACAAGATAAATTGGCAAGAAAACACAGAATCAGAAATAAAGGATGCAAGAGAATTAAGGAAGTTGTTTATCGAAATTCAAAAATATTTAGAAAACGACTACATCATTAAAGAATTACCCGAATCAAAAAGAGCATTCTTTTAAAAAAAATTCAAATGATTATGAAAACAATGATGCTTAAAATATTGCTCTTTTTATTTGGACTGGAAGTTTTTGCAACAGCACAACTTCCAGATAAAATAATTTACAAAGGAATTGAGTATGATTTATTTAGTAATCCATTAGAAACGTATTTTGAAAGAAATCCCAATAGAAAACCAAATCTTAATATTGGAGGTGTTATAATTGAATCGTCAGCATTGTGGCGTGGTTATGTGGCAACTTTTGAGATAAAGGATAGCATTATCTTTGTCAAAGATATTCAAATTCAATATAGTGACTCAACTGACGGTAATGGCCGTGTCATAAAATGGAAAAGTGTATTGAATGAAGTTTTTCCTGAACAGCAAGAAATTAAAGCTGATTGGGTATCAGGACTGCTTGTTTTACCTTTTGGCAAATTAATAAACTACGTTCATATGGGATATGGTTCGACATATGAAGATTATATCTTGTTAGAAATTGATGCAGGAAACTTAAAACTGGAAAAGCACTTCAATTACATTGAGTATGGTAATTTTAAGGAAAGGCAATTTCAGTCATTCAAACAGACAAAAGAATACAAGAAAATTAAGAGAAATTTAAAAAATGAAGGAAATTCGAAAAAATTTATTGACTCATTTCTAAAAAGTTATGTAACAGATTACACATCAAAAATTCTGATTGAATGAGAAATTCCACACACAATAAAGGCTAAACTACCCCGCGCGCATGGTTGTGAGAAGAAAGATTGTACATTTATTAAAAATTGTGTTGGCCGGAAAGAGATTATTTTCAAAACTGCCTGCATGCGCTGAGCTTTGACCCTTAGCAGTAAAGTGGGACGATACAACGGAAAATAAAACCACGACAAACTTCGAAACAACAGAAATATCGTGAAAATAGAAAAAATTACCGAAAATAAGAAACAGTTTCTTGACTTATTGTTACTGGCAGACGAGCAGGAAAATATGATTGACAAGTATTTGCCTGGTGGAGACTTGTTTGCTTTATATGATGATGATTTGAAAAGTGTTTGCGTTGTAGTGCCGGTAAATAGCGAAACCTGCGAGTTGAAAAACATAGCGACATACGAGAAATATCAAGGCAAAGGCTACGGCAGAGCATTGATAAATTTTATTGCTGATTTCTACAAAAACGACTTCAAAACAATGCTGGTCGGGACTGGCGAAACGCCGCAAATCTTGTCGTTTTATGAAAGTTGTGGATTTGAAATGTCTTATCGGGTAAAGAATTTTTTTACAGACAATTACGACCACCCTATGTTCGAGGGAGACATACAACTTGTTGATATGATTTATCTTAAAAAGGATCTATAGAAATAGCAGGAATGTAATATAAACGAAATAAAAACGTAAACCTGGGTTAAATGGCGTTTAAATGGTGTTTGAATAGCGTTTAAAAGAAGAAAAAACTGCGCTTGTATTATGGCTTGCATATTTAAAAAGTTGCTATATTTGGTATAGAGATCTGGGTTGCAGTTATTTTCACAATAGTCCAACAAGTCAGATTCAAATAATGTTGAATGTTTACACTCGTTGTAGCCCATGTCAGGACGAAACGCCAGTAAAGCCACTATGTTGAGTCTTGAAAAAAAGAATGAAACTTTTGGAAAGAAAATATTATTTTTGATAATAAAAACAAAAAATCCGGTTCATCACCAGCATAAAAACCAGGAGAGGAATCACCGGAACTACAACGCAAAGATTATACATTTATGGACAAAAATGTAATCTCCAGCTCACCGCGCTCCCCCGTCCATTTTCCGTATTCATTGAAAAAAACGTACATAGACACAGACTTACGAAATATTAAACAATAAATTATAACATGTCAAATAATCATTAAAAAAAGGAGGTCAAAAATGAGACACAAAAAGCTGAAATTTGGTGTAGCACTCTATTTAGGACTTGGACTAACAGGATTGCATGCACAAACGGCAGTACCTGCAGGCGGAGGTAAGGCTGAAGGAACGGGAGGCTCGGTAAGTTATTCCGTTGGACAAGTGACTTATACCACCAACGCCTCAGTCTCAAACGGCACTGTGGCACAAGGTGTACAGCAGCCGTTTGAAATATCAAATGTATTAGGATTGGAAGAAGCCACAGGCATCAATCTTAAGGCTTCGGCTTACCCAAATCCAACAACCGATTATCTAACATTGGAAGTAATAGACTTTCAGCTTTCGAACTTAACCTTTCAACTATGCGATATGCAGGGAAAACTTTTGCAAAGCGGGAAAATTACTGGCAACCAAACAAGTATTTCGATGAGCAACTTTTTGCCGTCAATCTATTTTGTTCAAGTAAATCGAGGAAATAAAGAGGTTAAAACATTTAAAATCATAAAAAACTAAATATTATGAGAAAGATAATCACACTATTTGCAGCTCTGTTTTTAACGGCAGGTGTGCTTGCTCAAGCACCCGAAAAAATGAGCTTCCAGGCCGTTATTCGCAACAGCAGCCAACAACTCGTTACGAATACACAAGTTGGAATGAAAATCAGCATCCAAAAGTATATATTAGGTATTCCACCGACGTTTCAAAATGTGTACATCGAAACACATACACCTACCACCAATGAAAATGGTTTGGTCAATTTAAAAATTGGAGATGGGGTTGTTGCTGGAGGAGTATTTACTGATATTGACTGGTCTGATGGTGAGTATTATATCAAAACAGAAACTGATCCAACGGGCGGTTCCAGTTACACGATTTCAGGTACTACTCAGTTATTGAGCGTTCCTTACGCACTATATGCCAAGAATGCTAAAACCTATAAAGTTGGGGATTTCGCTCAGGGAGGTATAGTATTTTGGGTGGATGAAACTGGACAACATGGGCTTGTATGTGCTAAAACTGACCAAAGTATAGGGGTAAGATGGTATGCAGGAAGTATTGGTAATACCCAAGCCAAGGGAGATGGGCTGTTTGCTGGTGAAGCCAATACATCAATTATTATCGCTGCTTATGTAGCTCTGGGTGATGATGAGAATACCTATGCTGCACGTATTTGTAATGAGTTGCAAATTACCGAGGGAGGAAAAACTTATGGCGACTGGTACTTACCTTCTAAAGCAGAATTAAACCTGATCTACCAGAACAGAATAATCATTAATACAACTGCAATGGCAAACGGTGGTAGTCATTTTTCAGCTGACTCCTATTGGAGTTCTACCGAAGAGGATGCCTACAATGTTTGGAGCCAGAGCTTCAACAATAGTACCCAGAGTAGCAAATTTAAGTACCTCAACTACGATGTTCGGGCTGTTAGGGCTTTTTAACTGATTTTCTATTTAATCATTTAACCGCGAAGCGGTCGATTTTTTAAACAGACAGGGAGTAACATCCTTGTCTGTTTTATATAAACCTAGAATAAGAACAAGAAAAAGATTAAGATTTAACCAACTGAGCGCTAATAAACATGACTCTTAGCGGTCTGCAATTCTGATAGTATCGGAACCAGCGATTAGTCCCCGAAACTTCAGGATTCAGCTACATTTAGACTGGATAAATGCGGTGAATCCCGGTTAAGCTGAATTTAGCTATGCTAAACACCTCCACTGATGCGGCCTCGGTTGAATTAACGCTTTAAACACCTTTGAATTTGTAATTCAATAGATTTCGCCGGTTGTATAACTTTTCTACCTCCTTCGACCCATGCTTGAGTAGCTTATTCCTGCTTTTCTGTCACTCAGGTCATTAGGCTTCAGACTGTCTGAAATTTAACCATAATATAAAATAAGAGTAATTTCACTTCCCAAAATCAAACAACAACGTATTCTTAAGATTATAAGTAACCCGCGGCATTTCGGGCAATGGCTGGTTATCTGTGATATGCTCGAATTTCAGAACGTATGACAGCCGTTTTGAAATCCTGAAAATCACATCCAGATTATTGGATAACCTGTAATCCTTAAAATAATCAATCCGGGGCTGATAATATGTTGTATTGATAATGGTCAGGTTGTCATTTATCTTAAAGGTCAGTGAAAGGTACGAACTAAAACGGTTATTGAATTCTTTCAATTCATTGATTTTAGACTCCTCATATTCAAACATATACGCAAGTCCTGAGTATAATCTGAAATTATCATATCCTAATATTTTGGATCGTAACCCTGTACCGGCAAGCCCACGAAAGTTCAGATTAAGCACTTTATTAAACTGTGCCTGGGTAAAAGCTTCAAAGGTGTGTATTTTGCCAAGTTTGCAATTGTACCTGAAATGCTGCATGCCTTTATTGGAAAAATCATTTTCCTCCGATTTTATAACCTCATAATCTGACAACGCAAGATAAAGGCTTCGGTTGGTTTTGTATTGAACATGCAGATTTAAACCTGTTTCCAGGAATTTTCGGGTATTGCTGATCAGATTAACCGAAACCTTTCCGGTTCCCGACCAACCTGTTGTATCTGTTTTAATGCGTTCACGCTCGATATTTAAAACCTGCGCATCGGTGAAAACCGGCAACAACAGGCAAAAAAGCATCATTCGGATAAATTTCATATCGCAAATGTACAAATTGCAAAATAAAATGGATGAAAAAATTCCCCGCTGGAGTAAGCAACGGGGAATTTGTATGCGATGCCATTAAAAAGAAACCATGTCAGTCGTTTTGTCCTTCGACTCCGCTCAGGATGACATCGTATATAATTGAAGATAAGTGGATTAAAAAACTAAACACTACCGTTTCGTAAAACAATCGCCCCAATTCACATTCCTCATATCGCCGGATTTTTCAAACTCAAGATGCATGCCGAATGCAGCCGATAGAGTGCAGGGAGTATGGGTATCACCGGCCAGATTTGCATAATCGCGTAAAGCAGTTTTGTAATCAGGATGAACACAATTCTCAATGATGGCTTCCATTTTGGCTTTTGGCGATTTTGATCTGAGATCGGCCACACCACGCTCGGTGATCACAACCTGAACAGAATGTTCGCTGTGATCGGTATGCGAAACCATGGGCACAAAAGCACTGATTTTTCCGCCCTTTGCAACAGATGGACACGTAAATATGGAAATATACGCATTTCGTGTAAAGTCGCCGGAGCCACCAATGCCGTTCATCATTTTCCGACCCATCACATTGGTGCTGTTTACATTACCAAAAAGATCAGCTTCCAGGGCAGTATTGATGGAGATGATACCGATACGGCGCGCAACTTCCGGACTGTTGGAAATTTCCTGTGGCCGCAGAACAATTTTATTGTGAAAGAATTTCAGTGTATCGTAAATGTGCTGAAGCTTTTCGGGCGACACGGTGAGCGAACAACCGCTGGCAAACTTCACCCTGCCCTTTTCCATAAGGTCAATTACACTGTCCTGAATTACTTCGGTGTACATTTCAAAATCAGGAATACCTTTATGGGCACCCAGGGCCGACATCACCGCATTGGCAATATTCCCAACGCCCGATTGCAAAGGTAAAAACGAGGAAGGAATCCGCCCGTTTTTCAATTCTGTGGAGAGAAATTCAGCAACATTCTGACCAATCTGATCGGTAACAGCATCGGTATCAGAGAATCCGCCAACTTCATCAGGCAGGTTTGTAAGAACTATTCCTGCAATTTTTGAAGGATCAACTTTTACTACTTCCACCCCTGCCCTATCTGAAGGCTTATAAATCGGAATTTCGCGTCGGTTTGGAGGATCTGCAACAACAATAATATCATGCATACCACGAAGAGCCCGTGGATGAAATGAATTCAATTCTATAATAAGTCTGTCGGCATATTTGCAAATGGTCGGAGAAATCCCAACCCCGGTGGTAAGCACAATTTCACCTTGCTCAGTCACATCGCAGGCTTCAATAATTCCCCAGTTGATTTTACCAAGAAATCCGTACCTGATATTTTGTCCGACAACCGAAAGGTGAGAATCAAAATAATCGGCTTTGCCTGCATTAATCAGATTCCTAAGGTCGGGGTTGGACTGGTAAGGAGTACGAAATTTGACTGCATCTGCCCTTGCCAGGGAACCATCAAGTGAGTCGCCTGTGGATGCTCCTGTAATAACGCCAACTTTAAAAGGCCGGCCAGCAGCATGTTCTACTCTGGCCTTTTGACCAATTGCTACTGGGATTGATTTGACCGATCCTGCAGGGGTAAACCCGCTGAATCCGATGACATCATCATTTTTAATAAAGTCTGCTGCTTCTTCTGCTGAAATAATTCGCAACGCCATTTCACTGTATTTTAACGGTTATCAATAAATTAAGAAACTTTGGCTCAGAAATCATGCGGCCAATGGCATTACTTGCTGATTTTGTCTCCATCTTTGCATGCCTGAATCCGGGGCAAATGTATGCATTTTAATATACCCCGGATAAGAAAATGCCAAACAAAAACACATGCAGATAGTTGTATATCAAAGCATTGACCTATGAACTCAACCCACCAAGCAAACGATCAGAAATTCAGGGCTATAGTAGTAACTGAAGAAAAAAACGGGAGTTTTTCCGTGAATGTTCAAACCCGGAATATCAGCGATCTGATAACGCATGACGTTCTGATCAGGGTATTATTTTCAGGAATTAACTATAAAGATGCGCTATCGGCAAGCGGACACAAAGGAATCACCCGCCGGTTTCCGCATACACCGGGAATTGATGCTGCAGGAATTGTTGTTGAATCGGCAAATCAACAGTTTCAGGCTGGTGATGAAGTTATTGTTACAGGTTATGACCTGGGCATGAATACCAGTGGTGGCTTTGCAGAATATATCAGCGTACCTGCCGGATGGGTTGTAAAAAAACCTGAAGGATTAAGCCTTGAGGAATGTATGATCATCGGAACTTCTGGCTTTACGGCGGCAAGTGCAATATTTGAGATTCTGCAGCATGGTATTCGTCCGGAAGACGGAAAAATTCTGGTAACCGGCGCCAGCGGAGCTGTTGGATCAATGGCCGTTGCAATGCTTGCCAAAATGGGTTATGTGGTAATTGCTTCCACCGGAAAAGCGGATGCGGGAGCCATTCTCAAACAAATCGGCGCATCAGAAATCACAGGCAGAGAAGCAATTGACGACAAATCGGGCAAAGGATTACTTCCTGCCCGGTGGATTGCAGCCCTCGATACCGTTGGAGGGAATACGCTGGCCACTGCTTTACTATCTACCGCTGAGCGTGGATTGGTTGCCAATTGCGGAATGCTGGCTTCAGACAAGCTGGAAGTGCCCGTATTTCCATTCATTATCCGTGGAGTACGGTTGGTGGGGATAGCTTCCGCCGATACGCCAATGAGTCGAAGGCTGGAAATCTGGAAATTAATTGCAGATAAGCTCAAATCGGAGCACCTCCATTCGCTTGCGCAGACCATTTCGCTGGATGAAGTTCCTGAAGCGTTGATTCGAATGAAAGCATCGGAGAATATCGGAAAAATACTGGTGAGGATGGCGGTTTGAAGATAAAAGTGAAAAGTGAAAAGATAAAAGATAAAAGTGAAAAGATAAAAGATAAAAGTGAAAAGTGAAAAGTGAAAAATCCGAAACTGATTCGTTTAGAGTCAGCGCTTGATTTGAATTTAAGTGGTTTCTGAAGAATACATCCTTAACATAGTCAAACCCTGACATTCCGATGATTTGGTTTTCGCATTGCCAGATAAGAAATCCGTTTGCACCTCATTAAATTAATGTGGTTTTACACTTGCTGGCTGTTCGTAAGATATAGTTTACGGATTGCATCCCGGATAATCAGACGATTTTCTTTTATAGCCAACACTCTATTAAGTAATTTTATTTTACACTTATTTGAAATAGTTTTCACAAAATCCTTATTTACTGCTATTTAAATATTCTAATATAACATGATATTTTACTTGATATTGCAATAATAGTTTACTATATTTACATCCCCGCTCGAAATTCTAAATCAATGACTGGAAAACTACCTGACATTTTTGATCAGAATTATCTCAGAGATTTTAATCTGCTGATCAAAAAAGTTGCGCCGGGTAGTTTAAACTCAACAGCTGATTTTTTAATTCTGCTTCACTCCTACATCGCGGAAGCTGAAAGGGATGGAGTCAAAAACCTGATTATTTCGGCACCACATGATTCGTTGCTTTTCAAAAGAAAAATCAAAGTCTGGATAGTTCAATTTCTTCTTCCTCAGATGCGCCACATTGGTGTAAAACGGGTTGCTTTTGTGATGCAATCAGAAAATGCAGCGAACAAAGGAATTTCGCATATAATTTTACAAAGCCCTGAAATTGGAGTATTTGCCAGTATGCCTGAAGCTATCGGATGGGCCATGGGATTGAGCGGTATGCCCGAAACCATCATCTCCAGGAGCCATTGCGATCAAAATTGCACCATTTGATCAGTTAATTCTTCGCTTAAAACGCTGAGCCATAAACGCTGTAATTGTCAATTGCATGGCATGATATATCAGTACCGGTAACAAAAAGATACCTCCGCTGGCCATTCCGGCAAACAAAACGCCCGCCATAACGCTTCCATGCATCAGTGATTTGGTTGAGCCACAAAACAAAGCAGCAATCAAATCCGGCTGAGGCAGCTTCAGTGCTTTTGCGCTCAGATTTATCAGGGCATTTACCAGAATAAACAACACAAGCAAAACTAAGATCAGCGTTATAATAACCATAAGCGTAAAACCGGAGAAAAGCCCTTCATTGAATGAGGCACAAAACGAGGTGTACACTACGGCAAGAATAACCATCTGATCAAAGTAACGGGTAAAATTGCGATACTCTATGGCATATTTACCCAACCATCTATGCATAAAAATTCCAACAAATAATGGCAATAAAATCTGGTAGCCCAGTCGGGTAAAGACAGGAGTCATATCCATTCCCGAACCGGTTGTTGCCAGAAAAAGTCCCATCCACAAAGGCGTTATCAGGATTCCGGCAATACTGGAAAAAGTAGCATTGAAAATTGCGCCGGTCACATTTCCACCAGCAAGTGAAACCATAACCACCGCGGATGAAACTGTTGAAGGCAAGGCTGCAAGATAGAATACGCCCAGCCACAATGAATAGTAAAGAGTATCAGAGAACAGCCCTCTGAACATCAGCACAATCAGCGGAAATACTATAAAAGTGGTTGCCTGAACCACCAGATGCAGACGCCAGTTGTTGACACAGCTCCACATCTGCGGCAAACTGAGCCTTAGTCCATAAAGAAAAAATATCACAGAAATACCGTAGCCCGATAAAGACTTCAAAGAAAAAGCTCCCTGAGCCAATCCCCAATCCGGGAAAAACTTTGCCAGAAGAATCATCAACAGCAAAGCCGGAGAGAACCAGTCGAATCGGGAGAAGATTCCTGAAATGGATTTTGTGTTCAAGAAATTAAGTTTAGGATTGTCAAACCTACAGTTTTTTATTGAAAAGATAAAAGTAAAAAGACAAAAGACAAAAGATAAAAGTGAAAAGATAAAAGTGAAAAATGAATAGCCGGAATCTGACCTAACAAGTTTTCTTTTTTAACTTGCTAGGTCTTCTTGTAATAAAAAAAACGAATGAAAAAGTGAAAAGATAAAAGTGAAAAGATAAAAGATAAAATCCGCAGACATAAAGCTGATTTATGGATAGTCAGTGCTTGACTTGATTTTAAATGGTTTTTGTATGATGCATCTTAAACATAGTCAAACCCTGACTTTCAATAAAGCTGATTTATGGATAGTCAGTGCTTGACTTGATTTTAAATGGTTTTTGTATGATGCATCATAAATATAATCAAACCCTGACTTTCCAATGATTCGGCTTGACTTGATATAACCTGGTTTTTGAAAAATGCATTTTTAACATAGTCAAACCCCGACTTTCATATTTGCCAACGTCCATCAACATTCCCGGATTATTGTACTTTTGCAGAAAATAAATGCAATGCGCATAGACATTCTTACCATATTTCCTGAAATGTTTCAGGGACCTTTCACCGAATCCATTATTAAAAGAGCGGTAAATAAGGGTCTCGCTGAAATTCACATTCACAACATCAGGGATTTTGCCAAAAACAAGCATAAAAATGTTGACGACTATGCGTATGGCGGCAATGCAGGTATGGTGATGATGATTCAGCCCATCGCCGATTGCATAAATCACCTCAAACAGGAAAGGGAATATGACGAAGTAATTTTCCTTACTCCTGACGGTGAAGTTCTGAAGCAGGGAATTGCCAATCAGCTCAGTCTGAAGCAAAATATTATTATGCTTTGCGGACATTACAAAGGCATTGACGATCGAATCAGGCAGCATTTTATTACCAGGGAAATATCGATTGGAGATTACGTACTTTCAGGCGGTGAACTGGCTGCTGCAGTGCTTGCCGACAGCATCATCCGTTTGATTCCCGGCGTTTTGAGTGACGAGACTTCTGCCCTTTCTGATTCTTTTCAGGATGGACTGCTAAGTCCGCCGGTTTACACACGTCCTGCTGATTACAATGGCTGGAAAGTGCCCGATGTATTGCTTTCAGGAAATGAAAAAGAAATCATCAACTGGAATTACAATCAATCGCTTGAGCGCACTCAGACCCGAAGGCCTGACCTGCTGGAAGACAAAGTTTAAGTCAGGCCCCGCATTCTGAATACCTGACATCGTTTTTTTTCGATAAATCTATTCAATTCAGCGCCTCCTGAAAAATCTTATAATTAAATTTACAATCGGGCTTGTTTATTTAAAAAAAAATACCGTACATTTGCACTCATTTTTGGAAACCGCCACAATTAAATACCTAAGATAATGAGCAAGAACGCATTGATGAAGTTTGTAGAGGATAATTTCGTGGAGATGAAAGAGTTACCAAGCTTCAAAGCCGGCGACACCATTACCGTACACTATAAAATCAAAGAAGGTGACAAGGAAAGGATTCAGCTATTCCAGGGCGTTGTTCTGCAACGTAACGGACAAGGAGTCTCCGAAACCTTCACAGTTCGCAAGATTTCAGGAAATACTGGTGTTGAAAGAATTTTCCCTATTGCATCTCCTTTTATTGATAAAATTGAGGTAAACAAACGAGGTGTAGTTCGCAGAGCACGCATCTTCTATCTTCGCGCCCTTAAAGGCAAAAAAGCCAGAATTAAAGAAAAGAGAGTATAATCTTTGTTTTCATAAGTGTTGCAGAAAGGTCTGTTCTTCAGGAACAGACCTTTTTGATTTTTATCAATCGATGATATTCCGGTCTGCTATTGTTTCCATGTTACATCAGCCCTGAATACAGGTCAGAACCAGCAAAAACTTATCTTTGCATTTATGCGCAACAGAAGGAAGCTGCAAATGAATGATTACAGGAATATCTTTGAACTGGCCGCGCAATTCCTGCGATGGACTGCCATTCGATTCCCTGTATTGCTGATCTGCATAATTCTTTTAACAGTTATAAACACTTCGCTTCAGGCGCAGGAAAGCGTTAAAGACAGCACGAAGACAGGCATAGAGCGAAAAAAAAACCGGATAAAAAGGGGAAGCAGTGGTGATAGTCTGACATTAGAGCAAAGAAGATCCGAATCAGACAGATTTTATGATAACATTAAAGCGAAGAAGCAAAACAACAGGATTCTGAAGAATCTTTACCCACTAGTTTTTAAGGCTCCTCCCCGTAAAGAAATTTCAGATACACCTGAAATTGCAGATCAACTGCCTTTTGCAGAGCACAATGGCAAAATCATCAGATCGATACAAATCAAAAAGCTTGATATTTTTGGAACATCGGTGCATGATACAACATTAATTTCACAAACCCGCTTAGAAAACATACTTAATAGAACACACATCAATTCAAGAAACGCGATCATACGAAAATATTTACTTATTAAGCAGGGCGACGCACTTAATGCACGTGCTGTAGCCGACAATGAAAAAGTACTTCGCGAACTCAGTATTTTTGAAGATGCGGTTTTTTATCTCAGAGAATCAACAGGCAATGACAGTGCAGATCTGATACTGGTAATTAAAGACATATATCCGGTTGGTCTGGATTTATCCATTGACAAATTCACCAGAAGCCGTGCCCGTTTTTTCAATAAAAACCTTTGGGGACTGGGAAATCAGATTGAGCAATCGATGGAGTTTAATGCCGAAAAAAATCCTAAATTCTTTTTAACCAATGGAGGATACATCTTTCGTAACATTTCAGGGACATTTATCGACAGCAGAACATACTGGATGATCGGCCCGGAATCGCATGGACTGGGATTGGATGTTACGAAGCCTTTCCTCACTCCAGAAACCAAATATGCAGGAGGTGCCAGGTTTGAAAAATTATGGAGAAATCAACTTTATAACCAGGAACAGGTAAAACAGGATTTTCCTTATTTGTTTTACGATGTATGGCTTGGATATGCGCCCATCATAAATCGGTTTCCCGGAAAAACGCCTTTGCGTTCACAAGTTTATTTAACTTCCCGAATCACCAGCATACAGTATAAATTCCTGAATCCACAGCCTGACACCGCTTTTCCGGAACAGTTCAATTTATCGCGAAAGCTGATCAGTATAGGTATCATAAAAAGTGGATTCGTAAGAAGAAACATGATCACAGGATTTGGCCGGACAGAAGACATCCCGGTTGGTTATCAGATGGAAGTTACTGTTGGTGAAGAAGAATCCGACAGAGCAAATGGATTTTATACCGGACTAGAACTAACCAATGGAGTGAATATCAGATACGGAGCTCATATTTTTGCTTCTGCAAATATTGGCGGGTACTGGAATAACAAAAATTTCTCAAACGGAGCCTTCAATACCAATCTTTCATTTATATCAAGACTTTACAAAACGGGATCAAGCAGAATGAGGATTTACGGAATTGCAAACTATACACAGGGAATTAACAGAACCAATCAACAATACCTCAGAATTACACCGGCACAATTCTCTAAAACATTTTCAAATTACGATTACACCGGACATACCCGCCTGAACATTAAATCTGAAGTTGTAGTATTTACGCCGATTTACCTTCTTGGATTCAGGTGTGCATTTTATGGATTCAGCGAAATAGTGATGTTATCAGACAAACCTGCACAATTATTCAAGCGGGAGATTATACCAGCTTTCGGTTTCGGGATTAAAGTCAGGAATGAGCATCTCGTATTCTCTACTTTTCAGTTCGGATTTACTTTTTTCCCGGTTATGGATAACAACAACAGGTACTTTCTTTTTGGAATTACTGATCAACAATCCACATTACTTGAACTTCTCAGAATAAATGCTCCGGATGTTACAGAGTATAGATAATGCATTTCGAAAATACACTTCATCCCTATAATGTTAACCAAAAAAGAATCCCTGACGGACATCCAACAAGGATTTTAAAGAAAAACAATTCAATTGCAAACCCGACAAAACAAAATGCCGGTTTAATAAACTTCAAGAATCTCCAATTTTTTACCATTAAAAACAACGGTATCTCCTGCTTTCTTTTCCTTGACTGCCTGAGCAAAAGGCACACTTGCAGAAATGGCATAAAAATCTCCCATGCCTTCCATACTGATTTTCCCAATCCCAATGGAAATGAAAACCTTTTGAACGGGAGTAACCACAACAGAACCAAATCCGCCAACGTCGCATACCCGGCTCAGATCAATCCTATCGAGCAGGCCAATTTCATTCTGCACTCTTTCCAGTTGTTGCGCAAGCATATCTCTTCGGGTGAGCAACTGCGCCCTGTATGAATCATACCTGTCTTTGGGCTGCCCATATTCGTTCGCACTTTGCTGGGCATCAGCAATAGCAGCCAAGAGATTTGTTTCGGTCTCGTTTTTAATACTTTTGCAAACCTGTACAAGCTGCTTTTTAAAATCAAGCTTCTCCATAACATCAATTTTTGTAAATATATGAATTTTTCATTTAGTTTTAAGTTTAGCGATTGATTTTAATTTCAGATACCATCACCTGAAGTGAAATGACTGCGCAAGACAGTATTTTACTATTGAAAACAAGCATTTTAGAAGCAGTTAGTAATATCAGTCCAAGCCCTGACTTTCAACGAAAATCATTTTTTTGCAACATAAAGTTATCTTAAAAGCCTAATTTTGCAATCCAAAAGCTATACCATGGTAAATTCCCAGAATGATCCTGTTTATTCCAGACAGGCAATTGAGTTACTCACCGTTGCCAATGAATACTGCATGTTTGCTGAAAAAGCAGAGGAGTATTCAAAAACAGATATTGTCAATTATTTCAGGCATATACTTCCATTGCTGTACATTAAGGGTTCTGTGCTGAAACCCATTGCCGCCGAAGATCCGGATGATGCTGAGCGATTTTTAACAGAGGAATCGTGGGAATTGATATTTAACACACTGCGCAATAAGCTTTATCCGGACGATAGCTTTTGGGCTTTTCAGGATATTGGAGCTTCAAATACCGATGTTATGAAGGTAAGTATTGCAGAATGTCTGGCAGATATTTATCAGGATCTGAAAGATTTTGTGATGCTTTATCAGAAAAACCGGCACAGTTCACGTGAAAACGCAGTTGCAGAGATTTCAAGGTTATTTCGGGAACATTACGGAGAAATAATAACCAAGGCACTTCCCGCACTTCACCAACTTGAAATCAAACGCATCATTTGATTGATTGCAACCCGCATGAAATCTCCCCGATTTCGGTCTAGTCACTTTCTTTAGAGGACAATGTTTTGAGAATGCGTTCATATCAATTACAAAAATCATCAACAGACTTTTGTTTACATCAAAAAATAGGATAAATTTGCCTATTTATAATCCTTCTAAATAATACTCACATTGACACTTGCAGATCTATCACCCGGAGAAGAAGGTATCATCACCAAAATCAGAGGCAGGGGCGCTTTTCGTAAGCGCATCATGGAGATGGGCTTTATAACCGGCAAGAAAGTGCATGTTATTCAGCGGGCACCTTTAATGGATCCGGTTGAGTACAATGTAATGGGATACAATGTTTCGCTCAGAAACAGCGATGCAGCACTGGTTGAAATTGCTTCAGAAAACGAAGAGGCATCAGCCATTGAGTTGCATTCAAACGGCAGCATGGAGGGTGATCTGATAAAGTTAAGTCCGGAACCAAGAATCAAAAAAATTCATATTGCTTTTGTTGGAAATCCGAATTCAGGAAAAACCACCATTTTTAATTATGCTTCAGGATCGAAAGAACGGGTTGGTAATTATTCCGGAGTAACCATTGATGCCAAGGAGGCTCACATCAGGCTGGGAGAATACTCTTTTATCATTACTGATTTACCCGGCACATATTCCATTAGTGCTTACAGCCCTGAAGAATTGTTTGTCAGAGATTTTATAACCGACTCGGCTCCTGATGTAGTAGTTAATATTCTGGATAGCTCCAATCTTGAACGTAATCTGTACCTCACTACCCAACTCATCGACATGGATGTGAAAATGGTGGGTGTACTTAATATGTATGATGAACTGGAAAAATCAGGCAATAAGCTTGATCACATCCAACTTGGAAGGCTGCTGGGAATACCTTTTGTACCAACGGTTGGGGCAAGAGGAAAAGGCGTTGAACAATTGCTTCAGAAAATTATTGATGTTTATGAAAACAATGACAAAACCCTCAGGCACATTCACATTAACTATGGTTCCCTGATTGAACCATCGGTTACCAAAATTCAGGAACTGCTTCGCAAGCCTGAAAATTCCATACCAATTGACAAGATTTCTACCAGATTTCTGGCACTAAAGCTTATTGAAAAAGACAGAGCCACCGAAGTGTTGACCGAGCAACTCTTCAATCATGATGCAATCATCGCAATGGTTGATGAGCAGATCGAGGAAATCGAATCTATTTCAAATCAGGACACTGAAAGCCTGATTACTGATATGAAATATGGATTTATCGCCGGTGCTCTTCGCGAAACCTATACTCCAAATCTGATTGTTCAGCGCAAGAACAGCGAAGTAATCGATACCATTATTACGCACAAAGTATGGGGAATACCAATATTTATATTCTTCATGTGGCTGACTTTTTATGGCACATTCAAGATAGGCGAACACCCGATGAGTTGGATTGAATGGCTTGTCGATTTCACAGCCATACAACTTAACACCTTCCTGCCTGACGGAATGCTCAAAGATCTTTTCATACAGGGAATACTTGGTGGCATAGGCGGGGTAATTATTTTCCTTCCGAATATTCTGCTGCTTTACTTTTTTATTTCACTGATGGAAGACACAGGCTATATGGCAAGAGCGGTGTTTATTATGGATAAAGCGATGCATAAAATCGGGCTTCACGGGAAGTCGTTTATTCCCTTACTTATGGGTTTTGGTTGCAATGTTCCGGCCATTCTCAGCACACGCATTATTGAAAGTCCCCGCGACCGGCTTATCACCATGCTTATCAATCCATTTATGTCGTGCAGCGCCAGATTGCCGGTGTACATATTATTTATAAGTGCATTTTTTGTAAGCTATCAAGGCACAATTCTTTTTTCGATGTACTTTATCGGGGTGCTGTTGGCTATCGGGTCAGCATTGTTGTTTAAAAAAGCAATTATCAAACAACCTGATGTTCCTTTTGTGATGGAGCTGCCGCCATACCGCATGCCTACCCCTCGTGCAATCATAAAGCACATGTGGAACAGGGCTGAGCAATACCTGAAAAAGATCGGAGGAGTTATTCTGGTTGCCTCAATTATCATCTGGGCTTTGGGATACTTTCCACGCGAAACAGACATGGACCACATTTATGATGCTCAAATCTCGGCTATTTCTCAGGACTTCAGGAATCCGGCCAACCAGTCACAGACAGAATCCGAGGCGGGTATTCAAAATGAGGAAGAACTTGATTTGCAAATCGTTCAGATAGAACATGAAAAGGAAAGTTACAGGCAGCTTAACTCCTACATAGGAAGGCTTGGGCACTTTGTTGAGCCAGTCATGCGGCCGTTGGGCTTCGATTGGAAAATGAGCGTCGCCATTCTAACAGGCATTGCTGCCAAAGAAATTACTGTTGGAACTCTTGGCGTTTTATATCAGGTTGGTGAAGATGCTGATGAAACCTCTGCCTCACTGATACAAAAACTTCAACAGCAGACATATTACGATGGGCCGAAAAAAGGAGAAAAGGTTTTCACTCCGTTGGTTGCATTCAGTTTTATGTTGTTTATTCTTATTTACTTCCCTTGCGTTGCTGTGGTTGCGGCCATTAAAAAGGAATCCGGAAAATGGAAATGGGCCGCCTTTATTGTTTTTTATACAACAGGTTTGGCATATCTGGCTTCACTGATCGTATTTCAGATAGGTAGCTTGTTCTCATGACCGGAATAATTACTTATCTGGAAGGGACAGATCCGGCATTTTTGTTTTATGCCGTTCTTCTCCTGGCTTTTGTTCTTTTGCGGATTCCCGTATTGAACAATTACTTCAGAACATTGAATACTTTGCTGCATGAAAGCGGACATGCGCTTATGGCAATTCTGCTGAGCGGCGAAGCCCTTGAAATTAAACTCAACAGCAATACCTCAGGGTCTGCCCTTACCCGAACCAATTCAAAAGGAAAAGCATTCCTGATTTCCTTTTCGGGATACCCGGCTGCATCTCTTGGTTCTTTTGGCCTGATTGCACTGGCAGTCAATCAACACTACCCTGCAGGTTTCCTTATTCTGGTTTCAATTGCGATAATCAATCTTATCGTTTTTGTCAGAAATTCTTACGGAATTTTCTGGCTGATTACTTTTATTCTGTTGATGTTAATGGCAAACTGGTATGCACACTCAATAGTCGCTTCAATCTTTTTTCTTTTTATTAGTCTTATTGCCTTTATTGAAGGGATAACTTCGGCTGCCGGAATTGTTATATCGGGATTTACCAAACCTTCAAAAGCAGGTGACTTATCCAATATGGCCAAAATGTCGAAAATACCGGCATTCTTCTGGGCTTTCATTATGGCTGTTGTGGTTGGTGCTATCTCATGGTTTACAATCAGCAAATATTTTCCTCCGATTTCTCAACTATTTACTTAATTATGTGTTGATCTATCAAACTCTCTGAACCATGGCTGAATATCAGGAACTAGTCGTACTTGTGATTACCGGAATTGCTTTTGCAGTTGCCGGAGTAAAAATATACCGGAAATTTACCGATCCGCTCAAAGGTTGTTCGGGTTGTGCATCTGATTGTTCAGGGTGTCAGCTTCAAGACCTGAAAAAGGAAATTGAAGAGAACAAGAAGAAAAAAGAATCGGCTGAAACCATAAAAATAAGCCAGCTGAAAGCTTAAAGTTTCTATATTTAACGCTGAATTCAGCACACAAATCAGAAAATTATTTTATATGGTTAACAAACAGGCGTTTACTGACACTTTTCAATATTTTGACAAAGCAGTGATTATTGAAATCATAGATATTTTTATTGATGAAAGCCCCGAAAGGTTAATTGTTCTCGAACAAAACATCAATGAAGCCAATTTTGATAAACTCAGGTTTAACGCACACAGCCTGAAAGGAGTTGTTGCAAATTTTGCCGCTCCGGCAGCCGTTGAGAAAATTAAAGTTTTCGAAAGAACCGCTGCGGAACTCGTTGAAACAGAAGGTGCCGGGTTCAATAAAGAAGATATGCTTTCAAGTCTGGCAACCATCAAGCAAATGGTTTTTGAAATGATTGAAGATCTTAAAGAAATCAAGGCTGAGTCCTGATCAATTCAATATGGTTTACCATAACCGAAAAGAGCACTGAAAGTCAAACTTCAGTGCTCTTTTGCTATTTCAAAAGCAGTTTATTTTCCTTCTGACGCATCAAGCCGATTCAATCCACTTATGGTCTTCTCATCATTTACCTTCAATCTGAGCACTTTTTCATATTCTGTTCTGGCGGCCTTTTTATCGCCAAGCAATTCGTATGAAAGCGCACGATTATAGTAAGCATCAGCATAATCTGAATCGAGTTCGATGGCTTTAGAAAACGATTCAATGGCCTGAAGGTAATCGGTTTTGTAAACCAGGAAAACATATCCTTTGTTGTAATGTGCAAGTTTATTGGATGGATCGATCAAAAGTATTTCCCCGTAAGTTCCAAGGGCTTTGTCGGGGTCACCGTTCTCCTGATAATGCATAGCCAGTATGTATAAAGGATCGGGGCTGTCAGGTCGCAGGGAAGCAGCATTTCTAAGGTAGTCAATTGCCAGGCGGTTTCTTTGCAGCGAAAACAAAATACCGAGTTGTTTGAGGGCTTCATAATGATCCTGCTTTTTTGCTACGGCCATCTGATAGTTATCAATAGCTTTCAGTGTATCGCCCATCTCTTCATTGGCAAGCCCACTTATGAAAAATGCTTCTGCATTATTCGGATCCTTTCTTAGTCCATCGCGCAATGCATTGAATGTTTGTTTGTAGTCGCTCATTGTAAGGTAAATGCGCGCCATTTTCACATCATAAGCCCCCACATCAGGCGACAATTCACGGGCTTTCTTGATGGCATCCAGTGAGCGCTGCATCTTCCCGTCATACATGTATGCATCAGATAATGTGGAATATATTTCGGGGTCTTTTTCGTTGATGGTAAGTGCAGAATTTAAATCCTGAAGTGCTTCATTGGGCATGTTGTTTCGGGCGAAATATCCGGCTCTTTCCAGATAAGGAGCAACCGTACCCGGAGCCTGAGCAACCCTGGCATTCAAAAGTGTAAGTTCATCAGAGACAGAATCAGATGTAACCGTTGCAGTATTTTCATTGTTTGAATGCTCTTGTCTGTGGCAACTGCTTGTAATTACAGCTGTTAGTAATACAAGAATGATCAGGGATACGAAATTTTGCTTGTAAGAAAAGTACATGATTGAACGGGAGATTATTAGTATTCAGTGCAAAGTTAATTAAAAACAGCCCTCACCTGAAAGGCGAGAGCCGTTTATGCTTCATCTGTTTGAAAAACCGGTCGCTACAACTATTATTTTGCAGCCATAGCAGCACGAACCAGCTTCTCAAGTTCGTCAGATAGTTCCGGGTTGTCCAATAACAATTTCTTGACACCATCACGTCCCTGTCCTAGCTTGGTATCACCATAGCTGAACCAAGAACCGCTCTTTTTAATGATGTTGTAGTCCACTCCGAGGTCAACAATTTCTCCGGTTTTTGAAATTCCTTCACCAAAGATCATATCAAATTCAGCCTGACGGAAAGGAGGAGCAACTTTATTCTTCACCACTTTAACCCTGACCCTGTTCCCGATTGCACTATCGTTGTCCTTAATCTGGCTGATGCGCCTGATATCAAGGCGAACAGATGCGTAGAATTTAAGGGCATTACCACCGGTGGTGGTTTCAGGATTGCCAAACATTACGCCGATTTTTTCGCGCAACTGATTAATAAAAATGCAGCAACAACCTGTTTTACTGATGGTTGAAGTGAGTTTCCGAAGTGCCTGCGACATAAGACGGGCATGAAGACCAACTTTTGAGTCGCCCATTTCACCTTCGATCTCACTACGGGGAGTAAGTGCAGCTACAGAGTCAATGACAATAATATCAATTGCACCTGAACGGATGAGGTTTTCGGTTATCTCAAGGGCCTGCTCACCATTGTCGGGCTGCGAAACCAGTAAATCGTCGATATTTACACCAAGCTTTTGGGCATAAAACCTGTCAAAAGCGTGCTCAGCATCAATAAAAGCAGCGATACCGCCCAGCCGCTGTGATTCAGCTATAGCATGAAGCGCTAGTGTTGTTTTTCCCGATGACTCAGGTCCATAAATCTCAACTACACGACCTTTGGGCAAACCTTTTACGCCCAATGCGGCATCAAGGGCGATCGAACCAGTTGAGATACTTGGCATGTCCTCAATCTGCGTTCCGCCCAATTTCATAACAGTACCTTTGCCGTAAGATTTTTCAATCTTATCGAGTGTTAACTGTAAGGCTTTTAGCTTTTCCAGATTATCTTCTTTCTGTTCTTTACTCATATTGCTCTAATTTTCAAATGTAAACATGTTTGATTTTGATGTTTCAAAGATAGGTAAACGGACTTTCATACACAAATTGCCAAAGCTTTTATTTTTTACAGAATTTTATTCTGAACATGTACAAAATGGCTTCCCGTCATCTCAAAGTAAGGGCTTGACTTGAGATTTTTTAGTTATTGCAAAATGCTTGTAGTTGCTCTGTCAATCCCTGACTTGCTGATTTCAGGGGATTATAAAAAAGTAAAGTGCGTTACTCTAAATCCGGCAGAAAAATATTTAATAAACCAAATACTACAAAATCATGAAAGAATCTGTTCTGCATGATTTTTCGTGTCCACCTTTTCAATTACTTCCGAAATCACTCCATCTTCATTGATGACAAAAGTGGTGCGAATTACTCCGTCATATTCTTTTCCCATAAACTTTTTGCGTCCCCATACTCCATAATCCATAAGGATTTTTTTTTCGGTATCAGGAATCAATGGAAATGGAAGATCATACTTCTGTGTGAACTTTTTATGTACTTTATCGCTATCAGGACTAACTCCGATTACTTTATATCCGGCTTTAAGAAGTGCATCATAATTATCGCGTAAGCTACAGGCTTCTGCAGTGCAGCCGGGAGTATCGTCTTTGGGGTAGAAATATAAAACTACTTTGCTGCCTTTTAATGCTCCAAGGCTGATGGCATTACCAAACTGATCGGCAGCACTGAAATCAGGAGCTATATCGCCGGAATTGAGTTTCGACATGATCTGAGAATTAAATTATGTTTAATGGTTTTTATTGATCCTTTAAACAACAGTTTTTATGATTGGTTCAATACCACTTTATGGTGTTAATAAAAAATTACACACGATTTTTATAATACCTGCACCACGCTTTCAACCCGCACTCCTCACATTTTGGTTTTCGGGCAATGCAAACATATCTTCCATGCAGAATCAGCCAATGATGTGCAATCGAAAGCTTATTTTCCGGAATATATTCAACCAGCTGCCTCTCGGTTTCCAATGGATTTTTAGCTCTGTAAGTGAGTCCGATTCTGGCTGAAACCCGGTGCACATGCGTATCTACAGCCATTGCCGGCAAATTAAATGCAACCGAAGCGATTACATTCGCTGTTTTCCGGCCTACGCCGGGAAGTTTTTGAAGCGTTTCGATATTATCCGGAACTATGCCACCAAAATCATTAACCAGCATACGCGCCATCCCCAACAGGTGTTTGGTTTTGTTGTTGGGATAGGAACAGGAACGGATAAGTTCAAAAACTTCTTCTTCTGAGCCACCGGCCAGAGATTCAACATCCGGAAACCGTTTAAAAAACGGAACAGTTATTATATTTACCCTTTTGTCGGTGCACTGGGCTGAGAGAATTACAGCCACAATCAGTTCATATGGATTAATGTAGTGAAGCTCGGTTTCAGCAACTGGCATGTTCTTTTCGAACCATTCAATTACATATTTAAAACGCTTTGCTTTGGAGAGTATTTCTGTCATCAGATTGTAACATAAAAAAATGGAAAGATTAAATGCAAACAAAGACAAAAGTAAATACTTATTGAAATTAATGGCCGGATAAATGATAAAAACTCTGGGCTGAGCATTCTGACGGCATTATCAGAAATTAAAAAACCGGATCGTATGATGCCCGACCCGGTTAAGTACTTTAATTTACAAGTTTTGCACCATAATAAAAGTGCCGCCCTTGCAAACAACTATTTGCCCAATAAAATCACAAATCCCAATTTAAATCCAATACCGCTATAAATGTAGGTGACTTTATCTCCTTCTGCACGTTCACCATTGGATGCTGCATCCCACTTTTCAGAATCCGAACTATAATTAATCAATAAGTCAACACCCACGTTTTCAATGACAAAATATGTCCCTCCGATTCCAAGTGCAAAATGAAGTATTGAATACTTCTCTTCATTCTCAGAACTCATATATACAGACTTTGACTTCCCTGATCCAACACCAAACCTGACTTCACCATATGGCATCAATCCGTTGATATCAGTTACATAGTATCTGGCAAAAGGGCCAACCAGAGCATAAGAATATGAATATTCCATTTTCGGGTCATCAAATTTCTGATTTGACATACTTAAATCCACAAACAAACCTAACGGCAGTTTATCAACAATAAAATACCCCGCCATAGGTTGAAAATTGAAGCTTGAGTACTTATAGCCATCTGATGTTGTGCTGCCTGATTTAATCTTTTCAGCACCCGCCGTGAAGCCTAAGTTTGAAGAACCTCCGAAAAAGACATTACCTTTTTCAATTTGGGCATGAGACAAGAAACTTATCATCATAACCATAATAAAAGTCAAGCAAGATTTCCTTTTCATTTTGTTAATGTGTTGGTTAATAAGTATAAATGTACAACTATGCCAACCTTTTTGCAAGTATAATCCGAAATAATTATGCACAACCAATGCGACATTCAGAACAATCTGAAACTATTCAGCTTAAGAAATATTTTCTGAACAAATGTTACCTTAAATAATTTGGTTAAATTTTCATGAATTAAACAGATGAATTCCCGCTCTTTTTCGGGAATGATAAAAACAGAACGAATGAAAAGAAGAAATACAGTTGCAAAAGAACAACACGTCGGATAGAATTGTAATCCGAAAAATGAGGTAATTATTTCCTGCTCTGATGAAAAAGGAAGAATGTGATAAGTATTATTTCACCCTCATCACTGCAAATAGTGAAAACATCCAGCGGGGAAGCGGGCCGGGTTTACGTTTGGTGAGATCAATCGACCATCCCAGTTTTTTCACGAGAGGGATTTTGTGTGTTTCCACAAATTCTATAAGTGTTCCTTCGGGAGCCTGAATATAAGCGAAACTGCCTGCAGCTTCGCCCATGTCAAAAGTATCCATATCCAAAGCACTATCAACAGTAAACGGGAAACCCTTGTCTCTGACTTCATCGCGAAGTTCATCCATTCCATTAATATCGAAGCACAAATGGATAAATCCGGGATCGCCCCACAACCGGCCTTCATAAATCCCTTTGGGAACCCGTTCAAGCGATTGCACCAATTCAATACAGGTTGGCCCGAGAACCGGACTAAAAGCACCATTATAAAGTTTTGAGTGTTTGAGCAAAACTCTTCTGTAACGGCTTTCTCCTCCGGGAAGTCCTTTCCAGTCTTCCATAACCCCCTCGGAATCATAAACAACGGTATCGTAGCCAAGTATCTGCTGATATACACGCATACTTTCCTCAATGTTATTAACTCCAATCACAGCGCCAAACACACCGCCTGTAACTGATTTCTGTTTTTTAAATAAATAGGAATCCTGACAAACTTCCCACAAATTTCCGTAAAGGTCATTCAGATAAAAATGAAGATTGCCATTCGGATCGCTTCCTATTTCAGTCAGGACATTGAGCTGCCGGCTTTTAAATTGGGTAAATGCTTTCTGAATATTGTAGGTTTTGAGTTTCCCGGCAAAGATTCCAAGATCACCAAACTTAAGCTCAAATGTTGGAGGCTCGGGTTTTTTGCCTGTATGTTGCCAGATTTCAAATCCACCGCCGCCTTCAAGATTAAGCGCCAGAATGGCATGGCGTTCGCGAGGCTCACCCTCTGTGTGAGGTAGCATTAGCTCAGCCATTGCAGCTTCCTCAAACATTTTGATATCCATTCCGAAATGCATTCTGTACCATGCAAAAGCTTCATGAATGTCAGTTACTCCAACTCCCAATTGCTGAATTCCGTTGATCTGTTTTGCCATTCTGTGATGTTGATAGGTGATCTTAGTTTTTAAAAAAAAGCTTTAGACAGGCTTGGTGCGCGAAGAAATAAAATAGAAGAGCGAAGGAATAAATCTTTTGAAATATAACATCAGCAACTCTTTTCCTCCGACGTGAACTTCTTTTTTTTCTTTTCTCAAGCCATTCAAAATTTGTTGAGCTGCTTTTTCAGCAGTAATTCCATTGGCTTGTCCCGGGTCCATTTTTCCATATTCATTCCCGTCTTTGGTTAGTGCAAAACGCGAAATATTGGTTTGTATCCTTCCCGGAATAAGAATGCTGACTTTAATATTGAAAGCTGAATTTTCAGCCCTCAAGCTTTCAAAATAACCATGCAATGCATGTTTCGAAGCGGAATAAGCTGATCGGTAAGGAAAGCCAAACTTTCCCACCAGGCTGGAAGTAACGGCAATCTGCCCTCCCCCATGGCTGATCATGGAAGGCAACAAACATTTGGCGAGTGTTACTGCACCAAAAAAGTTGACCTCCATTATTTTCCGGTCATTTACATCAGGCGTTTCAGTAACAAGCGATCTCTGACTGATGCCTGCGAACTGATAAAGTCCATCAATTCTCCCGACTTTATCAATAATTTCTTCAGCTTTAAGCCTGATCGCATCAGTATCCGACATATCGAGTTGAACTGCGGTTACTTTACTTCCTCTGGCTTCAACTTCATTAACAACATCAGTTAAACCTTCAAAATTACGATCGGAAAGTATCAGATGCACATGGTATCCGCCAAGCAGCAAAGCAAGTGCCCTTCCCATTCCTGAGGAAGCACCGGTAATCCAGAAACATTTATTTTTAAAGTCCATTTACGCCATTAAAACGTGCGAATATACTAAAATTGGGCTGATGATTAATTCCTGCATTTTCTCAAAATTCTGATTCTGATTTGGTTTATCAGGATGATGAGCAATCAACCCCGGCTGAATCAAATAAACAAAAAATACCATAATCTTGTTTCTCAGAATTTTATACTATATTTTCCCGTTGACTTTCAGAAATTTTCTTCAATAAATCGAATACATTATTACCAGATAAATTAACAATGAAAGAATAAGATTTTAACTATTTTTACAAAGCAAAAGAATTACACCTGTTTTATCAGAAAAGTTTTTCATCAGAATTGTGTTTTACGTCACCATAATTTCCCCTTTCGTTTATCAGAAAACAATCAACCAAACTTCAATCATGAGAAAATCATTACTTACTTTTTTTGCGTTGTTCCTGTTTACTCAAATTGCTCTGGCGCAATGGAGCAACAATGCAGCTGTTAATAATGTAATCTGCGGCCTTGCAGGGGAACAGGCCATTCCGAAAATCGCGACATGCCCCAATGGCGACACCTACATCGGATACTTTTCGAATGAAAGCGGCAATTATGATGTCAGGCTGCAGCGTTTGGACAGCCAGGGAAATGAACTTTGGGCAAGTGGTGGTATTCTGATCAGCAGCAATGCATCAATGACCTGGCTCACCGACTGGGACATGACTGCCGATGTAAACAACCATTGTGTGATGACATGGCAGGACATCCGCAATGGCAACAACAATGCCTATGCCTATCGCATTTCTCCATCGGGTAGTTTTGTGTGGGGCAGCAATGGCATAGCGCTTTCAAATAATTCTGCATTCAATGCATCTCCCAAAGTAACCTGCACAGCTGCGGGAAACGCCGTATTTGCATGGATGTCGGATAATGTTTTAATTATTCAAAAGCTTGATCCTGCCGGAAATAAGCAATGGGGCGACAATGGAATCACCCTCAGCACTTCCAATACACTTAAATGGCCTCAGCTGATGCCGGTTGGAACCGATGAAGTGATTATGAAATATTTTGAAGACAGCGGCCCACCAAATGCCCCGACCCGACACGTATTTGCTCAACGTTACAGCTCTACCGGAAGTCCGGTTTGGGCTGCGCCTGCAGTAATTTCAAATGCCGGCGGAATATCAGCATGGACACAGATTTTCCCTTTCATAAACGATGGCAGCGATGGTTTTTATATCGCCTGGCACGACGACCGCGATAACAATATGCTGGCATCCGTGTGGGTGCAGCACATCAGCTCCACGGGGGCAGTTCTTTTTGCTGCCAATGGCGTGGAAGCATCAACTCAGGGTGGCACAAACCATTACTATCCTTCGCTGGCCTGTCCTCCGGGATCTTCTGATGTTTTTGTTTACTGGAATGAGATGAATTCACTTCAGAGTCAAAAAGGTATCTTCGGACAAAAACTTTCTTCATCAGGAACAAGACAATGGGGCAACAGCGGAATGACTTTTATTCCTGTTACAGCAACAAATGTTACTCCCCTTGCCGCAAGCAGCAGCCCAACCGATATGATTGTGTTGTACGAAGAGTCCACTTCTGCCTCAGCCAGTTCGTTGAAAGCCATGCGTATATCAACCGATGGAAGCTATGTCTGGCCGACAAACCATGTAACTGTGAGTTCGGCGGCTTCGTCAAAGGTGCATACTGTGATGAATGACTTTCAGAACAACCAATGGCTGATAAGCTGGGAGGATAACCGTTCAGGCGCAGCTGATATTTATGCACAAAACCTTCTGCTCGACGGCACCCTGGGTTTTTATGATCCAACCTTTGGAAATATTCAGGGACAGGTCACATTGAATGGAGGAACCGGCAATGTAACTCAGGTTGTTGTAAGTGCAGGAAATGAATCAACGCTGCCTGACCCTAATGGATTTTACATCCTTGTTGTTCCTACCGGAACCTACACCGTTACAGCAACCTTGCCAGCATATTACCCCGGATCTGTTGCAAATGTGGTTGTTCTTGAAGACCAATCCACCACAGGTGTCGATTTCCTGCTTGAAGCCATTCCCACAACCGGTTTTATTGAAGGACAAATTACACTTTCAGGAGGAAGCGGTGAGATTACTGAAGTTTTAGTTACAGCTGGCGCCAACTCAACCCACCCAAATTCCAATGGATTTTATAGCCTTGAAACTCAGGTTGGTGTTTGGGATGTTGAAGCAAGTCTTGCCGGATATGTTACGCAGGTAAGATCAGGAATATCTGTTTTGCCGGGTGAAACAACTCCGGATATTGACTTCACACTTCCATTGCTTCCCATAACAGGGTATGTTCAGGGCAATGTTGTGATTGCCGGCGGAATATACGATCTGACTGAAGTTTCGGTTACTGCAGGAAGCATCACGACAAATCCGAATGAAAATGGATTTTATTTTCTGGAATTGCCGGTAGGCTCCTATGCTGTAAATGCTTCGCATACATTTACAACTTCCCAAACCATTGAAAATGTGGTGGTTGATCCCGGACTATCCACAACCGGAATCGACTTTTTACTTCAACCTTTGCGTGTTAATATGATTTGTATGGCACTGAATCAATGGGGACTTCCGATGGATGAAACCGATATTTCGATTGTCGGACCTGAATCAACTTACACCGGAACCATCAATGGGAATTCACTGGTGTTTGAAAATGTGCCTTATGGATTATATGCAGGAACCGCATCCCATGAAATTGGCGGCACTGTTTTGTCAGACACACTCATAAATTCAGAAAATCATCACCTTGTTTTTGAGTTTTTCATCGATAAAACCAACAGCAATTCCAGTGATCTCAGTTTTCAGATTTCGCCAAATCCATTGTCAACAGAAAGTAAAATCAAGCTTTCGATTATAAAGCAATCTGAATACACCATGATTCTTCAAAATTTAAACGGCAAAATTCTGGCAACAAAAAAAACCGGAACCATTCAATCCGGCACACATGAGTGGCCATTTCGTTTTCTGGCACAGAGCCACACACTTTCTGCCGGAACCTATTTTGTTAGTGTGATTTCCGGAAGTGAGACATCAACCATTAAATTGATAGTGAATTAGCATAATGTTGCAACAATTATAAAGGTTTCAGGTTTAATGAAACTTGTGTTACCTTTGCAATTGTTAAAAAGTTAAAAACCAAAAACTTCAAAGAAAAGATGAAAAATCAACTCTCGAAAGTCATATTAACCTTCTCCGCAGCAGTTCTTATCTTATTTTCAAGTTCATGCAACCGTGGAAAAACTCCTGCTGTTGCTGAAGATTTACCTCCCGGAATGCATGGAGTTAGCGTAATTGAAGTTGTTCAAACATCAAATTACACCTATCTTCAGGTTTTCGAGAACAATGAAAAGTACTGGATAGCGGTGACTGCACGGGAAGCAAAACCCGGTGATGTGATTTATTTTACTGATGCAATGGAAATGCGCGACTTCAACAGCAAAGAGCTTGACAGAACTTTTCCGTTAGTCTATTTTGTTCAGGATCCTTCCGACAGCCCTGAACCTCAAAAAGCCAACGCCACCATGGGTAAACCTTCAACAGGCAAAATGACTGGCATTGAAATCGAACATCTTGAAGACGGCATCACCATAGCTTCACTTTATACCGACAAGGCAAATTACAATGGGAAAACTGTAAAAATAAGAGGGCTGGTGGTAAAATTTAACAAAAGCATAATGGGGAAAAACTGGGCACATATTCAGGATGGAACAGGCGAAGAAGGAAATCATGACCTGACCATTACCACCCTTGATATGGTGGACGTTGGAAATGTTGTAACTTTTGAAGGCAAAATTGAATTGAATAAAGACTTTGGATCAGGATATACTTACGATGTAATTATGCAGGAAGCAAAGGCACTTGATGTAAAAGTATCTGAATCACCAATGTAATAGAAGCATAATTTAATCTTCCGATACAGCCTGCGTTATTCGCGGGCTTTTTTATGCAGGCAAGTGGCTGCATAATGGGCGGTGGCAAAACATCCCTGAAGCAAAAACCCTCCGGTAGGCGCATCCCAGTCGAGCATTTCTCCGGCCACGAAAATTTTGGGATATTTTTTCAGCGATAAATCATGATCTATCTCATTCAGATCCAATCCTCCAACGGTTGAAATCGCTTCATCCAAAGGTCGGAGCGAATGCACCGGAAGTGGCAATGATTTGATGAAATGAACAAATTTTTGCGGATCTGAAAATGCCTCTTTACTTGTATAAGACTTGAGCAGAGCCATATCAATACCATTCAGATTAAATGCGCCGGCATATTCCTTTGTGCCGGCTTTTACCTTTGAAGCTTTTATCAGCAGTGTATCCAACAAATTGAAAGGCTTTAAGTCAATGAAAATTTCAGGCTCAATTCCTTGTTTCAACAGTGCTCTTATGGCTGGTACAAGCGGATAAACTGCACTTCCTTCAATTCCATACGATGTGATAAGTACTTCACCTTTTGACACCAATTCACCAATCTTTACTGAAATATTTTTCAATGGTTTGCCCTCATGATGCTGCTTAATGGCATCCGGCCAAAAGATATTCACTCCGCAATTCGAAGGCTGGAACGCCGATGTTTTGATTCCCGCATTGTTAAGCATGGCTGTCCATTTTCCATCCGACCCGGTTTGAGGCCATGATGCCCCGCCAAAAGCAAATAATGCGAAGTCATAAATTTCTTTGAAAACTCCTTCAGGATTACTGAATGTAAAAACCATCTCATCAGAAAATGATTCAAGTTTGTGATTCAGGTGAAAAATAACACCTCTGCCGGTAAGATCGTTAGTTATTGCTTTCAGCACATCAGATGGTGTTAAGCCTTTGACAGGAAAAACCTTGCCACTGCTACCTGTAAATGTTTCTATCTGCATAGCTTCCAACCATTTTCGCAAAGAGCTGGAATCAAAATTTCTGATTGCTTCATCAATAAATCCGGGAGGCGAATAATAAGCAATCAGGTCATTTGCAGGCAGATCTCTGGTAATATTCAGCCTACCTTTTCCCGCCACCAGAAACTTTTGTCCTGCCATTTTCTCTTTTTCAAAGAGATGTACTTCAAAATCCGCAGCCAGAACCCAGGCAGCCATCAAACCTGATGGTCCTCCTCCAACAATGCATACCTTCTGCCTTTTATCTTTCATCTGAATCCGGGAAGTAGTTTAATCCTTCAAAATTAATCTTATAAAGCGAGTCTGCACCGAAAAGAAAAAATCGGACAGGGAAATGCTGCAGCAAATATCACAAATAATGGCCAATCGTTATAAAATCTCAATTATTGCGCTGAAATTCATTATTTTTGGATTAAAATCACTTCACCATTTAATCCGGATATTTATGATTTCGCACGCACTGAGCATCCTCATCAACGAGCTGAACAAACATTTTCATGATGTTTACAACATTCCTGTTTCAAAGGAAGCAGCCATTGCAGGGAACGTTTCTGAGATCAATCATTCATCAGAGAAAGACGAGGAAAAGTTCATCAATAAAATCATTTTCACGGTTATTAATATTCTGGAAGAAAGATCAGGAAGCAGTTTTCCGGGATTTTCAAAAGGTGAGGCTACAGGAGGTCATGTCCTGAAAGAATCACAATCAGCAATGAATCTGGCGATACTGATTGCCGCCAACCACAGCGATTATAATGAAGCTTTGCTGATGATCTCAAGAACCATCAGGCATTTCCGCACTATGGGAATGCTAACCAGCGAAACTGTAGCACCGGAATCACTCACAATCAATGCGCCGGAAAATCCAAAAGACCGTCTTAAAGATTTTAAATTATCGGTCACCATGCATTCCTGCAGTTTTGAAGAAATCAACCTCCTCCGGAATATTACGGGAGGAAAACAATACCCCTTTGTAATTTACAATATGCGTCTGAATTGATCAGAAATGCATTTCTTAACAGTAAATGAAATTGCGGTCAAAACAGCCCCTACATCCCTATCGTTATTTCTCTTCTGCTGAAAACAGGAATTGCAATCCGGATACCCCACAGGAATTTTTCGTCACTGCCATAACCGGCATAAATCCCCAGATTATACAATGCATTGCCGATTCCATAGCCCGCCTCTATGTGATGTCCTTTATGCTGAACAGCCAGAAAACTAAGCGAAAATCGTTCTTCCCATAATCTGTTCCGCAGCAAGGGCAATCGGTTCAGAAACAAATATTTAGAATTATAAATAATGTGTGCATTCACATAGGCTTCATCAGTACTCCATTTATAATAATCAGTCAAATGAAAAACCTGAAAGAAATCCTTGCCGCCCAAAATCAAAGGCTGTGAATTGAAATGTGTGAAGTCATCGAAATACAACTTATTGTTGTTCAGATACTTTCCAAATTCAGCTTCGTAACGTAAACTGCCTTCGATTCCCAGCCTGAATTCCTGCCGAAGTCCCGTTCTCAACAAATCGAAGTTTGTATCAAAAGCTCCGACTTTAAATGCTTTGTTAAATCCGACGAAGAATTCAGGCGCTTTATTCAAGCCTCTTCGGGCAACTTTAACTCCATCTTTTACAAAATAATAGGGAGTCGGTTTCCACGAAAGTTCAAGATTAACCCTAAGATCGCGGTGCCGCTGCATACTGTAAAGCGAATTTTCCGGAATATTACTATCGAAATCTCTTGAATCTTTGTAGAAAAATGAGAAATCACTGGCGTTTTGCAAAGGAACTGATTCAGAGACAATTATATCAGACTTAACTTTTGCACCAATAAACGGCACAATTGAATGGGATAAACTCACGTAATCTTTTCGATAGATACGCGAAAGATTCTGCCGGAAGAAAAGTGTTGAAATGGTATTCTCTATTGGCATTGCACCGCCTGCAGTGTTGTAATCAAAACTATCAGACCCGGCTTTGAATCTGATCGAATTTTTATAGTTCCCATTTCCGGAAAACCCGGCAGAAACATTCCAGAGAAAAGCTTCACGTGCAAATGATACGCCCGGAGTAAACGCCAGATTAAAAACTCCCTTTTCAGATAGCCTGTAATTGTATCCAAACATGGTGCGGTAAGCCAAACCGTCAACAGTATTAAATGCCAACCCGAAGGGATACAATAATCCATTGGATGTCAACCATCTCACAGAATCAACATCATACCTGCCTCCGGTTAAGAGCGTTGAGAAAAGTCGTTTGTTCGCGGGCTTCTTTCCGGTTGTATCATTGGCCAGAGATTTACGTCGCGCCATCAGCGAATCGTTTCGCTCAACACTCAGTATTTCATGATGAGCCAGTGGAATTGGCCGCACATTGTTCCAAAAACCAGTATCTGAAATCCTGGCATTTGAATCAATGGTGGTTTTGTAGCGCTCTACATACTCATGATTGTTGCGCAGCGAATCCTTTAACTTCAACTCTTCCTGCCTGCTCTGAATGCGCGCCAGTCGGTAAGCTTCAGTGGTTGTGGGCTCCTGCTTTGATTTAAGGATTTCGGATTTTTTATCCAGCTTTTCAACCCGCTTTGCATTGGATGATTGACTTTTTTTTGCCATCAGCTCGACAGGAAGAGGTGTTACCGATGGAACATCCTGCATATTCACGGTAAGTTTGTGGTATCTTATGGATGTGTTGTATAAAAATCCTCCGGCATTGCCCATCAGATCCATGTCAAATTTAAACTTGTTGCTAACCGCAAGCCAAACATTGGGCTGAACTTCTCCGTAAGTCTGTGCAAGCTGAATTTTCATTCCCAATTGCTCATCAATACTTACATCAATGCTATGAATGCACCAAAGTTCATCCACTATATAAACATAACCTTTAACGTATTTCGGTCCGCTGCCTTTGGGTGTAATCCTGATTTTGTTAACCAGCACATTCCCGTTCAACTGCGTACCTTCAAGGCTGAAACGATAATGATTAAACGCACCGGGTGCAAATGGCGACCAGGCATTCCCAAAAGCATCGGGTTTATAAAGATTCCCTGAAATGTAACCAATGGCAGACGAAGACCTGCTCTCATTTCCCTGAGGAAAATTACTGCGTATAGATTTTACCCTTTGATTGACTTTTGAAGGTGTGTACTCAATTTCGTTGACAGATTCCTCAATATATACATCGCCTTCTTTTATACCAGATTCCTTCAGATCATCCTTTGCCATCCACTTAACCATTCTTGAAATCGATCGTACCTCAAGGCTTCCCCGAATGTAAACATCTGCTTTATAATATTTTACCATTCGTGCATAAACCGGTGCTTTTTGAATTACCCTGCGTATAATTCCATAAGCCGGATCTTCTCCATCGCTTGAAACAACCACTCCCGGAAGATTATAAACCATTTCCTGCAATACAATCTGAAGAGGCTTCATGGACTGTGTGACACTAACCTTTAGCGTTTCAGTTTCGTAGCCCATACTTTGAAAAACGCAGGAATAATCTCCCTGAGGTAACTTCAGTTCAAAAAAACCTTCCTGATTGGCAGCAGTACCGTACATCAGCTCTTTGATGAAAACAGTGGAATATGGCACCGGTTTGCCATTATGATCAACAATATTGCCCGATAAAGACTGCGCAGATGCAGAAATAATTAAAAAAATAAAAACAAGTAAAACCAGCGTTGTTCCCGCAAAAGACAATTTATTAAAATATTCAGAAGCTATCATATGGCGCTTATTTAATCACAGAATTATTCTTGTTAGCTTAAACAATTCGTCAGAAATTAATCAACTTGAGATTTTACAGGAAAACTATGTAAAAGTAAATGCTTGAGAATTACAAACCCTAAATTAGCTGGCTATTTAACCAAATTTAACATCAGCGGCTTTAATGCTTAAGAAGCAAAAAACTCCATCTCATGAATTTTGGCAGAATTTATAAAGACATAAACGCTATTTTTGCATCAGAAGATTTCAGGAAAGTCATTATATCAAACTGTGTTGGCATAATTCTGGCACAGGGAAACACTTCACAAAAAACAAATTGGCTTAATCAGGAATTAAAAAGCATCATGCAGAACACAAAGTCAAAAAGATATAAATATCTCAATATCATATTTTTTGCGTTAAGTATCCTGCTTATTTCCGGCATAAAACCAGGCATTGCCCAAAGCTGGAAATCAAAACCTTTTTCCATTGCAGCCATCAACAACGCCACATTGCCATTTCCCCGGTCGGTAGTTGCAACCTTCAATGAACCGCTGCATCCGGGAATTGCACTTGGCTATGAATTTGGATGGTTTGAAACCATTAAGAGTCCGATGTTCAGGAATATAAACACGTATGCACTTGGTGGTAAAAAGGTTAGTACCGGAAAATGGTTTCAGAATATTGGTCTTGCGTATTACCATCACAAAAATCTGAATCATGCATTTACGCTTACCACTCAGGGAGGATACAGAAGATACTTCGGCAAATTTTCGGCTGAAGCCGGAATTCATGCCGGCTATCTTCATGCGTTGCCTGAAACAGAAAGGAGTGTGCAACAATCTGACGGCACCTGGAAACCCAATTCAGGAATCGGCAGGTCGTATTTAATCACTGGTGCCGGAGTCGGAGTTGGTTATGATGCAGGTTACCATCATAATATGCGCAGAATTTTTCTCAATTACGATTATAGGATTCAATTGCCGTTTTCGTCCGGCTATGTGAAAGTACTTCCCAACGGACTGCTATCGCTTGGCGTTCAGTTCACTCTTTTTAAAAATTCTTCACCTTTGGGTAAACCCAAACAAGAACGTCTCGAATGTCCGGAATAAAACATATTTTACCGATTTTTCTTCTTTTTGTATCCTTGATTTCGTGCAAAAAGGAATCAAATAGTCCTGAAAAAATGGACTGTCAGCTTGAAGCTGATACTTTTAAGACATCCTTAAACAGCCAGAAATATCAGTCGCTGATAAAGCAATACACAACAACCGGCCTTCCGGGAATCAGTCTGCTGATCAAAGACAGCACTGGTTATTATATTGGCTCGTCAGGAACTGCCGACATAGAAAACGGCATACAGTTGCAACCCTGCCATATCACCCATTTTTCAGGGGTAACCCAGATGATGACAGCGGTTGCCATATTCCGGCTTCAGGAAAGTGGCATTCTCTCAATTGAAGAACCGGTAAGCAAATATATATCAAACGATAAGCTTGAAAAAATCGGAAACGGAAGCAGTCCGCTGAAAATCAAGAACCTGTTGAATCATACTGCCGGCTTACACGACATTTTAACCGATCAGGATTTTTATCTGGGATTAATCAACGATCCTACCAAAACTCAAAATCCCGACGATTTGCTGAAATATATAAACAATAAACCTTCTATGTTTGCATTCAGGCCTGTTGATACGGTTGGATTCAGCAATACCAATTATCTTTTGCTGAGCATGATCATTGAGTCAGCAACCGGAGCACCTCATTCAAGAGTAATTGTTGATGAAATAATCAGACCTCTCGAGTTGAACGAAACTTTCCATTCACCTTACCAACAATCGCCTTCAAATCAAACTGTTAAAGGTTACTATGACCTTTACGGAAACAACACTCTGCACAATCTCAGCCAGTGGAACACGGGGCTGGGCAATGGATACAACGGAATATACAGCACAGTATGGGATATGCATATATTCCTGAATGCGCTGCTGGTTGACAAAACCCTTTTGGAACCAGAAAGCCTGAATCAAATGCTGACCTTTGAACCCGATATTGAATCGGGAAAACAAATGGGGATGGGCTGTTTCAGAGATTTTGTGGATGCCAGCAATCCCGGCTTGACATATTCCTGGGGATATCGTGGCAACGATCTGGCTTATACCGCAGAAGTTCATTATTTTCCTGAATTCAAAACAACCATGGTACTCACAGTAAATTTCGGAACCGTCAAAAACAGCAGTTTGCGCTATACCTACAATGAATTCAGAAGAAAACTGGCCTCGGTTATTACATCCCAATAAAAAAACCGCCCCCGATAAAAGGAACGGCTTTCATTTTCCAACGTCAAGCTTAATTTAATTAAGCAATAACAAATTTGTTCTGTTGGTTAACTTTGATTCAACGGCAATTAAAGCTTTGGAATAATTCAACAGGCGTTGGATAACTGAATCTGACGGTTCCATTTCACCCGGATCTTTCTTTGAGCAATTAATTTCACTGTGGCTGTTTATTTCAAAGGTAACGTTGGCAATGTTTTCAGGAGTAAAATTACTGTCCATAGGCGCTTTTAGGTTTCGTAAAAAAATCTTTACGATATCATAACGCCCTGTATCTTGAATTATTTTACCACTTTAATATTTTTTTTTAGAATCTGCCGATCAGGCTTACGCTGAAAGAATTATCTCCTTCTTTTCTATCATTTTCCGAAGGTTAATCAGCGCATAACGCATGCGACCCAGCGCAGTATTGATGCTTACATCGGTTTGCTCAGCAATGTCTTTAAAGCTCATATCGGCGTAGTGACGCATTACAAGAACATCACGTTGTTCCGGCGGGAGATACTCAATAAGCGATCTCACATCGTTGTGAATCTGCTCATTGATTATGCGGTCTTCGATAGAATCATCGTAAACCCTGAGGTTGTCCAGTACATTTCCTTCACCATTGAGTGATTCAACAATGGGAATGCGTCTGCTTTTGCGAAAATGGTCGATCACCAGATTGTGCGCAATGCGCATAACCCATTGAATAAACTTACCCTCCTCCTTGTAACTGCCAGATCTGAGGGTATGGATTACTTTAATAAAAGTATCCTGAAATATATCATCTGCATGTTGTTTATTTTTAACAACCATGAGAATGTATGAAAAAACCTTACTCTTGTGTCGATGGATCAACTGCTCGAGACTGGCTTCATTACCGGACAAATACCTGTTAATCAGCTCTTGATCGCTAATTGCATGGGCATACATAACGCCTCCTTTTGAGTTAGTAAATGAAAGCGTAGATGTTTATCCGATAAGTGTCTCCTGTGCGTTAGTTTGACAAAAAATGAGCAGTATGGAAAAGAGGTCTCTTTTCGCTTCGCAAATATAATGCAATAACATTAACAAATGCAAGTTCCCGCCTGATTTTTTATCTAATTTTGCAAACGAAGTGACAAATGCTATATGAACTACAAAGAACCAGAAACAATAAGTGCTGAAAACCATATCCTTATCAAAGGAGCTAAAGTTCACAATCTCAAGAATATAAGCCTAAATATTCCCCGAAATAAGTTTGTTGTGATTACCGGACTTTCCGGATCAGGAAAATCTTCGCTTGCTTTCGATACACTCTATGCTGAAGGTCAAAGACGCTATGTTGAAAGCCTGAGTGCATATGCAAGGCAGTTTTTAGGCAGAATGAGCAAACCCGAAGTTGAATATATCAAGGGAATAGCACCCGCAATTGCTATTGAGCAGAAAGTAAATACACGCAACCCGCGATCAACCGTCGGCACCTCCACCGAAATTTACGAATATATCAAGCTGCTTTTTGCCAGAATTGGCAAAACTTTTTCTCCTGTGAGTAATGTGGTGGTAAAAAGAGATTCGGTTACTGATGTTTGCGATTTCATCCTGAATATGAATCCTGAAACCAGGGTAAGTATTATGTGTCGATTGCTGATCAAACACAACCGCTCTGTTGCTGCACAATTAACCATTCTGATGCAGCAGGGATTCAGCAGGGTGAAACACAACGGAACGGTTATCAGGATTGATGAACTTCTAAAATCGGATCCCGATCCTGATGTAACTTACCATTTGCTGGTGGATAGAATTACAGTTAATCCTGATGATGAAGATTTACTGCAGCGGGTTGCTGATTCAGTGCAAACCGCCTTTTATGAAGGCGATGGTGAGTGTATCTGCGAATTTGAGTCGGATGGCAAAGTTGAGTCAAAAGTGTTCTCCAACAGATTTGAAGCCGACGGAATTACCTTTGAAGAGCCTTCAGTTAACCTGTTCAGTTTCAATAATCCTTATGGAGCCTGCAAAACCTGTGAAGGTTTCGGAAGTATTATCGGCATTGACGAAGATCTTGTAATTCCGAATAAAAGCCTTTCGGTTTACGAAGATGCGATTGCCTGCTGGAAAGGCGAAAAGCTGAGCGAATGGAAAGAAGTATTGGTAAAAAATGCTTATAAATTTAACTTCCCTGTTCATAAGCCCTGGTATGATCTGACTGCTGAACAGAAGAAATTAGTCTGGAGTGGAAACCAATACTTTGAAGGCTTGAATGCTTTTTTCAAATTTGTAGAAGAGCAAACCTATAAAATTCAATATCGGGTATTGCAATCGCGCTATCGCGGAAAAACCATTTGTCCGGAGTGCAACGGCACACGTTTAAGAGGCGATGCCAATTATGTAAAAATCAACGGCAAATCCATATCTGAAATTGTACTTCTTCCGGTTAGTGAATCCCTGAATTTTTTCAGAAATCTGGAATTAAATGAATTTGAAAAAACGGTTTCAAAGCGTCTGATTACCGAAATCTCAAACCGGTTGGGTTTCCTTAGTGATGTAGGACTGGGCTATCTTACAATGAACCGCTTGTCGTCAAGTCTTTCGGGAGGTGAATCACAACGCATCAACTTAGCTACTTCATTGGGCAGCAGCCTTGTGGGCTCAATGTATATTCTTGATGAGCCAAGCATAGGATTACACCCGCGCGACACACAAAGGCTTATCTCTGTGCTTTTAAAACTCAGGGATTTAGGCAACACCGTTATTGTGGTTGAGCACGACGAAGAAATCATGCGCACCTCTGATCATCTTATTGATATAGGTCCGCTGGCAGGTCAGAATGGTGGTGAAATTGTATTTCAGGGAAATTTCAATCAACTGATCAACACCGAAAACAGTCTTACAGCCGATTACCTGACAGGGAAAACAGAAATTCCGTTGCCTGCCATCAGAAGAAAATGGAGAGATTATATTGAACTGAGCGGAGTAAGAGAAAACAACCTGAAAGGAATTGATGTCAAATTTCCGCTCAACATTCTGGTAGCAGTTACCGGAGTGAGCGGATCGGGCAAAACTTCACTTGTAAAACGGGTATTGTATCCATCGCTAAAAAAAATGTACGGAGGTTATGGCGAAAAAACCGGACTTCTGGACAGAATCAATGGCGATTACATAAAAATCAGCGAAGTTGAACTGGTTGATCAGAATCCGATAGGAAGATCATCCAGATCGAACCCGGCTACTTACATAAAAGCATATGATGATATCCGGGCACTCTATGCCGATCAGCCACTTTCGAAAACCAGATCATACAAACCCGGATACTTTTCATTCAATATCGAAGGTGGCCGTTGCGAAGAATGCGAAGGCGAAGGTGTTGTTGAAATAGGAATGCAATTTATGGCCGATATTCGCCTTACCTGCGACAGCTGCAAAGGCAAACGCTTTAAGGACGAAGTTCTTGAAGTGAATTATCAGGGCAAAACCATCTCCGACATTCTCGATCTGACCATAGACGAAGCCATTCAGTTTTTCAGAGAGAATGCCAAAGGCAATAATTTTGAGAGCAAAATAGCTACCAAACTCCAACCCCTTGCTGACACAGGTTTGGGTTACCTCAGAATGGGGCAATCTTCAGATACACTCAGTGGCGGCGAAGCGCAGCGCATTAAACTGGCCAGTTTTCTGGTAAAAGGCATCAATGAAAAACCTACCCTCTTCATTTTTGATGAACCAACTACCGGGCTGCATTTTCATGACATCAATAAACTGATGGCCGCCTTCAATGCATTGATAGCCAAGCGACACAGCATAATTGTGATTGAGCACAATCCTGATGTCATTAAATGTGCAGATTGGGTTATTGATCTGGGACCCGAAGGCGGAGACACCGGAGGCCATCTGGTTTTTGAAGGCAAGCCGGAAGATCTTGTAAAATGCGAGAACTCCTACACAGGCCAATATCTCAAAACCAAATTGCTCAAGCCGCACAAAGTGGCAAAGGCCTTGGATTAGCTTACCACTGACGAGTAAATTGAAGTAATTTGTATATATTCTGAATGGATTGATTGTAAGCTGACTGTAATATTTTCGGTTCTGAATATTTTTCAGGTTGAGAACTATTAACCTGAAATTAAAATCAATACAAAAGTTAACGGAGGAATTATTCTTTAACCTTCAGGAAGCCTAACTTTCAAAAACATATGAAAAGCACTGGTTAATGGCCAATGCATGTAAAATTTGTTTTCAAATCGTAGAGTTACCTTTTTCTTTTTTCGATATAAATCAATGAATATGCTATGAAATTATTATTTGAATGGCAGCTTCAAAAACAAAAACTTTTATTACTACTTTAGTACTTTGTTAAAAATTGTTTTGCGATAGCTTTCCAAAGCTTTCATTTCAGAACCTATCCATATGGAAAACAAGCCATTACAAGAAGAATCAGGACTTAAAATCCAAAAACTCCAAAGTGAGAATGAAGAACTCAGAGAAAGCATTAAACGCCTTGAGTATCTGAAACTTCAGGAAAGAGAACTGATTGAAGCCAAGGAAGAAGCCGAACGGGAAAACCGGATGAAGTCCGATTTCCTGGCCATGATGAGTCATGAGATACGCACTCCAATGAATGGAGTAATCGGAATGACCAGCCTGCTTTTAGATACAAATCTGACTGTAGAGCAAAAAAATTATGTTGAAACCCTTAGGGTTAGTGCCGACAATCTGATGACAATCATTAATGACATCCTTGATTTCTCGAAGATTGAATCCGGCAAAATGAACCTTGAGGAAGCTCCTTTTGAACTTCGGAACTGCATTGAAGACGCACTCGATCTGTTTGCTCAAAAAGCCATTGAGAGAGGCATTGACCTGCTTTACCTTATTCAACCTGATGTGTCTTCCTTCCTTATCGGAGACATTACACGCCTGCGACAGATCCTGATTAACCTGATAAACAACGCCATCAAGTTTACCGAAGAAGGCGAAGTATTTATATCAATTGACAAGGTCAGAGACGAAGAAGGTTATCAGGTTGTTCAGTTCTCGGTTAAAGACAGCGGAATAGGTATTCCCAAAGAAAAAATCGGAGTATTATTTGATGCTTTCACACAAGCCGACTCTTCGACCACACGCCGATATGGCGGAACCGGTCTTGGTCTGGCAATTGCCAAACATCTGGTTGAACTTATGGATGGAGAGATATGGGTTGAAAGTCAAGTGGGTAAAGGATCAACATTCTTTTTCACCATCAAACTCAGAACGTCAGGCATTGGGAAAACCAAACTTTATGTCAGAGGCCAGATTCCTGAACTAAAAAATAGCCGGGTTTTGATTGTTGATGACAACGAAACCAACAGACACATTTTTACACTTCAGTTTGAATCATGGGGAATGTTGCCGGTTACTGCGAAATCAGGACAGGAAGCACTTGCCATCATTGAGGAAGACGAAGAACCGTTTGATCTGGCGGTAGTTGATATGCAGATGCCGGCAATGGACGGCCTTGAATTGGGACGATCGATCAAAGCGCTGCCTTTTAAGGGAGAAATACCTCTGATTATGCTTACATCGCTGGGCAAGATCAACAAACTCCCGACCGATGTTTTTGATGCCCAGCTTTCAAAACCAATCAAACTGGCCGAACTTTTCGAAGAAGTGCTCAGGGTAATTGCCGAAGCCCGCAACCGCAGAAGCAATCTGGCCGACCATAACATCGATAAAAATCTGGCTGCTAAACTTCCGATGCGCATACTGCTTGCTGAGGATAATATTACAAATCAGGACCTTGTAATTACCTTGCTCAGTAAAATGGGCTACAAAATTGACGCTGTTGAAAATGGCCGTAAGGTGCTTGAAATGATGGAGCGTAAGAAATATGACATTATTCTGATGGACATTCAGATGCCGGTAATGAACGGTATGGAAGCCACGAAGATAATCTGTGAAAAGTATCCTGAAGCCGACCGTCCGAAGATTATAGCCATTACCGCAAACGCAATGCCCGGAGACCGCGAAAGGTATCTGAATGCCGGAATGGTTGACTATCTGCCCAAGCCCATCAAGTTCAAAGATGTGCAATCGGTACTTATCAAATGGGGTAAGAAAAAAGCAAATTAATGAAGAGCCCGGTTTCCCGGGCTTTTTTTTTATTAATAGTTCAGCAGGCTAATTATCAATATTTTACAAATTTTCCTATATATACTGCCTTGTGGGTATTCAACCTGAAAATATACATTCCGGCCGGAAGTGACTCAACATTCATGACTTTCGTATCGCCCGGAAAATCCATTACACTGATTTCTTCGCCCGTAATGCTATAAATAACTAATTTCCCGGCTCCGGTTCCTTCTGGCAACAAAATAGTCAACCAATTTCCTGCAGGATTAGGAAATACCTGAACTAAGCCTGAATATTCAGTTAATTTTGAATCTACTGAAAGACATGCTTCATTGATTTCATTGACGCTATTACATCCTAAACGATTACTACCAATGTAAGCCAATCCGGGTGCAATTTGAAGAAAGCCGCAGATACTTTCAACTTCACAGTGAAATAAACGTGTATTACCCATAATTTGAAGCCTTGAAATGGATTCAGAGTTAATGTTTCTGATACCATCAATATTTCGCAGGGAAAAGCAGTCTAAGATGCTTAATTCTCCGTTTCCAATATCAGTTAGCTGGCTCAATGCATCAAGATTGACAATAGCACCCATGCTTAATTCAAGTCCGTTGCCGATATAATTAAGACTATCCAAACCAGTTAACAGTGTATTTCTCAAACACGATCGCAGTTTAACTGATTTTCCAACCCACCTCAGGTTTTCCAGAGCATTAAAGCTATTGAGCTCAAACAATTGTTCAAGAATCAGATTTCCATGAATTGTATCCAAAAATTGGAGGCCATCTAACGAATTAAGTACGGTACAACCTGAAATTCTTACATCATTTCCTAAGTATTCCATAGATCCCAAGGCAGAAATATCTGCAAGATTGTAATTATTGGTAAATCTCAGATCACTACCTATGTTTTGAAGATTATTGAGGCCATCGAGCGAATGGAGGGCATCAGTCCATTCAATGATTAAGCTTCCTCCGATTCCCGAAATACTATTTAAGCCTTGCAGATTAGTCAATAAGTTCGTATTGGTCTCATCTCTGCGACCGATAAATAAGTCTCCCGAAATACTTTGAATCTGAATCAAACTATCGAGGCTAATAACATCCTCACCAGCTATTGAAATTGAACCATTCAAATCAATACAATCAGGGTATTCCAAAGGAAAAGCATCCACATCAGCCTGACTTGAAAGATAGTAGTTGCCATAAGGCAGACAAGCATTAAAAAGTCCGCATGAAGCAGAAACTTCAGCGTGTTTGTTACATCCTGACGCATTATTGTAAATATTTACCGGACCCATTGGATTAGCCAGGAAACTGCAGATCGCATCTGCACTGCAATCTGATAGCAGGGGATTGTCATTTATGCTGATTTCAGTTATACTCTGAGGTAAAATATTATCAATCCCTGCCAACGTCTCAAGTGAATCATTTTCCGAAATCAGTAATTTACCATTCAAAATCCCCAGTGTAGAGAAAGATTGAAGGCTCTCCAATCCCGGATTATTCCAAATAACAAGATCTCCGCCAATTTCAGTAAGATCAGAAATACCATTTACATTCTGCAGCACCGCGTTATGACTAATGCTAAAAGAACCTCCAATACTTTGAAGCGCATCCAGACCTTCAAGATTATCCAGCATCAGCAATCTCTCTATTAATAAGTCACCTTCTACCCGCTCAAGTGCATTAAGACCGCTGAGTGATTGCAGTTCTCTGTTCATTGAAATTTCTAAATTACCTCCAACATAATGTAGATTTTGCAGGCCCTCCATACTTGCAAGTACTTTGCTTGTTAATACTGTGAACTTGCCGCCAATAGTATCCAGGCTATTGAGCCCGGAAAAGTCATCAAGCCTGTCCATATCCTGAATTGAGAACTCGCCTCCAATTTTACTCAGACTGCCAATTCCTGTGAGATCCACAATTGAATCAAGGTTAACAATAAAGCAATTCCCCTGTATGATTTTCAAATCGGCCAAACCATTCATACTCTTCAGCTTTCCAAGCCCATAAAAGAAGAGGTCACCCTGTATCGTATCCAGTCCTGATAAACCGGCAAGTGAAGTGATTGAATTATCAATTACAATTTCAAGACGACCTTCAATTTTTGTTAAATTCTGCAAGCCATTGAGCGAGGTCAGTGATGTACCGGTAATATACAAATTACTTCCGAGCCCGGTGAGTGATGAAAACGCTGACAAATCTGCAACTCCCAAATCACCACCTAAGAGCAACATACCTTCTAAACGACTGAAATTTAACATTGGATTCAGATTTTGCAAAAGAGGCAGGTCATAAAGTTCAACTCCTCCGCCTAAAACCTGCAATGACTGCAAGGCATTTATTTGCTGCAACACTGGCAATAGCTGAATGATCAACGACCCTCCAACAGTGTTGAGTGAATCCAATCCGCTAAATGATTCCAAAAGGTTATTATGGAAAACAGCCAGATCTCCGCCAATATACCTCAGGCTATCAAGAGGTTGCAATGTAACTATATCAGGGTTGTATTTAATTGTAAGATTCCCTCCTATCGAATCAATATTTTGCAAGCCTGAAAGGGATGAAACTCCCTGAAGATAACATATGGTGAGATTTCCTCTGATTTTTGTGAGTACACTCAATCCATCGAGATTAACAATGTTATTACCTGTTTCTCCGATGGTAAGGTCTCCCTCTACTTCAGTACAACCGGGATAAAGAACAGAGAAATAATCAATCTGGGTTTGAGTAGTGATTATTTTGCCTTCGGGAAGACAACCCTGAGCTACAGCAAATGAATAAGTAACTAAAAGGTAAATAATAACAAGTATTTTTTTCATAAAGTTTATCTTTTGTTTAAAAGACAATCATAAACGCATTTACCCCTATTCATATTTAAAGTTTATTTATTTGTTTTTTTTGATAAAAGGCTTTATCGATTTCAATTTCAGGAAAATAATTGAATTCGGGAAGATGTTAGGTTTCCGGAACCATTCGATTATTTATAACCTTAACGATGTTGAAAATAACAAGTTTTCAACTTTAGATATACTTTATGTTATTTTTCTGGAAACGTCCGGCCATTCTCTTAGAAAGCAGAAACAGCATCACGATCAACTATCTATGTATCTTTGTTTTACATAATTTTTTTCCAAAAAGCAAGAAAAACGAATTAATTCTCAGTATAACTTACTTTTGCCGGAAATTAATTAATCAGATTATGGAAATAAGCATTCTGCAATGGATCGGCTATATTGCCTCAATCATCATTGCCATATCAATGACCGTGAGTTCAATTCTCATGTTCAGATGGATCAACCTGTTGGGAGCTGTTACCTTTTCAGCTTATGGATTTTTGATTGGTGCACTGCCCGTCGGATTCCTGAACTTATTTATAGTATTGGTAGATATCTATTATCTGCGATCCATCTATTCAAAAAAAGAAATCTTTGAAATTCTTCACGTAAAACCGGGTAGTCAATACCTTGAAAGGTTTCTGAAATTCCATGAAAAAGATATCCGGAACTTTTTCCCGGAATTCAATTACAAGCCCAATCAGGAAGATACCGCATTTTTTATACTCCGCGATATGGCTGTCGCCGGTATCTTTATCGCACATCGTCATGGAGTCAACTCACTTATGGTTACCCTTGATTATGTTATTCCTGAATATCGCGATTTCAAGAATGGCAAATTCGTATTTCTGAGCCTC
>Ga0351883_1010_pt1 | contig 69488 bp, 63 predicted proteins | sample BONcelFGM3001F14_FD_206772 | JGI IMG/M metagenome (GOLD analysis project Ga0351883, IMG submission 206772) | Enriched cells from coal bed in the Powder River Basin, Montana, United States - BONCAT cells FGM rep3 HSBNCT.FGM.300.1.F14 ...
GACTACCTGCCGCCGGAGGGAAGGACACGTGGGGAGTATCTGCGCGAGCTGTGTTTCCGGGGGCTTGCGGAGCGGTATGGCGAGCGTGCGGAGAGCGACCCCGAGCTGCTGCAACGGCTGGAATACGAGCTGTCGGTGATCGAGAAGACGGGGTTTATCAGTTACTTCCTGATCGTGTGGGATTTCATGAATTACGCACGCTCGCAGGGCATCCCCGTGGGGCCGGGGCGTGGCTCGGCGGCGGGGTCGTTGATTGCGTATGTGCTGGGCATTACGGATCTGGATCCGCTGCGATTTGGGTTGATTTTTGAACGTTTCCTGAACCCCGAGCGCATCAGCCCGCCGGATATTGATATCGATTTTTGCATGAGCCGCCGGGGCGAGGTGATCGAGTATGTGAGGCAGAAATACGGCGAGCGGGCGGTGTCGCAGATTGTGACTTTCGGCACGCTGGGCGCGAAGAGCGTGTTGCGGGACGTGGCGCGGGTGATGGGGATGAGTTATGGCGACGGTGACCGGCTGGCGAAACTGGTGCCGAACGAGCTGAATATCACGCTGGAGAAGGCGGCGGAGACGAATCCCGATCTCAAGACAGCCATCGAAAATGAGCCGGCGACGCGGCAGCTCTGGGATTACGCGCTGGTGCTGGAGGGCATTAGCCGCAATACGGGCATTCACGCGGCTGGCGTGGTGATCGGTGACCGTCCGCTGGACGAATACATCCCGCTGTGCCGTGGCAAGGAGGATGAAGTGGTGACGCAGTATTCCATGTCGCCGCTGACGGATCTGGGAATGCTGAAGATGGATTTCCTGGGGTTGAAGACGCTGACGGTGATTCACGATGCGATCCAGCTCATCCACGAGGTGGCGCCGGAGTTCGATCTGCGCAAGATTCCGCCGGATGACCGGGAGGCATTTGATGTTCTGAATCGCGGTGAGACGGTGGGCGTGTTTCAGGTGGAAGGCGGCGGGATCACGGGTTGCTGCAAAAAATTTGATGTCAACACCATCGACGACATTATCGCCATCCTGGCGTTGTACCGGCCGGGACCGATGCAATTCATCCCCGACTACATTGAGCGAAAGAAGGGGCTTAAGACGGTGGAGTATGCGCATCCGCTGCTTAAGGAGGTGTGTGCCGATACGTACGGCATCATGATTTATCAGGAGCAGGTGCAGCGGGCGGCGAGCGTGCTGGCGGGGTATTCGCTGGGGCAGGCGGATTTGCTGCGTCGTGCGATGGGCAAGAAGGACAAGGAGAAGATGGCGAAGGAGCGTGTGACCTTCGTCGAGGGATGTGCGCGGGTGAATCAGATTCCCGAAAAGCAGGCGAATGCCATTTTCGGATTTCTTGAGAAGTTTGCGGAGTATGGATTTAACAAATCGCACTCGGCGGCCTACGGCTTGATCAGCTACCAGACGGCGTATTTAAAGGCGCATTATCCGCTGGAGTTCATGTGCGGATTAATGAGCAACGATTCGGATAATACGGAGAAGATCGCGTCGCTCATCGCGGAGTGCCAGCGGATGCAGGTGCAGATTCTGCCGCCGGATGTGAACGAGAGTGGTCTGAAGTTCCGCCCGGATCGCGACGCAAAGCTGCCTTCGATCCGTTTCGGTCTGGCGGCGATCAAGAACGTCGGCGCGGGCGCGATGGAGGCGGCCATTGCCGAGCGAAAGAAAAACGGGCGCTTCGAGTCGCTGGCGGATTTTTGCGCACGGCTGGATTCGCGCACGGTGAACCGGAAGATTGTGGAGAGTCTGGTGAAATGTGGGGCTTTCGATTCGTTCGACGAAAACCGAGCGGCGGTCTTTGCGCAAATCGAGGATGCGATGGCAGCTGCCGCGGCGATTCAGAAAGATCGGGAGAGTGGGCAGGTATCGCTGTTTGGGGATTTCGACGCAGTTCCCCAGAGCTCCCGAAAAAACGGGAGTGCGTCTTCGATCGAGCCGTGGTCCAAGTTGGATGCCTTGAATTACGAAAAAGAGCTGCTGGGTTTTTATGTGACGGGGCATCCGCTGGATGCTTATGCGGGTGCGCTCGAAAGCGCCAAATACACGCGCATCGCCGACGCGCTGGCGACGGAGGAAACCATGTCGGCAAAACTGGCGGGAATGATCGTCGGGGTGGAGCGGAAATTTACGAAGAAGGACGGACGGCCCTTTGCGGTGATCCGGCTGGAGGATTTTTCGGGGTCGCTGGAATTAACTGCATGGGAGGAAGCCTGCACGGCCAATGTGGAGTTGCTGGTTCCGGGGACGGTGGTGGGTGCGAATGTGCGGCTGACGTTGAGGGACGAGGAAGTGCGTGTCTCGGCAAGCTCGTTCCAGGCGCTTAAACCGAGGAGTTCCAAGCGGCCGGTCGAGCTGCGCTTTGCGCATCATACAATGAGCGAGGCGGATCTGCTCCGGGTGGAGGCGGTCATCCGGAAATTTCCGGGCAAGCGGCCGGTGGTGCTGGAGTTTGTGAAAGAGGATGGCAAGCATGTGGCGCTGCGGGCGGGGGAGGCCTTCGAAGTCGGTGATGAGCGGGCGCTCCGGCAGGAGCTGGCGGACATGCTGCTCATCGGATAGGAGCTGCAAATTTCCTGAAATGGCACGCGGAGCGAACTTCCGTCCGGCGTGCCATTGGTGAGAGGAAACGGGCGGCAACGGTGTGTGCCCCCCGGTGTTACACAGGTATTATGCCTTGGTCCGGATGAGTTCGCGCAGCACGAAGGGCAGGATGCCTCCGTGGCGGTAGTAGTCGACCTCGATGGGGGTGTCGATGCGGAGCTTGACGGCGAGCTCCTCGACGGAGCCGTTGGCGCGTGTGATTTTAAGGGTGACGTCCTGCCGGGGCTGGATGGAGTCGCTTAATCCGATGACGGCGTAGATTTCCGTGCCGTCGAGGCCGAGCGTCTGGGCGCTCACGCCTTCGGGGAACTGAAGCGGGAGCACCCCCATGCCGACGAGGTTCGAGCGGTGGATGCGCTCGAAGCTCTGTGCGACGACGGCTTTGACGCCGAGGAGGTTCGTTCCTTTGGCTGCCCAGTCGCGGCTGGAGCCGGTGCCGTATTCCTGGCCGGCGAGGATGATGAGGGGCGTGCCTTCCTCTTTGTAAGCCATGCAGGCGTCGTAAATATAGGTGGGCTTGCCTTTGTCGGAGGTGATTTCCTTATCGGGCGCGGGGACGTTTCTGTCTCCGAAGTAGAGGGTGTAGCCGCCCTCGATGCCGGGGACCATGGTGTTCTTGATGCGAACATTGGCGAAGGTGCCGCGAGTCATCACGCGGTCGTTGCCGCGGCGGGAGCCGTAGCTGTTGAAGTCCTCGCTGGCGACGCCGTTTTCCTGGAGGAATTTACCGGCGGGGCTGGTCTTTTTGATGGCACCGGCGGGGCTGATGTGGTCGGTCGTGACGCTGTCGCCGAAGATGCCCATTGGCCGGGCTCCGGTGATGTCGGCGATGGTGCCGGCTTCCATTCCAAAGTTAGTGAAGAAGGGTGGCTCTTGAATGTAGGTGGAGTTTTCGACCCATGCGTAGACCTCGCCGACGCTGCTGGGGATTTCGTTCCACTTGGGATTTTGCTCGGCGAAGTCGGAATAGAGCTTTTGGTAGACCTCGGGTTTGAGCGCGGCGGACATGGCGTCGCGGATTTCCTGAAGAGTCGGCCAGATGTCCTTGAGGTAGACGTCGGTGCCGTCGGAGCCCTTGCCGATGGGGTCGGAGCTGAGGTCGATGTCGACGGTGCCGGCGAGCGCGAAGGCAACGACGAGCGGAGGCGACATGAGGAAGTTGGCGCGGATGTTTTGATGCACGCGGGCTTCGAAATTGCGGTTTCCGGAAAGCACGCTGGCGGCGACGAGGTCGTTTTCGAGAATCGCTTCTTCGAGCGCAGGGTGGAGTGGGCCGGAGTTGCCGATGCAGGTGGTGCAGCCGTAGCCGACGGTTTGAAAACCGAGTTTGTCGAAGTAGGGTTGGAGGCCTGTTTTTTCGAGGTAATCGGTAACCACGCGGGAGCCGGGTCCGAGGGAGGTCTTGACGGCGGGGTTGACGGTGAGGCCTTTTTCGACGGCTTTTTTGGCCAGCAGAGCCGCACCCAGCATGACGCTGGGGTTGCTGGTGTTCGTGCAGCTGGTGATGGCGGCGATGAGGACGCTGCCATTGCCGATCTCGGTATCCGCGGTCTTGTAGGGCGAGGCGGGGATGGAATCGGGAGTTGGACGGTTGGTGATCATTTCCGACTCATCGGAAGGAAGGCCTTCGGTGGCATGATTGATGGTGGCGTCGGACGAAGGCATGTCTCCGCCGTCTTCGGGCGAGGTGCCGTTGAGATGGACGGGGAATTTCGCCTTGAGGGCTTCATGGGTCTTGCCATAGCCGCCTTCGGTGAGGGGTTTTTCGATGAGGTCTTCGAAGGTTTGTTTGAGGTCGGGCAGGTTGATGCGGTCCTGCGGCCGTTTCGGCCCGGCGACGCCGGGGACGATGGTGGCGAGGTCGAGATCGAGCTCGACGGTGTATTCCACATCTCCTTTGCGGGGGATGCCCCAAAGGCCCTGGGCTTTGTAGTAGTTTTCGAAGGTCTTGCAGAGTGCTTCACTGCGGCCGGTGCCTTTGAGGTAGGCGAGGGTTTCCTCGTCGACGCCGAAGAAGCCCATGGTCGCTCCGTATTCTGGCGCCATGTTGCCAATGGTGGCGCGGTCAGTGACCGGCAAGGCAGCGGCGCCTTCGCCGAAGAATTCGACAAATTTGCCGACGACCTTGTGTTTGCGAAGCATTTCGGTGACGCGAAGGACGAGATCGGTGGCGGTGACGCCTTCCTTGAGGGTGCCGGTGAGGTTGACGCCGACGACTTCGGGCGTGAGGAAATACACGGGTTGTCCGAGCATGCCGGCTTCGGCTTCGATGCCGCCGACGCCCCATCCGACGACTCCGAGGCCATTGATCATGGTGGTGTGGGAGTCGGTGCCGACGAGGGTGTCGGGATAATAGAGTTGAGAGCCGAGGGTGTCGGAGTGAGCGGAGAGGACGCCTTTGGCGAGGTACTCGAGGTTGACCTGATGGACGATGCCGATGCCGGGAGGTACGACGCCGAAGGTCTCGAAGGCCTGCTGGCCCCATTTCAAGAATTCGTAGCGTTCGCGGTTGCGCTTGAATTCGAGGTCGAGGTTGTATTGGAGCGCCTGGGCGGAGCCGAAGTAATCGACCTGCACGGAGTGGTCGACCACGAGGTCAACAGGGACGAGGGGCTCGATGATGCCGGGTTTTTTCCCCAAGCGGGCGACGGCGCTGCGCATGGCGGCGAGATCGACAAGAAGCGGGACGCCGGTGAAGTCCTGGAGCACGATGCGGGCGACAACGAAGGGGATTTCCTCGGCAGCGGGTGCTGCGGCATTCCAGTTGGCAAGGGTCTCGACGTCGCGGGGGGTGACTTTTTTTCCGTCGCAATTGCGCAAAACCGATTCAAGGACGATGCGGATGCTGATGGGGAGTTTCGAGATGGGGCCGACTCCTTTTTCCTCAAGTGCGGGAAGGGAGTAATAGCTGCCCTCGGAACCGTCGCCGGTTTTGAATTTGCGAAGCGTTTGGAAAGCGTCAGACATGTGTCAAAAAAACGTCTTCGGGAAGCAGCCCGCAAGCCAATTTGCGGTAAATTGCGATTCGGTGCCGCGGAAGAGGCTGCGGAGACGGGTGGGGGAGGTGCGGACGGAGGGGGCGTTCAGGATTGCGGGGGGCCGGCACCTTCGGATTTCATGATCTGCGGGGCGAGGCCGGAGATGAAGGTTTTCAGCATTTCGCGGGTTTGGTTTTCATCTTTTCCCTGAGGGGTAACGCCTTCAAGAACGGGCGCGCTGACGATGACATAGGCCCAGCGGTGGTTCACATTGTGAAGCAATACGTCGAGACTGGTTCTCGCTACGCGCATGAGGTGGCTGGGGGTGGTCGTGCCGTGGCCTACAAACCAGTAGAGAAAGAGGGCGTTGAGCTCGCCGGTTTCCTTTCCCTGAATGAAGGGGCGGGCAATGCGCAGCATGGTGACGTTGAGATTGTGGCCGCTTTTGAGGGGGATGGGCAGGGTCTCGCTGGATTTAATGGTCCAGCCCTGGCCTGGGAGGCAGACTTCGGGGCGATGGATGCTGCGTTTTTCGGCGCCGGAGAGGACGATTTGCGTGTTGATCTGGTCGTTGCTGGCGTCGGTGTAGAGTTTTTTGGCGAATTCCGTATCGGCTGGAAGAATGATTTTCTCGGATTCCGAGACCGATTCGGACTTGCCTGTGAAGCCATCAATGGAATCGGGCAACTCCATTAAAATGCCTGTTTCGGTGTGAATTTTGGTCCTGCCGGAGCCCAGGCAGAATGCGATCGTGATTCCCGCCAGAACGAAAACCACGATGAGTCTGGCCCATGGGAGCCTAGTGGAATGGATGGCCGGCGTGTCGGCTTCTGAATGCATCATGAGAGATCAGTAAGTGTCCTCTGTTTGAGCAGGGGCTTGTCCACGCTGCGGGGCTGCGGGTGCCGGGCGCTTTGCGGATGCAAACTGGAGAAAGGCCTTTCGAAGCACACCCCAAAAACCGTGCCAATCCGTCATCAACAGCGTGCCGATGAAGATCATGCCACCGAGCGCTACAATGAAGACGAAGAACCCGGCGAGCATGTGAAACCAGCTGGGATTCTCCAGAGAGCCGATGGCAATCTTGGAGCCCATCGCGATGGTGCCGAGAGTGAGCATCATGATGCGGGCCATGTTGCCGACAATGGCGAGGGGAATCGAGCAGGCAAAGAGCAGCCACTGCTTCCAGAGCGGCTTGACCGTAAAATAGGCATAGAGGGCCGTCACCATCGTGAGCGCGAACAGGGAGCGGATGCCGCTGCAGGGGTCGGCGACATCCACCGAGAATGCCGTTCCGGGAGGCAGATTCAGCATTGGGTTGGATGCTGAGAGGATGGCTGTGCCTTGCTGGACGCATTGGATGCCGAGTAAGTTAAGAAGCGCAACGCTCGCATCCGACATGATGAGGCGAAGACGGAAGGCGACCATGCTCTCCAGAAAAAGAAGTGGCATGGCAAAGAAGAGAAACACCCACGGGAACGCGAGCGCACGCATCCATTGCCAGCCAAAGAACCAGATGATGCAACCGGCGAGGACAATCCAAATAGAAGTGATGCCGCCGAAATAGTTATCGGTGCGGTATCCGGCCCAATACATGAAGAGGCCGAAGACAGTGGGCAGTAATCCGGACCAATGACCTGCGACAGGCAGTGCAGTGAGCGTTTTCCTTTTCCACCAAACGATGAAGGCGATAATCAATGGCACCAGCCAGCAATGCTGCCACTGGTCGAGAGTCCAGAAGTGTGCTGTATCAAAGGCAAGAGGATGGCGGGTTTCGCCGTATCCAAGGGCATAGGGGATGGCCAGCAAGATTCCGAGAATGCCTAAAATTAAACTCCAGCACAAAATGAGCGACATTTTGCGCGGTGAAGGCGATGGATTGCTCACGGCATTGGAGTGGGAAATTACAGCAGAAGCCATCTAGTAAAGTTCGATCATGAAATCAAAGTTTGAGAGATTACGGAGCGACTGAGCGATTGCCATTCGTTTTTGGAAGAAAGACACCGTCCTTCAGTAAATAAAAGCAAAACAAAGTGTTATATTTTGCGTAACGGCCCAAGAGGCGGATTGGCTCCTGGCTCGACCGAAACAGCCATGTCAATCCTGAGCGTTGCATCCATGAGGGTGCGTCTTTCTTGGTTCCTGCGATGACATCGAACGCAAATCCGACCGCCAGCAATACGCCGTGGCTCAAGTGTGGCTTAATGCGGTGAATCCACGCGTATTGCTTTGGGGCTCCAAGGCCCACCCATATAAAATCCGGAGATAGCGTCTGTAACTCTTGCAGAATCTGATCGTCCTTCTCGAATATCCCATCGGCGGAACATTTTCCGTGAGCTCCGCCTACGAATCTTAAAGAAGGATTCAATTGTAGCATGTGAGTTCGGAAGCGCTCTCCGCATTCTGGAGAGCCACCGATCAGATAATGCGTACGGTTCGAAGGGCACTCGGCGAGGAAATAACGCGTGAACATCGGGCCATATACTCGGTCGCTCAGATCGGCGCCGAGACGATTCATGGTCCAAATCAAAGGCATTCCATCCGGAACGAAGAGATCGACCGAGTCAGTGAGCGCCCGAAAGGCTTGATCATTACGACGCATCGTGACGATATGGGTATTCGAAAAGTCGATGGCCAGCTTCTGCCATTTGGCAAAGAGTAGCTTCTTTTGCAACGACTCGTAGGTACAAACCTGAAGCGGAGTATTTAGAACCTTGACAGTCATCAATGGGTAAGTCGGTTCGATATTTAGAAAATAATGGCCTACAAAACGGAGTGATACGCATCAATCGTGCGATTCGCAACGGAACTCCATTGGTAGCGCGCCTTCAAACGGAGTGCCAATTCCGAAACGGTCACTTGTGTAAGGTTTAAAGTTTCCAAGACGGCTGATTCAAACGATTCAAAGTCGTCCAGTCGAAATCCGCCAATGATGGGGAAATCAAGGATTTCCTCCACAGCGGTGTTCGAGACGAAAACCACCGGTGTGCCTGCATAAATCGCTTCCAGCGCTGGCAACCCAAAACCCTCGATCTCGGACGGGTAGATCAAGGAGATCGCTTTCTGCATGTTTTGGAATAGCTCTTCTGCCGAAGAGGCAGTTCGGATTTCGATGTTGTGACATTGAGCCGCGGCGACCTGCAACTCGGTAGTCAGTTGGCCGATTAATCGTAACCGGGGAGCGCTGTGGTGCCGATCAGAGAAGCGTTTCCACCACTCCAACAAGCGATGGGTCTGCTTGTGCGGCAATCCGGAAGCGATAGACATGACGTAATCCTCTTTTTCGTGAATGGTGCCGGCGTGCTCTTCGCCATATGCGCCTTGATAAGTCACGCTGATCGATGGAGGACATATCTTGTTTTGCTCGGCAAAAGCGATGATTGCTTGGCGAGAGAACTCGGAAACGGTGATGATATGATCGCTATTTTTTACCGCGTGGCGAAGTTGGGCGAACCAATATCGATATGCCGAGGGCGAGCGATGGGTTGGGTATTTCGCTAGGTAATAGCAAAGAATCGTATCGTGAATAGTCGAGATGGCAGGTGGTTTGGCGGGAATACCCATCGGCAGAAATCCCTTTGGATAATGATAGACGGCAGCATTTGGCAGGAATGGACGATGAAAGTGATCCGCCAACAACCGGCTAATTGAGCGATCGGTACGAAACGGAAGCAATCGAGATTGCGCCGGAGAATCCAGCACGACCGAAGAACGAGAGCCAAGGGCCGTCAGCTGAATTCGGCGGCTTTTCAGTAGAGCATTCCCTAGAGAAAGTGTGTAGCGCGAGATGCCCAAGGATCTGTCTCGATGAGGATTCTGATCGGCTAAGTAGAATGCCACTTTTGGAAAGGAATAATAATTCTGCAAGTTTAGTCCTTCAAAGGTAAACAATGAACAGCTCGCGATGGTTTTTCATGCAGTGCGTATTCGTAAGATGATGCGGTTATGGAGTTTGTTTTTGGTTCGACTCTATTGGATTAGAAGAATAAATTTGTTTTGGGCCATCGCCAGGTTAGGCGATTGTGCTGAATAGAGATTCGCTGCCTTCCTGAGGAAGGCGTGTAGATGGCGGTTTCGACTTTCCTGCAAACATACCCTCCTGCTAGAATTCGATTGGTCCAGTGACGAATTCGCAATCCGAACGACGATCTATTAAACTTATTTTCCGTCTGAGACAAAAAATGCATGTCTGTCGCAGTGGCGGAACTTCTGGAAAGGTTGTTGTCATGAGTTACAAAAACTGCATATGGATGCCTATCAAAGTACCACTTTTCTGTGGCGCGACGAAGGTCTTCAACGAAGAAGGAATCGGAAAGCGAACGAAGATCCTCTCGATATTTGATGCTGCACCCTATTATGGATTTTCGCCAAAACAGTGCGCAGGTGGGAATCGAGAGTGGCAAGCGACCGGCAGACTTGTTTGGTGGCATGCAACTTCGGCGGTATGAAACAAGTTCAAAATCTGCATTGAGAAGCAACATGTCTCCACAGATTACATCGATGGATCGATCCTGTTCGAATATCTCACGAACGCGATCCAAAACGCCTGGAAGATATTGCTCATCTGCATTCAAATGCCCAATGTAAGTTCCTGAAGAACGCTCGAGAGCGCGGTTTAAGGCATGATACATCCCGCGATCAGGTTTACTTTCCAACGAAACGAACTCACTCGTTCTTGCGATTCCGATTGTTTGGTCGTGGGATGAGCCATCCTGAATGACATGCTCGATGGAGACCAACTGGTCCTCGACCGAGTAGATGCAAAGTTGTAACCATTGTTCCGCAAGAAACGTTGGCGTAATGATGGAGAAGAGGGGTGGGTTAGATGCAGAATTCACGAGTATATTGAATCGGAATTCGAATTCAGGTCAGACGAGATGAGCGATTCAAGCAGTCCAACGAAAAGTAGTTGGCTGGGAAGGAATTCATCGATGCGCAACGCCCCAAAGAAATAGCAGCTGGTGAATGCCCCGATATATAATAACAGCCATTTCTCTACGGACGTCTGTTCCGCCTCGATAGTAAGACGTCGGATAATGCGTAATATCACGAAGAGCGTCCACCCTAGGAGCAGTAGCGCTCCGATGATGCCAAAGCGGTCGATCATTGATAGAAGTCCGTTATGAAGGCTGCCCGTAATAGCGAAGGTTTCATCTTGATCGTAATACTGCTGCTCGATGGTGCCGGTGATCGGATTGACGACGGCAGTGCTTTGTGCCCGATAAGCATCGCTCGCCGGAAATCCGAAGCCCCGTCCAAACCACGGGTGATTCCAGAAGTAGTATTCGGCCCAATAAGTCCAGAGAGACCATCGGAAATCATTTGATGCTACAGCATCGGCTGCGATAACGGGATCCCAATCTCCCGGAAATAGAGTCAAAGCCCGTTGGACAGATTTTGGTAACGGATGGACGGCGGTATGGAAAAATATCAGCAACGATATAGATATAATCAACGTGGTAATGGGAATGACCATTTGTAATCGAAGATCACGATAGGCGGCTAGAGCCAGAATAACCATTGCGATCACGACGGAAGAACGATACCCGCTGGCGATGCACAGCACTATTCCGATCAAGCAAAACGCAGCAGGCAGAAACCGAACCCAAAATTGTTGGAGGCGAAATTTACAGCAACTCCATAAAATCAGAAGGTACCCAAAATCGCCAAGAAAACCCCACCGGGAAATAATGCCGGTACTCGCTTCGTCATACACGCCGGAATAGAATGGAAGGATGACGAACGCGAGAAACGGATATATGGCTGTTAATAATTTGATGGAGAAAGCGATGAATCCAAAGAAAAGAGCGATGCTGGGTAGGTGCCGGCACTGATGTGTCGTTAGCGGAGCTGACTGAAGTGCCAAGTATGCGAGGAACATAAAAGAGACCGTCAGATAAGGTCGCCCCCCCCCAAATAGAAGAACCAAAGGCGCGCATGCCGAAACGATCAATAGCCGCATGAGCAAAAAGTACGAAGAAAAATCCTCCTAAGAGGATCCAATCGGGACGCGGTCCAAGGTGAAGAGCTCGCTTGCCGAATATCAGGTGCGCAAAGATAAATCGCGTGACCGCTACGATTGCCAAAAGTTCATACGGTGCAATTGGAACCGGAAGAAAATTTAAGTTCGCTGACAGAAAATAGCTGCCAAAGACAAGAAGCCAGATAAGTTCGGTATTGATAAGTAGCAGAATGAGGCCGGCAATTATTGTTACAACAATAGCAATTTGGCGATAGTCGGATCCTGCAATGGCAGCTCCAAGCGCCAAGGCTACCGTTGCCGCAAGGATCAGGATAATAATTGTATATAAACGAGTGCTGACAAGATTGTTCATGCTCGGAAATTTAGACACTTATATTTTATAGCTCAGCATGGCGAATCGAGCAGCATTTGATAAATTTGGAGGTGTTGTGAGGCAATAATTTTTGGATGATATCGATCGGAGATTACTTTTGCAGTTTTGGCACTGGCTCGAAATGGCGCATTAATGAACTGGATGAGGTAATGCTCTAGAAGTACAAAGTCATGAGGCTCAATCAGAGTGCTGCTATCTTCAAATCCAGCGCAAATGTCTCGGATTCCACCCACATTTGAAGCAAATACAGGGAGACGTCGAGAAAGAGCTTCACCAATGACAAGGCCGAATGATTCTTCCGTCGGAAAGTGAAGTAAGGCATTGCTGCGATCCAAGGCATCGATCAACTCAACTGTTTCCAAGTGTTCAATCCATTCTACAGTTCCATTATTTTTTAATTCCTCCAGTGAGGCAAAAAATCGCTCGCTATAGGAACATAAGGGGGGAACTTCGCCGACAAAAATGAACCGGGCCTTCAGCCCGCGGTGAACAATCCGTCGGACTACGTCCAGCAACTCGACTTGCCGCTTCCTGGGGCAAATTGTTCCGATGTTTAGGATGGTGATTGGGTCGGAGTTGATGATTGGAGCTCTGGGTAGCGTCGTAAAAAACTCTTGTCGGAGCGCATTGGGTACATCCCACGTTGAGCGAGCGATCGGATCAACAAGATTTCGCGTGTATTGCGAATTACAAAAAACTCCACGGGTGCAACGCAGACAAAGAGGCTCCAATAAGGCGGACATCCAATTGTAGCTGAAAATTGGTTCTTTATTAAGCCTTGAGATGGCCCGCATATTTCCATGGATTGTAATGACATTTGCGAAACCTGAAAGCACGGCTTCGATTGCGCAATCACGTTCGGTTCCCTGCCCGTGAACAATGTCCGGCGTGATAGTTTTTAGTTTGGAGCGAACAGCTCTGATACAGCCTAGGAAAAGGCTGCTCATCCAACCGGTCTTCGGAACAACTATACTATGGTACCAGATATTATCAGCCAGTTTTTCGGGAGCTGTCACGGGCTTCTTGGTGCAGCATACAACGTGAATCTCGCATGATGGCAGGTTCGAGAATCCCTGGAGAAGAGCGGATGGTGCCGGTCCGAAGATTGGCACAGGATGTTCGTAATGTTTACAGGCCTCCCGATTATCGGGTACCAGCATGGCAATTTTCATGATCTCCGCCGCTTGTTTATGATTTTTATGTAGATGCGTTCGTATTCAGCCGCCGTATCGCCCCAAGAGCCTACTGGGAACGTTTGTTTGTTTCGTCGGGTAGCCGTTTTGTAAAAACGACTTAAATCGAAAGCGATCTCTTCAGCCGTTCGGGAAGTGTCTATATGGACGATGTTTTCAGAAACCGGATAGACCGACGTCCATTTTTTCTTTGGAAGAAGCATGGGCAACCCGGAGGCGGCGGCCTCGTGAACGGCGATGCAACCGCTTTCAAAATTACTCAGGAGCACAAAGCCTTGAGCATTGGTTAGCAAAGATATTTTTTCCTCTTCGGACACCTCTCCTTTGTAACGCACATGTTTCTGGTCCACGAGAGAGAGGAAAGATTGAAAATACGATTCGTTCTCCGAATAAGGGCGACCGATGAAGACTACGGGAACTTGTGAGAGTTTAGCGGCCTGAGCAAGAAGAAGTGAGTTTTTCCGAGGATGGATGGTTCCGATGCATAAACAGTAGCGTTCGGCCGCGCTTGAAGCTGATTTTGCGCTCAATGCTTTCAAAGCATGGTCGGATAGACCCAGCGGGACTGTATGCAGTTTATCTCTAGGAGCATCGAACAGATATTCAGCAACACGGTTCTCCAAGGAGACGTTATGGCAAATTGCATCCGCAAGCTGATAGGATTCCCACCCCATGCGTTCGAACATCGATCGACCAAATATTCGCAGGAGCCGAATCGCCCAATGTTGCCCCCAAAGGGCGATTCGGCTCCGGGAAGCGGTCTGATCTAGGGTTTCCGTGAAGACGGTGGCGATGTTTCTCCCTGCGGCCATGCGTAGCAACATCGGCGAAGGACGTCCAGCAAAGTGGATGATATCGGGATGATGCTCTGGAACCCACCATTCATCTCGTATAATGCTGACACCGCGGGAGCGAAGCGCCGCAATAGTTTCCTCAATTCGGATTTGCTCTCCACCGTGGCAAAGCCAATAAGGAATAGGATTGCAAAAAATTACCTTCATTCTAGCAAAGAATCGAAGTGTCGCGATACCGGTGTGTGGTTTTTTGGCATAGATGTTTCGATGAAGCGGCGCCACAAGCACTCTCGAGCCTGCTGGGCATTAAAAGCCTCCTTGGCACATCGCAAAATACGTAGTCGATATTCGTCAGGAGCTTTGGGATCCAATTTTTCACACATGTGGCGAGAGATTTCAGATGGATCGGGACAATTAACAATATGTCCGACGTCATAGTGTTGGATGATGTCGGATAGGGTGCTGGTCGAGGAAGCCAAAGCAAAAATCGGCAGGCCGGCCGCGAGGTAGTCTGCGAATTTCGCGGGGAAGCTAAATCGATTGTAATCATTATCAACGTCTGATACACGCATGGCAAGAAGTGCCCAGTGACATTGTCTTAGAGTCACCTTGAGCTGCTCCGCAGAAAGATAGGGATAAGTTATCATCCATTCCGGATCATACCAGGACATGGCGCGATAATCGTTCGCTCCAAATAGGTGAAGCTTGATAGGTAAAAGATTACGCGTGCGTTTTAATCCGGCAATGAGGGAGGCGAATTCTTTCTGTACTATGATCGTTCCAGCGTATGCAACATGGATAGCGTCTGTGAGCCGAATAGATTTTGTTGCCAACCACTCGAGATCCTCAGGTTCGACCGAGCGACGAATGATATTCGCAGATGGGGTTTTTGTTCGTTTTGCCAAGTCGGATTGCATCGATTCGGAGATTACGTCCCGGCTGTCGCCGCGTTTGTAAATCTGTAAAGTGAGCTCGGAGAGCTTTTCTGCGAGATGGAGCCCCAAGGTCTTTTGATAGTTTTGGCCTGTCATATAATCATGAACCGACACATGAACACTTCCGGTCCAAGTTTTCAGTGCGTGATGCAGTGGCAAGATAGAAAATTGGTGAGGAATTGCCCAAACAATGTCGGGATTAAGTCTATGAAGAAGCATCTTTAGGTGCCATGCTGCAAGAGGTGCCCAGAATGTCGCGAGGAAAGCCGATTTGATCCTCCGATACCGAGCGTGTGGGAACAGATAATTCGGAATAAAGATGCCATGCGGCATTACCCCCTCAGGAAGAATTTGGCCGGAGGAGCCACTCTGACAACACCACCATGAAATATTGGCCTTCGGATAGTCGCGAAGCAGCTGTTTAACTAAAACGCCGCCTCCGCCCGGCGCAGATGGAGGAGATTCTGTTACGATAAGGAGGCTCGGAAAACGATGTGAGGTCATCAAAGTGTAGGTCCTTTGGAGAAGCGGTTCAATCGATTCGCAAATTTTAGAAACGCAATGTCGATGCTCAATAAAAAGTAATTCAGTCCGGCGTTGTAGACGGCGCCAGGAAAAGGAAACTCTCCATGTCGAATCATTGCGCCGACTGTCTCGACTGGCCACTTCAATAGACGTTTACAGCCTGTGAGAAGCGGCTGGCTTCGAAGCTGCCGCCAACCTTTGGGCCAAGACGGCTCCGTCCATCGCCAACAAGGCAGATCGGTAGGATTTCTGAGGAGTGAACGCGCAATAATGCGGCGCCAAATATATGCTTGGTGTCGAACCAGGACATTGTAAAATCCGAACGATTTTCGATGTGGATGATGGTTGAGAACCACGTCAATGGAAACGCAAGTGCCATCGGGAATAGGTGTTTGCTCTGGGATGGCGAAGAATCGAACGGTATTGCGGTTGAACAGGAAGATTCGATCTCTTGGCCATCTACTCGTAAGGTTTTTTCGACCATTCCACAAAGGCCAGATACAAGTATAAATCGATACGTTTTTTGGAGAGGATGCAGATTTCCGAAAACGCTGAAGCCATTCAACCATAGATGGGGTTGGCAATTCGTCTACATCGAGTCGTAGAATCCAATCGTATTGAGCTTTAGACCACGCAAAAGGCCAATGATACTCCTGATATCCGAGGTGTGGACGGGCCAAATAGTGGCCATGGTAATAAGAAGCGATCTCTCGAACGGCTGGGGCGGTTTTGTTCGGTCCGGCATGGACGACGATAAGTTCATCGTAGCAACCGCAGCAAGCTTGCAGAAGGCGGGCAAGCAAGTCGGTTTCCTGTTTGAGACAGACGATGAGCGAAATCGAAGGCATGTTACCGGTGGGGCTGACACGCCAATTGCTCTGGTGAACGGACAAAGAAAGCGTTGCCTGTGTAGTTCCATGGATCCAGCCCGAGACTAATGCAGCGAAAATTTTTTGACTGTAGATGCTGGTCTAGATTATCGAACTTGCATCCTTGGGAGTAAGGTGAATCGGGAATGCTTACTTCAAGGAATATGGCGGTGGTTCGATTCAAAACGTTTACACCACCGGATAAGACGGAGAGTTCAGCGCCTTGAACATCAATCCAAAGCAGATCCAGCTTGGGAATATCTGCCAGTAAAGTGTCGAGTGTAGATGTTGATACAATGGAAGAAGAAGTGGAAGAAACGGGTTGCTTATTTATCTCTCGCCATCGCGATTCTAGGGGCTTTAGAAGCGATCCATTGCCTTCCAGGGGAAGCTCATAAAACAGGGCTTCTCCGATACGATCGGAAACGGCAATATTAAACAAGCTAACAGATCGATTTGAACCAAAGCGCGATTGAAGTTTAGAGAAGGCAGCCTGAGATGGTTCGAACGCATTTATGTGGACATTGGGATACTGGCCGATGAGACGAGAAATCTCGGCGCCGTCGTGTGCACCCACAATGGCAATTTCTGAAATGGATGTTTCTGCGACGTGAAGGTAATGGTCGAGTTGCCGTTCGACCAGAAGCTGGACCATATCCCACGGAGGAGGAAGTTGGAGTTCGGGATGTTCGAAATATCCGGTTCCCAATCGTCTTCTCAAAGCACGAATGACAGGAGCGGTGCCCCGTTTTGCTAGTTTAAAGAAGAATGAATTCAATTTTGGCATACGTATTTTGATTAGCTACGACTTGGCGAAAAACCTCTTGTGAAGACGCGAAAGTTCAATGCGGGCTTCCATTTGGCGGAGCATCCATTTTTCCTCAAGGGAATGGCCGTATTGATGACGCTCAAGGTAGGCGGCCGTTTCTGTTGCTTTAGATAGATCATCAGCGCAAAAAGAATTTCTGGTGCCAGCGACAGTTTCTTCATAGTGACAGCGCAGGCGCGAGACGGATTGAGAAACGGATGCAAGTTCGAGAATTCGAGAGCGAGCGGATGTCCCGTAGCGGCGACGTCGTTCGGCAGATTCGGAAAGAGAAAGGATGGCGTTCCGGATCGAATGAGTGGAGGAGGCGTGCAGACCAGATTCATGGTGGCGAACAAGCTCTAGCTGAGCTTGGTCTTGCCACGGAGTCGAATTTACGATTGTTGGAATTGAAAGGATCATTGGTTCTGCAATTCCGTAGCCAAAGCTTTCACCAATCATGGAACAGTGAAGGATCGCATCGCAAGCAAGTTGGCTCGCCAGTAACTCGTTCGCATCTGAGGTCGCCGGCAGGATTACGATATGCGAAGAAGCGGGAGAAGAAGCCAGCTCGCGTGCAACTTCCGCCGGCGGTTCTCTGAGAAGAAGGCGAATAGATTTGTTGATTTTGGCTGCAGCCATGAAAGCTGCAATCGGAAGCTGAGTCCATTTGTGCATATCCGGCCGGGAGAAGCGTCCAAACAGAATATCCGAATCGGCGATGCCAAGTCTTGCGCGAAATTCATTTGCGATTTTTGGGCGTTTCAATTCGGATGAACCATTAGTCGGATAAAGGAAGGGAACTGGATCTTCGACCGGATTGCAACAAACGCTATTGAAAGCAAAAAATTCCTTGTTCAGGGGACGCCCGGACCGCCGTGACGCCTGTACAGCACTAGTCCAAGACACGAATAGCCGTCGTTTGACCCATGAATTTTCAAATGGATTTTCGAGCCTTCCGAACACATTTGTTTGAAGAACAGGCGGAGAAGAAGAAAGCCCCATCAAGGCTTCCCCCAAGACGTTCCCAATATGATTATACCCAGGGGCATGAGCATGAATGATATCCGGTCTCAGCTCACGAAGCGTTTCTCGAATGCGAGCAGGATCTTTCCCGGTGATTCGGACGGAGGCACCGGCATTTTCGAACTCATCCTTACGTGGACCGTTCGCTAAGGAAATGACGACAACCTGATCGCCATGTTGGATGCAAGCAGAGGTCCAAATACGCGCTGCTTTTTCGGTGCCTCCAATGGAGAGGCTGTTTAAGAAATGAAGCACTTTCATTTCGTGATTATAGAGCGTCGTGGTTACTAAAGTTCATTTCGGCTCGAATATAATGTGGTGCGAGATTGAAGCCGTAGATGATTTCGCATCGCTATAGGGAATGGATTTGTAATCCAGTTCGGAAAAAAAGCTGTGAATTTGTGAGACGGAAATGCCTTGTCTGGCGAGATACTCTGGATGCACTTCAAGCCAGATCCATGGGCGAAATTGGATTAGTGTTTTCTTTGCGCCGTTGAGGAATTTCCATTCGTACCCATCGACATCCACCTTGATTACGGTTGGGCTAATTTGGTGTTCTGCAACCAGCCGATCGAGGGTGGCCGATGGCGCGGACGTCTCCTGACAGTCAAAGGCGGTATTGGAATCACCGAGACGGACCATAAGATCCTGTGTTCCGATTTCAACGGCGGGTAAATTCGACTCAGATAGGAGGGCGTGAATGATCTGAACAGACAGAATGGAGTTGGCAGTGGAAACTCTGTATAGTCTGTCGACATTCACTGCGGACGCTTCAATCGCAGTTACCTGCGCATCGCCACCCGTAGCCGCTTTTGCTGCGAAAGAATAGACTCCACAAAATGCTCCCACATCGATGACAGAGTCGTTACGGTTGAGCCGCGAAACGAAATGAGCGATTTCCTCTCGCCCCGGCTTAGTCTCAGCAAAGTAAAAATACGATAGATAGAATTCAGATCGCGGAATGTGAAGCAAATACTGGCACGATGGAAGCGCACAAGGCAGAGTCTGTCGATATTTCCTTCGTAGCCAGCCCGAAAGAAACCGCGGTTTCAAACAGAGCGGCGTGCCAAAGAAATGGCGGATTTTTCCGGTAAAACGACTGAACATTGTTAAAAAATGTCTATTTGCCAAATTTTTCTATCAATTGATCGTTTGGCTTTCGTGCGAAAACGTAGCAATTATGATTTCTGACAGCTTTACTTTCAATTTGAAAGGTGCTTGAGGAAGCGGCGATTTCTGCTCCCATACCATCGAGCCACCATAGAATATCCTTCAGTCGTGGCAAATGGATGGCGTCCGAATCCGGCGAATGTCTGGAATTGCTGAACTCTCTCGGATCCAGATTGATCCAGAAGGCACCAGGTCGGCTCAGACGCGCACGTATTTTCCAAATGGGGGCTCGTAGCAACAAATCGGCAAGGTGGCCAATGACGCCCGCAAAGTCTTTGTTGGTTATTTTTTGTCGGATGCGGGCAGGAGACTTCCCAAAATATATACTCGGAGCAAACCCTTGACCATCTATAAAATCAGGACAAATAATGGCCAGTGATCCGCCGGGAAGCGACATGTCCCATAGCTCGTGTAGATAGGAAATAGGATTAACCACATGTTCAATGGTATAGAGGCTGACAACGATGTCGAATTTCCGTTGGATCAGGAGGGGATCGTGGAGGTCGAAAAATTCAGCATCAGGATAGCGTTGTCGGTTGGATTTCAATTGATGCTGGCTGAAGTCAGCGCCTGTATAGGAAGCTCCCTTTGCCTGAACATGTGGGCACAAATGAGCTGAACCGCAACCCATTTCGAGCACATTGGCTCCTCTTGGAATTCGGCTGATTAAATCGCAGTGAAAAGGTTGATCAATTTCATTATAACGATATGCGGCCGTGTCGGCGAGAATATAGTAATTATCAGGAGGCCGCTGGTAATATGCAGAAGCACGAGTCTGGAGATCGGACAGTTGGAGATTTTCGATCGTGTGAAATTTTTTAATGGAAATACTCACGATAAGGAATCAACCCTTTGCAAAGGGCCTCCATTTTAGAAATTTCAGATCGGGAAAAATTAGATAGAGAGCGGCGGTGACCCCGGTGAATCCCATCATCATGCAGGTTCCCGCAATACCCAGGGAAGATAGGGCTTCGATTTGCGAAAACACGATGAAGAAAATCACCATGAAAAATACAGCCATAATTTGGCGGAAATCTTCTCGATCATAACCCATTCGCAAGATCACACGTAAAATATAGTCCTGAACGAATGCGGTTGATCGGCTGAGACAGAACCCGATGCCGGCTCCCATAAGTCCGTGGATCTCCCAACCAATCACGACAAAAATCGCGGAAAGGACATTCGTAATGCTACTGAATAGTAAGGTTGTTCCTGCGCGATTTAGGGATGCCAATTGAGCGCTGGCAACATTCGATAGCGCTGCAAGGCAACTGCCGGAAATAACCCATGGAAATGCCTTGGCTACCTCGGAGGCTGTTCCTGAGCCGAGCCAGGAGTCCAAAAAAATCGTGTGCCATGTGATGAGCCACGCAGAGGGGATGGCGCTCCAACGAAGCATGAGCTTAAATGACTCGCGGTATACATGAGCTGGTTGTCGATCTGGATCTCCTCCAACGCCGCGCGAAGTATTGGAAAAGATCGGGGCCATCGCGGCGGCGCTTACGCTCAGGATTCGGTTTGCAAAACCCAACGAAACATTATAGGAGGAAAACGCTGATGCAGAAGCCATTCGCCCCAAGACCAGTCGATCCAAGGTGCCTAGGACGGAAGCACTGAGAAGTTGACCAAATATTTTTAGGGTGAAAGGCAGCATTTCCTGCAACCGCGTGACTCGGAAGTCGGAAAAATTAACGGGTAAGGAATAGGTTCGAGATGCCCGATGCCTTAACGCAAAGAATTGGATTGCGCTGATGAATGTAGTGAAAATAACAAGGGCAGCTGCGTTTCTTGTCAGAATGGCGACGAAAATGCAGCCGATGACACTGAGAAGCGAGGCGGCCGAGCGAAGGAATGAGAGAAATCGGAAATCAAGATGGGCCTGCGAGAGAACCAGCCACATTTGTCCATAAAAATTGAAGAACAATCCAAGTCCTCCGGCGAACATGGCAATTTTAAGAGTGGTTGTCTCCGCGTCGGTAACACGGAACCAGCCTGGACCAGCGAAAACACCGACAAAAATTGCTAATATCGTGGTGCATGCCAGAAAAGGAAGGGCTATAGCGTGTCCGGTCGCCCAGTATTGCTTGACGGCGAGGATATCGTCACGACCCAAGGCGACGCCGATATAACGACCGACAGCGACTCCAAGCCCAAGATCCATGAAACCAAAGGCTCCGGTGAAGGTTTGCACATAAAACCAAAGGGCGTACATCTTGTTGCCTAAAGCGTGAAAATAGATCGGTACACTCAGGATCGTAAGAACCGAAGAAAGGGCCACCGGAAGTACGCTCCAGAAAGTTTGGCGGCCGATAGACATGAAAAATACGGGACGAACGAAGCGGCCGGAGATGCGAAAATTCAGTGAATTGCCGTGTCCTGAATTCGCGGGATTTTTACAGCGATAAATGATTTCCGCATAATTCGGCAGAGCGGCTCGGTGCGGATTTCGCAGTCGGGAAAGAGTATGGCGAACTCTTGATATTTCAGAAGGAGAATTTCCTCGATCATAGCGTTAACTTCCGAGGGTGAGGGTTTTTGCAGCCATCCCCAAGGGGTAAGCCAGCGGACGAGTTTCCGTTGTAGCGTTTTGGGAAGGTAATGTACGAAGGGGGCGAGATAATGGGGTTCGATAGGACATTCGAATGCTGGGGTTTGGACCCAAAGAGCTCGACCCACTCGCCGGATTTCACGGGCGAACCGGGCTTGGTCCTCGGAGGAACCAACGTGTTCGATAACACTGTTTGAGAAAACAATATCGAAGCTCTGATCGGGAAAGGGTAACCGCCGGCCGTCCCCGACGTGGGACCGGATGTTGTAGGCAAGCGCCGACGCTTCCGAGATTGGCGCGGGAGTAAGATTGAGCGTGTCAATGCTCTTGAAGAGCCGTGGTTTCCCGAGCCAGAAACCAGGATATCCTCCGACATCCAGCAGTGACCGGTCTCGGGTGGGAGCCATGGTATCGAGGAAGTTGCGGAAGCGTTGCTCCCTCCAGACACGAAAAATTTGGTGGTATATCTGATGGATCGAGAAAGACATTGAAACACGAGGATAAGGGATTCGAAGTGCTTGGCCATGCCGGCTCCAGAAAATCCGTCGCTAACGATCAAATAGGCATATTGCGGCACGCAGGCAACAGACGAAATTTCGCGAGAGCTGGAAAGCGGAAAACAGCGGAAAAAGTTACGAAACTGTTACAGTCGCGAGTGAGAAGTATTTTTTCGTGCAAGGTCAGCTTCTGTCGATAACGTTGCGGGGCTTTCCTGATGAGAACCATAGCTGCCGTTTTGATTTCGTTGGCGATTGTCGCCGGGCAATGGCTGCATGGGGGGAGTTCCATGGTGCCGGCGCTGTCGCTGGCCTCGTATGGGCTGTGTCTGCTGGCGGCTGTTTTTGCGCTGCCGGGGTGGATGGTGAATCGCCAGCCGCCGGCATTGGGTGCCTTGCTGGTAGTTGCGGCGTTCGCGGGGTATCTGGTCTGGCGGTGCGTGGAGCGTCCGGGGGATTCGTTTTTGGCAAGGCTGGATCTCGGTTTGGTGCTGGCATGTGGTCTGGCGTTTCTCTGTGCCGCATCCGGGTCGGCGAGGGGAGTTGCTCCGGGAGTCCTGCTGGTGGCGTTGGGTGTTTTTGCGGCGGTGCAAGCGGGTGTGGGGGCGGTGCAGCTCTTGAGGGATGGCGCTTTCCATCCGGGAGGATGGTGGTCGGAGGAGTTGAGGAGTCTTTATGCGGAGCGGTTTCTCAGCCGTGCTCGCGGGACTTTTCTAAATCCGAATCAACTGGCGTGGGTGATGAATGCAGGGCTGTTGTTCTGTCTGGCGTTTTGCTTTTGGGGGAAGGTGCGGGTATGGGGGCGCATTTTACTGTTGTATTTTGCGGGAGTGTTTCTGGCGGTATTGTTTTTCACCGGCAGCCGCGGGGGGATGCTGAGCATGGTCTGTGGGTTGGGGATGTTGTTGCTGGTCAGCTTGCTGGCGGTGGCGGTGAGTTTGCGACGCCATCGGGGTGTGGCAGTGGCGGTGGCCATTATCGGGATCGCAGCGTTTTGTGTGGCGGGGTATCTGGTTTATTCTTCGGTGTGGGTGGCTCAGGGGAGGGTGCAAATCGATTCCACTGGGGACTGGCGGTATCATTTTTTGGATTACGCCTGGAGGCAGTTTCAGTCGGCTCCCTGGCTTGGGGAGGGTGCGGGGAGCTATCGATATGCCGCCCGGCTGTATCGGGCGTGGTGGCAGGGGGAGGATGCGATTTTTGCGCATGATGATTGGGCGCAGCTGCTGGGAGAGTATGGGTTTGCAGGGTTTGCGTTGGGATTGGTGGCGGTTCTTGTGCTGCTGGGCGGGGTGGTGATGCGGTTTCTCGTGGTGACGCGCATCGCGACGCGCTCCGGGCGAAGTCCGCTGGACAATGCGGCGGCACTTTATCTTGGGGCAGCGGCGGCCGGAGTGGCTTTTTGCACCCACAGTCTGGTTGATTTTAATCTGCACATTCCAGCAAACGCGTTGCTTGCGGCGTGTATTTTTGGACTGGGGGCGTCGTGGTGTCCGGAGCTGGAACGCTCACGAGTGGCGGCAGGCGTTTCCGGCGGACTCGGGTTTTTATTGCTGTTGGGCTGCACGGTCGGACTGGCGTGGTACGGTGCGAAGTTTGCTGTTGCGGATTACCGGGGGTTGCTGGCGGCAAATGCGTTCCGACGGGGGGATTTGCAGACGGCGCGGAGGGAGGTCGAGTGGGGGCTTGCGGCAAATTCGGAAGATCCTGAGCTTCTGATGACTCGGGGGCGGATTCTGACAGCTGTTGATCCAGGCGAAGTGGAGGAACCCTTGTCCGAGGATGTGCTGGATGAAAATCCAGAGGATACCGAGATTTCCAAGTTCGATCCGTCGGAGGCGGATGACGGAAAGCAGGCGGAGCTTTTGCAAGCTGCGGTAGTGGATATGCGGAAGGCGGTTTTGTTGCGTCCGAGGGAGAGGGATTACCGACAGCAGCTGGCAGGGGCGCTGCTGAGCGCGGACGATGCGAAGGGGGCGGCGCACGAGGCGCTGGAGGCGGTCGTTCTGGATTCCAGAATTGGATATTTTTATGGCACCTATGGGGATGTTTTGGAACAGCAGGAGAAACTGGAGGAAGCCGGCCGGGTCTATCAAATCGGTGCCGGGCTGCCGAACTCGGGTGATCTTGGGCTGCGGTTTGAATTGTTACAGGAAGAAATCGAAATGGGACTTGGTCCTCTAAAATCGGAAGAGTAAAGGGGACTGTTGCGAGGGATTTGTACCATTATCGGAATTGTGTTACTGGGGGGATTTCTTCCGGCGACGGGCGCTGCCGCCATCGCAGCGGATAATGCGGCGACGACACTGGAAGAGGAGCTGAGTGGCGCGGGACCAGCGCCAACTCCAGAGCCCCCGGCTGTGCCGCAAGAGTTTTTTCCCGGGCCGATACCGGTGCCGACACCGGAAAGCGTTTCGGAGGAGGATGCGAATCGCTCCATTCCGTCGGAGAGCGAAACGGCGGTGGAAGCGCCCGCCGCGGAGCTGGAGGCTCAAGATGTGACACAAACGAACCCCACGGAGAATTCGGGATTGGTTCCCTTGAGTAAGAAGGGGTTTTCGCTGGGTGCGCTTTTCAGCAGTTTGATTCCAGGAGGAAGCGCCGGAGACCCCAATTCCAAAGACAAATTTGCACTGACGTTCTCCCTCCGGGGGGGGTACGACGATAACGTTTTTGCTTCTGCGTTCGATCCCATTGCGAGTCCGTTTGCAAACCTTAACGGGAATCTATCCTATTTTTTCGGCTCGAAGCGTCTGCAACTCAATACGCAGCTCGGGGGCGGCGTTACCTATTACCAGAATCGGCCGGGGCGAAAACAGGACTACAACGGAACAGTGGATCTCTCCGCCCGGTTCCATGCCACACGGAGGCTGGAGTTTTTTGGTGCCGTGCGCGGAACCTACCTTGCCCAACCGGACCCGACGGTGGTGGGTGGGGCGGTTCAATACTCAGGGGATTACATTGTGGCAAACGCCACCGGGGAAGTCTCCTATGATTTGATGCCGAAGCTGGCAACCCGGGCAAAATACACCCTTAACGGAATTCGTTACACGGATGATGCCATCAATCAGGGGCAAGGATTTGTGGAGCAAACTTTTTCGCTGGGTGCGGATTTCCTGCTGCGCCCCACGACGACGCTGACCATGGAATTTCGCTACAATCCGATTTCTTATTATGAGGCGGGATTGGGTTCCGATGGATATATCGCGACGTTCGGATTTGTGCAGTCCTTCACGCCGCGTTTTTCCTGGATGCTGCAAGGCGGCGGAGAATATCGGATTCTCAAAAATCCGGCCGACGTGGGGACGAATAATTATTTTGGTCCATTTGTCGAGAGCCGCCTGAGCTACAGTTTTGCTCCCGCATCCAGTCTGCTGGGGTCGTTGCGATACGGCACGGAGCCGTCCGGCGTATCCGGGGTGACGATCCGGCAGACATTGCGGGGCAGCCTCTCCGTGGAGCATCGCTTTTCCGCGTATTGGTCGATGAATCTCGGGCTGACCTATGAAAACAGCTACTACGATCAGCCCGGGGTGATTCCAGATTACAGCGCCAACGTATATTCCGGATTCCTCGGTGTGCGATTTCAGCTCAATCCCGCATTTGCCCTGACGGCGGACTATTCTTACACGAATGTCCTCTATGAGGGTGTGGTGGGAAACTATTCACGGAACATTGTTTCGACCGGATTACAGATTATTTTCTGACTTGTGCCGGAAATGTGCCAAATTCGACACGGAGTTTTGAGCGCATTGACAAGGTTCATGCTTACCCCTAACTCTGGAACTCTTTTAGCTTCTTAAACATGCAGCAACCCAAAGAGCAGCAAGTTCACCTTTTCGATTATCTAAAGGTGCTCCAGATCCGCTGGCCGATCATTCTTTTGATATTTCTTCTCGTCGTGATCACGACGGGGGCCATTACCTTCATGCTGCCCAAACAGTATCAATCGACTGCCCTGATCCAGGTGCAGGAGAATGCGGACTTTGAAATTTTCCAGCAGGGACGCGGAGCGACCTTCGATCCACGGTTTACGACGACACAGTTCGAGATCATCCAAAGTAAAAAAATTCTCTGGCCGGTAATCGAACAGTTGGGCCTGGCCCAAAAATGGGGGGAGCGCTACGAGATCAAGTCTGAAGAGGTGTTGCTGCGCAAACTCCAGAGTATAATGACGTTGCAGGAGGTTAGGAACACGGATCTGATCTCCATTTCGGTACTGAGTACGGACGCTCAGGAGGCGGCGGACATCGCGAATGCGATTGCGAAGGAATATCAGCAAGCGCGCATCGCCGAGCAGCAGACCTGGGCATCTAAATCTCTGGCGACGTTGAAGGAAGAGGTGGAAAAACAGCGGACACGGACGGAAGACCTCCGGAAGGCAGCCGCGGATATTCGCGTGAAGTATCAGATCAACGATCTGAACCCGGAGACCGTCGAGGATACGATGCAGGCCACGGAGCGGGTGCTTCTCGATGTGGAGCAGCAGGTGAGTACGCAGCGCCTGCAGACAGCCACGTTGCGCGCCAAGTTCGAGCAGCTTTCCAGGATGACGGACGATCAGATCATGCGCAGCATCGCCACGCTGGACATCAACGACCAGACGATCCTGCAGATTCTGCCGCTTTATCAGGAGGCGGCTTCGGAAGAGGCTCGAATGTTGAATGGCGGGCTTGGGAAAAATCACCCCAGCGTTCGGGCCCAGAAAGCCAAGAAGGATACCTATTGGGAGCAGTTGACGAGTCAGATCGCGAGCCTGCGGGTGGCTTTGGCCGCGAATGCCGAGATCGAAGAGCAATCGCTGGCAAGTTTGGAGGGGCAATTGAACCAAAGCCGTTCCGAGCAACAGGATTCCAAGACGCGAGCGGCGCTCTACTACGAGGCAAAGAACAACTACATTCAGGCCAAAAAGGTGCTTGAAGCGGCGGAGACCCGCTTTCTTACCGAGACGATGCAGCGCAGCATGCCCTTGAATCCGGCGATCATTTGGGAGCAGGCGTCCTCCTCCAATTTCCCGGCCCGGCCGAGGGTGTTTTTAAATATTGCGCTGGGCGTTTTTCTCGGTCTGGTGCTCGGACTCGGCACGGCCTTCTTTATTGAATATCTCGATACCAGCGTGAAGACGATGGAGGACATCGAGCGTTTCTTCGGGCTTCCGGTGCTGGCGGTTGTGCCCAAGGGCGTTGGTGTATTGATGGATCTGCCTCCGGACGCTCCCGATGGCGAGGCTTATCGCATCCTGCGGACGAATATCGAATTCAATACCGCAAATCCGAATGCGAAGGTGATGACACTGGTTAGCGGTGGCCCGGGCGAAGGAAAATCGATGACACTCGTGAATCTGGCTTACACTTGCGTGCAGGCGGGCTTGAAGACGCTGATTATCGACGCGGATCTTCGCCGTCCCCGCCAGCACACGCATTTCAAGATCAGCAACCGTCGCGGACTTACGGACTATTTGGGAGAGTCCGTGCCGGTGGATGAGTTGATCATGCATTCGGAAGTCAAGGGATTGGACATCATGCCGAGCGGACGGGTGGCACATGGGGCCACTGCCATGCTGAATTCGCGGAAAATGACGGACCTCATCAATCAGGTTCGCAACGGGTACGACATGGTTTTGATCGATTCGCCGCCGATTCTTGGAGTGAGCGACTCGGCTTTGATCGTGCGTGCCGTTGATGTGACGGCAATCGTGATCCAGCACCGGCGTTTCCCGCGTGCGATGCTGATGCGTGTAAAAGACGCTGTTATCAATGCCGGCGGCAACCTGATTGGCGCGGTGCTCAACAATGTCGATATTCGTCTGGATCAATACTACCAGTATCAGACCAACTACTACGGATATTTCGACGAAACCACGAAACCCAAGCCGGACGCCGGAAAGCCCCGGGCGGGCCAATCCGCAGCTGCGAAGGTGATTGCAGGACGTCCGGGCGACGACGAGTACTGATGCAAATATTAACAAGGATTAAAAATTGCCGCCTGGCAATGCTGCTGGTGATGGGAGGGCTGGCCGTGTCCGCCCTGCATGGCGAGGACCAGAGCATCCGGCTGCGTTCGGGCGATACCATCGAAATCCGCTTGGGCGGCGTGCCGCTGGAGGAGATTAACCAGGTCACCGGCGAATACACGGTGGATACCCGAGGATTTGTCAATCTGCCGCATATCGGCAGCGTACAGGCCAGCGGGCTGACGCAGGACGATCTACAGCGTGAGATCGAGAAGGCTTACCGGGATGCAGAAATCTATACGCACCCGACGATCACGGTAGCGGTGCCGATGCAGGCGCGGTTTGTCAATGTCGGGGGCGAGGTGCGCCTTCCGCAGCGGGTCGCCTACACCCAGGATTTGACGGTGCTTTCGGCAATCAATGCGGCTGGTGGTTTTACCGAATATGCCTCCCAGAGCCGCGTGCGACTGTTGCGCGGTGACGAGGTCTACAATGTCGACATTAAAAAAGTGAGAAAAGATCCCACCAAGGACGTGACGCTGCAGCCCGGAGACACGGTCGAGGTGCTGCGGAGCTTTTTCTAATCCCGCCGTGTTTTGAGCGGATCGTGGGCTGCCGCTAATCGGCGGTGAGAAGGCACCGGTTTTTCCAGAGATAACCGAACCCGGAATACACGGTAAGAATTGTCGTTACGGTAATCAGGAGGCCTCCGCCGGTGGTCCAAAGCGCGGGCATCCACCCGGGCTGGCTGGGAAGCCATTCCTTGAGGGTCAGGAGAAGGAGAAAAAAGACGATGGTAATGATTTGCCAGAGGGTCTTGTGTTTTCCGAGTTTTTCGGCGGGAAGCACCACCCCGTTGTTGCTTGCGAGGAGGCGCAGGCCGGTGATGAGAAATTCCCGGGCGATGATAATAATGACAACCCATGCGGGAATGGCGTGAAGCGGAATCAGGCAGATGAAGGCCGCCGCCGTGAGGATCTTATCCGCAAGCGGGTCCATTAATTTGCCAAAGTCGGTGATGAGCTGGTGTCTGCGGGCGATTTGCCCGTCGAGGTAATCGGTAATGCTGGCAACCGCAAAAAACAGCAATGCCAGCGAGCGGCTGTAGGGAAACTGGGCGGTCAGGCAAAAAACGAAGAGCACCGTGACGAAGAGGCGGGAAACGGTGAGTTTGTTTGGTAAATTCATGGATCGGAGGACACTTCAAGCAAACCGCACGGAAAGGAACGCCGCAAGCCCGGTGGAGCAATTTTTTACTCGAAGAGCGGTTCCTTCCAAATCGGGAGACAGCGTTTCATTTGTTCGAGCAGCCAGCGGCTGGCATCGTAAGCCTCGGCGCGATGCGTGGTGAGCACCCGCACAAACACGGACGTCTCGCCCGCGGCGACAAACCCCGTGCGATGCACAAAAATACCACCCAGGACGGGAAAGCGGTCGCAAGTCTCGGCCGCAAGTGCATGCATCCCGGGCTCGGTCATTCGGGGATGAATGGTGTACAGGATGCCACGAATGGGGCGTTCTTTTTCCAGGCCCCGCACGATGCCTCGAAAATCCACACAGGCACCGGTGAAGCTGCCCGCTTCGAGAGGGAATTCGGGGATTTTGCTGGAGACGAGGGAAATGCGAGAAAACGCCATTGCACTTACAGGGCCGGGATCGTTACGTTGGCGGTTTTCTCGAAATTCACAATCAATGAATCAAAGCGATATCGGTCTAATTGGACTCGCCGTCATGGGCGAGAATCTTGTTCTTAACATGGAAAGCAAGGGCTTTTCCGTCAGCGTCTACAACCGCACGACTGCCGTGACCGAAAAATTCGCCGAGGGTCGCGCGAAGGGCAAAAATATTCTGCCTGCAAAGACAATCGAGGCATTTGTCGCCTCATTAAAACGGCCGCGCAAAGCCATGATCATGGTGAAAGCGGGCGCCCCCGTCGATGCGGTTATCGACCAGCTGATTCCGCTTCTCGAAGAAGGCGACATCATCATCGATGGCGGCAACTCATTGTGGACTGACACGCAGCGGAGAGAAAAATTCCTCAAGGAAAAAGGCCTGCACTACATGGGGTGCGGTGTTTCCGGCGGTGAGGAAGGCGCACTCAAAGGGCCATCCATGATGCCTGGCGGCTCGCAACATGCGTGGGAGACCGTTGCTCCGATCTTCCAAAAAATCGCCGCGATTGTGGACGGAGAGCCCTGCTGCCGCCACATGGGCCCGGATGGCGCCGGACACTATGTGAAGATGGTGCATAACGGCATCGAATACGGTGATATGCAGCTCATCTGCGAGGCCTACGCGATCCTCAAGGCCACGATCAACCCGAGCGCCGAAGAGTTTCACCAGATTTTTGCCGATTGGAATCAGGGCGAGCTGAACAGCTACCTCATCGACATTACGGAGAAAATTTTCACCAAAATCGATCCTGAGACCGGCGAGCCACTGGTCGAATTGATCATGGACCGGGCGGGCCAGAAAGGGACGGGTAAATGGACGGTCGGCAACGCTGTCGAGCACGCCATTGTCCTCTCCACGGTCAATGCGGCCGTCGAAGCGCGCATTCTTTCGTCGATGAAGGAAAAGCGGGCAGCTGCGAGCCAGATTCTGCCGGCACCGGAGACCAGGGCTTTTACCGGCGATCGCAAGCGATTGATCGAGTCCGTGCGCGACGCGCTATATGCCAGCAAGATCGTCAGCTACGCGCAGGGGCTCGACCTGCTGGCGGCGGCGGGCAAATTCTACGACTGGAATCTCAACTTTGGCGACATCGCCACGATCTGGCGGGGCGGATGCATTATTCGCGCGCAGTTCCTGAATCGCATCAAGGAGGCATATGAGGCAAATCCCCGGCTCGACAACCTCATGCTCGCGCCATTTTTTACGGAAATTTTCCGCAAGACGCAGGCAAACTGGCGGCATGCGGTGATGACGGCGATTGATTACGGTGTGGCGAGCCCGGCTTTCAGTGCTTCGCTGGCGTATTACGACAGCTACCGAGCGGAGCGCCTGCCGGCCAACCTCCTCCAGGCCCAGCGCGATTTCTTCGGAGCGCACACATACGAGCGAATCGACAAACCGGTGGGGGAATTTTTTCACACCGAGTGGCTGGAGGCATAACGCGCCTCCTTGCATCCTGCCGGCAGGATGCGCTTTTCAGCCGAAGACGGCTATCGCGGCTCGCGCTGTGTTGACATGCGCCTCCACGACCTTTGCCGTGTCCTTGGTGTAGCCGCCCGCCAGCACCCAGGCGACGGGAATGGCGTTGTCCTTGCAGAATTGGAAGACCCGCCGGTCGCGGGCAAGAAGATCGGCGTGCGTGATTTCCAGCGGGGAGTATGGATCGTCGCGCAGTGGATCGGCACCCGCCTGGTAGAGCAGCAGATCGGGCTTCCCGCGAGCAAGCAGGCGGGGAAGATGGGCCTCGAGGATGGCCAGCATTTCCGGTCCCCGGCAGCCATTGGGGAGGGAGATGGCATCATGGTTCGGCCCGGCCGGATGGCGGATGGCATCCACATCGGGGTAGGGGATGTTGTTCCAGTAATCGTTTCCGTAAATGGAAAATGCATAGAGCCAGTCTCGGGATTCCGAGAATATGGCGGTGCCATTGCCATAATGCAGATCCATATCGAGGATGGCGGCGCTTTGGAGCCGCCCTGTGGCGCGAAGTTTTTCCAGCGTGACGATGAGGCCGTTGAAGGTGCAAAAGCCTTCGCCGTGATTCGGACAGGAATGGTGAAATCCGCTCACGAGCGCGCCAGCGATGCCGCCTTCGTCGAGTGCCGCGGATGCTGAGGCGAAGGCTCCTCCACTCGTAAGGCAGACGGAGGGATAAAGTGCGGGAGACCAGGGGAATTTCTGGGATTCCGCAAGGGCGCGCGGCTCGCCGGAGACGATGGCGTCTACATATTCCTTTGTATGCACCGCCAGAAAATCCGTCCTGGAAAGGGCCTCGTGGCTTCGAAACTCCAGCTCCGGCCATCCCGCCAGCGCTTCGGCCACCAGGCGGAATTTCCGGATGGGCATGATGTGCGTGCCGATGGGCGCTTCGTAACCCGGATCGAAATAAATGGGGATTTTCATGGCGCCGTGGGCGGGAGCAGATCGATGGTTTCCGATTCCTCCGGATAATGCGCGAGGGCATCCCAAACGGCACGCATATCCGCGGCGCGAAACCCCTTTCCATACATTGTATAGAGCGCCCGGACGATGGTTTGCACCTCCCGTCCGCCGATCGTGACTTCCGATTCGCGTCCGAGACGGCGGACCAGCAGGGAGAGCGGGATGGGATGCGGTCCTCCGTCACGGTCAATCTCCGTGAAGGCTCGGAAATCGGGTTGCAGGTAGGGGACGCGGACTGGGTCCACTTTTCGATAACCGGCTTTTTCGTATGCCGCCAGACGGATGCTGCGGCTTTCGTTTTGCGGGTCCGCGGGTTCCATTTCTCCAACAAGGGTGACCGGGGTGTTTTCCGGAAGGTGGTTTGCGTCGCGGCATCGGCGGGCGCTCTGGAGGGGGAGGGCGCGCAACCATCCCGCAATCCCGCTGCGGCGGTGCTCCGGAGCGACAAGATTATGGGACATGTGAACAACGATCGCGGGGGAGTCGAGGCACGCAATGGCGGTATGGTCCCGAACCGCCACAAAATCGCCATGCAGGGTGAGCAGTGCCATTTCATAGAGCATGGAATGTGTGGTGTCCGCAGCGATGGCGGGCTCCCATGCCATGCGAGCAGAGAGAATCTCCGGTTGCTCAATTTCTCCACCGGGTCCAAATGCCTGCCAGAGATGCTCGTAGGCCATTTGGAATTCGGGTGTTTCCGTGGAGCGCACCCGATGCAGGTCAATGGCGGGGAAATCTCCCTCCTCGCTCCGCCGGTCTCCGGGTGCGAGATCGCTGGGAATCATCCAAGGTTGCAACATGGCGGGTACGGTGAAAAACGGACAAAAAGCCTTCCAAATACGATGCCGTGAATTTCCCGGAAGCGCAACTTCCTGAAAAATCGGGCTGGCGGGATTCGAACCCACGGCCTCCTCGTCCCGAACGAGGCGCTCTACCAAGCTGAGCCACAGCCCGTTTGCTGTTTTTTCGATGGGTGTTGCCGGAGATTTTGGAAAATCCAACCGCAGCCCATCGATGAGCCGCATACTGTGAGCGCATTTCTAAAAAAATGCCAACAAAAGGTTTTTGGACGGCAGCTTTCTTTGGGCGCAGAGGAATGCGGCGGCATGCTGGAGGGAACAAACCGGGTGTCGATTTTTGTCCCGGCTCCTTCCCTTAGACCGTCACCCTGGACTTCAGGCTTCCGCGTCTGGCTAAATAATAGATTACGGGATAGAGCAGGAGTTCGAGCAGGAAGCTGGAGACGGTGCCTCCGATCATCGGCACGGCCAGGCGGCGCATGGTGTCCGCTCCGGCGCCCGAGGCCCAAAGCAGCGGCAGGAGGCCCATGAAAATGGCCATCACGGTCATGGTCTTGGGGCGGATGCGTTTGACGGCACCATCATGGACGGCCAGCCAGAGGTCCTGCGGACACTGCATCCGGCCCGCTTCAAGGAATCTTTGGTAGCTTGTATCGAGATAAAGCAGCATTACGACACCGGTTTCGGCATCCAGCCCCGCCAATGCAATGAGCCCGACCCAGACGGCAAGCGACAAATTGTAGCCCATAAAATAGAGGAACCAGATGGCACCGATGAGCGAGAATGGGACGGCCAGCAGCACGATGCAGACGCGCAGCCAGCTCCGGGTGGAGAGATAGAGCAGCAGAACAATGCCGGCGAGCGCGAGAGGGATGGCGATGGCAAGGCGTTTTGCGGCAGCCTGCATGTATTCGTACTGGCCGGACCAGACGAGGCTGTAACCGGGTGGCAGCTTGAGCGCACGGGCCACGACTTCGCGTGCGCGTTGCACATAGGTGCCGACATCGAGGCTGGCAATATCGACATACACCCAGCTCGTAAGCCGCGCATTCTCGCTCTTGATCATCGGAGGGCCTTTGTGGATCGAGATTCTGGCCAGTTGTGCCAGCGGCACCTGGGCGCCAGACGGTGCGGACACGAGCGTGCGCTTGACGGCCTCGATGTCGTCTCGGAGGTCGCTGGGGTAGCGTACATTCACGGGGTAGCGTTCAAGGCCTTCAACCGTCGAGGTAATGTTGACGCCGCCAAGTGCGGACATGATGACATCCTGGACGTCACCGACCGTAAGGCCGTAGCGGGAGATCTCGCCGCGGTCGATGTCGATGTCGAAGTAGTTCCCGCCGACGGATTTTTCGGCGAATGCGCTGGTTGTGTAGGGGCTGGTGAGCGGGCTTGTCTTCAGGGCGCTGGCCACTTCACTGGCGAGCCCGGAAAGTGTCTTGAGGTCCGTGCCCATGATCTTGATGCCGACGGGTGTTTTAATGCCGGTCGAGAGCATATCGATGCGGGTTTTGATCGGCATGGTCCAGGCATTGGTCAGGCCGGGAATCTGTACCGCATCGTTCAATCCTGGCGCATGGAGCATGGCACCCTTGCCATCGGGCAGTTCGTAGCCGTAAACAAGCTCGTCCTGAGTGATGGGGCGCGTGGCCGGCCAGATCTTGCTCGGAAGCCATGCCAGCCAGTGCGGCCAGCCGTCAAAGAAGCGCTCGACCGGTCGCTCGCGCCATTTTGATTTGTCGCGCTGGAGGCGAATCGTGGTTTCGATCATCGAGATTGGAGCGGGATCGGTGGCTGTTTCCGCACGTCCGATTTTTCCATAGACGGAGTCGACCTCCGGGAACTGTTTGATGAGCTTGTCCGTCTGCTGGAGGATGGTGCGGGCCGTGGTAATGCTAAGCCCGGGATCGGTCGTGGGCATGTAGAGCAAATCGCCCTCTTCAAGCGGAGGCATGAATTCATTGCCCAGCTTGCTGAATGGAATCCAGGTCGCTGCCAGCAGAAGCAGGGCAAAAAGGAGAGTGAAGCCTTTGAATCGCATCACGAACCGGAATACGGGATCGTAGATGCGCGCCAGCATCCGGCTTACGATATTATGCTCCTCGCTCGGGATGCGTTGCGGCAGGAGGATCATTGCACTTAGAACGATCCATCCACCAACCAGCCAGGTGCGCCAGGTTGCGAGGGCTGCGAGCGGTGCAAATGCCAGGACGATGGCCGGGAGCACAATTAATGCAAGGAGCGTCCAATAACTGCGGCTCCGGCTCCAGCGTGCCGGCAGCGTGCGGTCGGTAATGAAGAGCGTCATCAATACCGGAATCACGGTTACGGCGAGGATGGCTCCCGCCGTCATGGCAAAGGATTTGGTGAACGCCAGCGGCTTGAACATGCGCCCGGACTGTTCGCCGAGGACGAAGATGGGCAGAAAACTAACGACGATAATCAACAGCGCAAAAAATAGACTGGGGCCCACTTCTTTTGCCGCTTCGCTGATCAGCTCGCGATGCGGCCTCGGCACCGCGCCTGCGGCTGCGCGCCTGCGGTCGGCCTCGAGAAACTTGTGCGCGTTCTCAACCATGATGATCGAGCTATCGACCATGACGCCGATCGAAATGGCGATGCCTCCGAGCGACATGATGTTTGCGTTGATGCCGCACAGATACATGATGGTCAGTGTGGCGAGCACGCCGACGGGCAGCACAAAGGCCGCCACCAGCGCACTGCGGGCGTGGAGCAGGAAGAGCATGCAGACGAGACTCACGATGAAAATTTCCTCAATGAGCGTGTGCTGGAGTGTCTCGACGGCGCGTTCGATCAGATCCGAACGATCGTAAGCCATCTCGATGGCCGCACCGGGCGGCAGGCCGGATTCGAGCTCATGGAGTTTTTCCTTTGCGTTTTCGATGGTGCGTTTTGCGTTTTCGCCGAAACGCATAATCACCGTTCCTCCGACGACTTCGCCTTCTCCGTTCCACTCGGCGATGCCGCGGCGAATCTCCGGGCCGATGCGCACATCCGCAACATCAGCCAGATAAATGGGTGCGCCGTCCGCGTTAACTCCGAGTGAAATCCCGCGCAGATCTTCCAGCACTTTTTCGGATTGCACATCCTCAAGGCGCCTGCCGGATTCGGAGGCCTTTTGTGTCTCCTCGGGAGAAAGCGTGCCCAGATAGCCGATGCCGCGAACCATGTATTCGTTTTCGCTTTGCTCGATGAGCCGCCCACCCACATCGTTGTTCGAGCGCTGGATGGCCATTTTTACTTTTTGCAGTGGAAGGTTCAATGCCAGCAGCTTCAGCGGATCAATGACGACCTGGTACTGCTTTACAAATCCGCCGGTTGGCGCGACTTCGCTCACGCCATCGACGGCGGTGAGTTCGTAACGGAGATACCAGTCCTGCAATCCACGCAGATCCGACAGATCGAGATCCGGCTGCGCCAGCGGGGCATCGTCGAGCGGACAGGTCGTGCGGCCGGGAAAAATGCGCTGGCGGACGAGATGTTCGCGAGCGCGGACAGGGGCATCGTCCCGGGTTGCATACCACTTGCCGGTTTTCGGATCGTGGAAGAGGCCTTGGGGATATTTTTTACAATAGGGTCCCGTGGTGAGGATGTATTGATAGACCCATCCGACCCCCGTGGCATCCGGCCCGAGCTGTGGGGCCACGCCGGGTGGGAGCCGGCTGGCCATCGTATTCAGCTGTTCCAGCACGCGGCTGCGGGCCCAGTAAAGATCGGTGCCGTCTTCGAAAATGATGTAAACGAAGCTGGTTCCAAACAGGCTGTAGCCACGCACGACCCTGGCGTACGGCACGGCGAGCATGGCTGTGGTGAGGGGATAGGTAATTTGATCTTCGATGATGCGAGGTGCCTGGCCCGGATACTCCGTGCGAATGACGACCTGCACATCGGAGAGATCGGGGATGGCGTCGATGGAGATGTTTTTGGCCGACCACGCGCCCGCGAGGACGAGGAGTCCGCACAGCAACAGCACCATGACGCGGTTGCGAATGCACCAGTCGATGAGTTTCGCGATCATTGCGCGGCGCCTCCTGCCACGGGGATCGCTTTGCGTTCGTCGAAGCATCCAAGCATGGCGGAGCCCATGTAGGGATTGCGCACATCGTCTCCGATTTGCAGCCAGACGGCTCCGCCCTGGTCGCGGGCAAACATCGGGCAATGCATCGCCAGCACCGTTCCCTGATAATCCGGCGGAATTCTGGTCGCGGAGACAACCGTGCGAAACGCCACGCTAAGGGCGCCAAAGGCCAGGCGGGCACCGGCGATGTCCGAGGCTGTTGCCACCCCGGCACTCTCTCTCGTGATGGCTGAGAGCGGCTCCGCGAGCTGATGCCAGAAGTGTGGATGGCCGGGGAGGGGGATTTTCTGCATCGCGCCCGTTGCGGCGGCAAGCGAGCGGGCCTCGGTGGCGATGCCTGCGATGCGGTCATCGGCAAGGGCGTCCTGAATCGCAAAATACGCATTCAGCGCCTTTGTGAGCTCGGATGCCAGTGGGGGGGGGCGTCACGGTCCGTGCATTACCGCTCTCCAGCGAGGCTTCCGGGTTTTGTTCCGCCGCGGGCTCGCCTTTCACCATCCCGGCCAGGGCCTCGCGCATGTTGGCTTCGCTATCGAGGAGAAACTGGCCTGAGGTGACGACTTTTTCTCCGGGCTTTAATCCGCTGAGGACTTCGATCCGGCCGTCATCCGTTACAACACCGGTTTCCACGTTGCGCGGATCGAATTTTCCATTGCCCAGGCTGACGAAAGCCACCTGCCGCTCACCGGTGTCGATAACGGCTGAACGCGGAACCAGTGTCTTCTCGGCGGCAAGCTGGCGGCGCAGTTCGACATTGGTGAACATGCCGGGCTTCAATAGACCGTCCGCATTGTCGAATTCCAGCCGGACCTGCGCCTCCCGGGTTTGTTTATCGAGGTAGGGGTAGACATAAATGACCTTGCCCTTGAATGTCCGGCCCGGGATGTAAGTCAGCGTCATCACGGCGTCCTGCCCTTTCTCCACGTAGGGGAGTTGATATTCATAGATCGTGACGAGCACCCAGACTTTCGACAGATCCGCGATGCGAAAGACCTGCATCCCGGGTTCGATCTTCATGCCCTCGTTGGCGTGTTTGGCAATGACCACTCCGGAGTAGGGGCTGCTCACGTCGAGCGTCTTTTGGGCTTCGCCCCGCTCGGCCAATGCTTTGATCTGCGCGGGAGGGATGTCAAAGTATTCGAGCCGGGTGCGCGCGGATTCGAGGAGATTCACCCCGGACGATCCGCGGACTGCCTTTTCCGCAATGAGAAAGTCCTGTTGGGCCGAGTAGAGCTGTGGGGAGTAGAGCGAAAAAAGCGGGGCGCCTTTCCTGACCTTCGCACCGAGGGAGTCGACGTAAAGTTTCTCAATCCATCCGGAGACCTTGGTATTTACATCGCGAACGGTTTCCTCGTCATAGTCCACGATGCCAACGGTGCGGATCGTCTTTACCAGCGGGCCGGTCGTAACCTCCTGCACGCGAATTCCCATATTCTGGATGGTGACGGGATCGATCGCGATCTCGCCTCGGAACTTCTCCGGATCGAGCGGCACGAGGGCCATTCCACAGATCGGACATGGACCGGGTTCCGGCAAAATCACCCAGGGGTGCATGCCACACGTCCAGTATTGTGTGGTGCCGTGGGCGTGAGGCTCCCGGGTTTTGTTGGAGGCGAGGCTCGGAAAGAAAACTGGCGTCAGGAACCAGATGGCGGACACGAGAAAAAACAGCCCGGCACCGGGGATGAGCCATCGACGGGTGCGGCGGGGAGCGGTGGATGGTTCGGTCATGGCTTGGTCGGAGGTTTTTTGGGTTCGGGGCGGGGGTGATCGAGGGGTTCGCCGATGGCACGTTCGAGATCGGCGATGGCACGGAGGTATCCGGCGGTGCGTTCAATCAGGCCGAGTTGGGCGCTAAGATAGGCGCGTTGCACATCGAGGAGATCGGTCAGCGTGGTCGTTCCCGAGCTGTATCCGGCGGTCGTCGATTCGTAAGCCTGGCTTGCGCCGGGAATAATCTCCGAGGCAAACCGATCCCGCTGCTCGCGCATCGCCTGAGCCATGGCGTAGGCCGCCTGTACGTTCGCGCTCACGTCAGCGGAGAGCTGCGCCTGCCGGGCGGCGGAGGATCCGCGCTGGGCGATGGCGGCGCGTTTTTGGGCTCCCAGCTTGTCCCACCAGATCGGGACATTCAATGCAATCGTGCCCATAATCGGGTCGTCGCCATTTTGCGGCGTCGTCGGGAGCACCGTGCTGCGGTCGAGGAGGGTGTAATCCACTCCGAGGGTGATGTCGGGGTAGTATTCCAATGCGGCGGCTCGGATGCCGAGGTCATCCCGGGCGACGGCCGCCCGGGCGGCTTCGATGTCCTGATTTGCTCCGAGTGAACGCCGCATGAGGGTGGCGAGCGGCGGCAATTCGGGCAGATTCGGACTGGCGTACCGGGGCAGCGTGGCGGCTGGCGACGCATCTCCACGAAGAGCGGCCATCCGGGCGATCACCCCCTTGCGTTCGGCTTCGAGTTGCGCGATGCGTGTGGAGATTTCTTCGGCTGCGACTTGAGCGCGAATCACATTGGCAAGCGTGCCTTGGTTGCTTTCGACGAGAGCACTGGCAGAAGAGGCGGTCTGGCGCAGGAGGGCAGCCTGATCACGCAGCACGAGGATGGCTCCGTCGGCGCGATAGAGATCTGCCAGCAATGTGCGCCCCTGGGCAAAAACGTCGCGCAGCCCGGCGCGAAATTTCCAATATGCGACCTGCGCGTCGGCGGCGGAGCGTGCGCTGGCCGTACCCAGCTTTCCGGGGAAAGGAATTTTCTGCGAAATTCCAAACCGCTGCCGCATGGCACCCGTCCGGGTTTGCACGCTGGTGAAGTAATACCCGTAGCTCACCATGGGATCCGGCAGGGAGGATACGACTTCGGGCAGCTCGGACATGGCCTCCCATTCGAGCCGGGCTGACTCGATACCGGGATTGGATGCAAGCGCATCGGCAAGGAATTGATCCGCCAGCGTTGGGGCGGGATCGGCACCATACGCCCATTCGAAAGCGGTGCCTGTCACCAGACAGAGAAGAATGACGCGAAGAAAAAAAGGGACTTTCAACTTAAGCGGGCGTGCAACGGGTCGATTATTAGGAAATTTGCGGCGCAAGGTCACGCAGACAGTCAAGGGTGTGTGGATGGGCTGGAGCGCGAAACCGGGGAGGGGAGGCTTTCAAGCAGGGGCCAAGCAAGGGAGCTTGCGTATGCAGGCGGCGGACTGGGGAAACTCAAATGGAAACACCCGGGGCAAGATGCGCTCCTCCGGACGGCGGGCAGGGTTTTTATACGTGGGCACACGTTGTTAAACGAGACTCAAGCATCCCTCCCTCCGTTTTTTTGGCAGCCAGCTCACGCCCGGGCGCAACTTTTACGACGCCCGCACGCACGCCCACAACAAGCCGGCTTCATCCGGCGCCAGATCACAGCCATCTACCGCATCGCGGCCCGGCTCCGCCGAAACGGCATCAAGCCCCAAGTTGCGCGACCTCGTCCGCTCGGTGGAAAGCGCACCCATCCTCACCCGCATTCGCTCCGCGCTCCTGCGCTGGAAGACCGCCCGCCGGTTCCTGCCCAAGTCCTCGATCGGAGCCGCCATTGACTACATCCTTTCCAACTGGAGTCTGCTCGAAGTTTTTACCTCCGCGATGTCCTCTCCCGTCTGCCTTCCATGACCAACTGGCAGATCAAAGACGTCACCCCCCGCTGTCTGGGCCGCTGCCCGCCAGCAGCTTCCCCTCAAACACGCCACCTGATCCATAAACGTCATACAACACCCCGTGTACGACATTTCTGACTCCGTCAATAGGAACTCCGTGTGACGCTTGCCCTGGAGCGGTCCCATCATGGTTGCGGCACGATGACTTTCGGGGGCAGGCGGTCAGCACGTATAATGCACGCCTCGTCTCTTTCCACGCCGTATGATCAGTGTGCGATCGGCGAGTCCTTGCAGCATCGCCTTCACCACATTACGGCAGACTCTCTATGTTATAGGACTTCTTCGGCTGTTTCTTTTTCACGGATGTAAAAACCGCCGTCCAACGACAGAATTACGTCGCATTACGGGCGCTATCGCCACCGGTGACATCGTAAGTCGCGCCGGAAACCATGCGGGCTGCGTCCGAGGCAAGAAAGACCACGACCGGTGCGATGTCCTCGGGCTCGATCCACGGAACTCCGAGCGGAGTATGAGCGGTCAGAATTTTCCGGGCTTGCTCCTCGGCATTCTCCGGAGCCTCGGAGCGATGGGCATCTTCCAGCACTTGCTCGTAGCGTTCCTTGTGACGAGTGAGAGGTGTGTTGATGAGGCCGGGAAGCACGGCGTTTGCGGTGATTCCATATTTTCCCAACTCAAGTGCCGCCGACTTCATCAGGCCAATAATACCCCACTTGGAGGCAGAATAAGCGGCCCCGTTCAGCATGCCATGCCTGCCCTGTGTCGATGAGGTTACGATGATTCGTCCGCCGCCACGCTTCACCATAAGGGGCGCGAATGCGCGGATGGCATTCGCCGTGCCGGTGAGATTCACGTCGATCTGGATGCTCCAATCGGAGTCCTCCATCTCAAGCAGGGGCTTGAAAGCCTGAATGCCAGCGTTTGCAAACAGAATATCCACGCCGCCAAACAGCTCCGCCGCCCAAGTGGCGGCGGTCCGAAGCGCGGACAGATCGCGCTGATCGAGAATGCGGCTCGCCCACTGCCGGCCTGTAGCTTGTACCAGCCGCCCGGTTTCCTCCAGGTCATCCGGCGCAGCGGCCTCGACCCCGGGACCCACCGGAGCGCAAATGTCGATCCCGACGAGATCCGCGCCTTCCCGCGCAAGCGCGATAGCCGCTGCTCGTCCGATCCCGCGTGCGGCGCCAGTGACAACCACAACCTTGCCTCGCAGACACCCCGCCTTTTCCGAACATGAAGAGCCGTGCGCAACAGAAAATGGAGGGGTATTTTCCATGGAGCAAACCTGAATGGCATCCCCTGAAAGTCAATCCGGCTCTTCAAAAACCGCGGGCGAAAGCAAACCGGTTTGATGGGCGCACGCCCCCCCCGCTCGTCGCGGCAAGTATGAAAAAGGAGACAGGCAGGGCAAAGCCCGAAAGGGTTCCTGTAAACCAGACTCAATGGGAGTCAAATCTTCCATTTTGCCACTCTGGCGGAGTCTCCCCGCAACCAAAGGGCGCGGCGCATTAAACCCAGAGCTTGCGATCGAGCGTCCGGTATTGGATGGCCTCGCCGACATGCTCGGGGCGGATGGCGTCGGACGCGGCGAGGTCGGCGATTGTCCTGGCGACTTTGAGGATTCGCTCGTAGGCGCGTGCCGAAAGCTGGAGTTCCGTCATGGCAAGGCGGAGCAATTCCTGGCCTTCGGCATCGAGTTTGCAGTGTTGTTTGAGTTGTGCGGGGCTCATTTCCGCATTGGTCCGGCCCTTTGGGCTTGCGGCGAATCGGGTGGCTTGCACGGTGCGGGCGGCCTGCACGCGCTCGCGGATGGCGGAGGAGGGTTCGGCTCGTTCGGTGCTGCTGAGTTCGCGATATTCGACGGCGGGCGCCTCAACGTGAATGTCAATACGGTCGAGCAGGGGGCCGGAGATGCGGTTGCGGTAGTTTTCCACCTCGCGAGGCGAGCAGCGGCATTCCCTTTTCGGATCTCCAAAGTAGCCGCATTTGCAGGGATTAAGCGCCGCGACGAGCATGGCATTCGCAGGAAACATGACGGTGCCGGCAGCGCGGCTGATGAGGATTTTCCGATCCTCCAGCGGCTGGCGCAGGACTTCCAGCGTCGAGCGCTTGAACTCCGGCAATTCGTCGAGGAAGAGCACGCCATTGTGCGCCAGGCTGACTTCGCCGGGCGATGGGTTTGTCGAACCTCCGACGAGCCCCACATCGGAAATCGTATGATGGGGAGCACGAAACGGCCGGATCGCGCAAACCCCGGCACCGTTCGAGAGCCCGGCGATACTGTGAATCTTCGTGGTTTCGATCGCTTCTTCGAGCGTGAGTGGTGGCATGATGGAAGGGATGCGCTTCGAGAGCATCGATTTTCCACTTCCGGGAGGGCCAATGAGGATGAGGGCGTGGTTGCCGGCGACGGCGACTTCGATGGCACGCTTGACCTGCTCCTGTCCCTTGACGTCGGCAAAGTCGAGATCGTCAAGGACTGCGTCGAATGGCGCGAAATCCACTGCGGCGGGTGCGAGTTCCTTTTGCCGCGTGAGGAATTCGCAGGCTTCGCGCAGGCTGCGCACGCCGAAGACGTCGATGCCTGAGACGACGGCTGCCTCCGGCGCGTTGGCGAGCGGAAGAATGACGGCTTTTTTGCCGCGATTGCGGGCTTCCATGGCAATGGAGAGTGCGCCACGGATGGGGCGCACTTCGCCATTAAGGCCAAGTTCGCCAGCGATCAGGCAGCGATCCAATCGCGGAACCTCCGCGCTGTCGGCGACGACCACCATGCCGATGGCAATGGGAAGGTCAAAGCTGGGGCCTTCCTTTTTCAGCTCGGCGGGTGCGAGGTTGACCGTGGTGCGGGTGCGAGGCCAGCGCAGGCCGCTATTGGCGATGGCGGTGGTCACGCGGTCGCGGCTCTCGCGGACGGAGGCATCGGGGAGGCCAACGATGACAATCTGGGGATCGCCATGGCCGCTGTTGACTTCGATCTCGACTTCCAGCGCGTCCACGCCTCGCAGCGCCGCCGAAAATACCTTCGTAAGCATGCGAAGGGTTTAACCGCATTGGCTGCCGGTGTCGAAAAGGAAAACTTTTTCTTTAAATCCCGTGGCCGCTGCGCAGGAAGATCAGGCGGGCGAGCTGGTCGGCGGAGATTGTGCTGACTGGACCACCGGCTTGAGAACGCTCTGGAGCCTTGCCTTCTCGCATCGGGTAACAAGCCCTTCATCTGCGTGCCATTCGGCGTCGGACGTTCTCGTCCTCTGCTTGGAGCTTTTCGTGGGAAGTCTCGCGCAACCGAGGTCCGCTTCATCGGCCTGCTGCCTGGGACTGCAATCTGTCGGATTGACTTGGCATGCGAGGAGAGTAGGAGATTGTCGTGAAAAATATCCTTTTTGCAGGTGTGTGTCTGGCAGCCGTGCAGGCAGGTTCCGTTCCGTCGTTCGGGCAATCGAGCGCCGGGTTAAGCACTCCTTCCCGCTCGGAACTGGAATCGACGATTGGGGAGATGGGGCTGTCGATGGGTGAGAAGCTCTCGCTGCGAAAGGTCCTGCAGGGGATGCAAGAACAGGGCGCGAAAGTGAAGGCGAATGACGCGCTCTCCGATGCGGAAAAGCTGGCGCAGATCGTCCAGATTCGGAAGAACGCGCTTAAGCAAACGCAGAAGATCCTCACCGGTCCCCAACAGCAGCAGCTCGCAGCGCTTTTACTGCCGGAGCCGGCTTCGGATTGAGTCGATCCCGTTTTGCCTTGCGCTGCTTCGCCTGCAACTCCGTTGTAACCCGTCCCAACGCATCCTCCACCGGGATGCCATCCCACGATCCCAAAAGGTTGAGCGTTCGTCGCTATCGCCGGGGCGGAGGTAAGATGCCGCGCTTGCACCCCGAAGCTCCATCAGACGCTCCATCCGTCATTTACGCACAGCCGTGAAAACGGATCGGATTTACGCACGGTCACGGATTTTTGTGGCGCGTGCGGTGCGGAGGCCGACTTGTTTTCTTTGGATGCCAGCCGTTGGGGTGGGTTTTGATGTGACCTGCTGGCAAAATACTGATTAAGTGCATTCAGCAGCTTCCCATTTCAACTCCTCCAACATTGCCTTATTATTTTATGAAAATGCCCGTCCTGCCCGCCGCGTGTTTGTTTGCCGTTCTCCTTTTTCCAAATATCCTTCCCGCTGCGGAAAAGTCGGATGTGCCGCCCGCCATCGATCCCAACGCGCTGGTGCCGCTCAAACGCATGAGCGCCACGCTCGCCGCAGCGAAGGCTTTCACTTACCGATCGAAAACCATCCTCGAAGTCCCCTCGGTGACCGGTCAATTCATAACCCTCTTCTCCAGTGGAGAAATCGCGCTCAAGCGTCCTGATAAACTCCGCGCCCGCTTTGGCGGGGATGCGCCGGCATTCGATTTTTATTACGACGGCACGACCGTCTCGGCGCTTGCCCCGGGTACCAAAGTGTATTCCACAGCGGAAGCTCCACCCACCATCGACGCCATGCTCTCCGGCTTGCAAACGGAAACCGGCATTCGCATGGCTTTGGCGCCACTGCTCTTCAGCGACCCTTATGCCGTGTTGACGCACGGACTGCTTGCCGCCGTGGTCGTCGGGCCGACAAAGGTAAATGGCGCGGAATGCACGCACCTTGCTTTTATTTCGCCGGGTGTGAATTGGGAAGTATGGCTCGAGACGGACTCCCGAGCCCTGCCACGGCGTCTGGCAATGACCTTTACGGATCGACCCAATTTTCCACGAACGATGATAGATTTTTTCGACTGGAACCTCCACCCCTGGCTTCTGGGTAACGACACCTTCCTATTCCGCAAACCGGCAGGCGCAACCGAAATACCATTTGCCTCCGTCATCAAATCCGCCAATCGCTAACCCTCCATCTCCGGGAACTTATTATGAAATCCATTCTCTCGCTCATCGGCCTGGCGGCTCTTTGCGCCAGCGTTTCCCTCTCCCAAACTGGCTGCGCTGGCGTCTATGCCGTCGGCCCAGGACCGGCCTATTATGCACCCCCACCAGTTGTCCCGGTCGTTGCCTGGAGTGGCGCAGGGTTCTACGGCGGTACCTATTACCATAACAGCAGTGCCTACTACGGCAGCTCGTATTACCGGGGCGGCAATGGTGCCGCCTACCGTACCCCATGGTCCAACGGTGGCTACTATAATGGCGCACGCGGCTCGGCCTCCTGGCATGACGGCTCGGGCAGTGCCAGTGGATGGCGCGGGGGCTCGGCCTCGTGGGACGATGGCTCGGGCAGCGCCCACGGCTGGCGGGGAGGCTCCGCCTCATGGGGCGGGGGCTCGGGCTCCTGGAGTGGTGCGCATGGGCGTTCCGGCTCGTGGAGCGGAGGACGGCGGTAAATAAGCGCGTGACGACGCGCGGCGGACGGCTGGCGGAATCCCACGAAACCTGGCAGGCATTTCCCAATGCGCGTTGAAAAGCTGAAATACATCATCTGGGCGAAGGAGCTTGGACGGGCCGTGGACTTCTACCGGGATGTTTTCGATGCGGTGGTGGTGTCGCAATCCGGCGTGATGGCGGAACTCACCATCGCAGGTTCCACGCTTGGCATTCACGGCGGAGGCGAGGGAAAGCGCACCTGGACAGGGTTGAGTTTTCAGGTTTCGGATCTTTTTGACGCGTGCTCCGTGCTCAAGGCGGCGGGCGGAGAGGTGCTTCGCGAGCCGGTGGATACCCCCGAAGAACCCGCTCATCTTGCAATGTGCGCCGACCCCGATGGGAACGAAATCATGCTCACCGTGCCAAGGCGATAGCGCCTTGCTTCCGGGAAGCGTGTTATTATTTCTTCGCGGGGATTGGCGGTGCCCAGCGCAGCCATTCGCGGCGAGGGGCGGAATTTAATTCAAACTCGTGTCCTCGGCTGGCGGCGGGCCCCATCTCCGGTTCCTCCGGCGTGGCAAAGGCCAGTTCGCCGTGGGCGAGGGCGTCCAGAGAGGCGCTCTTGACCTTGATGGAAAAGAACCCCAGGGAAACCTTGATGCCGCCTGCGTTCCAGAATTGCGTATTTTCCCGAATGAGACTCGTGTAGGGAGGATTGATCACCACGCATAATCCCACCTTGCCGCCATCGGCGGAGAGTACCTTGCGTGCGACTTTGCCAACCGTCAGTCCGCGGTAGGTGACCGGCGCATCGACGCTGATATTGGTCTGCGATGCGGTGACGACGACTTCCAGTCCGGTTTCCTCTTCCTCCTCAAATATTGCCGTGGTTAGCGGAACTCCGCTGAAACTCTCAGCCAGCGGACCTTCGCCGGAGGGAACACAATCGATATACACGCCACTGAGCAAGGTCTCGAGTCCGGAAACGCCGTCGAGGGAAACATCCAGGCGCACAATGGAAAAAGCCGATCCTTCACGCCGAAGGAAGTCATATCCAGTATTCAGACGGAGCACGGCTTCGATCTGGCCGTTCTTTTGGGTTACGGTTTCGACGAGCCCGACGGGCTGGCCGAGGTAACGGACCTGGGTGTGCCCGGCGAGCAGGCCCTGGCCATTCTCAAAGGTGACCCGGATCGGCGGCGACGTGGCGCGGGCGGCGAATTCCGTGTCAAAAAGAGCGAACGGCGAATCATTTTGCGCAAGGGCTTCCGGCGCGTCAAAAACATCGAAGGCCACTGCGCCTTGAATGAGGGTTTGCAACCCGGCGATGTCCAGATTCAGCATTCCGGGTCCGGCCTGCAGCGAGGTTGCGGGAACCCGCCAGAAACGGGCGTTGCGGGGCAGGAGGTGCGCGAATGTCTTGCGGATGACGACGTCCAGATAGGGCTGGCCTTTTGCGTCGAGCGATCTTCCCATCACCCGGCCGGCGAGGAGGCCTCGGTAAAGCACCGGCGCTCCCTTGCCCAGCGGAGGAATGGTTTTTGCATGCAAGGTGAAGTGGAGGCCATCGCTTTCCATCCGCCCTTCGTCGGAGGAGGTCCGGCCCTCGAAGTTCCCCGCAAGTTTCCCGGCGGGCCCCGGCACGCAGTCGATGTAGGGGCCGCCCACGAGTGTCTCAAGTCCGCTGATGCCTTCCAGCGAAATTTGCGGACGAATCAGCGTAAAAACGCTTCCTGCTGTGTGCAGGTGTTCGAAGGCGGGCTGGAAGCGGACCGTGGTGTCCACGGACTTGCTGGCTTCGTTAAGGGTGACGGTTTCCACCCTTCCGACCGGAATGCCGAGGTAGCGCATTTCCGTTTGCCCTGCTTGGATGCCCTGGCCATTGAGGAAGGAAATATGCACGGGGACTCCGGTCGTGCGTGCGGCCACTTCGTCCGTATAGAGCGTGAATTCCGTGTTGTCGTTGACCGCGTCACCCGGGTCTCCAAAAAAATCGAATGCAATGCCTCCGAGGAGGATGGCCTTGAGCCCCATGATGTCGAGCTTCACGCCGCCGGGGCCGATTTTTACAGTGGTTGGAGCCACCGGCCAGAATCGGGCATTGCTGCGCACGAGCTGTGCGAATTCCTTTTCCACTACGATGCGGAGATACGGATGGCCCTCGTCATCGAGGGTCTTGTCCTCGACGATGCCGACGGCGACGCCGCGAAAGAATAGCGGGGAGCGTCGGTCGAGAAAGGGAATGTTGGGGGCGCGAAGTTTCAGGATGAGTGCCGGAGACTCGAGAGGAATGAGCGGCTCGCGGGCGGCTCCGATAAAGCGCGTGGCTGGCGGGCCGTCCCCCATGCGGGCCTCGATGGAGTTTCCCTGGATGAGGGCTTCGAGGCCGGAGGTTTCGCCGATGCCAACGGTGAGTTTGTCGATCCAGAAAAGCGTGCCTTCCCGGGCGAGTTCCGCAGCGAATGCCTTGAGGCGGACGACGAGAACGACCTTGTCCAATTCCCGGTCCAGTCGCAGTGAGGTGACGGTGCCCGCAGTGACGCCGCGGTAAACCAGAGGCGTTTTTCCGGCCTGAATGCCGGGCGCGGTGTCGAAGAGGATTTCGACTTCCGGTCCATTCGATTTCCAATGCGACCAGAAAAGCCATGCGGAGGCTGCGGCGGCCAGCACGGGAAAAATCCAGGCCATGGAAATGCGAGTCCGGGCACGTTGCACGACTTCGCCGTGATCCGTTGGATGGTTTTCTGGAAGGTCTTTTTCGCTCATGGAGTGGCAGGCTCCTTGGTTTGCCAGATCATTCGGGGTTTGTAACTCTCAGAAGCAAAAAGAGTGCAGACCAGCACCGCGGCAAAAAAAAGGGCGCCCGGTTTCGCCTGCACGCTGGCCAGCACGCCCAGCTGGCCTACGGCCGCAAGGATCGAGAGAAGGAAGACGTCCACCATCGACCAGCTGCCAACGGTGTGTACGATCCGGCGCAGGGCACCGCGCTGCCGTTGCCAGCGGGGGCTGCCGTGCATGAGCAGCAGCCAGCTCAGGCAGGCGAGTTTGCAGAAAGGGACGACAATGCTTGCCAGAAAAACGATGCCGGCGATCGGCCACAAGCCTGAGTCGTAGAGTTCCTGTACGCCGCCAAGCACGGTGAGGGGTTCGACGTCGCCGACGACAGTCATCGTCATTACAGGCAGCACGTTTGCGGGCACATATAAAATAATGCCGGTGACCACAAGCGCCGTGGCGGTTTGCAGGTGGAGGGAATCTTTTTCCACGTCCGTCATGGGGCGAGTTCCTGCAGGCGGCTTTCGAGCAGATTGCGGTCGATAAATTGCAGCGTGAGCAGCGAGCAGACGGAGAGGGCCAGCACCCAGAGGGCACCCTGCTGCCATTCCACGGTGCCAAGCATGTCGAGTTTGACGACGGCGACGACCGTGGCCACCGCATACACCGGCATCAAGTTCCACGATTCCATGGTTTCCGCGATCTTCGCCGTGCGGCGCAATGCCGGAAGGGGCAGAGAAAGACAGCAGGCGGCCAGCACGTACCACACGGCGGCGAGGTGGAGCGCGGGTCCGATGACGCCGGCAAAGAAAACCAGCACGGCCACGGGCCAGTAGCCTTGATCAAGGAGGCTGAAGACTCCGGTGACGATGCGATTGGATTGGGTGTTGCCGACGACGTCAAAGGTGAGGATGGGATTGATGTTGGCGAGGATGACGAGCATCAGCCCCGCCGTCGCCAGTGCCCAGGCGGGTTGCAGGGAGCGGGAATCCGTTTGTTTTTTGACCAGCATGCCGCAGCGTCGGCAGCGTAACGCGCCTCTGGGGGGAAGGGGGCGATCCAGGCAGGAAGCTCCGCATTCCGGACAGGAAATCCAGGGGAGAGAACTTTCCTTGACGGGCATGGAGGGAGAGAGAGGGGGGGGCGGCGGCTGGTGACTTAGTCGAGGTGGCCGCTCTGTCGAAGGGCGGTGACGATTTCGGCGACTGCGGTGCTGCGATTGAGCGCATACAGATGCAGTCCGGGGGCGCCGGCCTCAAGAAGTTCGCGGCAGAGCGTGATGGTAAAGGCGATGCCGCGTTTGCGCATTTCCACGCGATTTTCGGCAACGGGCTCGAGGAGTGCGCGGAGGTTTGTGGGGATGGTGGCCTGGCAGATGTTGCAAAATCGAACCAGCGCCCCCCAATCGATGACGGGCAGGATGCCGGGAATAATGCGGGAGGGCACGCCGCGCAGGCGGGCAATGTCACCGGTGAGGTGGGTGTAGAGATCGGCGGAGAAAAAACACTGGGTGAGCGCGGCAGCGGCTCCGAGATCGAATTTGCGCCTCAAGTTTTCGAGATCCGACTCGCGGGAGATGGCATCGGGATGTTTCTCGGGAAACGCGGCGCAGAGAACGGCGAAACGTCCGTCTTCACGGATGAGGTCGATCAAATCGCTTGCGTATTCGCAGCCACCATCGGTGGGGGTGAAACGTGCTTCCCCTTTGGGGGGGTCGCCGCGCAGGGCAAGGAGATTCTCGATGCCGTGGCCGGCGTATTCGTCGAATAACGCACGCAACTCCGCCTTGGTGGCATTCACGCAGGTGAGGTGGGCCATGGTGGCCACGCCGGTGCTTCTGGCAATATGTTCGATGACCTCGCGGGTTTTTTCCCGCGTGCCGCCACCGGCGCCGTAAGTGACGGAGATGAAATCGGGGCCGAGCGGAACAAGCTGGTCAATGGTATCCTCCAGCGTGTGCCAGCCGCGCTCATTCTTCGGTGGGAAAAATTCGAAGGAGAGCGTGCGGGCCTTGGTTTCAAAGAGAGCATCCAGTCGCATAGGCGCGAAGCGTAAAGGACGCATGGAGCTGCTGTTAAGCGCCAAATTCTATAGAAGTAAAAAACAGACGAAACAAATATTGTTTGACATATCTATCTTTTTACTGAGAATGCGCCTCTCATTGCAATGAACACTGCCAACAGGAATCGGGAACGCGACGGTCGATGAAAAACGAAATGGCGTGGAGACGGGAAGCTGCGCAGGTGAGTCTGCCGGAGGTGCATCGCAGCATCATGGTGCCGAGCGGAGCACCGGTCTGGCGGAAGATGCTGGCCTTTGCCGGACCAGGCTTTCTGGTGGCGGTGGGTTACATGGATCCCGGGAACTGGGCGACGGACCTTGCCGGTGGCGCGCAGTTTGGATACGCGCTGCTATCGGTCATCATGATCTCGAATCTGATGGCAATTTTGCTGCAGCATTTATGCATCAAGCTGGGGGTGGCCACTGGCAGGGATCTGGCGCAAGCCTGCCGGGACCACTATCCGATGCCGGTGGTATGGTTTCTGTGGATTTTGTGCGAGTTGGCGATAGCGGCTTGCGATCTTGCTGAGGTGGTGGGTTCGGCAATCGGGTTGCAGCTTCTGTTTGGCATCCCGCTGGTGTGGGGGTGCATCATCACCTGCGTGGATGTGCTTGCGGTGCTTTATTTGCAGAACAAGGGCTTCCGTTGGGTGGAAGCCGTGGTGCTGACGTTGATCGTGACCATTGGCGCCTGTTTTTTTACCGAGCTTATCTTTGCCAAACCCAGCCTCACGGGAGTGGCCCTTGGGTTCGTGCCCAGCACGGCAATCATTACCAATCCGCAGATGCTCTATGTGAGCATCGGCATTCTCGGGGCGACGGTGATGCCGCATAATCTGTATTTGCATTCATCGATCGTACAGACGCGCAATTTTGAACGGACGCTGGAGGGCAAGCGAGAGGCGGTGCGCTACGCGACGGTCGATTCCACGGCGGCGCTGATGATGGCATTGTTTATCAATGGGGCGATTCTGATTCTGTCCGCCGCGGCCTTTCACTGGTCGGGCAATCAGGAGGTTGCGGAGATTCAGGATGCCTACCACTTGCTAAGTCCCACCTTGGGGGTGGGCATCGCGAGCACGCTTTTCGCGGTGGCGTTGCTGGCGTCGGGACAGAACTCCACGCTTACGGGCACGCTGGCCGGGCAGATCGTGATGGAGGGGTTTTTGAATTTCCGAATGAAACCCTGGTTGCGCCGCTTGATTACGCGGGTGATCGCGATTGTCCCGGCGGTGGTGGTTATTGGCGTTTTCGGGGAGAGCCGGACGACGGATTTGCTGGTGGCGAGCCAGGTGGTGCTTAGCATGCAGCTGGGATTTGCCGTGTGGCCGCTGATGCGCTTTACAGGTGAGCGCTCGAAGATGGGGGAGTTTGTAAATCCCTTCTGGATCAAGGCGCTGGGCTGGCTTTCGGCCTTTTTGATTATTGGACTGAATGTGAAACTGCTCGTGGATACCTTCGTTCCCGAAGCGTTGATCAAGCGGATTTTTGGATCATAGGAGAGGGGGACGCATGTATCGCAGAATTCTAATTCCGCTTGAGAACTCGAAGACCGACACGGCGATTCTGGAGCATATCAAGCCGCTGGCCCGGTTGATGGGTTCGGAGCTGTTGCTGGCACATGTGGCGGATGGCTGGGCTGCCCGCAATCTCGAAGGACTTAATCTCGCGGACAGCGAGGAAATGAAGAAGGACCGGCTGTACCTCGAAAAGGTGTCCGAAGACTTGCGGGCGGAGGGATTATCGACGGAATGGATTCTGGCCACGGGCGAGCCGCCGGATGAGATTATCCGCCTCGTTGAGGAGAATCATATCGATCTGATTGCGATGGGAACGCACGGCCACCGCTGGGTGGGGGATATCCTTTTCGGCAGCACGGTCAATAAAGTGCGCCACGTCGTCGATGTGCCGGTGTTGCTGCTGAAAGCTCGCTGAATCTGAATCTCCGCCAGCTTTTCCGGGAGTCTCCGCTTAAGGGCTCAGTGGTTCGCCTGAGAGTTCGCGAGCATACGCGTCGATCTTCTCGCGCGGGACGGTCACGCCGAATCCGGACAGGCCCACCTGGACGATGTCGACCAGCATGTCGACTCCGTCCACAGTAAGAAGATTCATCGAATGGGCCTTGCGCAGGAAGGGAGTGTTGCGCGGCCCGGTAATGACGTCGACGGCCATCTTGGCCTGCGCGAGTGAGCTCCAGTTTAGATCGAGTTCCCCCTCCTCGGGGAATGCACCTGCCGAAGTCGCATTCAGGACAACATCCGTTCCGTCCGGAATGCAGAGGGAACCCTTCCAATGAAGGAAGGCGGACGTGAAAGTGCGGTCTCCAAAGCGGCGGAAAACTTCGGCGACCGGGGTGCCTTTGGCGGGATCGCGAGCGGCGAGGGTAATCGAAGCCGCGCCCTGACGAGCGATCTCCGCGCCGATCCCACGAGCGGCTCCACCCGCTCCAAGAATGAGGACGCGTTTCCCTTCGATCGCCATCTTCCGCCGAATCGCACTGCAAATGGCAATCCCGTCGGTATTTTTGCCGACAGCCCGTCGTTCCGGACCTTCGAACGTGATGAAGTTGATCGCGCCGATTCCTTTGCTTTGCTCGTCGATGTCGTCGCAATGCGGGACGATCGCCATCTTGTAAGGAACCGTGAAGGCCAGGGCGGCAAAACCCATCTTTCGCGCCCCCTCCAGGCAACTTCCGAGATCGTCAGGACTCTCAACGCGGAACTTTATCAGGCGATAAGGCGCTCCTTCCTGCTCGAAGAAGCGGTTGAAAAGAAGGTCGATGGGGTTTTCCTCCACGGGGTTTCCCAGCATGGGCAGAATGCGGACGAGGGGAAAGAGGCCCGCGGAATCCGGTTGATCGAGTTTCATAGTTTGGATCGTTTCGTAATGTTTACGCCGACATATGGCGAATGGGGCAGAAGGGCAGCGAGCAACATGGCCGGCAGGGTTTACTCCTCTCCGGCGTCGTGCTCATTGACGCTTTCTGAAGGCACGTAGCGCGTCCCATTCCCTCGGTCGTCCTGACGGAACTTCGCTTTGGCATCCTTCTTCTTTGCTGAATACGGTTCCTTGGAAAAGCTCTCATACCATGCGTTCCAGGCTTTTTCGAGTTCGGAGGCCTTTTCCGGATGCTCCGCGATGAGATCGTGGGTCTCCGTGCGATCCTTGCTCAGGTCGTAAAGCTCCCACGGCAGGTTGTCCACGGACACCAGCTTCCAATTATTGAGGCGGAAATAGCGGTGACCACTTAACAAGGACGACATTGAGAAATCTCGCGTCTGCGTCCCGGTCTTCCAGAGCCCGGAGAGGTCCGTTCCTTCGATGTCCGGCGGACGCTCCGTGCCCCCGGCCAATGCGTTGAACGTGGGCAGGAAATCCATGACATGCACGGGCAGGGTGCTGATCGAGCCCGGTTTGTAGCCTGCGCCCGGCCAATGCAGGATCAACGGAGCGCAGATACCGCCTTCGTGCTGGTTCCGCTTGTATAAGCGGAAGGGGGTGTCGGAGACGTGCGCCCAGGCCGTGCCGGCGCCGCCGAAGGGACTGGCCCCGTTGTCGCTGCTGAAAAGCACCAGCGTGTTGTCCATTTCATCGTTATCACGCAGCCATTTCAACACGCGGCCGATATTCTGGTCCATGCGATCAATCATTGCCATGAAGGTCGCCATGCGCAGATCTTCCGCCTGCTTCTGCGCGTCGCTTAATTCGTTCCAATGCGGCAGGTTTTTCGGCCACGCGGTCTCCTGGGCGTCCGGCGGGATAAGCCCAAGCTCCTTGAGCCGCGTAAAGCGGCGATCCTTGAAAGCCTCCCAGCCCTCCATGTATTTGCCGCGGTATTTGGCGATCTCCTCCTCCGGAGCTTCCAGCGGGGTATGCGGCGCATTGTAGGCCAGATAGAGGAAAAAGGGCCGCCCGCCATCCTCGCGCCTGGCCTCCTCGAGGAATTTGATGGCGTAGTCCGTGAAGGCGTCCGTGGTGTAGAAGCCAGATGGTATCTGGTATTTTTCGCGCCCGAGCATGATTCTCCCCGAACCGGTGAAATAATCGCAGCTTCCTTCCTCGATGCCAAAGAAACGCTCGAAGCCCCGGTCCATGGGATGGCGCGAGACGTGCCATTTGCCGCAAAGGATCGTACGGTAACCGCGCTCCTTCAACAACGCCGGCAGGAACGTCTTCGCTCGCTCGCCCATGAATCCGATCTGTTTGGTATCGCGATGGCCGGTCATGAAGGTCGCCCGCGTCGGCTCGCATTTGCCCATGTTGTAGTATTGAGAAAATCGCACCCCCTCCGCGGCCAGCCGGTCGAGATTCGGCGTCGCCGCCTCGCCGCCGTAACACCCGATGTCGGAAAACCCCATGTCATCGGCGAGGATAAAGACGATATTGGGAGGCTGCGGGGGTTTTGACTCCGCTTCGGCCGCCAGCGTCAGCGAGGGCGCCAGTAACAGGACGGCAAGACCGAGATGATGGGACATCACTTTCATGGGGGAAATAACCATCTATCTTGTTCGGGGTTGCGGTGAATACCTAAATATCAAGGCATCGTCAGGATTGTTGATGCCATTTTTAGCAATTCGAATCGCCGCGTGGCAACCGTCGGCACGGGGTTGGACCAAGGAAGCGGCCTGCTGCTTGCGGTTCGGCGGGCTGTTGGTGAGCGCGTCGGCACCGTTCCCCGCAACGGCCATGCCCATCGTGAGCGTTTATGGGAAGAGCGATGAGTCGAAATGCGTGACAGAAGACTCCGGCGGTGAACGCCTTGCTTATGAGTCGCGTTCTTCGTCCGGAGTGTGAGCGTCGAAGCCGTGCATTTTTTTAGTTTCGCTGGGAGTGGTGAGGACCTTGACGATGCACCAGACGAAGAGGGTGGTGACGGCGCCGACCGAGATGAGCATGACAATCCAGCCGCCGGGGGTCATGACTGTTCCTCCTGGAATGGCTTTTGGTAAACACGACCTCGGGCGATGAGGACGGTGACGAAGGTGCCGAAGAGCAGGACGATGAAGACGGCCATCCATGCGACGGGATTGGGGGTGATGAAGAGGTCTTTCACGTAGCCGCTGACTTCGGCGGGGCCGCCGCCGATTTTAAAACCGAAGAGATTTTCAAGTGCCCAGAGAACGAAGATGAGAAGGAGGAATGCCGGGCAGAGGAATTTCATGATCGGACGGAAAAACCGGGGGATGGTGATGGCAGAGCCCTCGTTGGCTTCCTTGAGCCCGCGATCGACGCCGAAGACCCAGGAGAAGAAGAAGATCTGGATCGTGGCGAGGACAAAGATGAGGAAAGTGCCGACCCAGAAGTCGAGGGTGTCGAGAGCTTTGAGATCCTTGCTGAAATAGACGACAAAGCCGCTGCCCAGAGCGGTGAGGAGGCCGAGAATGGCGACGGATTGTTTGCGACCGATGCCGAGGCTCTCTTCGAGAAAGGCGATGCCGGGCTGGAGCATGCTGAGCGAACTGGTGACGGCGGCGAGGAAGAGCAGAAAAAAGAACAGGAAGCCGAAGAGCGAGCCGGCGGGCATTTGGGAAAAGACCATCGGGAGGACGTTGAAGCCGAGGCCGAAGGTGCTCTGGCCGGCGACGCCGGCGATGCCGAGGAAGGCGACTCCGGCGGGGAGGGTGATGAGGCCACCGAGAGCGACTTCGCAAAATTCGTTGGCGCTGGTGGCGGCGAGTCCGCTAAGGACGACATCGTCCTTTTTCGAAAGGTAGCTGGAATAGGTGATGATGACGCCGAATCCGACGCTAAGGGAGAAGAAGATCTGGCCGGCCGCGGCGAGCCAGAGGCCGGGCTTCTGGAGTTGCTCCCAGATGGTGACGATGCGGACACGGGCGGAGGGGTCGTCATCCACGCCGTCGTACGAAGCGCGAGCGATGGCGATGGATTCCGGGTCGACGAGTTCGGCCTCAGAGAGCCAGCGTCCGTTGGGGGCGAGTTTTTCGACGACGACCTTGTCGGGATTCCACATGAAGCCGAGGCCGTTATTAACATTGCGGTGGGGTTCGGCGGGGTTGGGGGTGCCGAGGGTGAGGACGCGGACAAGGGTGATGAGGGCGAGAAGGACGAGGGCCGGCATCGCGTAGGTGCAGAAGAGTTCGATGCCTTTCGACACACCGCGGTAGATGAGGAAGAAATTGAGCAGAAAAGCAAAGCCGAGGTAAAATCCGACCTGGGCGATCGAGAACCCGATGGCGGCGCCGTCGGCGGCGGTTCCGATGAAATTTCCGAAAAAGTCACCCGCTTGCGCGGACTCGGTGAAGTGGATGTTGCCGAGGGCAAAATTCGTCGCGTAACCGAGGCACCATGCCTCGATAACGACATAGTACATGTAGATGATGACGGGGATGACGACGGCTATGACGCCAATGTATTTGCCGTAGCGACCGTGGGAGAGGGCATGGAAGACGCCGGGGGCGGAGTTGAAGCCGCGCAGGCCGCCGTAGCGCCCCATGGTCCATTCCGCCCAGCAAATTGGAAGGCCGATAATGAGCAGAGAGATGAAGTAGGCGATCATGAAAGCGCCGCCGCCAAATTGCGCCGCCTGTCCTGGAAAGCGGAGGAAATTTCCCAACCCGACCGCGCTGCCTGCAACGGCCAGGATAACTCCGAGTCGCGAACTCCACTGCTCCGTCTGGGCCTCCTGCATTGGGGCGGAGGCTAATCAAGCACCTGGGTGATGGCAAGCGGCGGGATTGATGGAAAATGGACGGGCGAGCGAGCGGAGGAGGCGCTCTTTTGATTTATGGATTGAGAAGGCGGAGCAGGTGGCGTTTTCTGGCGGAATGGAGGAGGAGAAGGAGCAGCGGCCGTTTCGGATAAATTCGCAGGTTGGGGTGGTGGTAATGATTACGATGCTGGCGTTATTCCTTCCGCTTGCAGGGGTGGTATTGTTTGCAAGCGGCTATTTCAAACACTCGGCCGCCACCGCGGGGGAGACGGCTGCCGTAGCGTCTCCGTCGCCCAGGGTGGATGGTGCGTTGCGGGCTTCGCTGGAGGCCGTGGCGGATGCAAAACTTGCCGCGAAGCCGCTGGCGGAGAAGGGCGCCGTCCTGGAGGTGCCCGTCGGTGAGGAGGAAGTGGCCGTACAGAGCGTCCGGATCGAAGCACTGGCGAAGATGGCCGGTGGCGAATCTCTGCGAATGGCCGAGCCGGCTGGCGCGCTGCTGCGCATGGGGGCGGTGGTGCCGGTGTCGCGGGTGGAGTTGTTTCGGCGGGCGGTGGGTTCGTCGGAGCGGGTGGATTTTTCGGGCGTGGCGGCTTCCGAAGAGAGGGAGTTTATCGAGATTCGGTTTATCCACGCAGCGGGTCGCTTATGATTCTGGTTACGGTCGCCGTGGAGTTTGAAGGCGGTGGATTGCGCGGACGGCTGCCGGAAAATTTTGAACTGCTGGTGACCGGGATTGGCGGGGAAAAGACACGGCGGGCGCTGAAAAATTTCTTCACGGAGCGAGGTGTTCCGCAAATGCTGGTTTCCACGGGATTTGCCGGAGGGCTGCATCCGCGTCTGCGGGCGGGCGATCTTTTTCTTGCTGCGAATTACACGGATTTCGCCTGGAGCGAGCGACTGGCGCGGCGGGAGTGGGCGACGGGCCGGCTTCATACAGCGGGGGAAATTGTGACTACCTGCGAGGGAAAGAGAAAACTCCGGGAGAGTTGCGGTGCGGATGCGGTGGATATGGAAACCGAGGAGATTTTCCGGCTCTGCCGGGAGCAAGGTGTGCCGGTGATCAGCCTGCGTGCCATCAGCGACGCCGCGAGTACCGAACTGGCATTTTCGCAGGAGCTTTTGGGTGCGGCTGGGGAACGGCCTGTCGCCGGGGGACTTCGGCTGATGGGACATCTTGCCGCACATCCCGGGCGCATCGCCGCGTTTTGCAGATTGCTCGGAGATTCCGCAAAAGCCCGGGCCGCAGTGGGGCGGGGCGTGCGCGAACTTGCGGCAAGCCTTGATCCCGCTTTAGTCGGCCCGTGAAAGAGAGGGCGCTTCGGGCTCGAGGTGGACGGTAACGTCACTCAGGTTCAATCCGGCCTCGAGGAGGCGGTCCTTCACCTCATGCGAGATGGTGTGCCCTTGTTGCACGGTCATTATGGCCGGCACGCGGATGTGAATATCCGCCAGCAATGTAAGGCCGCTTTTTCGAACACGGCATTTTTCCGTGCTGGAGACACCATTTACGGCGGCGGCGACGCCTTCGACGCGGCGGACGATTTCGGCGGAGACCTGTTCGTCGATGATTTCACCGACGGATTTCCGAAGCATATGGAGGCCGTTCTTCAGGATCAGGACACAGGAGAAAAGTGCCGCCCAGTTGTCGGCGCTCTCCCAGTTTTTGCCACCGATCAAAGCAATGGAGATGCCGGCAAATGCGGCGAACGATGTGATGGCATCGGAGCGATGGTGCCAGGCCTCGGCCTGGATTGCTGAGCTGGCCATCGCCGTGCCACGTTTCATCAGGATGCGGTAGAGGGCTTCCTTGATGGTGATGACTCCGAGAAGAACCAGAAGCGTCCAGCTCTTTGGCATATGCTGGGCGTGATCGATGACGGAGGTGTATTGCGCGACGATTTGCAGGCCGCTGTGAATGGCGACCGCCGCGCCGGCTCCGAGAACGAAGATCGCGCCGACGACCGCTGCGAGAGACTCGAGTTTCCCGTGGCCGTAGGGATGTTCGGGATCGGGTGGTTTCCCGGAATACTGGAATGCGCCCCAGATGATGGCCGAGCTGAAAATATCCAGCCCGGATTCGATGCCGTCCGCGATGAGCGCCTGGGAGTGCCCCAGCATGCCGCCAAGGATTTTGACAACGGTGAGGGTGGTATTAATGGCAACGCTCGCAAGCAGAATGCGGCTGCCGGATCGGGTCAGCTCCTGAAGCTGGGAACTCACGGGAATGGAAATGGAATGGTTTAGTGGGCGCCGAAGTCGAGAGAAGAGGGGCTAAAACTGGCTAAAGCTCATTGCCCCGGCGGCCGGAGTGTATTCATTGGTTTCGGGCACCGGCTTGAGGTAGGCGATGCTTTCCGTCATATCCTTCAAGAGCGGAATCTCCCCGGGGCCGACCCAGCCTGATGGATGGTCGGCGATGTGGTAAGTGATGGTGATCATGTCACCGGGATTTAATTTTGCGGCGCTGCGGCCAACCTTGAGAACCTCGGCAACGACATTGACATCCGTAACCGCAGGGTTTTCGGAAGCGGTTTCCTGAACATTGAGCACATTGATGCGCAGAACTTCTGAGGCCTCCCGCTGCATGGCTTCATAAGCCGAAGGCGGAAGTTCTGCGCGCAAAGGCAGTGCGGCGGCCAGGAGCGCGAGTGTGGCAAAAACGCGTTTCATCTTAAAAGGATAGAGAGCTTTCCACTATGGCGGGCATTGCGCTGTCGGCAATGCGGAATTCATGCCTTTTCATTCCGGACACTGTCGGCAAAACGTCCTACGGCGTCCCGAATGAGGGCGGCGGCATCAGCTTCGGGCTGGGCAAATTTTGGCCGAAACCACGGGAATAAGCCGATCACGTCGTGCAAGACCCGAATCTGCCCGTCGCAGCCTTCCCCGCTGCCGATGCCAATCGTCGGGATCTTGAGTTCCTCGGATATTTTCCGGGAGAGGGGAGGGGTAACCAATTCCAGCACCACCGCGAATGCGCCTGCCGATTCCACGGCCAGAGCATCGGCGAGGAGTTGACCGGCCTGCTCCTCGGTTCGGCCTTTGATGCGATAGCCGCCCTCCTCCTTGATGTGTTGGGGCAGCATGCCGATATGGGCAAGAACAGGAATCCCTTGCTGGACAACGGCAGCAATGCAGGCCGCCATTTCGGCTCCTCCTTCGAGTTTTACAGCTCGAGCACCTGCTTCGACCAGAAGCTGCGCATTGGCAAGCGCCTTGTCCGGCGTGTCGTAGGTTCCAAGAGGAAGATCGCTTGCCAGTACGGCGGTGGAGACACCGGATGCTGCGGCCCGGGTGTGATGCAGCATATCGCCCAAGGAAACCTGGGTGGTGTCGGGATGCCCCAAAACCATCATTCCCAGCGAATCCCCAACGAGAATCAAATCAACAACCCCTGTCTCATCGATGATGCGAGCGCTGGGATAGTCATAAGCCGTCAGCGCAATCACTGGCTTGCCCGCTGATTTACGCAGAATGAAATGTGCGGTCAGGTCGTTCATAATTTTTACTATAAAAAAACAATAAATTACTTAATTTAATTATTATAAGTTATTTATGTTAATTCGATCCTTTAATTCAAAAGCGGTTTTTCCATGAATTGGGATGACGCGTTGTGGAGCGATTTCGCAGAGCGGCTCCAGAACAAAAAGCCGGAGATGCATACGTGGGTGAGGCAAGATGAGGTCTGTATCCGAGAGGACTTGATCGTCGCAATATAGGATATCGAGATCGATGGGTCTCGGAGCATTGGTGTCGCGCACGGGTGGGCGCCCCATGAGGGATTCGATTTCCCTCAAGTCTCCGAGCAAGTCACGGGCTCCCCCGGAATAAGTAAACTCCGCAACTGCGTTAAGAAAGTCACCGGAACCAGGGGGGCAATCCACTGGAGCCGTCCGATAAAAGGAGGAGATCAAAAATGGGGGTTCGGCAATTGCCAGTCGGCGCAGGTGCCCGATCGCGCAGGAAAGATTGGCGTGGAGATTCCCAAGATTTGAGCCAAGGGCAATTCCCGCGCGCATGCTCTCTTTTAGTGCAGGCCAAGAACGTCCTGCATGTCGTAGAGTCCCGGTGGCTGGCTGGCCGCCCATTTGGCCGCCCGAAGCGCACCCTTGGCGAAGGTGTCCCGTGAGGAAGCCTTATGCGTGAGTTCCACACGCTCACCGACATTGGCAAACACGACCGTATGATCGCCCACGACATCTCCGCCCCGCATGGAGTGCATTCCGATTTCCGAAGTTGTGCGGGCGCCCACGATGCCCTCGCGGCCGTGCCGGACATCCGCATCATAATCGAGATTGCGCACCTCGGTGAGGATCTCCGCCAGATGGCGAGCGGTCCCGCTGGGGGCGTCTTTTTTGAGGCGATGGTGCATTTCCACAACTTCCAGATCGAAACCGGGGCCGAGGATTTCGGCGGTCTTTCGGGTAAGCCAGAAGAGCGTGTTGACGCCGATGCTGAAGTTGGGCGCAAATACGATGGGGATATGCGCGGAAGCCTGACGGATGCTTTCGCGCTGTGCGTCGTTGTGACCTGTCGTGCCAATCACAAGCGGCTTTCCTGCCTCCGCGCAAACCCGGGCGATTCCGGCGGTGACGTCAGCAAAGGTGAAATCGATAACTGCATCGGCGGATGCAAGGGCGGCGGGAAAATCATCCTCCGTATCGACTGCTCCAGTAACGCTTACGGCATTGTCTTCTTTGGCGCATTGGATGAGCGCCTGGCCCATGCGTCCGCGGGCTCCGTTGATTAAAAGTCGAATCATTGTGAGGCGCGGGGATTAGGAGATCAATTCCAGTTCGGCAAGCAGAGCTCGGAGCCTGGCTTGATTGGCTTCGGACATTTCGCAGAGTGGAAGGCGGACATCCGGTGTCATGCGTCCCTGTAGTGCGAGGGCATACTTCACCGGAGCCGGATTGGGCTCCACGAAGAGATCCTTGAAGAGCCGGTAATATTTGGCGTGCAGTTTTTGCGAGCCCTGGGGCTTTCCCGCCAGCCAGGAGCCAACGAGATGGCCAACTTCCCGAGGGATGATATTCGAGGCCACGCTAATGACGCCGACCGCTCCCGCCGCCAAAAATGGGAGGGTGAGCGAGTCGTCTCCGGATAAAATCTCAAAAGTGTCCGGCAGCACGGATCGCAGAGCGCTCACGCGTTCGACCGAGCCGCCGGCTTCCTTGATCGCGACGATATTCGGACAATTCGTTGCAAGGCGGGCGACCGTCTCCACCCCAATCTCAACTCCGCATCGACCAGGAATGCTATAGAGCACAATGGGTATCCCGACGGCTCCGGCGATGGCGCGAAAGTGGCGGTAAAGTCCCTCCTGAGAAGGTTTGTTGTAATAAGGTGCCACGAGAAGGGCTGCGTCCGCACCCAATTTTTCGGCCTCCGTCGTGGTGCCGATCGCCTCGGCTGTGGAGTTGGAGCCGGTGCCGGCAATGACCTTGCATCGGCCGGCGGCGCTTTCGATGGCAATGCGGATGACTTCGTTATGTTCGTCATGCGTGAGCGTGGGCGATTCCCCGGTGGTGCCGACAGGGACGATGCCGGTAATGCCCCCGGCAATCTGAGCCTCGATAAGCGCGCGAAATGCCTCCACGTCGAATGCGCCATTGCGAAAGGGAGTAACCAGCGCGGTGTGAGTTCCTTCAAACATCGTAAAAGTGAATCAGAGGGTTAGGGTGCCGTCGAAAACGAAATCCGCCGGGCCGGTGAGGGTAATGTTGCGAAATCCACCCGCCGGGGACGTTTGGAATGCAACTTCGAGCGTATCGCCTCCGCGCACGCGTACCTGAATCGGCGATGGAACGCCCGAGGCGAGGTGGTGAATTAATGCGCAGGCGACCACTCCCGTCCCGCAGGCGAGGGTTTCATCTTCGACGCCCCGCTCGTACGTGCGAATGGCCAGGCGTCCGGGCGCGGTCACCTCGACGAAGTTGGCATTGGTGCCTTTGGGAGCAAAATGCTCGTGAAACCGAATGGCTGCTCCCATGCCACGCACATCGGATCCCTCAAGATCGTCAACGAAGACAACCGCATGCGGCACTCCGGTATTGATGAAATGGACCGGCACATCGGTGCCTTTCATCATGAGACGAGTCTCCGGAGCATGGTCGTGCGGCTCGCTCATGACGAGTTCAACCAGATCGGACGCACACAGGCGCGCATGGATGATGCCGGCGAGAGTCTCGAATGCGATGGCGCTGCTGGATGCGCCGCCTGAGAGCCGGGCCGCATAGCGCGCAAAACAACGGGCGCCGTTGCCGCACATCTCGGCTTCGCCGCCATCGGCGTTGTAATAGCGCATGCGAAAATCGGCGCCATTACCAGCAGGCTCGACCAGCAGGACGCCATCCGCTCCGATGCCGCGATGGCGGTCGCAGATGCGTGCAATTTGCCCACGGCTCAAGGCCATTGAGCCGTCGCGATTATCCAGCAGGACGAAGTCATTGCCGGCGCCGTTCATTTTGGTGAAGTCAAGAGTCATGCGAAAAGAGGGTGAGAATATCGCCCGGCAGGCACGGCAGGCAAGCTGCGAGCTTGCACAAATCCGTTCAACCCCGCGCCGCCGCAGCCAGCGGACGGACAAAGGCGGCGATACGCTCAGCAAGATCGGTGGCGTCCGCATTTTCGGCAATCCGTCGAACGATGGCGCTTCCGACGACCACGGCGTCCGCAGTTTCGGCAACTTGCGCCGCCTGCTCTGGAGTGGAAATGCCAAAGCCCACCGCGATGGGCAGCGTGGTATGCCTGCGGATTTCGGCTACCTGCTCCGCAATGGAGGCGGAGAGGCTGGCTTGTTCGCCCGTCACGCCTTCGCGGGAGACGTAGTAAATAAATCCATCCGCGCTTTTTGCGATGCGCTCGATCCGGGGCGGTGGGGTTGTGGGTGCGATGAGGCGAATGACCTTGAGTCCGTGCGCGCTGGAGAGTTCTGCATTCAGAGCTGTCTCGTCGGGTGGCAGATCGAGAATCAAGAGCCCATCGACTCCGGCGGCGGCGGAATCCGCATGGAAACGGTCGAATCCGTAAGTATAGACGGGATTAAGGTAGGTGAAGAGGACAAGGGGAATTTCGCTCTGCTCGCGGATTTTGCGAACAGTTTCAAGGAGGCTGGGCACGGTGGTTCCGGAAGCAAGCGCCCGCCCGGCGGCGGCCTGGATGGTGGCTCCATCCGCGAGTGGATCGGAGAAGGGCACGCCGAGTTCCAGAACATCGACGCCTGCTTTTTCCAGTGCGAGGGCGAGGTCGAGGGTGGCTGAAAGATTCGGATCGCCGCCTGTAATGTAGGCGATGAATCCGGTTTTCCTGGATTCCTGAAGTGCTTGGAATTTGCTGTCGATGCGATTGTTCATCCGGAGAAGAAAAAGCAGAGGGGATGCGTCCAGGATTGTCAAGAATGCCTCCTTCGCGCTAACGAATTCGCATGCCCCTTCGGTTCGCCATCCCGTCCGCGCTGGCGGTGGCGCTTTTATCCGGCTGCATTTCGCCGCCCAAGCCTCCGGTCGTGAGTGCTGGAGAGCGAATCCGCTCGGCCAGGGTGCAGACGGGACCATTTGCATGGGGAATTTCGACCAGCAGCTATCAGTATGAGGATCCGGATGTCACAATAGGCGCTCCGGATTATTTTTATTCGGACTGGGATATTTTTGTTTCCGAGGGAAAGGCACCGCCGAAAGGCAATGCGCTCTACAGCTGGTCTCATTGGGAAAAAGACCTGGAAGCATTAAAGAAGATCGGAGTGACGCACTACCGATTCAGCCTCTCCTGGCCGCGCATTGAGCCGAAACCCGGGGAGTATAATGAGGCGGCGATTCAGGGGTACGCAAGGATGGCGAGAGACCTCAAGCGGGCAGGCATCGAGCCCGTGGTCTGTCTCTGGCACTTCACCTTTCCAAGCTGGCTTTATGATCGCAAACATCCGAGTGAATCAAACTGGCTGCACCCAAATGCGAATGCGCGTTGGGAGGCTTATGTCCACAAGGTGGTGCCGGCGCTGGCACCTTACGTGCGTTTTTTTGCTCCACAAAACGAGCCGAATGGCCAGCTTTCGACCGCGTATCTCGGGGGCGAGTGGCCGCCGGGTGAAATCCTGAACGAGCCCGTCTATGACCGGGCGGTCAAGGCCAGCATCCGGCAGTTTCGCGAAGCGGCGGCGATCATCAAGGAGATCAAGCCCTCCGCCATCGTCATGAGCGTGCAGGCGCTGCCTTGGTGGAAGCGCTCGATTCTGGACCCGACGCAGGCCTTTTACAATGGCATGCAGCGGGTGAATCTGGAACAGCTCGATGGAATTTATGATGTCTGCGACATCATTGGGTTCAACTATTACTACAGCAATCTTGCGAGTCCGATCAGCTATTTCACGGCGGGGACGCACCATGGCCCGAATTTCACGATGATGGGTTGGGATATTGATCCGAAAGGGCTTTACCTGCAAATCAAGCTGGTGGGTGATCGTTATGGAAAACCAATGATGATTACGGAAAATGGGATCGCCACCCGCAAGGACCCCAAGCGCATTCGATACATCACCGAGCATCTTGCGGCGATCCAACGCGCCCGGGCCGAGGGTTACGATGTCCGGGGGTATTTCTACTGGTCGCTTGCGGATAATTACGAATGGCACTACGGCTACACGGCGCTCTTCGGGCTCTCGCACATGGATCCGCGGACACTGGATCGAGTGCTGAAACCCTCTGCGGAGTTTTACCGGGCCATCATAGCGGATGACAAAAAGGGGCCGGACTGCAAGCAAGCGCGGGCCACAATCCCGGGGCGTTAATCATGCCGCTCCGGATAATGGTCCGCGCAGTGAATTTCGAAAAGATCCACCGAGTCGTCGGTGGCAAAAAACAAGCTGCCTCCGTCACGGTCGAATTTCGTAAAAGCGCTGTGCCTGTCGTGCTCCGAGGAGTCGATGGCATTCGCCTGCGCTTCGATGAGTTTGGCGAGCATGCGCAGCCCGCCGGGATTGCCTGAGATGTAGACAGCTTGCTTCCCGGCATTGGTGGTTCCCGTCAGGATTCGGACGGATTCATGCAGTTCGCGGTGTTCGTTGAGGAAGTCGAGGGAGGGGTTCATAATGAAAACGAACGCCTTGTGGGATTTTTTTCAACCGGAACCTCACTCTCCAGGAAGGAAAATGGCGCGGAAGGCTTTTGTGTGGCGTGGACCTCGCAAAGAGCGCTCCGCAGGACAAATCCCCATCCCCGCGGTCACCTTTTTATCTGACGGCGTCTTTAAGCATCTCCTTGACCTGCTCCATTGGCAGGAAACGGTTGAGCGCATCCTTGAAGGCCCATTTTTTCCATTCACTCTCTCCTTCGGTCGAGGTTTGCATGGTGGAGACCATTTGATCGCTCATTTTCCAGAAGGCAGACTCGTCGGACAGTCGTGAGGCGGCGAGTTTTCGGGTATTGGCGACCAGAACCCACCAGCCGCCAAAAGCATCAGCCGCATCCGGCGGGGTTACGGTAATCGTCAGGCCGTCCACCTCGGAGGAGCCGCCGCGATCGCTCAGGGCATACAGCGCTTTGATCTGAGGGATTGTTGTGAGGTAAGAAGCCATGAATTGACGGCAGCGCTTCTTTGCGCCCTGGCCCTGAAGCGGGCGATAGAAGCCGATTTCGATGGCTGCCGGGTCCTTGATATTTCCGTAGACATTCAGCTCGTAAGCCTGATTTGCCCGAAAGGATAGATATGGAATATCCTTAAGTTCACCAACATTAATATATGTCGCTCTTATGTTTACTATTTTATTTATCCAATCTTCGTAATAAAGATCAGCCAAGGGAATCCACCAAGGTGGCAGTTGATCCGCCTCCATGAGGGTAATGACAGGTTCTTCTCTGGTCATGCTGTCGTAGATGCGCTGGATGGCGCGTTTTGGGTAAATGACCTGTCCGTCGCCGACTCTCATGAGTACCTGATCCTTGGATTGCCCAAGGATGGTTCCAGGGACCCGGGTTCCGCTTTTCAGGAGAATCTCATCCAAGGCGCGGCTTTCCGTCGCCAAAAAGATACAGAGGTTCGCCAGAAGGAAAGCAAGTTTGCGCTTCATGCCCATGACCGGTATGCAATAGCCCGCAAACGCGTCACGGACCAATCCAAAACATGCATGCTTTTCGCACAGTTTCCATTCTCATCTTGATTGCCGCTTGGATGGCGGGATGCATTTCGCCGCCGCCTGCCCCCAGAATCGATCGAAGTGCGGTAGCGGAAAAAGGCGCATCCGTGAAAACCGGGCCTTTTTGGTGGGGAGTTTCGACCAGTGGTTATCAAACCGAGGATCGTATTTATCCGCCGGGCCATCCGTTTTATTTCAAGACGGACTGGGATCTTTATATTGAGCAAGGGCATGCCCCGGAACAGCGGAATGGAACGTTTTCCTGGACGCATTTCGACAAGGATCTGGCGCTCTTGAAAGCCGTGGGAGTCAATCACTACCGCTTTGGCATCGAATGGGCGCGGGTGGAGCCTCGTCCGGGAGTTTATAATGAAGATGCCATCCGACATTATGTCGAAATGGCGCGAAGGGTGCGCGCTGCCGGGATTGAGCCGGTTGCCACGCTGTGGCACTTTACCTTCCCGGACTGGCTGACGGATTTTGAACATCCCGAAAAATCGCACTGGCTCCATCCGCTTACGGACGCGCACTGGCAGGTCTATGTGGCGAAAATGGTTGCGGCTCTCAAGCCCTATGTCCGTGTCTACGCTCCGCAAAATGAGCCTAATGGCATGCTGCCGCTGGCTTATCTTGCGGAGCACTGGCCGCCGAGGGCGCTTTTTCGTCTCTGGACATACCGGAAGGCGGTTAATGCTTCCATTGCGCAGTTCCGCGAGGCAGCGGCCATTATTCGTGCGCAGCGGCCGGATGCATTGATTATTAGTGTGCAGGCGCTGCCTTGGTGGAAGCGGGATCGCGTGTCCGATCCTACGGCGGCGGTTTACAATGCGATGCGCCGTGTTTGTTACGATCATTTGGACGGCATTTACGATGTCTGCGACTTGATTGGCTTTAATTATTACTACAGCCAGAACGCGACCATTGCCGACTTTCTATACGCCGGGCGAGGGGAGAAAAGCGACAGCTACACCCAGATGGGGTGGATCATTGATCCGGAATCCTTTTACCGCCTGATCATGGATGTGAGTGCCCGCTACGGTAAGCCAATGGTCATTACCGAGAACGGGGTCGGCACGCTAAATGAACAGAAAAAGATCAAATACCTGCGTGATCACATTAATCAGATGCGGCGCGCCATGTCGGAAGGAGCGGATATTCGGGGCTATTTTGCCTGGACGCTGGTGGATAATTACGAGTGGCACGAGGGTTATAAGGCAAACTTTGGGCTCTCCATCATGAATTCTGGAACCAAGGATCGCATACTGGAGCCTTCCGGATATTTTTACCGGAATCTGATTCATCGGTACGGCAATTTGAGGCCTGGCGAGTAGAGCTTCCTTGCGCCGTTTCCTGTGCCTGCGTTCAACCATGCCGCAAGGATTATTCATGAATACATCAGTTTTAGCACAGGGGCGATTTCTCTGAATGGCTCTCTCCAGATGTGCGCGCCGCGCCCGTGAAGGCCCGAGGGTTCCGGCTTTGTGCCGTGTCGAAGCTTCCCTTGTAAGAGGAAGGAAAGCGGACGCTTCCGTTAATGCTCCCTCAGAGACTGTCCAAAAATTAACGAGCGAGACGTT
>Ga0351883_1012_pt1 | contig 67590 bp, 58 predicted proteins | sample BONcelFGM3001F14_FD_206772 | JGI IMG/M metagenome (GOLD analysis project Ga0351883, IMG submission 206772) | Enriched cells from coal bed in the Powder River Basin, Montana, United States - BONCAT cells FGM rep3 HSBNCT.FGM.300.1.F14 ...
GCCGATCCACGTCCTAAAAGCCGTTGGGTTCTTGTCGGCAGCCGCCCCACAATAGACTACACCGGTCTGCACATTAGGCTCAGCATCGTGGGCGCTGTCGAGCCGGTGACCGGACAGTTCGAATCCCTGCTCGTCTCCAGCGTCGACACCCAGGTTTTTCAACTGTTCCTCGACCAACTTGCCAGGGCGACCGCCTCAAGCACCAAGACGATCTACCTGGTCCTGGATAACGCTTCCTGGCACAAAACCAAACGCCTGAACTGGCGCCACATCCACCCGATTTATTTGCCGCCTTACTCACCCGATCTTAATCCTATCGAACGTCTGTGGAACCGGATGAAAGCTCTCTTCTTTACGGATTGGTTCGGCAAAAATTACGAGCAACTTTGGAACCGCCTCATCCAAGCCTCCACCCATTTTATTGAACACGAAGCGGAGGTCCGCTCAAATTGCTCCTTTTGACCTCTAACTTCTACTTTCTTTTCCGGGATTGCTATAATCAATATAATGGTCAAATCAGCAAACAAGCGCGATATGCACAACATCATCTTCGACCTGGGCGGAGTGCTGATTGACTGGCGGCCGCACGCCATCCTGGAACGGCTGTATCCCAATGACCCGGCCCTGCGCACGCGGATTATGCGCGATGCCATCAAACACCCGGACTGGGCGCGCCTTGACACCGGCGAACTGTCCGAACCCCAGGCCGCCGCGCGCTTCGCTCGCCGCACAGGCCTGCCCCCCTCCGCATTTCTCACCCTGTTCGACACGGTGCGCCTCATGCTCACGCCCGTTCCCGGCACTCTGCGCATCCTCCAGGACCTGCACAGCCGCGGCGCGCACTGCTTCTGCCTGTCCAATATCCCGGAATCCAATTACACCCATCTGCGCAAACACTATCCGTTTTTCCGCCTGTTCTCTGGCATCACGGTTTCCTATAAACTCGGGATCGGCAAACCCGATCTAAAAATCTTCAAATATACCCTGGACACCTTCCGCCTGGACCCCGCGCACACCGTGTTTATCGACGACAGCGCGCGCAACACCGGCGCCGCGCAGCGCCTCGGCATGCGCACCATCCTGTTCCATTACCCGGGACAGTGCCGCGCCGCGCTCGCGGCCATGGGCGCTCTCTGACAATCCACAACCGCTTCCCATGCAACACGCAAGTATTGCATCCTGCCCGGACTCTTTGCTTGCCGCGCGTTTCCGGGTACAATAGCAACCGGAATCATGGATCGATACACGCGCCGCACATTCATGCACCGCACGGGCCGCGCCCTTGCCGGCGCAGCCGCCGCCGCGTACCTGGGCCGCCCCGCGTCCAGGGCGCACGCCGCATCCATTGCCGCACCGCCCGCGGGCAGGCCGCCCAATATCCTGTTCGCCGTGGCGGATGACTGGTCCTGGCCCCACGCATCCTGCCTGGGCGCGCCCCAGATAAACACGCCCGCCTTTGACCGCATCGCGGAAAACGGCGTGCTCTTCACCAATGCCTTCACAGCCGCGCCCCAGTGCAGCCCCTGCCGCGCCGCCACTCTCACCGGCCGCAATATCTGGCAAATCGCCGAGGCCGGAACCCACTTCAGCACTTTCCCCAACACCTGGCCCGTGTTCCCGGACCTGCTCGCCTCTGCCGGCTACCACACCGGTTTTACCGGCAAAGGCTGGAGCCCGGGCCGCTGGGACCTGGGAGGCTGGACACACAACCCCACAGGCCCCGAATTCAACAAGGCCACCCTGCCCATGCCACCGGCCTCGGGTATCAGCACCACGGATTACGCAAAGAATTTCAACCTGTTCCTCAAAGCCCGGCCAACTGGCGCACCCTTCTGCTTCTGGTTCGGAGGGCATGAGCCGCACCGTTTCTACGAGCCCGGTTCGGGAATCCGAAAAGGTAAAAAACCCAATGAAATAGAGGTTCCTGCGTATCTGCCCGACACCCCAGTGGTGCGGTCTGACATTCTGGACTATTTTCTGGAAATCGAATGGTTCGACAAACAACTGTCTCAAATGCTCGCCATGCTGCACAAAGCCGGTGAACTGGACAATACCCTTGTAATCGTGAGCAGCGACAATGGCATGCCGTTCCCGCGCGCCAAAGCCAACCTGTACGACGCAGGCGCGCACGCGCCCATGGCCGCTTTGTGGCCCGCTGGCGGCGTCACAGGCGGGCGCAACATCAACACACCGGCCAGCTTCATAGATCTCGCACCCACATTCCTTGCCGCAGCCGGCCTTGCACCCCCGTCCTCATTCACAGGCATCAGCCTGCTCGACCTCATGCAAGGCTCTGCTGAATCCGGGTTTCCAAGGCAATACGCCATATTCGGGCGCGAGCGCCACGGCCACGCACGATTCGACAACCTTGGATATCCTTCCCGCGCCATTCGGACCAATGATTTTCTCCATATCCGAAATTACAAGCCTGATCGCTGGCCCTGCGGCGACCCTCCTGAATTCGGAGATACAGATGATTCCCCAACCAAACAATTATTAATGAAAAACGAATCTGAATTTTCGCAATTCCATGATTTAGCCTTTGCAAAACGGCCTGCCGAGGAGCTGTATTACATCAAATCTGATCCGGATTGCCTTATCAATATTGCGGAAAACAGTGAATACAAACCCATAATGAACCAGCTCGCAGAACAGCTCAGCAGAGACCTCGCCGCCCAGGGTGATCCGCGCGAAACAGGACAGGGCGACATCTTTGAGTCTTATCCGCGATTCGGCCCCATGCACCCCCGTCTCGGCGGCTTCGCCGAACAGGGCCAATACAACCCTGCCTACATGAAACAACCACATCAGACGGTGCGATAAAACCCCATATCCGGCTGTTTCGCTATTACAAAATAGGTTTAATCGATAGCTTTTGACGTTAAAATCGATTCATGCAGTTAATTTCCTTGAGTCGTCGAAGACGCTTTTGCGCTCTACTGAAATCACTCAGTTTCATTATCAAACGTATTCAATGCTGCCAGAAGCAGGGATTTCAGGCGTTCGAGATCAACAATGTGATTTTCCAGAGGAAGGCCGCCCATCCAGTCCGTGAATTCGAGCAGGGCCTCGGGATCATTATTCATGAGATCCTCATAAAACCCCAGGGCGTCGACCATGACCGCGGCGTCATGGCGGGGAAAAGTTTCGTTGATTTTGCCCTGGTCCCAGTGTCCGAACAGGCTCTGGCGCTCAATGAACCAGCCCGGGGTCATGAGATAAATGAACCGCTCTCTTTTCATAGCGCGCCGGTGCTCTTCAGATGTGAGCATATCGTGGCAATCACGCACAGGAACCCGCACGGCCGGCACCCCGATTTCATCAATCAAGGTATCAATGGACCTGTCCGGATTGCTTGGGTTAAAGTAACAGTTTGTACCAAGCAAAACAATGATGCGCTCAGTCGCGCCAGCAGCCTGCCTGATTTTGTCCGGCAGTTCCTTATCCATTTCCATTAAAAGATCATGATTGCCGGGTGATGTATAAAACAGCAAGTCTGTATCCAGAAACCCCTGCTCCTGCAGCCGTTTCAGCTCCGGCTTCATGACCGCGCAGGCCACAATTGCGGTATTGCGAAATGAAAGCGCACTTTTATGGTTGTTGTTCTCCATGATTCATTCTCCATATATTAACTATCATCATTATAATGGCTCAAAGCCATTCCAAGTTCCAAGTTTAAGAATCGGCCATACAAAGAAATAAAATGCACGCCATTTGAACTCAAAAAAGCGCATCGAAGACAATATTGCCACTTTATTACAAGATCCCACAGTCTCTGCATGCAGAAAATGCATCGTTTACAACGCAATATTATTGTTCAAGCCAGGCATACCATGGCAAGGATTTTGCATATTCAGCAATTACTTCGAATGCGCATGAGCCGGTGGCGGGTGCATGCGCTCCCCATTTAGTGACTTGTCCCGGCACTTGGAGAAAGGGTTGTTTCATGCCTGACAAATTATTGACAGCTTCTGATGTTTTGGAATACCTTAATATCACCAGGCAGGACCTGGTCCATCTGATACGCGATGAGAAAATGCCGTTTATTCGCATGGGCGGCCAGGCGCGATTCCGCGCCATTGACCTGGAGCCATGGCTGGCAGCCAAAACCGTTGATGTTGTAACTGACCCTGAAAGCATTAACATTGTAGAGCAGGAACTTGGCCTTAGCCAGAAACCAGATGGATGCAAATTCCAAAATAAACTACACATTAAGCCAGAAGCACAAGCACCCATTGAATCTGACAACAGCCTGCCTTCCATTAACACACAAGGCACAACAACGCAAACAATCTTGCGTTGCACAAAGAACTCTCCCATTAATCCATTGCCAATTACAGATCCATACATTGTATATGAGGATGCGGGCGGGCTGTTTCTGAAGATATTTACGAAGAAATCAGCCGAACATCATACGCAGGACATCATCTCAATTATACAGGCCATATGTACAAACAAATCCGCCAAGCCCCTTGTGGACAAGGCATTCAATACTCCAGGTCAACCGGTGCGCATAGCACAGACACCACAATTCCTGTCATGTCCAATCAACATAATTGTCACGCGTGACAAATTAAATGCCTTCTTATTTATTAATCGTGACGCTATCGCGACAAGTAACATATCAAGCCAGAATGCACTTGATATTCTGGATAGTATGGGGATACGCAGCGGGATTCAGGCAGGAGTTATCAAGAATGTTACGCACCCTGACGCACCGGGTAAAATGCTGCTCATTGCCAGAGGCGTGAAACCCAGGGTGGCTGGGGAAACACAACTCATTGTCCATATCCAAACACCGCCAAGGTTTAAACCCAAAAATATTGAGAGCGCTAAATTCAACCTTGAAACATTCCAGAGCATTGCCTCATGCCATAAGGACCAGATTCTTGCGGAGATTAAGAAGCCTGAATTAGCGCGCAATGGGATCGATGTTTATGGCAATGTAGTGGCATGCGACTCATTGGATGGCCCTTTATTAAAGGGTGGCCCCAATACTTATTTTTCTTTTGACCGATCCAGGCTTCATGCATCTTGTGACGGAATTCCGTATTGGAAGGGCAATTCCATATGCGTGGACAATGCAATTTACCTAAATAATGTCGGACACGATTCAGGGAATGTGCAGGCTCGCGGGCGGGTCATTGTGCAAGGAAATGTTGAGAGCGGCTTTGCTGTGGACGCGATTCACAAGGTTGTTATCAAGGGCCAGGTGGACGCGGCGTCTATATGCTCCCGGCGCAGCAGCATCACTGTTCACCAGGGCATACATGGCAGCAGCGGCGCGTCACTCACGGCCGCATCCAATATTTCCGCACCCTTTGCAACCGGCTGCACCATGGAAGCAGGAATGAATGTCACCATAGAAACATCGCTCGTGCGGTGCACTGTGCGGGCATACAAAAATATTTGCCTCACATCAGAAGCCTCGCGCACAACATCCAGCACACTGGTGGCGGGCCGGTGCATCAGCGTGGGGTCCTGCGGCTCCAAGTCCCAGTTGCGAACCACCCTCAAAATCGAAGCCCCCACGGACGATCATTCTGGTTCTGAAAGAGTCTTTCTTGAAAAACAAATCCTGAGCGCCAGAAGCGGTATTCAGCAGCAAAAGAGTCGCATCATGCGGCTCCGGGAACAAAAATCCACTGCCGTGAATGCTGAACGGTTCAGTCTTCAAAAAATGGAAAAAATGCTGTCCCAGCATGAAAGCGCCCTGGAAACCTTCCGCAACTGGCTAAAGGACTCGGATTCGGTTTTCATTGATGTGCGCGACACTGTGTGGCCCGGCACGGTTATCATCATTGAAGACAAGGAATTGAAGATCACCAAACAAACGAAGTCCCAGAGATTTTACTACACTCATTCCGGAATCAAGCATAAAGCCATTTGATTTCCAAAAAGTCCGGCCTACATCATAATGAGCTGTGCAAATTATTTAAAACAGCTCCGGCGCAAACATAAATTCCTGTTTTACATGATCATTAATTTCGTAAAAGCAAAAATAGATTAATCAAAAAAACAAGCTGCTAAAACCATAATTAGCTGATTTTTGGCGAAATTATTTTTGATATCCAAAACAAAATTGTTGGAAGTTAGTGGAAACAGGGCTTGTAGCAGCTTGTTCTCACCGTGCAAGCACGGGGTCGGCGAGTTTGCGGCCCACGCTGAACACGATGCCGCCGGCGCAAGGCAGGCCGCGGGTGCTGGCGCGCCCGTTATGAGCGCTGTACGGAATCTCTTTCACGCCGCTTTTTATGTAAAGCTGTACATAATAGAGCCCCTCCCGATCCAGGGTGAGGGGAATGGAAAAGGATTGCGTGTCTGGTGTGAATTTGATGTCCCAGGGCCACAGGTCCGCGGCCTGGTCTGCGGTGTAATCTTCATAGGAGCCTCTGGTGTTGAGGATCTGCGGGGTTACGGGGTCCGGGAACGGCGCATAATAGACCACTGCGGAAAACAGGCCGGTATCCAGGGGAAGCACGCGCCCGGACACGACCACGGTATCGCCTGGAGACACGTTGTGCTCCACGGACTTGAATTCGATATAGCGATCCACAAATTCCTCATAATAGCGCAACTGGTACTCGATGGCGTCGCCGTCTTTGGCCACAGTGCAGTGAAAGCCCAGGCCCACATGGGTGTGGGCCGGTTCGAGCACGTTATCGTGGTGCCCGCCGCCAGGGCCTTCGGCCATAAACGCGTCCAGGCCCTTTTTCATGGCCGCGGTTATCATGTCCGGGTCATTCATGTTGCAGATGGAGGGGTCCACGGGGGCTCCGGTGCTGCGCGCCCAGGCCGCGTGTGTGTTTTCGTTGATGTGGTCCATGCCGCCGAGCAGGCCCCAGTGCATCCAGGGCAGATACCCTTGCAGAGTCCAGTGTCCGCGGTATCCGTTTTCCGCGGCCAGGCGCGCGCGCAGGGTGGCGAACTCGCTGGCCACAGGGTCCAGTTTCACCGGGGCCAGGCCCGCGGCCAAGCGCGCCCGGTTGATATTATCCAGGTGATTGACCCGCGCGCGCTGCAGGGCCGAAACCTCGGGCGAGCCGGTTTCCCGGGAAGCGGCCCGGGCCGGGGCAACGCACGCGGCCGCGAGCAACACCACCAGGCCAAGGCATTTCAGTACATTCAAGAATTGTTTGAACATGTTTTTTTCCCCTGCCAATGCTTGTGGTAAATGATTTTCCCGCATGCGATATACAATACCTGCGGCGCGCGGTTCATGCAAACAGCAACGGGCAATGGGGCCGGAAATGCGCGGCGTCAAGCGCCGGGGGCGCGCTTTTTCCAAAGGTCCGGGCGCGGCGCCCGGGCGCCGCGGGGCGGGGTTCGGTTGTCAGGGACATAATATTTGGATATTCTAATAAGGCAGTAAATCCTGTGGGAGCAAGCCGGGGCGTATGCGGCCCCGGTGCAAAGGCGGATTCAAGTGCCGACCAAAGATCGCCAGTTTCTGGTTCTAAAGCATGTGGTGGAGCAGTTCGTGCTCACGAACCGGCCCGTGGGGTCGGGGGTGCTGTCGCACGGCCTGAGCCTCAGCAGCGCGTCCATCCGCAACACCATGGGCGCGTTGGAGCGCGAGGGCCTGCTGGAGCAGCCGCACACATCCGCGGGGCGCGTGCCCACGGATGCGGGGTACCGCTTTTTTGTGGATTACCTGATTGGCGAATACAGCGTGGCCGAGGACGAGGGCCGGGCCGTGCAGGACACCCTGGACGTGCTGCATGTGCGCATGGATGCGCTGCTTGCGGACATCACATCCCTGCTCAGCGGGTGGAGCGAGTGCATGGCGTTTGTGGCCGTGCCCGAGATGGAGCAGTGCGAAATCCAGCGTGTGGACCTCACGCCCGTGTCCGCGCACCGGGTGCTGCTCATCGTGGTGCTGAGCAACGGCATGGTGGAAAACCGGCTGGTGACCCTGCGCGCCGATACCGGCAGCCTGCCCCTGGACCGCATCACGCAGCGCCTCAACGAGCGCCTGCACGGGCGTCACATCAACCAGATCACAGGCCCGTTTTTGGAAAGCATGTTCGCGGAAATCCGCATGTCCGAGCAGGCGCTGTGCAGCGCGGTCATGGCGTTTTTCCAGACCGTAATCCTGTCCCTGGCGCAGCGGGTGTTCGTGGACGGGGCCGAGGCCATGATCGCGCAGCCCGAGTTTCAGGACGCGGCCCTGCTGCGGCCCGTGCTTGAGGCCATGCGCGACAACGCGCCGGGCGCGGCGATTTTCCGCCTGCCCACGGGCGAGCGCCTGCCCGAGATCACCATTGGCATGGAAAACCCGCTCGAAGAATTGCGCGCGTGCAGCATCATCAAGAGCCACTTCACATTCGGCGACCACACCACGGGCACCGTGGGGCTGCTGGGCCCCAAGCGCATGTACTACGCGCGGCTGTCGTCCCTGGTGCGCTACGTGGCCGAATCCCTCAGCCGCGCCATGCGCGACATATCCCTGGATTAGGAACAAAAAACACTCTGCGCGGCCGCGCGCCGCGTTGCGATTTGGAGACAAATAAAGGAACTCATGCAGAAACGCGATTACTACGATGTGCTGCAAGTCGGCCGCGGCGCCGAAGCAGCCACGATTAAAAAAGCCTACCGCCGCCTGGCCCGGCAACTGCACCCCGATGTGAACCCGGGCGACCCCGACGCCGAAACAAAATTCAAGGAACTGGGCGAAGCCTATTCCGTGCTCAGCGATGACAACAAGCGCGCCTTATACGACCAGTACGGGCACGCGGGCCTGGAGGGCAGCGCCGGCGGGGGCTTCTCCGACGGGTTCGGGTTCGGCGGCATGGACGACATCTTCGACGTATTCTTCGGGGGCGGGCGCCGGGGCCGCAGGCCCGCGGGCCCGCGCCGCGGCTCGGACCTGCGCTACGACCTGCACATCTCATTCCACGACGCGGCCTTCGGCACCGAGGCGGACCTGAAACTGCCCTCGCTCGTGGACTGCGACAAGTGCGGGGGCACGGGCAGCCGGTCCGGGGCCGCACGGTCAGCCTGCGTGCAGTGCGGGGGCGCCGGCCAGGTGCGCCAGCAGCGCCAGTCCCTTTTCGGAACCGTAATCAACACAGCCACATGCCCGCGCTGCGGCGGCGCCGGCACCATCATCTCCGACCCCTGCAACACGTGCATGGGCTCGGGCAGGCAAAAAGCCGAAAAAAACGTGCGCATCACCATTCCCGCGGGCGTGGAAACCGGCCAGAAGTTGCGCCTCAGCAACGAAGGCGAGCGCGGCGAACCGGGCGCGCCCCCGGGCGACCTTTATGTATACATCATCGTGGCCGAACACGAATTCTTCCAGCGCGACGGCCAGGACGTGTTCTGCGAAGTGCCCGTAAGCTTTGTGCAGGCCGCCCTGGGCGATGAAATCAAAGTGCCCACTCTGTATGGATACGAAACGCTGCGCATTCCGGCCGGCACCCAGCCAGGAACCATCTTCCGCCTGCGCGAAAAAGGGTTCCCGCACCTGCGCGGCCGCCACAAGGGCGACCAGCATGTGCGCATCAAAATCGAGGTGCCCAACAAGCTCAATTCCAAACAGAAAAAGGCCCTCGAGGAATTCGCAAAAGTCAGCGGCAGCGATCTCAAACAGCCCCAGGTGGGTTTCTTCGACAGGATTAAAGATCTGTTTCAAGAGCAAATCATAAAGAACAAGGACTGAAGGCGTATTGAAAAACCTTGGAGCCGCAGGCGTAAAGGCGCGGACGCACATGGCTGCGGCAAATAACCCGGCAACAAAGCCTTTGTTATTCGCAATCCCATCTGCCATAAAATTTTTCCGCACCCGTGATTAAAATGAAACAAAAATCCCTCCGGAGAGAAATACTTTGACAAGACGCCCCGCGCATGGCTTTCCTATAATTGAAAAAGACGCGAATGCAACGGAGACGATACACAATGAAAACATATGATGTGGTCATCGCAGGGGCCGGCCCGGCCGGGTGCCTCATGGCGCGCGACCTGGCCCGCGCCGGGCACAGCGTGGCGGTGCTGGACAAAGGGCCCGAGCACGAGCGCGGCCACGACTGGTGGGACACCATGGACGCGGACATTTTCTCCCGCGTGAACCTGGCCCCGCCCGAGCCCCCCGAACGCATGCAGCCCTTCAACTGGGACATCCATTCCCCGGACGGGGACACGGGCCTGCACGGTTCCATGCCCCCCTCCAAGGTGAACGTGGACCGCCGCCTGTTCGGGCGGCGCATTCACCGCGCGGCCGCGGATGCGGGCGCGGAATTCTTTTTCGACACCGCCGTGCAGAACCCCATTTTCATGCACGGCATGGTGGCGGGCGCGGCCGCACTCACGCCAGGCGGCGCCATCCGCGACTTCGGCGCAAAAATCACCGTGGACGCCACGGGCTACAACGGCGTGCTGCGCGCGCGCATCCCCGGCGCCTACGGGTTCAACCACCACGTGCAGCCCCACGAGCGCGTGCGCTGCTGGCGCGAAATCCGCGAGGACACCTCCGGCGGCGCGGGCCGCTCCATCCTTTTTGTCGGCAAATACGACGGCGCCCAATGGGTGAGCCGCGACGAACCAGGCCTGTGCGATGTGTTCGCCTGCACCCAGGACCTGCCCGAACACCCCAGCCCGCGCGGCCTGGTCAACGAACTGGTGCGCACCGAGCGCGGCATCGGCGACCTGGTGCGCGGCGGCGCCGCCGCGCGCATTCCCATCCGCCGCGCATTCGACTCCTTCGTGGCCCCGGGGTTTATGCTGGTTGGAGACAGCGCCTGCATGGCCCACCCCCTCAACGGATCGGGCGTGTCATCCACCCTGTGGGCCGCGCACCTGGCCGCGCGCACCGCGGACAAATGCCTGCGCCGCGGCCGCTGCGACGTGTCCGCGCTCTGGCCCTACAACGCCGCATACAAACGCTCCAAGGACGCGAGTTTCGTCAAACTCTACATCCTGCAGCAGTTTATTTACCACGAGCCCCGCGCGCACTTCCACGTGTTCCTGTCCCGCGGCATCTTCGACCCCAGCAGTTTCTGGGACGCCGAGGATCTCATGGACATCAAATCCAACCTGGGCAAAATCCCGAAAATATTGACTTTGATGGATCACCCGCGCTTCTTCGCGCGCCTGGTTGCAACCTTCCACGTGATGTCCATGATGGAAAACCACTACAAGCGGTTCCCGGCCCGTTACAGCCCGTTTGCATTCCGCGCGTGGCAGCGCCGCACGCGCACGCTTCTGAACATGGTTCCGCGCGCCGTGCTGCGCGGCGAAGTGTGATCGCGGTATAGACACTCTGTAATCACTGGATTGATATGCCGGAATCTCAAAACAACATCTTTGAGGAAACACTCAAAAACGGCGCGCCCTACCGCATCCGCCCCATCGCGCCCGACGATGTGAACCGCATGGACCGGCTGTTCCGATCCCTGTCTCCACAAACAACATACTTCCGGTTCATGGTTCCCCTCAAGCGGCTGCCGCGCCCCATCCTGGAATCATTCTGCAACGTGGATGGGCACAAGGAATGCGCGCTCGCGGCCGAGGTGCGCACAGGGCGGCGGCGCGAACTCATCGGCGTGGTGCGCTGGCTGCGTGAAACCAGCGACCCGGCCGTGGCGCAGCTTATGCTCGTGGTGGCGGACGGGTGGACCAACCTGGGCGCAGGCCGCACCCTGTACCGCCGCCTCATTCCCATTGCCAAAGAACGGGGCATCCGCACCATGCGCGGCCTCATCCTCGAATCCAATTTCAAAATGATCTCCATGCTCGTGAACAGCGAGTTTACCATCAACACCGGCATCCAGGACGATCTCATCGTTTTCTCATTTGATATCTGATTGTTACACATGGGGGCTAAAATGCCTCCGGCAACCCGGCCGGCCATTTCCCCCCGAAAGTTGTATGCATCAGGAAATCCTGATTCCCATGCTTAATCAATTGCGAAAATTATTATGGATATTCATACCAATTGAATAAGCATGAAAAAGTGTGAAATCCCACACGCATAAAAAGACCGGGGCCGGAGTGCGCGGCGCGCCGCCTGCGGGGCAATTGCGCGCCGCGTGTCCGGCCCCGATCCGTGTCAGGGGCAGTTTATGCGTTGTTTAATCGTCTGTGTTGCGCGCCCAGATGCCACGGGCCGCCTGCGCCAGTTCAATAAATTCCTTTTCATCCGCTCCGGCGGCGGACTCCATATCCCGCACGGCGCTGCGCGCCACGGCCAGCATCGCGTCGTAACTTCCGTCCTTGGCCCAATAACTCTCCTTGAGCAATTCCGCGAATTCCGCGACTGCGGCCGTGAACCGCAGCCTCGGCGACGCCTGCTCGAACGGCACGGACACATCACGCAAGGGCACGGCCTTTTCATTGGTTACAATCTTTTTTGTATCGATATCCCTGTAACGGATGCGCACCGTGGCGATATTCACATTCGATGAATCCGCAAGGGCCGTGTCCTTAATCCGCAACTCATAGAGCGCGGTCACGGTCTGGCCCGCGCCCACTTCCCCGGCGTCCACGCTGTCATCCTCGAAATCCTCTTTTTCAAGCCTGCGGTTTTCATAGCCCAGCAAGCGGTAGCGGTCCACGGTTTTGGGGTTGAATTCCACCTGGATCTTGGCGTCGCTGCCAGCCACCTGGAGCATGGACACGGCGCCCCCGCCGAACAGGCGCGCGGCCTCGGCGTCGGTGTCGATGTAGTAATAATTGCCATCCCCGTGATCCGCGAGTTTTTCCATGAGCACATCATTATAGTTGCCCATGCCGAATCCCAGGGCCGTGAGGGTGATGCCCTTGTCCGCATCGGATTTAACCTGCTTGAGAATAACGTCCGCGCCGGTGTTTCCGATATTGGCCACGCCGTCGCTGCACAGGATGATGCGGTTAATCTTGCCCGGCTCCATGGAGCGGCGCATCATATCGTACGCCAGGGTGATGCCCTCTTCGGCGTTGGTGGAGCCTTCGGGAACAAGCTCATCCACAGCGGCCAGGATCTTTTTCTTGTCCCCGGTTAGTTCCGATATTACACGTCCCTGGCTGCCGTACACCACCAGGCCCACACGGTCGCCTTCCTTGATGTGGTCCGCGAGCTTGCGCAGGCTGCGCTTGACGAGCCCGAGCCGGTTTTCCATGTCCATGGACCCGGACACGTCCACCACGAACACCATGTTGGCGGGCTTGCGCCGGTCCAGGGAAACCTCGTTGGCCTTGACTCCGATGCGCAACAGGTGGTAGTTGGGGTTGCCGAATTCGGATGTGGCGCCAGCGACGTCAATGGTGAACGGGCCGCTGGATTGCGGGTAGGATTGCTTGAAATAATTGATGAATTCCTCGGTGCGCACCGAGTCCTTGTCCGGCAGGTTTCCGCCCATGATGTAGCGCCGCGCCACGGTATAGGCCGCAGTGTCCACGTCCATGCCGAATGTGGAAAAGGCTTCGTCTTCGGCGGCGATGAAGGGATTGACACCGTAACTTTCAAAAAAGTTGTCACGATACGGGTCCTGGTTCGGGGGCTTGAGGCCGTGCCCGGGCTCGGGCTCGATCATGGGAGAGGAGGAGAATTGATCATTCTCGCCTGCTTCCATCTTGTCCATAACCATGTCCTTTGTCCGCTCCCCGGGCTTGGACTCCACTTTGCCGTCTGCGCCTGAAGAGGCCCGGGCGCCCGGCTTGAGCTGGCCCCGCGAGCCTGCCCCTGGCGCATCCGCCCGGTTTTTTGCGGTGTCGCGGCACCCGGCCCCCAGGGCCAGAGCCATGATGAATACCGCGCACAGGGCCAGTATTTTTCCATAAACAGAGTCTTGGGATCTGTGTCCGCGCATACTGCTCACCTCGCTGTTGTTGTCGGTATTGCCGGTTGCTGCGCGCCCTGTTTCGCGGCCCGCATATCATGTCAGACAGCCGGGAGCCGGGATTGTTTCATGCGTCTCAAAAATTCCTGTGCGGCCGCCACGGGCGCGAAGCTGTTATTTGTGATAAAATATGCAATACGGGCGTTTCGCACCGCCACTCCAATATAAAGAGGTTCGCTCCCATGGCTGATCCGGGAGATTATCTGCGCATAACCCGCAATGAGGATGACGACGATGTCGAAATCGTTGCAAAAATACCTATTGCCGAGTACACGCGGCGGCGCATTGATATTGAGTGCATCAGCCAGGGCATGCTCGCGGCCGAGAACGTAATCAGCCCCTACGGCACGCCCATCGTGCGCAAGGAACGCCCCATTCAGCACAAGCACATCGCGCAGATGCGCCAGGCGGGCATCACGCAAATCGAGGCCCTGTACCCGCCCGCGGACGCCACCAAACAGCGCCTGCACATCGATGACTTCCCGGACCATACCGAACGGCTCAAAATGGAGCGCGTGATGGTGGTGGATGATTCCAAAAGCGTGCGCATGGTGCTGGGCGGCATCTTCCGCGCGGCCGGCCTCAACGTGGCGGGCACAGCCGAAGACGCGGAACAGGCCATCCGCATGGCCGGGGAGCTGAAACCCACGCTCGTGACCATGGACCTGTCCATGCCCGGCCTGGACGGCGCCAAGGCCATCCCCCACGTGCTCACCCGTTCGCCCGGCTGCATCGTGGTCGTGGTCTCGGCCCTGGGCTACTCGGACCGTATCTCCGAATCCCTGGAAGCCGGCGCCGTCAAATTCTTCACAAAACCCCTGGACTATGAAGAACTCAAGCGCCAGTGTATCGAGTTGCTGATCAAAAAACACCTCAGCGCATAACCCGGGCCGGCAAACAGCCCCGCCCCGAATCCCGAAACCAAATTGTCGCATTTTCATTTTTCCGCATACGCATATAAAATCATCGTGACTGAACGCAAGGAGTTTCTTATGAAAAACAGCGTTTTGATTTTCGCAACCCTGCTGATCCTGGCGGGCCGGGCCGCGTGCGCGGCCACGCTCATCACCCACGGCGCAGACGCGCCCGCCGCCGAAACACACGCAGCCGCGGAACTGGCCGCGGACTTACAGCGCGTGTGCGGAGAATCCATAAAAGTCTCCGCGGAACCACAACCCCAGGAACAGCACATGGAACAATTCCAGAGCCGCATCTGCCTGGGCACGCTCCAATCAAGCGCGTGCATCCGCTCTCTGGCCGAGATGGGCCTCATAGACGTGCAACCCGGCGCACCCGATCGCGAAGGCTTTATACTCAAAAGCCTGGCCGATTATCCGGGCCCGGGCCAAACCACCCTGGCCATCGCCGGGGGCGAGCCCCGCGGCGTGCTCTACGGCGCCTACGAGTTTTCTGAAAAGCAACTCGGCGTGGACCCCAATGAATTCTGGACGGGCAAGCAGCCGCCCGCGTGCGCAGCGTTCTCCATGCCCGCAGATCTTGATGTCCGCGTTCCCGCGCCCGTTTTCCCCCTGCGCGGCTACTTCGACAATGACGATGACATGATCGCCAACTGGCGCGGCAAAAAGCTTATTATCGAATTCGACACATGGAAGGAAATCATCGACTCTCTGGCGCGCATGCGCTACAACTACATCGACCTGCACGACACCCTGGGCCGCGCCGAATTCTGGAACTGGCCCTACTACCTCACCAAATTCCCGGGCTACGAAACCGACGTGGAACTCGTCGGGCAAATCATCGACTACGCGCACTCCAAGGGCATGCTCGTACAGATTCCCATGTACCTGGGCTGGCAGTTCCACCACCTGCCCGAAGATAAATTCTGCCTCAGCAAATACCACGCGGACTGGATGGCCGTGTACGAGTACTATCTCACGCAGTCGCCTATCGGCAAAGCCGACCTGTTCCTGCAGCGGCCCCGCGACCCGTGGTGGGACCGCGCCTACCGATGCCAGGAAGAAGCAGACGCGGGCACGCCCCCGGGCCCGCTCATGACGGACATGTTCAACGGCCTCCGGGAACTGGTGAGCAAACACACGAAAAACGGCAAGGTGATCTGCGACCTGTGGGCCGAGGGCCGCGCCATGTGGGCCGCCAACCAGTTCAACCCGGACGCGGGCATTGATATGCTCTGGGCCGATGGCGGCTACGCAAATTATTCCACCTGGCCAGAAGACATCAAAGGCCACAAATTCGGAATTTACATCCACGCGGGCTACTACCTCAACCATGTGATGCAGGATCCCTACCCCGCTCTCATCCGGGACGCCGCGCTTGAGGCCGTGCGCCGCGGGTTCACCGCCAACTATTTCGTGAACGGCCAGGACTACAAGCACTTCATCCTCAATCTCGAAGCCGCGGGCCGCGCGGGCTGGGACCCCCAGGGCTTCGACCCCGAAGCATTTTACCTGGAATGGGCCGCCCGCTACTTTGGCGCGGACGCGGCGCCTGTTGCGGTTCAGCATCTGAAAAAACTGCATGAAGCGCACCAGCCCCTGGGCGGATTCGCCAAAATCAGCGGCCGCACCATGGACCTGCTCAACGCCCTGCGCGTGCTCTCCGCATACACGGGCGGCGCAACCCTCGAAGATGCGGAAAACGCCTACGCCCTGGCCCAGGACGCCCTGGCCCTGGCCGAACAGGCCGCATCCCTGGCTCCCCCCGAAGCGCAACTGGTTTTCGACGACCAGATTCTGTTCCCCGCTCAAATATTCCTGGAGAATGTGAAACTGCATCTGGTGCTCGCGCATATCAACCAGGCATTTGCCGACTCCACGAATGAAACCCTTGCACCCGAGCAGCGCAAAGAGGCTAAAAAGCAACTCGCCACATGGAAAAAACGCGCCCCGGCCCAGCTCTCCGCCCTGCGCGATCTCCTGGCCAAAGGCTCTTCATGGGACAAATGGGCGGGCTGGACCCACCCGGATAATTTCCGTAAAATCACCCCGCCCCCGGCGCAGGATGATCTCGAACGCGTGATGCGCACCCTGCCGTAACCAGGCGGCGATTATTGATATTTTTTGAAAAGTATTCAGCAGGAATCCAGAACCACCCCGGCGCCCGCACCCAAAACAAAACCCCCGGCCGTTGCGGGCCGGGGGTTTGATTTTCACTTGTCACAGATAAGGGACGACGTTTCAGAATTCCTGGAAATCGCTATCCATATCATCCATGCCAAAGCCGGCTGCATGGCCGGACATCACACGCCGCTCTTTGGGGCGGGCGGCGCCGCTGTCTCCATGCAGCATCCTGGCGGCATTGCCGCGGCTCGGTGCGCGCAACCCTTGCGCCGCCGGCGCCTTGGTGTAATTTTGCACATGTCCGCCGCCTGTGGTTTTCGCGCTTCCCACCAGATCCACGAGATCATCCACAACATCGCCCAAAGTATCGGCCTGGCTGCTCATTTCCTCGGCCGCGGATGCTGTTTCTTCGGCATTCGAGGCATTCGACTGTGTGACCTTATCCATCTGCCCCACGGCGATGTTGACCTGCTCAATGCCCTGGGACTGCTCACGGGCCGCGGCGGCAATCTCAGCGACCAGGCTCGTAACCTTGCTGGTGCCGTGATCAATGGCAGCCAGATCCTCGGCCATTTTTCCGGCGATCTCATTGCCCCGGGCCGCGGATTGTACGGATTCTTCAATAAGATCTGCTGTGTCGCGCGCTGCATTTCCGGCGCGCTGGGCCAGGTTGCGCACTTCTTCGGCCACCACGGCGAAACCCTTGCCGGCTTCGCCCGCGCGTGCGGCTTCCACTGCCGCGTTTAATGCCAGCAGATTGGTTTGGAATGCAATTTCATCAATGGACTTGACGATCTTTTGTGTTTTAACGGATGCTTCTTTGATCTGTTCCATGGCCTCGCGCATTGCCTGCATGGAGCGGTTGCCGTTTTCTGCGGAGCTGCGGGCTTCGCCGGATAATGTCCTGGCGTTGTCCGCGTGATCCGCGCTCTGCCGGGTCATGGCGGCCATTTCTTCCAGAGACGACGAAATTTCTTCCAGGGACGAGGCCTGTTCCGCAGACCCTTCGGCCAGAGACTGGCTGGCGCTTGAGACCTGGCCCGAAGCTGCGGTAACCTGTTCGGAACCCGCAGACAAATCGTTGATGATACGCGTGATGGGCTTGAGGATGGAACGGATGATCAGGAAGCTGAGCAGCAGCCCCACGACCAGGCCCACAACAGACAGGCTGATAGAAAGCCATTGGGAACTCGCACCCTGTGTGCGCATGGATTTCTGGGAGACGGATTTATTCGCAGTCAACTGCTCCCGCAACGCCTTCATGCTTTCCTGCGTCCGGGCCAGGGCGGGCAGCGTCTGATTGTTAAAAATTTCCTGGGCGTTGGCCTGGGCTTGTTCACGCTCTGCCTCGGCATCCATGGCGGCCTGGAAATACTCTCCCACCTGCGACAGGCTTGCCAGGGTTTCCTGTTCATACACAGTGCGCGCCGCGTCAAAATCACCGTTACGCACATCGCTTATGATACGTTCCGCAGAGGCGTGCAGTTTCTCGTGAGGCTCGCGTATCCCTTGCATGGCCTGCTCAAGCTCCGTAAAATCTGCAACGTAATCAGAGAATTCTTTACTCGCCAGAAACTGGCCCAGGGCGCACTTTGTATGATCAAGCTGCACTTCGATATTCGGATCGTGTTGAATTATTATGTTCGCCACATTGGAAGCCCATCGCCGGTGGTCGTCCAACCTGTCCTTGAGTATGCCGCTGAGCCCCGGGTGGCGCATGTTCCAGGCGCTTTGAATTCCTTTGGCGGATTCGTGCAGCTCTTTGTGGGACGGTTTGATGGCCTCGAGAAGAGATCCGAGCTTGGCATCCTCTTTGGCCATGCGCTTGCCTTCCTCTCCATACAAAAACTTGCCCAGGCCGCATTGTGTGGGATCAAGCTGCACATCAAGCTTGGCCTGGTTTTGAATAAACAAATCCTTGACTTTATTCACCCATATCTGGTGATCCACTTCCTTTTCCGTCATAAACTGATCATAACCCGCAGCCTGCGAAAAATGCCCGCTGCTTTGGAGCAGATTGCGTACGGAAAAAACCGACAGACCCGCCGTCAAGACCAAAAGCCCCAACAGCAGCGCCGTGAACCCCCATAGCCTTCCACTCAGTTTCAGATTTTTAAACATTTTGTTCCCCTTTTGATTGCGGCTTCCGCATGATTTTTGATGACGAGCACAGATGAATATTGATTAGCTGTCCCCTGCTGCCGGCGTTTCCCGATTCAGCAATAATCAACGCCAACACGCAATCACAGCGTTTTGTTTCAATAATTTTTATGACTCAGAATGTAATGGCCGCTAAGGTCGTACAGCACATATAAAACTTTTGCTGCGACTATGACCATGACAAAGTTCCCATTATTATTTCTGATCATTCGGCTTGTGTCAATACACAACTCCAAGGCCCGTTAAATTGCGAACTCGTAACGGTTTGCACGCATGGTGAAATCCATCAAATGCAAACATCCTTACACGAGTTGGCCTGCCAAGGGCTTTTGTTTCTACCGACAATACTCTGGGGGAGATTAATTATGGGTCAGCGGAACTGCATCCGCTTCTGTTTGAAAAACTCTATTATGCTTATCGACAAAATAGTATAAGCTTGCTTTGAAAAGTATCAAGTCCCCCTTATGGACGAATTCACAAAAATCGCCTGTATTCTATGTATATTTTTCTATACAAATATCAATTCATTCTTTTCGGCGCTTGCGGATCTAATCGGCATTCCTATGAGTATCGTGCGCCAGGGTGCGCCGCTTAGCCTATTGTGCGACGCCATATCCTTAAAAATGTTGTTGAGCAAGGTTGACTTAACGAGGTTTCTGTAGGGATGCGTGGAGTGCCATCCTTTATGCGTAGAAACCCTTGACGATTCAACCATGCGTGCATGTGCGGGAGGACGCATGGCAATCACAACCGGGCGGTTTGCTCGGCATGCCCGCGGCCACGTCTCATATTTTTTTTTCGGGCATTATGTTTTTTTTAAAACTCTTTGAAAATCATGTTTTACAAATCATAAAAAATGAAAATACACTAATTCATTGTCTCAATCCTGGTGCGTCGAAAAACACAACAAACGCATTGGCCAGTTTGCGCTCTGCGCCGTTGAGGTTGTTCTTGATGTGGCCGTCGACAATCATTTCGCTGGACCCGCCGCCGTCCAGATTAATGGCGGAAATGCAGCCCAGGGAAACCATGATTTCGGCCAGTTCGGCCAGAGTGGCGCCGATGCTGATGCTGCTGCGGCCTTCCACCACCACCAGGCGCAGGCGGCCGTTGTGCGTCACGCCCGCGGCTGTGCGCGGGGCGCGGCCCGCCACGATGCCCGAATCGCGCCCGAAATCTTCAATCAAATATTTTTCGGCGGCTCCGTTGGACACCAGCATGGGCCCGGCGCTGACCCCGCAGGAAATGGCGCTGGGATCGGGATTGCCCGTGATGTGCAGGTCCGCGGTGTCGCCGATTTTTATTTTGGATCCGAATTTTTCCCACTGCTTATCGTCCAGTGAAATCACAAACCCGTTCTCGGGTATGGCGGCGTTGCCGCCTTTGATCATGTCCGTGACCTTTCCATTGTCCACGATAAATTCCGTGCGGTAATCGGCGGTGCCTGTGTGCTTGCCAAAGCGGCGGTCAAACACGCCCACGGACCCCTTGCCCGGCGCGCGGTTGAGGTGTGACACATAGTAGGCCGGGCGTCCGCCCACGGCCACGCTCAAGGTGACGGTGGGCTTGGAAAACACGGGCCGCCCGGTTTTGTCCATGCCGAAAAAGCCTCTATAGCGGTCCGGGCGCGTGACCACGAGCCCGTCAGCCACCACCATATCAAACGGCTCACCGGTCTGCATATTGAAGTACCCGCCGTTGACCGCGAATGCGGCGCCTGACCATTGCGCCATGCCGCTCAGCGCCTCCAGGCCGCCGAGATAGCCCTTGCCCTGCACCAGGGCGATGCGTATGCGCGGGTCCGCGGGGTCCAGGTCCAGCACGTGGTAGATAAGCGGCCCGGCGGCCCGCTTCTTGGCAACACGCGTATACAATACGCCGGGCCGCACTTCTTCTTGTGTTGTTCCTTCGTTGAATGCCGTGGACGGCGCCTTAGTTTCCGTTGGCGTGGCGGGCGGCGCGGGCCCTGCGCTGCGGGACAGGATCAATTCCACGGTGTTGTTTTTTTCATCAACAGACGTGCGCACCGGCATGCTGCGGCCAAGGTCGAGCACCACGCGCGCGGTGTCCGTGCTGAACTGGCCCACGCGGATGCCGCGCAGGTCGGTCTCTCCGGCGGCGATTGCGGGCATGGGAAACGCGGCCGAGGCCACGGCCAGCACGGTTCCGGGCAGATCCGCAACAATGCGCGGCGGGCCGCTGAGCGCGAATGCGGACGGCGCAACCGCCTTGTCCATGTGCAGCACCACGCGCACATTGTCCGCATCCGACGCCAGAGTGATTTTCTGCAGCACCGCGGCGCGCGCGGGCGCGCCAAGGGCTGTGCATGCGCAGACACAGAGCAGGAATGCCATTCTGATTCTAAAGTCAATTCTAAAAAGAAATTGCGAGGACCGGCCCGGCCCTGATCCATGCTTCCCACACGTGGTTAATTGCAATGGAATGAAGCTCCTTAAAAAAGTATGGACATCCGGTGCGCGTACGTGATGAAAGGTCAGCGCGCTCGCACCTTGCCCTATGGTACGGCACGCGGCGCGGCTTCGCAAGGCCCGCGGCGCATATCTTTCCATAACCCGCGCGCGGCGCACCTTACACAGCCGCACGCGGCCGCTCCGCGCTTTGCTCCCGCACTTCGCGGCGCACATAGTGGCGCTTGATTTCATTGGCGTACGCGCCGCCCAAGGATTGCGCATGCGCTCCGAGCCAGTCCGTGATGCGCGTGCGGCATGTGGGCGTTTGGCGCGACCACAGCAGGCCCGCGCTCAGGCCGCGCACTTCGTCATCCGTGAGCACCACATCGCCCACAAGCCGGCCCAGGATTTTAGAGGCCGCGAGCACCACCCACGCGGGCATGGGCAGCACGGGCGTGCGCAGGCCCATGGCGTCGCGAATCGCGCACACGAGTTCGCGGTATGTGAAAATTTCAGGGCCCACCGCGTCCATGGTCACATTGCCGCGCTGCGCGCCCTGCGTCACGGCCAGGGCGGCCAGGTCGTCCACAAACACGGGCTGCACCTTGTAACCCCCGCCCCCGGGAACGCCCACCACGGGCAGGCGCCGCAGGATCCATGCGATATTGTTGATGAGAATATCCTCGGGGCCGAACAGCACCGTGGGCCGCAGGATGGCGTACGACATGCCGGACTCGCGCAGGTCCCGCTCCAGTTCGGCCTTTCCCTTGAAGTACGGCAGGGGCGAGTTTTCCGCGGGGCTGGTAATGCTCACATGCACGACCCGCTTCACGCCCGCCTGCTGCGCGGCGCGGAACAGCCTGCGCGTGTTTTCCACGGCCATGCCATACGTGCGGTCCCCGTGGTTGAAGCGCACCCAGTAGGTGTTGTACAGCACATCCACACCCTCGAGGTCGCGCGCCAGTTGAGCGGGGTTTTGGAAATGAAACGGAATCGCCTCGATATCCCGCGGCGCATCCGCGGGCCGCGGCTTGTTGGTGAGTGTGCGCACGCGCACCCCCTGGTCCAGCAGCCTGCGCGCCATGTACTTGCCCGAATACCCGAAAGCCCCTGTGATGCAGTGCAGTTCCTGTGACATGATCCTTGCCTCCGTTCGTTCATTTTGTTCAGTATTTTTTGAAACTATTAATCAAAAAAAATCAATCCTTTCTTCCCGCCAAACCTGAGAGAAGCGTCATGGCCGCGCGGGCCTGGTCTTCATCGGCCAGGAACGTGCTGGTGATGGCGTCCATGGTTTCCAGGAGGTCGCGCATCTGCGCGAAGCGCTCGTGTACCGCGCCGCCGCCCGCTTTGGGTTTCATCTCGCCCAGCACCTCGCGCACAGATTCGATGGCCGGGTCAAACTCGCGGCGTTTGCGCTCGCTTGCGATGCGGAAGAACATCTTCCACACATCGTCTTCGCTTACATAGAAGTCGCGGCGGTCACCGGTTTTATTCACCTTGCGCGCCACGCCCCAGGCGCGCAGGTCCTTGAGGCACATGCTGGCGTTGCCGCGGCTGATCTGGAGCCGGTCAGCGATGTCGTCCAGGCCAACGGGCTTGTCCGACACCATGAGCAGCGCGTGTACGCGGGCCATGGACGTGTTGATGCCCCACAGGGAGCCCATGGCGCCCCAGGTTTCGATGAACCTGTCTGTGGCTTTGCGGTCCATGGTTTTCGCCCCCTTTTTCGTTCATTTCGTTCAGTATCTATTGAAAGTATAGCCCCGGCGCTTACAGGGTGTCAACATTTATTTTCAGGGGAAACATCTCGCTGTTGTTGTCGCCGCAGTCTGAAAATGAATTCCCATGAACAATGGGCGCTGGCCTGGCTTAATAACGGTTCAAACAAAACTCAATTCAGGTAAAGCAGTTTCCACGCGCCGTTCATGAGCATGGCCATGGTGGGCGGGGTGTGGAATGATTCGCCGGCCGCGCCCACAATATCCATTTCAATGAATCCGCATGCCTGCAGGCGCAGCTCGCCGCTGTATTCGGGCATGAACCGGCTGCCGTCAAATGCTTCCAGCCCCTTTTCCGCGTGCATAAGCATATCAAGGCCCTGGCCGCAATCCACGGGTTCGGCGCGCGTGACCGTGCAACGGGAAACCTTCACATCTTCTGCACCGAATTCTTTCTCGATTTCCTGTCTGAGAAATTCCTTGATGCCTTTGTCCGGAATACCCTCTTTGCCGGCCAGGTCCAGGTGAACCACCAGGGCTTCGAGCATTTCAAAGGATACATTACCCAGTATCATTTTCAGGGGATCCTTCTGCATCTGCGCGCACAGAGCGCCGGCATATTCTTTGATTCCGGGGGCCTCGGACCTGGCTGCGGGTTTGAAATCCGCAAGCCGGGCGCGCAGCCATTTGAGCGTGTCCGTGAGCGCCTTGTCCGCGCCTTCGGTGCCAAGCTTTTCGCCTACGAAACCGTGATCATAACCAGGAAACTCAATAAGCGTGCAGTCCCCGCCCGCAGCGTTCACGGCTTTGCACATGGACACGGACTGATCAAACGGCACAAGCTGGTCGGCGGTGCCATGCAGCAACAGCATGGGCGGGGCCTGGTCCGCATATGTGATGGGCGATATTTCCTTTTTAAATGCCGGGATATCTTTGACCTTTCTGAAATACGACAATTCCATGGTGCGCACCAGGTTATGGGTCATGGTGGTGAAATCATGCACCCCGTACCACGCCGCCATGAAGTCCACTTCAGGCTTCTGAGCATCCAGCGCCGGGTCTCCGCAACTCGCGTTGAATGTGTCGTTGTGCTGGGTTACGGACGCGAACGAGGCCATGTACCCGCCCGCGGAATTGCCCTGGATGATCATGCGGCCCGTGTCCACGTTGTATTCCGCGGCGTGGGCGCGCAGCCACTGGATCGAGCATTTCACGTCCTGCGCATTTTTGGGAAACAGGCCGCCATCCTGGAGCAGGCGGTAGTCCACGGCCAGGACCACGAACCCGTGGCGCGCGAAAAACTGGGACACTTCGGGAATGCCGAATGCGTCTTTGCTTCCGGCCACAAATCCGCCGCCGTGGGCGATGATCAGGCCGGGCAGTTTTTCATTGTTGTCCGCACGGTACAGGTCGGCCGTGACCTTATAACCATCTTCGCGCGTGGTGATCACAATTTCGTCCTTGAAAATCAAACCGTCCATATTCTCGTAAATCGCATGGGGCGGCAGCGTGATGTCCTCCTGCGCGCGGGCAGCATGCGGCGTGAAACCGGCAATCAAAATCAAAAACAGAATCAAGCGCTTCATAGCAAATCCTCCGGCGAATGCAATGGCGGGACAAAACAGGTTTCCCCGGTTCCAATTATAGTACGGGCGCGCGGCGGCGCTTCCAGAAAACAGGAAAAATCCCGGTCTGCGGATTGCGCTATCAACGAGATAGGCTGCCGGGCGGAATTCAACTTAACAGGATGGGCAGGATGAACAGGATAAAAGATTTAATTACTCAAACTTGGCGGGGTCGTCAAATAAAGCTAATAAAACATCTTAGATCAAACCGCTTCCCCTTTGGAGTGCGACATTTTAATGTCGCTTTGCGTGCCGGGAATTAATTCCCGGCATACGTCGGTGCATCACGGTAAATCTCGTATTGCAAAAGCGGCGATAAATCACCGCACTCCAAAATCAAACCTCTCCTACCCGCTATGTTTGAGTTAATTAATATTAGCGAAAAGCCCGGCATGAGCCGGGCTTTTCGCTAAATGTCTTTATCCTGCAAATCCTGCCTATCCTGTCAAATAAAAACTCCTCGCAAACCAGCCCCTGCCCGCAAACAAAGCGCATCCCGCCCCTGCTAATCCACAGGTTCGGCAACAAGGTCGTAATGGGTGGCGGTACGCACGCGCGCGCGCACGAATGCGCCGGGCGCGTGCTCGCCCTTGACGAACACATACCCGTCCACATCGGGGGCGTCTCGGAAACTGCGGCCCGCGCTCATGCCCGGCGAATCCGATGGCCCTTCAATCAGTACATCCAGTTCCCGGCCCACCCAGATTTGATTTCTTTTCAGTGCTATTTCGCTCTGTACATTCATGAGCCGGTCCAGGCGCTCGCCCTTGACATCTTCGCGCACCTGGGCCTGCATGAACGCGGCCGGGGCCTCGGGTTCGGGGGAGTAGCGGAACGCGCCCAAACGGTCGAATTGCGCTTTGTCCACGAAATCCAGCAGGGCCTTAAAATGCCTCTCAGTTTCGCCGGGAAAGCCCACGAGCGCGGTGGTGCGGATGCACACATCGGGCATGAGTTCGCGCGCGCGTTCAATGGCGCGCAGCACCTCCGCCGGGTTTTCGGGCCGGTTCATGGCGCGCAGAATATCCGGGTGCGCGTGCTGAATGGGCATGTCCAGGTACGGCAGCACTTTGGGCGTATTTGCAAACGCGCGCAGCAGGTTTTCATCCACGCGCGCGGGGTGGCAGTACATGACGCGGATCCAGTCGATACTTTCAATGCTTGACAGAGATTCAAGCAGAGCGGGCAGGGATGACGGTGCGGGCAGGTCCAGGCCGAAGCGGGTGTTGTCCTGGGCCACGAGCACGAGTTCGCGCACGCCCATGGCGGCCAGGTCCCGGGCTTCGCGCACCAGGCTGTCCGGGGTGCGGCTGCGGAAATCGCCGCGGATGTAGGGGATGATGCAGTAGGCGCAGCGGTTGCTGCAGCCCTCGGCCGTGCGCAAGAAAGCGGTCCAGGGCGGCGTGGACGGCAGGCGCGCGAAAGTATGGTCGGGCATGGCCGTGCGGGGCGGGAACGATTCCGAGGCATCGCCGTTCAGCAATTCCACGATATCCGTGTACGCCGAGGTGCCGATCAGCAAATCGATCTCCGGGAATTTCTCGCGCAGGGCCTGCTGTCTGCGCTGGGCCAGGCATCCGGCAACCACCAGGCGTCCGCACCCGCCCTCGCGGCGCAGTGCGGCCAGCTCGCGAATCACATCTTCGGACTCGTCCACGGCGTCGCGCACGAACCCGCAGGTGTTGACCAGCACCACGTCCGCGCCCTCGGGCGATGCGCTCACCGCGAACCCGGCCTGGGCCAGCGCGCCCAGCATGATCTCGCTGTCCACCAGGTTCTTGGCGCAGCCCAGCGACACCAGGTGCGCCACCGGCTGATCGTATGTTTCTTCTCTGCCCTGCTTCCGCTTTCTGCTCATGGGAATAATCTCGCACACATAGTTGAAAATCACAACACAATATGGAAATGTGTTACAATGATTGTAAGATGCAATAACAGGTGTGAACATGAATAATCCGGACAAACAAAACAACGCGAAAAAAGCAAGGCCCAGCAGCCACCGTGTGAAAGAGAAGGCTGCGGATTACTATATTGCCGTTCCAAATTCTGTACGGAAATCCGCCGGGGGCGGCCCTTCAGCAATTAAGGAAAGGGACCGGAACCAATCCACCACAGACACAATGCCCCCCGGGAACGCCCCGGAAAACCGGCAAGGGAACAATTGTGCAAAACCCGGCCGGTGGGATCGATTCTCCGGTATCATCTCACCAAAGACAGCGCGGAAAATGAAAAAACTCATTGAAGAAGAATTTGAATAATTCCCATGCAGGCAGCCGCCCTCGATACAAATGTCATCATCGATATTTTTCATGGCGATAAAGGATTATTGTCCAGAATCAACAGGATTCAAAATATCTACACTCCTGCGCCCGTGCGTGCGGAATTGCTGTTCGGCGCATATTTATCAAAACGGCATGAGATTGAACTTGAGCGGGTCACGTTGTTTCTGGCGCAGACAAAAACAATCGTTTGCGGGAAGCGTGTCGCAGACAAATATGCCGCGATCAGAGCGACGTTACAGAGTAATGGACTGCAAATACCGGAAAATGATTGTTGGATAGCGGCCTGTTGCATCACAAAAAGCATTCCTTTAATCACCCGCGACATCCGGCATTTTCAAAGAATCGACGAATTGCATTTACACATTTGGCAGTAACGGATTCTACCATCTATGGCAATCAAAATCTTTACGATTCAGAAAAGCAGAGGATTATGGTAAAAAACACGATACCCTGGAATCTTGTGGCGCTCGTGCTCGTGTTCTCATTCAGTACGAGCAGGATTTCCTATGCAAACGAAGCACAATCAATCATGGCGCAAACCTGGGCGCCGGTGATTATGCAGTGCGCGGCGTCCGAGGCCGACTTCATCACGGCTGCGGATTTTGACGGGGACTGGATTGGCAACAACAATTGGGACAACATGGCCGGACACCCCCTGCCCGCCGTGGTTTACTACGACGTCAAGGAAACCGAAACGCACTGGTTCCTGTTCTACACCCTGTTCCATCCCCGGGACTACACGCCCGACCCCGCATGCCTGTCCTCATGCCACGAGAATGACGCCGAGAGCCTGCAAATCGCGGTGCGCAAGCACGGCACGGATTCCGGCGCGCTCGAACTCATGGAGACCCTGGCGCACAGCAGCATCATGCTGTACACCAATAACAAAAGCATCCCGGGCGGCACACTCAAAGTCACCGGTCCGGTCACCCTCACAAACGGACACCCCACGGTATTTGTGGAGCAATACGGGCACGGCATCTACGGCACGCCCAATGAAAGCATCGCCGCCAACCCGCTTGTGTGCGACGTGGCGCGTTACCTGCCCACGGGTGTTTCCGAGTTGCCCGATGGCATTCCCGACAATAAGGTCGGCTATGCGCTTGTTTCGATTTATGACACCTTCTGGCAACACCGGGACTGCGTGGGGAACGGCGCATGCTTTGACGGTTCATTCGATTACCGCGGGGCGGCCCTGCCCTCGCAGATTGACGGCGACGATTTCGGCACGGACAGCGCCAATACGCCCTGGGGATACGGCCAGGCCCTGGAGGGCGGGCTGCAGCGCGGGGACTGGTTTTTTGATCCCGCGCGCGCCATTGCCGTACACGCCGGGCCTATTCAGGATTTCTCGGAAAATTATCTGCTCAATCCATACACAGCCGACATACAAGCCGCGGCTGGCGAATAGCCGCTCGCGCCGCGCCGCGCGTCATGCCTTGTATTCATTTTGATACCATTCAAGAAAACCCGGCAGGGATTCCGGGAACCGGTGCTGCGGCTCAAAACCCAGAACCCGCTTCGCCTTTTCTATGCTGAAAGACAGGTTGTTGCCCATAAGCTCCACGCCCATTTTTGTGAGCAGCGGGGCTTTCTTCACATGGAACGCGTGTCCCAGTGTTTCGGACGCCGCTCCCAGGGTTCTGGCGAGACCATACGGCAGAGTCATGAGCGGGCGCGGCAGATTCAGTTCCGCGCACAACGCCTCCACGATATCGCGCACCGTTGTTTCGCAGCCGTCCGCAGCGATAAACGCCTGGCCAACGGCATCCTCATTCTCGGCGGCGCGCACGATGATGTCCACGACATTGCGCACGTGGGCCAGGCCCGCGATGCTGTCCGGGCTGCCCATGTAAGCGAAAACACGTTTGCGCAACGCGTGGATCATCTTGGGGAAATAGATCCGGTCGCGCGGGCCCCACACCATGACCGGGCGGATGGTTGTGGCGCGGATGCGGCCCTGTTCGTGCGCGGCCCACACCAGTTTTTCCGCGTCCACTTTGGAATCGTTATACAGCACCCCGGACTTGCGGATGAGCGCGTCTTCGGTTGAATGATCATGATTGTGGTTGCTGTGCACGGCCACGGAACTCACATCCATGAACCGCGCCACGCCCGCGGCGGCCGCGGCGTCGATCATGTTCTTCATGCCGGTCACGTTGATGTCGTAATAATCCCCGGGCGCGCCCCATTCGCCCACATGCGCGGCGCAGTGAAACACGATATCCACGCCCTGCGCGGCCTTTGTAAGGGACCCGGGATCGCGCACATCGCCGATCACAGTCTGCGCGCCGCGCGCCAGGGTGCACCGCGCGCTGGTTGTGCGCGCCATGGCGCGCACCTCGCAGTTTCGTTCAAGCAACACATCCACAAGGTGCGACCCGATAAACCCTGTTGCGCCCGTAACCAGTGCCTTCATGTGCGTTCCCTCCCCAATCCATGCAACGCTGCCATTATATCAACGATTGGCATTCGCGGTCATGGGATATTCAATTTTCATACGGAAATAAAACGGGGACCCGGCATTTCAAACGTTTACATTGAGTTCTTTCTCAATGGACAATTTATCCTTGATATCGCAGACGATTGTGATCTTCCAATCGGTGTAATGCGAGCGTGCGTCCTTGGGTTTCTTAAAATTCTTGAGGTCGAACGGAAGGACGAATGCGCCTTTGAGTTCCACGGTTTCCCCGGCCTGCGTCAATCGGTTCTGCAAGAATGTGACATCCTGCTCGTGAATGGTAACGGTGCGCGTGATGGTCTCGCGGGTTGCGCTCAGGCGCGCGGAAAAATTCTTGATAAACAGCCCGGCCTTGTCGTTCCTGATGGTTATGGTAAACGGAACCGTGTCACCGGGCGCCCAGGTGCGGCCGGGCTCGTCCAGGGCGCACGTGAGATGCACCACATCCTCGACCCCGTATTTTGAGCCAAGCCACATCAAGGCGATGAAACAGATGACAAATCCATAAAACAGCCCGTTGCTTAAAAGCGACGGCGTTTCATGGGCTTCGATGAACGGGGTTTTCCACGTTGTGCCGAGATAGGCTTTCCCGGACCCCGGGAGTCTGGCCCAGAGGGTGTAACGCATCATGCCGCGCACGCGCACGGTTTTGGGCACGCCCAGGGTGTGCGCTTCGCTGTCCTTGCCGTCTTTGCCGGGTTTATTAAAGTACCGGAATTCTTGACCCTTAATGGGAACGGTGTGCTTGACCGGCAGGAGGGGCAGGGAGCGCGGGCGGCAGGCCGAGTCCGACACCTGCATGTCGATATGATTGCGCACAATGACCGTGCCATTATCGCCGCGCACCGCATAGATCAGATATGTATGAAAATCACCTTGATTATAGGAGTAAATGCGGTGGCAGTGCTCGAAGATGGAGCCGGGCACGACCTGGCCCTCGACTTCAACCCAGCGGGTGAGGGGCAGCGACGCCTTGCCGGACGCGATGTCCCCGGGCGACACCTTATGGATAGTCTGATTAAAAAAGAAAGCCACGGGATGCACCCCGCCCAGGGCCAGTACGGCCAGGAGCAGGATGACGCTTGACATGGTGAGCCTGTTATTCCAGGTGTTGAGCACGGATAGCTCCGCGGGCGACTATTTCCAGGTTATGCGCGCGGGTTCGCGCTCGGGAATGCGTGCGTAGGAATATTTTGAATACCCGAGCAGCATGGCGCCCATGACCTGGTGCCCGTCTGGCAGGGCCAGGGCCTGCTGCAGTGGCGGGTATGTGCCGGCCGCGGCGTGGAAGAACCCGGCCCAGGTGGGCCCGAGGCCGTGGGCCTTGGCGATCAGCTCGAAATGGGCCAAAGCGATGGTGCAGGCCGTGGCCGCTGTGGGATCGTCGCGCAGGCCGTGCGCCACCACGATATGCTGCGCGCCGCGCACGATTTTATCCACGCCTTTGTCCCATTCCGAAACCACGATATCCAGGTGCAGTTTTTTAACGATGGGCAGGCCGCTGGCCACAAGCATGCGCATCCAGTCGGCCACGAGGCCGGCCAGGCGTCTGACTTCTTCGGTGTCATGGATCACGAGCCAGTGCACGGGCTGCGCGTTATGGCCGCTGGGCGCCCAGCGCACGGTGTCCAGGCACTGCGCGATGATTTCGCGCGGCACGGGCTTACTCTTGAACTTGCGGGACGAGCGGCGCGCGCGCATGAAATGCGCGATTTGCTCTGGAGCGGGCAGCAGGCCCTTGTCCACAGCGTCGCACGCATCCGGGGACACGCCGTGCAGGCTGAGCGCCCCGTGCGGGCACACGGCCAGGCAGTGGCCGCAGCGAATGCAGAATTCATCGAACCCCTGCACAGGCTCGGGGAACGCGTCTTTTTCAAATTTGATAATGCCGGCCGGGCACTCGTCCGCGCAGATTCCGTCCTGCTTGCATTTTTCCGTGTCGATAACAATTGAAGGCATAGAACAAAATTCCTTTTCCCAAAGTTATGCGGCCGCAGGGCGCGGCCCGCAATTTAACAGTATAGTGACGCGATGCATGGAAATAAAGCCGGGCGGTGCGGCGCTGCCAAACAGCATAACGCGGCGCCGCGCCTGTATGCGCGCGCAGACTTTCACGACCGCATATTTCAAAATGTAAAATTTGTCCGCGGGTTGGAATCGCATGGCCGCGCCATTGTATAATAAAGAAATTGAATTCCCATGCACTATGCGCAACCAGACCAAGTTTAAAAGCCCTGCGCATGGAATTTTTGCATCACGACGGCATGCCTGCAACACCGTGAGCCGGGCCCTTGCAACATATCCGGGGCCGGGCGTTTATATAGAACACACAACACGCACCTACGGAGGAAACAAACACATGAAGAAATTCCTGGTACTCCTGCTGGCGGGCCTGCTCATTTCAGCGGCCGGCCTCAGCGGCTGCAACAAAGACAGCAAAGACGCCAAGGACAAACCCGCGGCCACAGACAAAGAGGACGCTAAAGAGGCTAAGGCCGACAAAGCAGCGGACAAAGCCCCCGCAGACAAGAAAAAAGACAAAGCCCGGGAAAAAACGGCCAAAGGCGGCGGCGACACCGCGGGCATTAAGGATTTTGGCGCGAGATTCTGCGACGCGATCCAGAACGACCCGAATTCCTTCAGCACTTTCCTGGCCATCCGCCCCCTGATGCGCATCGGCCTGGAACTGGAATTTGCCAAAGATCCAGAAACCAAAAAACAGATGGACGCCATGGGCATGGACATGGAAGCACTGGTGGATATGGGCATCGAACAGAGCGGCATTGAAAGCATGGAATTCCCCATGATAAAAGACGTGGGGGCCTGTGACCTGTCAAGCGCTGAAACACTGGACTGCAGCGAACTGGCCGCCAACCTGGCCACCAAGGGCATGATGGGCGAAGATTTGGTGCCCGAAGACGTCACCCAGATCGCGCTGGACGCATACGACATCACCGAGTGCGGTTCCCTGGCCCTGGAAGGCAGCGACGGAATCATCAACCTCGGCCTGCTGAACGTGGACGGCGAATGGAAAATGATCACGCTGTGGGACTGAACCCGCGGCGCGCAACCGAATAAGGCGCAGAACGCCGCGCCCCCCAACACGCACACACAGGCGCAGAACGCCGCGCCACAAGAGCATGCCATCCCAGCCCCCGCGGCGCACAGCCCGGGGGCTGTTTTCATTGTCTGCGCACCTGCGCAGGCGCGTGCGTGTTTGCTCCCGAACAGATTCCTGTGTATCATCTCCATGAGCCTTGCTGCGGCGCACAGATTGCGCCGCAAACCCGAAAAGAGGAATCCATGGAAGAAAACCTGCTGCTGAGCGCGGCCCTGGTCATTGTGCTGGGCGTGGCGGCTCAATGGGCCGCGTGGCGTGTGCGCATGCCGTCCATCCTGCTGCTGCTGATCATCGGATTTCTGGCCGGACCGGTGTGGGGCGCGGCCGCGGGCGGGCGCCCGCTCATCGACCCGGACGCCATGCTGGGCGGCCTGCTGTTCCCCGTGGTTTCCCTTTCGGTTGCCGTAATCCTGTTTGAGGGCGGTTTGACCCTGAGGTTTCACGAGCTGCGCCGGGTGGGCGGCGTGGTCATCGCCATTGTCACCGTGGGCGCGCTGGTGACCTGGGCCGCAGCCGCGGCCGCAGCCAAAAACATACTCGGCATGCCCACGGACCTGGCTGTCCTGCTTGGCGCCATTCTGGTCGTCACGGGCCCCACAGTCATCGGCCCCCTGCTGCGCGACATCCGGCCTTCGGGGAACGTGGCGTCCGTGCTCAAATGGGAAGGCATCGTCATCGATCCCATTGGCGCGATCCTGGCCGTATTGGTGTTTGAAGCCATTATGGTAGGAAACGTACATGATGCGGCCGGAGCCATAGCCATGGGGCTTTTGAAACTGCTTGGCGTGGGCGCGGCCATAGGGCTGGCCGGGTCCCTGCTGCTGTTCGTTCTGCTGCGCCGCTACCTGCTTCCCGATTTCCTGCACAACCCGGTCTCGCTCATGATGGTCGTCGGCGTATTCACCGCGGCCAATCTGCTGTTTCATGAATCAGGCCTTGTGGCGGTCACCGTTATGGGCATGGGCCTTGCCAACCAGAAAAGTGTGGATGTGGCGCACATCGTGGAATTTAAAGAAAATCTCCGCGTGCTCCTGATTTCGTCTTTGTTTATTTTGCTGGCGTCGCGCGTGAGCCTGGCCTCATTTGCGGATATGGGACCATCCATTGTCGTGTTCCTGGCCGTGCTGTTTTTTGTGGCGCGGCCCCTTTCCGTGCTCGTATCCACGTCAGGGGCCCGGTTGCACTGGAAAGAAAAGATATTCCTCGCGTGGATGGCGCCGCGCGGCATCGTGGCCGCGGCTGTGGCGTCCATCTTCGCGCTGCGCCTGGAGTCCGTTGGCCGCACGGACGCCTCCGCTCTCGTGCCGTTCACGTTCATCACCATCGTGGCCACGGTCACTGTGTACGGGCTCACAGCGCCGCGCCTGGCCAGGCGCCTGGGCCTGTCGCAGGACCGCCCCCAGGGCCTGCTCATCCTGGGCGCAAATTCGTTTGCCACATCTCTGGGCTCGGTGATACGCGACGCGGGATTCGATGTCGTGATTGTGGACAACAATTGGATGAGCACAACAGGCGCACGCATGGCGGGCCTGTCTGTTTTTTACGGCAGCATTCTCACCGAATGCGCGGTGGAAGAAATCAACCTGGGCGGCATCGGCCGGCTTCTGGCGCTCACCAGCAACGACGAGGTCAATTCCCTGGCCGCATTGCACTGGTCCGAAAAATTTGGCCGGCGCGAAGTGTACCAGTTGCCGCCCGAAGAAGCATTCCACCGCTGCCACCAGGCCATTGCGCCGCTGAACCTGCGCGGGCGCTACCTGTTCCACAAGGATCTCACGCACCCCTACCTCATCAAGCGCATGGACCAGGGCGCAGCCGTCAAGGCGACCCACCTTACCGAGGAATTCACATGGGACGATCTGGTGCGCCAATACGCGGGACGCGTGATTCCCCTCATGCATGTAAATGAAAAAAGAGAGCTGATAATCCACACAACCGATTACGCGCCGCGCCTGCGGTCCGGACACAGGGTCATCTGCCTCATTGACCCCACGAAAAAAACGTCCGGCGGCAGTGCAAACAGGCGCGGCCCAGAAAACAGCAATCCAAAGACCTGAGACACGATCGTAAGGTCTTTCCCTTTTCTGATATAATTCTTTAGAATGAAAATAGTATCCACCACGCATTAAGCGCGGCCGGAGATCAAGATAACGGGATGGAAACACATATGCGAACACGCACACTGCTCGCCGCGCTGCTGGTGCTGCTGGGCATGGCCACAGCAGCCTGGGCGCAAGCGCCCGCAGGCACACAACCCCCTTTGGGACAAACCAAAAAAGATAAAGAAAAAGACGAAGGCCTCAAACCGCCGCCTCAGGCGCCGGGCCTGCGTGTTACCCTGCGGCCCGTGGCCAACAGCCCCACAAAAATCGTGGCTACTTTCCGCAACATCACGAACCAGACCGTATCCCTCAAAAACGAGTTCCCCGGCGCCATCCAGCGCAACGCATCCTTTGTACGCGTATTCCTGGACGGGCGCCAGGTGGCCGCGTCCGGCATCTATAACAAAAAAGTTCTGGTCCGCAACGCCAGCGTCATCCACATCAAACCATCCGAAGAAATCCCGATTCTTGAACTCGATTTTTTCAACATAGGCACGGGCGACCACTCCCTGTATCTGTCCTTCAGCTCCCAGGTGTTCAACTACGAAAAGAACCAGAACAACTGGTGGCTCGGCACCACGGATTCCAACACCCTGAACCTGCGCGTGCGCCGCGCCGACATGGAAAAACAGATCGTAATTACGGGGAACGCCATCATCGCGCAGATTTTCGCGGACTTCCAGGAACTGGGCAAACGCAGCAGCGCCCTGGCCGGCATCGGCGGCGCAGGCCTCAAACGCGGCAAGGGCGTTTATGCGGGCATCAACCAGATCGTGTACCAGACAAAACCCGTAAGCGTGGTAGTGCAGGTCCGCGGCATCGAGGAAAAACTCGACCCCCTGCCACAATTTGAACGCAAGTTTCCCACACTCGGCGTCACCCTGGTGTGCTATTTCTACGGCAACGATCCCGCGCTGCGCAACGCCATCTTTGAAACCGTGCGCGAGCGCGCCCAGGCCTTTAACCAGCTCACCCAGGAGATGGCCATGCAGATCCAGACCGAGATCGTGAAGGTGTCGCGCGACACCCTTTCCCTGATCGGCGAAGCCGATGTGATCGTCAAAGCCCGAATCAAATCCGCAGAACCCGAACTGCAGGATAACATGCAGACCCTGTTTGTGCTCCAGGCCTCATCCGTGCGCCTGTTCAAAGGCAACCCCCGCCAGGATCCCATGATCATCTACACGGACAGCCCCAACGTGCGCTTCTCGGGCCCATTCGTGAACAGGCAGTTTATTCTGTACCTGGACCTCAAATACACAGATCCGGAAACATACAACCTGCTGGGCGCGGACCCGGTGAGCCCTGAAACCGAAAACATCATCCGCCAGACCCTGGAAAAAAAGAAGTGACCGCCGCCGCGTTATAATGCCGCGCGCCCCCCATGGATCCGGCGGCGCGGCGCCCCGCATTCCAGCGCACACGCCATGAAAGGGAATCACGGAACAATGGACAGGAGACGATTTTTACTGCTCATGGGCGCGGGCGGCGCAGCCGCTGCGGGCGCAGGCGCGGGCATCTACACCTGGCGCCGCAACAGCAGCACCCCGCCCCTGCGCAGCACCTCGCGCAACCCCGATCACCCGCGCCTGGTTCTGTTCTACGTTCCGTGTACGGTTCCGGCCTGGTCCATCAATCCTTTCAACCCATCCATCGGCTTCACCCCAAACCTCGCACGCCTGGCCGAACAAAGCGCCGTGCTCACAAACAACTCCGTGGAAGTCGGTCATTCGGGCCTTTCCTATGCGTCCCTGTTCACCGGCGCCCACGCAGACCGCCACGGGGTATTCACACAACCCGAAATCTTATCCGCCCCCCTGCCCCAGATCTCCCAGGTGTTCGCCGACAATGGATACGACACCTTTTACTTTGACCGCCATTCCATGGCGAAATTCAATATGAAGTACGGCGTGGGGTCCCGGCACGTTGACGACTACCTTCTCACCCCCCGCCACTGGCTGTTCGACAGGCTGCTCGACAAACTATCCTCGGATAAAAACTATCGTGCATTCGTGATGACCACATTCACGGTCACGCACGCACCCTATGCATTTCAGCCCACACTGCGCCAGCGCATTCGGGACTATGGCCTGTCCGATATCTGGAACATACGCGACCTGCCCGCTGAGCGCAAAGCGGCAAACCTGACCTGGGACGAAGTCAAACGGTTCCAGGACAGATACCAGAACGGCGATCCCAGTTCTCTGCACATGCAGTGGGATTTCCCCAACTATCTCAAGAAACTGGGGTATCCGCCGGACAAACTTAAAAAATATCTCGATGCCATCAAATATTTGTTCAAATTGAATATGGCGCGGCTCGACACCCTGTTCGGAAAAACCGTGGACCGCATCAGGGAACGCGGCCTCATGGAACAAAGCGTGATCGTATTCACCGCGGACCACGGTGAAATCATGACCCGCGACAATGCATTTTTTCACTTCACCCACGGCAACCAGCTTGCGCCCGAGGTGCTGAACACCCCGCTCATCATCTATGGTCCTTCGGTGGGCGTGAAGCCCGGTATGCACAACTTTGTCTCGCGCTCCACGGATGTGTTCCCCACCCTGGCCGGGCTGTGCGGCCAGGCCATGCCGCAGGGCGCGGCGCCCGCCGGCGCCGACCTGAGCGCAACCCTGCGCGGCGCGGCCCCGGCCCCGCAGCTCGATGCGTTTTCCCACGAAACCGTCATGACCCCAAAAACGGCGGCCCCAAACAAACAATTCGCAACACTCATAAAAGTGCATCCCCCGCTCGGCGATCCCGCATCCATGTGGGCGGCTGTGCGAAACCGGGACCACATCGTAAAATTCGCAAAGACCGGCGTCGATGATTCCGCACCGCGCCTGGTGGCGTTCCACACCCCTTCGGACCCGCAGGAGCGGCGCGACATATACAACCCCGCAGACCCAAAGCTCGCGGCCATGGCCGAACGCCTGCGCCAGTACAAGCAGCGCCTCGGCGCCGCGTTTTCCGAATGGCAAAGCAAACGCCACGAAACCATCAGCGATCAGCAAAAAAATGAAAAACTCAAAGACATGGGCTATATCGAATAAAAGAGTTGCGTTAACGCAATCAAACCGCGTTCGGCGGCATGTGAAAACCCTGCGGTAAACGATTGCCATGAAATATCATGGCGAAAAATCCCCATAAGAACCGGATTGCCGGCTGCGCACGGCCAATATGCGGTGCGGCAGCGGCGCACCCGTTACGAGTGGCTTGTGAATACTTCACGAAAGCAGCTTGGATGGGGGTATGGCCTGAAAGCGGAGGAGATCCTCAATGGTCTGCACCTGGTGGCGCTCGCGGGCTATTTCCAGAAAATGGATGAGGGCGTGGGCCGTGGCCCAGGCATCACCGCTGCCGCGGTGGCGCTCGTCGTCCGGCCCGAACCCCAGGCCGAAATGCGCGGCCACGGAATCCAGGCTGTGCGACGGCAATCCGGGCAGCAGGCGCCGCGACAGGCGCACCGTGCACACGGACGCGCACTCCAGGTACGGTCGGTTGCTCCGCTGCATCTCTGTGTTGATAAAACGGAAATCAAACATGGCGCTGTGGCCCGCGAATACCGTGCCTTCACAAAAGCTCAGCAAATCATCGGCGATGTCCGAGAATCTGGGCGCATCCGCCACATCTTCATTCTTGATGCCCGTGAGAAATGTGATGCCCAACGGGATGCTGCGGCCCGGATTGATGAGCGAGATAAAACTCCGCCCCACTTCACCGTTGCACACATGGAACGCGCCGATTTCAATGACCCGGTTAAAGTTGGGCTGGCCGCCCGTGGTTTCCACATCCAGCACCGTGAATTTCACTTGCTCAAGCGGCGTGGGATCCATGTTGCAGGCCAGGTTCCAGCGCCGTTCGCTGCCCTCTGCGCGGATGAAGCGCACATCGCCGCCCAGGAGCTGGCTCAAAAGCCCGTCGGCCACGGTGCCGTTCACACGGCCCTTGAGCGCGAATGCGCGGCGCGCCAGGGGACCGGATTTCATGCCCCCGGGGCTGGCGAGCAGGGCCCGCCACGCGGATTCTTTAGGGTTGTGGTTTAACTGATATGCCATAATCACGAATACGCGGGAGGCCTTCCACATCCGCCCGCGTGTAATTCACAAATTATAACACCTGTACAAACGAACCCGTACATTTGCCAATATATTTCTCAAATCGCTGTGTGTGTGATAATTAATGTTCGGGGGGCGCCCAGGCGTTGACCACGGTAAGCTCCACGGAATCTCCGTCGCCGCTGGGATGCTGAATGATCACGTAGGGTTCGGTTTTTATGTCTGCCGCCTGATTGCGGGGTTTCCATTCGTCAGGCGTGTCCAGAGTTGCAACGTCGGTGATGTTCACACCGGCGGCGCCCATGAGTTCCTGGGCTCTGGACAGAGGAGCGCCAACCACATCCGGGATTGAAGCCATAGTGTGGAACAGATTCCTTCCATTTACAGGTCCACATTTATTATAGCAGAACATGAAAATGATCCAAGTGCTATTTTCCAGTACGGATTGTGGGGAGATTTTGCGGATTTGTGATGCGCTCCGGGCCTCTGGATTGATGCGCCCGGCTGCGGCGCGGGCTGCCGCGCCCGATACTCCGCGCCGCTTTCAGAAGATCCGGATCGGCAAACGCCGGGTCAGAACTCCATAATGTCTTCTTCTTTTTTCAGCATGGCTTCTTCGAGCTTCTTGATGAATTCGTCGTGGAGTTTCTGAATTTCGTCGTGGCCGCGTTTTTTGTCGTCTTCGCTGATTTCCTTTTCATCTTCGAGCATGTCGACTTCATCGCGGCCGTCACGGCGCACGTTGCGGATTGCGACCTTCATATCCTCACCGATTTTCTTCATCTGTTTCACGAGTTCGGTGCGGCGCTCTTCGGTGAGGGGCGGGATATCGAGAAAAATGCTTTTGCCGTCGTTGCGGGGGTTGATGCCCAGGTCGCTGGTCTGGATGGCCTTCTCAAGCAGGGTGATATTGCCCTTGTCAAAGGGCTGAATCACGAGCAGGCGGGGCTGGGGCACCGCGATGGTGGCGAGTTGATTAATCGGCATTTGGGACCCGTAGGCGGTGATGGTTATGCGGTCGAGAAGTGCGGGGGTTGCACGGCCGGTGCGGATTGTGCCGAATTCGCCCTTGGCGGCGTCAACGGTTTTTTCCATGCGTGCGCGAACATCCGTGTATACGGCGTTAAGCATTGCGGTTCATTCCCCTTTCACGGTGGTGCCGACTTTCTCGCCGAGCACAACTTTTTTAAGATTGCCTGCTTTGAGAAAATTAAAAATAATAATCGGAATCGTGTTCTCCATGCACATAGTGATGGCCGTGGAATCCATGACGCGGAGCTGGTCGCGAATCACGTCCATAAAGAATAATTCCTTGTACATTTTCGCATCGCGATTCTTTTCGGGATCGCAATCGTACACGCCGTCCACGCGCGTGGCCTTGAGGATGGCGTCTGCGCCGATTTCCACGGCGCGCAGGGCTGCGGCCGTGTCGGTTGTGAAAAACGGGTTGCCGGTGCCCGCGGCCAGAATCACCACCCTGCCCTTTTCCACGTGGCGGATGGCGCGGCGGCGGATATAGGGTTCCGCCACGGCCTGCATCTCGATGGCGCTCATGACGCGGGTGAATACATTGGCGTTTTCAAGGGCGTTCTGCAGGGCGAGCGCGTTGATAACCGTGGCGAGCATGCCCATGTAATCGGCGCTGGCGCGCTCCATGCCTTTGGCTGCAACGGATACGCCCCGGAATATGTTGCCGCCGCCGACCACGATGGATATCTCCACGCCCAGGTCGCGGATGGACTTGATTTCCTGGGCATAGTAGGCCAGGCTGTCCGGATGAATGCCCTGCCCTGTGTCGCCGCCCAGGCTCTCCCCGCTCACTTTGAGAAGGATGCGCTTGTACACCGGTTCCGCCATATGGATTCCACCCCTTTTGTGTGCAGTTGCAAAAAAGCCCCGGCCCAGAGGCCGGGGCTTGGTGTGAGCTGCGTGCTACTGCCCAAGGACCATGCGCACAAAGCGCGCGATCTGGATGTTTTCGCCGGTTTCGGCAATCGCGGCGTTGAGCAGGTCCTTGACCTTCTTGTCCTGATCCTTGATGAAAGCCTGATCGATCAGGCAGATATCCTCGAAAAATCTGTTGAGCTTGCCCTCGATAATCTTGGGGATAATCTTTTCGGGTTTGCCCTCTTCCTGAGCCTGGGCTGTGAAGACCGCGGTTTCGCGCTCCACGATGTCCTGGGGCACTTCTTCGCGGCTCACATATTCAGGTGAGGCTGCGGCAATCTGCATGCACAATTCCCTGGCCAGAGACTGGAAGGCGTCTGTGCGGGCTACGAAATCGGTTTCACAGTTCAGTTCCAGAAGCACGCCGAGCTTGCCCCCGGTGTGGATGTAAGACTCGATGACGCCTTCGCTTGTGGCGCGGCCCGCGCGCTTTTCGGCAACCTTCTTGCCTTTTGTGCGCAGGAAATCGATGGCTTTTTCCATGTCGCCGGCGCATTCCTGCAGGGCTTTCTTGCAGTCCATCATGCCCAGGCCTGTGGTTTCACGCAGTTGCTTTACCATTTGTGCTGTAATTTCCATGTTGATCCATCTCCTGTATGTATACGAAATGTATTGTCGTCTCGGTGAAGCGGGGGGCCCCGGCCGCGCGTGCAGCCCGTGCGCCCGCTGATTCGTCCGAATCCCTGTTACGCCTGGGGCGCTTCCACGTTATCGCCCTTTTTTTCGAAAACCTGCTTGTTTTCGGAAGCGATGTCCTGATCCACCTCGTCACCGGGTTGGGCGTCGCCCTGGGTCGGGGCTGAGCCATCAAATTCCTCTTCGGAAACGGATGCGACCTGCATGCCATCGATCACGGCGTCCGCATGAATCTTGCAGATAAGGCGCACGGCGCGGATGGCGTCGTCATTGCCGGGAATCGGGTAATCCACGTCCGTGGGATCGCAGTTGGTGTCTACCAGGGCGATAACCGGGATGCCCAGTTTTTTGGCTTCGGAAAATGCGATGTCTTCCTTGCGCAGATCGATAATGACCATGAGGTCGGGGATCCCGTCCATGCCGCGCACGCCGCCCAGGTACTTGCGCAGTTTGTTGAGTTCTGTGTTGAACTGCTTGAGTTCCTTCTTCTTCATCTTCTCGACTTCGCCGCTTTCGATCATGGCTTCGAGTTCCGAGAGGCGCCGGATGCGCTTGGAGATGGTGGCGAAGTTGGTGAGCAGTCCGCCCAGCCAGCGCTGGTTGATGTAATACATGCCGCAGCGCTGCGCTTCTTCCATGATGGCGGTGCTGGCCTGTTTCTTGGTGCCCACGAACATGACCTTGCCGCCTTCGCGCACGCAGGTCTTCACCACGTCGTAGGTTTCAATCAGGCGCTTGAGGGTCTGCTGCAGGTCCAGAATGTAGATGCCGTTGCGTTCCTGGAAGATGAAGGGTTTCATCTTGGGGTTCCAGCGGCGTGTCTGGTGGCCGAAGTGAACACCGGCTTCCAGAAGCTGTTTCATAGTGACGATTGCCATTTGGGGTTGTACCTCCGTTGGTTTTGGCGTCTGCGCCCATCATCCCTTAGCCGGAACCGCCTTGCGCGGCACCCCCGGCCAGGTCCGGGCGCATGCTTTGTCACACTGCTCCGGGTCCGCCCTGCATCTGTGGCGTATCCCGGGTAATACCTGATTCAAGCCGCAAAAAAATCGGGCTGCTGAAAGGCCCGTTCGCGGGGGCCGGGCCTGGAATCGCCCGGTCCAATCCATGAGTGTAGCATAAGGCCCCGCGATTTGCAACGCGCGGCGCGCCGCGCGCCCGAGCCAGCCAACATATAAGAATATGAACCTTATTAAAAAATTCAAGAAAAGATGCCTTGCGCATAAGACGATTGGACCCGTTCACAGTGCAAAACACACGGGAGCCGCGGCAAATCAAAATCATGGCTCTGTGAAGCAGGATATCCCTTGATATTGCGCCACATTGCGCAAGCAGTAAAAACCCGCCGGTTTGCGGCGGGTTTTTTGTTTGTCTTGAGAATTTGGACGGACTGGAATAAGTGTGCTGAGCAGCAAAATTATCATTGGCCGCCCAGTGTGCGGATGGCCTGGTGGCCCACGTTGTGTTCCTGTTCCAGGTCGAGGATGGACTGCATAAAGGGATCGCCCTGGGCCTTGACCGCGGTGGTGGCGTCGTTGAGAATCTGCTGCTTGGCCAGGGACGCGGCCTCCACGGCCATGTTCGCATCCGCCAGCGTGGACTTGGCGCTCAACAGATTCATGCGCTGCATGCTCAAATCGTCAACCACATGATACAAGCGACGCTCGGTGATGCCCAGTTCTTCGCGAATATCACTGATCCGATCCATTGCGATTTGGAATTCGGTGATGGGGGAGATGTCCTTTGTTACGCGTAAATTGTCAATGCGCGGGGTCGTGGACGGGGTGTAGGAATATGCGCCATTTCCGGGGCCTATGGTCGACACCGCATCCGTGCCTTCGAGATATCCTTTGACATAAAGATAGCTGTTGCCGGCTGAGGTTGTAAAATCCAGCCCTCCGCCCCTTGCCATGATCTGGTTCCAGCCGCCGATGCCGTCCGCACTTTCATAAATCTCAAACTGAACTGCATCGCCCGGATTGTTCGTTAAACCCGAACCTTCAAGAGAGCCAACAGTACCCGCGCCGAAATAAAATGCGCCGGTCTCAAAATCCCCTGACGGCGGGCCTGCCGACGGAACATATTCGGAAAGTCTTCGTACAAAATTAAAGCTTCCGGGAACTCCATCTATGTCCTGGGCAACCTGTTGATCCTGAAAAGTGATATTCGCTGTATCTTCGGCAATTTTGACATGGGCATTGTTACGGAAAACATCAAAATTCACATTGATATACGCCTCGGAATCGGCAACGAAAGAAAAGGCGACACCGTCCTGCGCACTGGTCGTGCCATAGTCGAAAAATATTCTTCCAAAACTCCCTGTAACGCTTCCTCCTGCAAGTCCAACATGCTGATCCCCCGCATCGAATGTCAAATTTCCATTCGTGTCAACATAATTGACATCATTCGTCGAGGTAACGCCAGGCGCCAGGGGCCAGCCAACGGACAGCCCTTCCATGCTGATATTTTCCACGGTCGTGAACATGGCGCGAGAGCCGTCGCCATTATAAACATCAATAGTGCCGAGCCATTCCGTGGCGTTCGTACCGTTTCCCGAGCCGTAGCATTTCATGGTCATGGTCACATCAAATAATCCGTCGGCCCTTTGAATGGCCCCAACCGTAAAATACATATTCTCGCCCGCGGGCTGCGCACTGGGGGTGGGCTGATTATTCACAGGCGACGACAATTGCAAAAACCCCGACCTTGTTACATAGTCCACATCCGAAATATTTGCGATTCCGCTCGCCCACTCCGAATAAGTATCATAAGATTTCAGCGCTTTTGTTGATCGTGTAATATCTATATCCTGAACACCCAAAGCCGAGCTTCTGGCGTCCAATGCGGACAGCGCCAGACGGTGCGTGCTTTGGTTGTTCTCACCGATTTGCAGATTCGTACCTTTGGTGAGTTGAATTTCAATATCCTGAATGGAAGGCGCGCCATAGCTGACGCCATTGCTGATCATCATAGCTTCGACCATGAGAAATGGCTGCGTATAAGAGAACGTGCCGCCGTTCTCAACAAGGGGAAGCGCCGACCAAGTTCCGGCGGCGCCGGTTGCGCTTTCATAAACCTGTAGCACAACATTTGTTCCCGCAGGATTTGAAACATTGTAGCTAAGGGCGGCTTCTCCGCCAGAGCCTCCGGTGGAAATCGTGGAACTCCGCCATGTCACAGTATCATAAATATCTGTGAGATATCCATTCACAAGTGTTTTGGGGAACTGCGGATTGGCCATGACATCGGGTCCGCCAGCGGCGGCGTCATTGCCAAAATATAGCGACACATTGACCCCGTTTGGCGTGTCCAAAACCCAAGCAAACCGCTGGGCGTCAGCGGTCAAATCAACGGTAAATGAAACGGTTCCCCGCTGCTGGGAAACCGCGGTATTTGCAAGATTATACGTAAACAGGCCGCCGCCGCTGTATGCCATGCCGCCTGTGGTTGCCACATTCGTGATGCCGCTGTCAAATTGAATCGAGCCGTTGTAATTTGCGATGGCGCCTTGTTCCTCGGTATCAAATCCTATTGTAACATCCGCTGTGCCATCTCCGTTATCAAGATAATTTGTAATATACATACAAAGATTGTTCTGGTTGAGATCGCCCTGCCGCACCCAGCGGAAAGCATTATCCGCATGATCGTACGGCTTAAGGGCCAGCTTCAAATCGCCTGGTGATGTGACAGCGTCAAGCCGGTTTGGTCCTGCCGGCGCGAACTGCGTGCCGGCCTGCCAATCCGCCTGGGTATCGAAGGTGAACTTCTGGCCCGCGCCGCCGTCAATTAGCTTTCTAGTGTTATATTCCGTGCTGACCGCGATATTATCAATCTGGCTCAGCAGGGCGTCGACTTCGGCCTGCATGCGGCCTTTGTCCGAGGTGGTGAGGGTGGCGTCGTTGGCCGCGCGCACGGCCAGTTCGTAGCCGCGCAATAACATATCGTTAATCTCATTGAGCGCCGCATCCGCAGTCTGGATCATTTTGATGCCGTCCAGGCTATTGCCGATGGCCTGTTCGAGGCCCCCGATGGTGGCGCGCATGCCCGAGGTGATGGCCAGGCCGCTGGGGTCGTCCGCACCCTTGTTGATGCGCATTCCAGTCGATAGGCGCTCTCTGAGTGTGCCCGTGTTTTGGAAATTGAGCCGCATCTGGTTATTCTGCTGAAGGCCGAGAAGAGAATTTGTGGTTACTTGCATGGGCTCTCTCTTTTCCTTAATTAATTGACGCGTTGCCCGCGCGGCGCGCATTGCACGGCATTGCTCTCCCGGTTCTGAGGCAATTGAATCCCCCAAACCCGAGAACCATGAAATACAATGCTGCCTGCGCCACGCACAAGGCGGACGTCTTCTATTCCGCGGCCAACCGGCACCACATGCTTGACGCCCGAACGGCGCCTCCCGCTATGGAGAACACCGGGCCGACTGCTGGCAACCGCCCTAGAAAGAGCAGATCCTACTCGTTCTTATGACGTTCCACCGCTGTTCATAAAGCCATATTACAGAAAGCTTGTCACCAAACAGCGACAAATTACACGGGATCTGATCCGTGTCGTCTGTTTGGTATATCGGCTGAGCTACAGCAAAACTTAATTATTTTTCGGAAAATTCAACAGAGGTGTTCAAATAACCGCAATATACTGCCGGAAGCATTGAATATTGCCATTCCATACAGGCCTGTTGCGCCACCGCTGCGGAATCCCTTCCCCGGCAGCGCCTGGGCTCTGTGCGGCATGGCGGCGGCGTCATGCGGCGCGGCCGCGGGTTTGTGCGCCCGCATGATGCGTCCTGCGCTCCCGTTCGCCGGACGCCCGCCCCTCAAGCAAATCAGCAATACGCGCACTGTGGTTTCTTATGTTCCATACCGCGTATGTGTTAAATCCGATGAACCAGAGGAAGACGGGCGCGGCGGTAACAAACAGAAAATCCGTGAAATCCACGCCCGGCGCTGCCGCGCTCACGCGCTGGCCCGGGAAATTGGACCCCACGAGAAGCACCGCGTTGAAAACCGCTAGCACAAAGGCCGCGGCCGCACTGCCGATAATCCACCGCCTCAGGCTGCCCCGCCGGGACTGCCTCTTGCGGTGCGATTTGGACCGTCCTGTATATTTATCCATATCGTTCATTCTCTCATTCTGTTTATGCTGCGGCGCCCTTAAAAAACGCCGCGCCTTTGATTCCATAACACAGAATCCGCCAACTGGGTTTCGGATACCACATTGCTTGTTTATGCGGCGGGCAAAAAACCGCACTCCAGTGATATAATGAATCCCGGAAAACACTGGTCCACAAGGAGGCGCCATGTTCAGATCAAATCCGCTCACACCTTTCATCGCCCTGCTCTTGCTCCTGCTTTTCAGCTCCGCGGCCCCCGCCCGGGAGCTTTTTCTGAGCGGCTCGAAAAACACGGCTATGTATCACAATGCCTGGATCGATTTCAACAAAAACGGAACCTTGGATATCTTTGAAAATCCTGCGGCGTCCATGGACGATCGCATCGAGGATCTGCTGGCGCAGATGACGCTTGATGAAAAAACCGTGCAGCTCGCCACCCTGTACGGGTACGGCCGCGTGGCCCGGGACGAGCTGCCCACGGATGCGTGGAAATCCGCGCTGTGGAAAGACGGCATCGGCAATATCGACGAGCACCTCAACGGCCTGGCCTACCACCCGCAGACCGCTACCGAATACTCGTGGCCGCCGTCCAAACACGCGCGCGCCATCAACCAGGTGCAGCGCTTCTTTGTAGAGGACACGCGCCTGGGCATTCCCGTGGATTTCACCAACGAGGGCATCCGCGGCCTGTGCCACAAAAAAGCGGCGTCATTCCCCGCGCAGATCGGGCAGGGCAGCACGTGGGACCCGGAGCTGATTTATGAAATCGGGCGCATCACGGGCCGCGAGGCGCGCGCCCTGGGCTATACCAATGTATACTCGCCCATCCTGGACCTGGCGCGCGACCCGCGCTGGGGCCGCGTGGTGGAATGCTACGGCGAAGACCCGCACCACGTGTCCGCGCTGGGCATGCAGATGGTGCGCGGCATCCAGGAGCAGCGCGTGGTGTCCACGGGCAAGCACTTCGCCGTGTACAGCGTGCCCAAGGGCGGGCGCGACGGCAATGTGCGCACGGACCCGCACGCCACGCCGCGCGAGGTGCATGAAATCCTTATCGCCCCGTTCCGCGCGGCCGTGACCAGGGCCGGCATCATGGGCCTCATGAGTTCCTACAACGATTACGACGGCGTACCCATCTCCGCCAGCCACTATTTCCTCACCGAACTGCTGCGCGACACCTGGGGCTTTCAGGGCTACGTGGTGTCCGACTCCTGGGCCGTGGGCGGGCTTGAGGGCCGCCACCACATCGCGGACAATTTCAAGGAAGCCGTTTACCTGGCCGTGATGGCCGGCCTGGATGTGCGCACCAACTTCACCCCGCCCGAGGATTTCGTGATACCGCTTCGCGAACTGGTGAACGAGGGCCGCATTCCCGCGAGCGTAATCGACGACCGTGTGCGCCACGTGCTGCGCGTCAAGTTCTGGCTCGGCCTGTTCGACAATCCCTACGTGCCGGACCCGGACGCGGCCGACGCCCTTATCAGCAATACCGATTCCGATGCGGTGTCTCTGCGCGCGTCGCGCGAATCCCTGATTCTGCTCAAAAACAACGGCCTGCTTCCCATCGATAAAACCAAGATCAAATCCGTGCTCGTGACCGGGCCCAACGCCAAATCCATCAACCCGATCATCAGCCGCTACGGCCCCTCGGAAATTGACGTCGTGACCGTGGTGGACGGCGTAAAAAAGCTGCTCGGCGATTCCGTGAAAGTCACGTACACCCAGGGCTGCGACCATTACGACAACAACTGGCCGGAAAACGAACTGTATTACAAGAAGCCGGCCAAGGAGCAGCGGCAGAAAATCGAAAAGGCCGTGGCCATGGCAAAGGATGCGGATCTGATCATTGCCGTGGTGGGCGACAACGAAAACACCGTGGGCGAAGGCAAATCGCGCTCGTCCCTGGACCTTCCCGGCAACCAGGATGATCTGGTGCAGGCGCTGTACAGCACAAAAAAAACCGTGGTGGTCGTGCTCATGAACGGCCGGCCCATGACCATTAACTGGATCCATAAATATATCCCGGCCGTAATCGAGGCGTGGTTCCCCAGCGAGTATGCGGGCCAGGCCATCGCCGAAGCCATTTTCGGGGACCTCAACCCGGGCGGCAAGCTGCCCGTGACATTCCCCCAGTCCGCGGGCCAGCTCCCTTACAATTTCCCATATAAAACAAGCTCGCAACTCGACCAGCCCGTGCACTGGCCCGAACGGTTCACCACGCGCGTGAACGGCGCCCTGTACCCCTTTGGCCACGGCTTGAGCTACACCACTTTCGATTACAGTGATTTGAAAATATCGCCGGCCGCCGCAAAAACAGACGCGCAAATCAAAGTGTCTTTCACTGTGAAAAACACGGGCAAGCGCGCGGGCGACGAGGTGGCGCAACTGTATATCAGCGATGTGACCGCCAGCGTGGTCACATACGAAAAACGCCTGCGCGGGTTCCGGCGCATCACCCTGGCCCCGGGCGCGGCGCAGACCCTGGAATTTACGCTCACGCCCGAAGACCTGTCCCTGTTCAACATGGACATGCAGCAGGTGGTGGAGCCGGGCCTGTTCAAGATCTTCGCGGGCAGTTCGTCCGAGGACATCCGCCTCACAGGCGAGTTGACGATTAAAGAATGATAAATTTGCGGTATAAGCAAAGCAATCGTGGAGACGCTATGAAACGCATCCTGTTCCTCATTATGCTCCTGGTTTGCGCGGCGCCGGTTGCGCGCGCGCAATCCGTATCCTCTCCGGACGGGCGCATCACCCTGGACTTCGCGGTGCTCGACGCGCCCAACTGCACGGGCTGCATGCATTACAAGGTGGCGTTCAACGGCGCACCCGTGATCGCTCCGTCGCGCCTTGGCCTGGACCTGGCGGACGGATCCAAAATTCTCGATAACTTCTTTATTGCTTCATCACAAACCGCAAGCCGCGACAGCACATGGTCCCCGGTGTACGGCGAACGCAGCACGGTGCGGGACCAGTACAATGAATTGTCCGTGGTTGTGAATCAAAGCCAGGCTCCGCGGCGCGAGTTGCTTCTCACATTCCGCGCCTATGACGCGGGCGTGGCGTTCCGGTACACAATCCAGGGCGGCGGGGATATCTCCATCGCCGCGGAAAACACGCAGTTCCGGTTTCTCAGGGATCACCTCTCCTGGCAGGCCGCATCCGCCCAGGGCGTATATGAAAAGAAGCCGTTGAGCCGGATGTGGGTGGATGCGGAACGGCCCCTTACTGTGCAGGTGGACGAACAATTGTACGCGGCCGTGGGTGAGGCCGCGCTCGTGGATTATGCGCGCATGCGCCTGGGCATGGACAGCATGAAGCCGCCCGTGATGATCTCCCGCCTGGCCGGTCCCGTGGCCGCCGCCCTGCCCCTCACAACGCCCTGGCGCGTGATTCTGCTCGCGGAATCACCGGGAAAATTGCTCGAAAACAACGATATCTTTCTCAACCTCAATGAACCGAGTCAGATCCAGGACACAACATGGATCAAGCCCGGAAAAGTGCTGCGCGAGGTCACACTTACGACGGACGGCGGCCTGGCCGCCGCGGACTTCGCGGCCCGGCACAACATGCAGTACATCATGTTCGACGCCGGGTGGTACGGTCCCGAAAACGACGACGCGTCCGACGCGGCCACGGTGACACTGGATCCCGCGCGCTCGGCCGGGCCCCTGGATCTCCAGGCGGTCATCAGCTACGCCGCGCAGCGCGGCGTGGGCGTGATTCTTTATGTCAACCACCGCGCCCTGGAAAAGCAGTTGGACGAAATCCTGCCGCTCTATAAAAAATGGGGCGTCAAAGGCATCAAATTCGGATTCGTGAATGTGGGTCCGCAGGAATGGACAGCCTGGCTTCATGAAGCCGTGCGCAAGGCCGCGGCGTATGAAATGCTCGTGGACATACACGACGAGTACCGGCCCACGGGCTGGAGCCGCACCTGGCCCAACCTGCTCACCCAGGAGGGCATCGGCGGAGACGAGACATCGCCATCAAACGAACAGACCCTCAATATCCTGTTCACCCGCATGCTGGCCGGGGCCGCGGACAACACATTCTGCTACTTCGATTCCCGCGTGGACAAGAACGCCACCCACGCCTATCAGCTCGCAAAAGCCGTGGCGATCTACAGCCCGCTCCAGTTTTTATACTGGTATGACCGTCCGGAAAACGCACCGCGCAAAGCCGGGGGCGCGGGCGGGGAAATGAATATCATCCGCGAAACCCCGGAGCTGGAATTCTGGGACGCCCTGCCCACGGTATGGGATGACACGCGCGTGCTGCGCGGGGCCATTGGCGAGTATGCCGTCATCGCCCGCCGCAGCGGCGATCAGTGGTTTATCGGCGCCATGAACGCGGGACCCGCCCGCTCCTTTGACGCGCCCCTGGATTTTCTTGATGCGGATAAGCAATACACGGCCCACATCTACTCCGACGACCCCGCCGTGCAAACCGCCACGCACGTGCGCATTGACCGCAAACCCGTTGCCGCAGACACGGTACTGACTGTCACAATGGCTGAAAACGGGGGCCAGGCGGTGCGCATTGAACCAAATGGATCACAGTAACAAAATCCCTGGACAACCCACCCCATAATACGCCGCGGGGCGCGGGCGCGTCCGGCTGCGTGGCTATTTGCTCTCGTAATGCAGGGCGATGCCCAGCACCACATCACCTTCTGCGACAAGCTGATCTTTCAAATCGTAAATGTATATTCCCTTGCGATGCACGGCCACGGCATTGGGAAACGCATCGCGCACGGGCCTGCCCGCGAGTTGGGCGCCGGCCTTGGTTTCCTCGAAAAACGGGTCCTGGGTGTGCGTGTGCAGCGCCACCAGGAAATTATGCGCCACGGGACTGACCGCGGCTTCGCTGAGCATGCGGCCCAGCACGGTGGCCGTGGGCAGGAGCACGTCCGCGCCCACGGCGCGGAACTTGCTCTCGGTTTCGCGCCGGTTCACGCGCACCACGGCCTGAACGCCCGGGGCCAGGCTCTTGGCCGTGACCAGCACATACATGTTAAAATTATCATCGGCCGTGGCGATGATGATGGAATGCGCATCCTGGATGCGCGCCTGGCGCAGCACATCGTCGTCCGCGGCGTTGCCCCGCAGGTAATTGCCGTCATTGAGGCTTCTCTTAAGCGGCTCGGGCAGATCGTCAAGAGCCCTGTCCGTGACCACCACAAAGGGCTTCTTCTTGAGCCCGTATTCTGTGACAATGCTTTCAAGCAACTCAACGTCCGCAACGATAATCTCGTGGTTCCTGTTGGATTTCATGCGCAGCCTCTTCCAGTAATTTTCCAGGTTGGCCATCACGGTCTGGAGCAGCACCAGGGTTGTGCCCAGAAAAACCGTGGCCGGCACAATGGCGTTCACAATCGTGCCCATCTTGCCCGCGGCTGTCTGGGGGCTGATATCCCCGAACCCGATGGTGCGCGTGGTGATGACCGTGAAATAAAAAGCATCCAGCCATGAGAGTCGCTCCACGTAATGGTAGAATATGGAAAACGCGGAAATCATGACCAGCATGAATGTAAAAGAAACAACGAAGTAGAACCCGATGCGCCGGACGGCCTGGTGCAGCATAGTGCGGATATTCTACCACATGCGACCGGCCCCGGGCAAAACCAAGAGGTGAAACACGATGCTGCTTAGAAAAATTCACAAAACCATGGCCCTGGCCTTTTCCCCATTCCTCATCATCACGGCCGCCACGGGCATTCTGTTGCTGTTTCGCAAATCCGGCCTCTACGGCAACAGCACCAAGGAATTCCTGATCGGCATCCACAACTGGGAGGCGTTCTCTCTGGTGCAATATGCGGGCGTCCTGCTGGGCGCGGGGCTGCTGCTCATCGCAGCCACGGGCCTGGGCATCGCGGCCCAGACCGCGGCGCGCAAACGCAAACTGCGGCGCGAGGAATCAGGCCAATAAACCTGATCGCCGGCAACGGGTATCCAGCAAACATGCGGGTTCCAGACATTCGCGGGGAACGCGGCAATTGAACCTTGTCAAATAGAGAAAATCTGTTGTTTATTAAGTGTTCGAAAGAATGGGTTTTGCGCATATCCAAATCATCTCCGAATATCCATGTCCGGTTTTCCATGCCGTGCTTTGTTACCCATTCGCACCGATGCTATAATGAATGGCACATTACTGGGGGAGGGCAGCCGCCATGAGCGTACCGCGCAACCCGGAGCAGGCCAACCGGATGAGATGGACCAAAGGCCGGCGGGGTCATTACGAGGTGTATTACCTCACGTTCAACCACCAGAGAACCAAGTCCGGGTTCTGGATCCGCTACACCATGACTGCGCCCGAACAGGGCGGGGGCGAGCCCTGGGCCCAGCTCTGGTTTTCTTATTTTAATTACCGCGAGCCGGAAAAGAATTTTGCGCTCACGCGCAAGTTTCCCATCAGCGCCATGCGCGCGGAGCATGATGCGTTTCAGTTGCTTATCGGGCATAACGGCCTTAACGACGGCCGCGCGGTGGGGCGCATCGAGGGCCTGGGGCACAAGGCCGAATGGGACTTCCGGTTCATCCCGTCCGAGTCCGTGCACCTGCACCTGCCCAGGCTGCTGTACCGCGTGGACATCGCCGACACCCTGGCCGCGTGCCCGCACCTGGACGTTTATCTCAACGGAAAGGTCTCTATCGACGGCCACACCCTGGAACTGAAAAACGAACCCGGCGACCAGACCCACTTGTGGGGCGAAAAGCACGCCCAGCGCTGGGCGTGGGTGCATTGCAACGCGTTTGAGGAGGACCGGAACGCGGTGCTCGAAGGCCTCAGCGTGCAAATCAAACGCGCGGGCGTAACCCTGCCTCCGCTCAATTTCCTGTTCTTTCGCTTTCACGGCAAAGACTACCGTTTCACCGAACTGCACACCCTGCCGCACACCGGGGGCAAGTTCGAATTGGGCCTGTGGCAGATCCGCGCCCACTCCGGCAACACCCTGTTCAAGGGCGAAATCTCGGCACGCTACGAGGATATGGTATGCGCCGAGTATGCGGACCCGGACGGAGACCCGGCCTGGTGCCACAACACCGAGGTGGGCCACTGCGCCATCCGGATATACCAGCGCGCGCATCCGCTCGCGGCCTGGCGCCACGTAAACACACTCACATCCCTGGCCACAACCCACGTGGAATTCGCGGGCCGCGAGCGCGACCCCCGCGTGACCCGCGATATCGAGGTTATTCCTTCATGACGGAAATCGCGGTGGTTCCTTACAACGCATGCTATCGCGACGCGGTGCGCGAATGCGTTTTCGTCACAGGCTACGGCGGGGACGATGTGACGCCGTTTTTCACGGACCGCGAACTGTTCGCCGATTTCCTGACCCTGTACTACACGGATTACGAGCCCGAGCACGCGTACATAGGACTGGTGGACGGAGTTCCCGCAGGCTACCTGCTGGGCTGCGCCGACACCCTGGCCTATGGTCGCGCGATGAAGAAAAAAGTGTATCCGCGGATCCTGGAAAATCTGGTGCGCGGGCGCTACCGCATCGACCGGGTCACGGGCCGCTACATCCTGCGCGGGCTGCTGTCCCAGATGCGCGGGGAAAGCATGACCCCGCCGCTCGAACAGTTTCCGGCCCACCTGCACATTGACCTGCTCGCGCCGTACCGCCGCTTCGGCCTGGGCACGCGGCTCATCCATGCCTGGCTGCGCGACCTGCGCGCCATGGGCTCGCCCGGCATTCACCTGGGCACATCCACCGCGCATACATTGTCCCACGCCTTTTATCAAAAACTTGGCTTCCGCCGTTACGCGGTGCGGCGGTTCAGCCCCTCGATTTTCAAGGATCGCGACCCGCACGACCTGTACGGAGTATGGTATGTGATGAGCCTGTGGCCGGACCAATAACCCGCGCGCCGTTGATCTTCACGCGCGTGCATATGCTAAAATATGGAAAACCATTGAACCCAAGGAGTTCTGGGTTGCGCGGCCGCGCCGCCCGGAAAGGGATGTCATGAAAAAGTTCGCCATCGTTTTCGCCCTCTTGCTTGCTTTCCTGCTCGCCCCCGCGGGCTGCGGCAAGGACAAAAAATCCGACCATAACGCCGGGACATCGGAATCCGCAGACGCGGATGAATCCCTTGCCCCCGCCGCGTACACGCCCCGCCCCCGTGCGTGGGACCAGTATTACGTGGGCGAGGTTGTGATAGACATGCCCGCGTCCGCACCAGCGGACGAGGGCGGCGACAGCGGCGGCGACTCCCTGGATGATGATCTCGACGCCCTGTTCGGCGGCGACTCCAGCGATGACAGCGCGGACAGCGAGCCCCTGGACATGACCGTGGGCGGCGAAGTGACTCTGCCGTTTGTTCTTTACCTTACCTCCGAAGACATCAACACCGGCAAAGTGACCGGGGATATTGAATGGACCTCCCTGGGCGCGTCCAACGAAGTCGAGGGCGAAGTGGCCCGCGGTTCTATCAAATTTGAAGAAATCTCCACCGTGATCGATGGCCGGGAAACCGGCTGCACCTATGAGCTTACCCCCGACCCCAACGCCGCCAAGGGCACCCTGTCCGGCGCCGTAGACTGTTCCTCGGGCCCCGGCGGAACGGGCACCATCACCATGACCATCGAGTCCCTGGCAGGCGGCGGCTCGGATGCGAACATGGATTCAGGCGGGGATGACGATTTCAACCTGGATCTTGGCGACCTGGAATCCAATCTTGACGACGCCAGTGATGATACAGATGATTCAGGATTTAATGAATCGGATTTTGACGCAATGTTCGACAGCGACGACGCGGACTCGGACGCAGCCCTGGATGACCTGTTGGGCGGAAACAGCAAAAAACCCGCTGCGGATGACGACGAAGATATGGACGCGGCACTGGACGCCCTGCTGGGCGGCGGCGATGAAAAACCAAAACCCAAACCCGCGGAAAAACCGGCCCCGGCGAAGAAGCCCGAGCCCAAACCCGATAAAAAGCCGGAGGCAAAACCCGAAAAGAAACCCGCCCCACCGGCCAAAGACACCTCCGGCGGCGTCGAAGAAGAACCCATGGATCTGCTCATGGACATGATCGACGACACCGATGTGGATTAAAGACCCGTGATCAAACGTGGCCGGCCCTCGCTAATACAAGACGGTATTTCCACCCCGCAACAGGGTATTGTGATGCCCCGGGCAGTCCTTGCACGGGCCAATCCCTATTTATGCGCCAGGGCGCGCGCCGCATTTTTTTTTTGCGATGCGTCTTGAAACGCCCATGCTTGGGATAATATAGATAAACAACGGTGTCCACGGGTGCGCATAGGAAACGGTTTCATTCCCTGGCCCGAAAAATAAGGAATCAAGATTGGACATTTATATAAAACAAATCATCAGGAGGTATGAAAGGTTATGAAGAAAATTCTATTATTGGCGCTGGCGCTTGGGCTGTTGATCAGCGCGCCGGCCGCCGCCGCCACCGTGGAAGATGTGGACGGCGCTCTGGGCGTTAGCCTGGGCTGGTTCCAGGTGGACGATGAAACCGAAACCTATGCCACAATCGGCGCCGCGGGCGTGGATTTTGACGCCGCCCTGTCTTTCGGTCTCGATTACAGCTGGTATGTGGATGAAGGCACGCGCGCCTGGAACCTGGCTTTCCTGTACTCCAAGCCGGATGTGGCCACCACGGGCGCTGCGGCTGGCTGGAGCGGCGACGCCACGGTGTGGCAGCTCAGCGTGAATCACCTGTGGTATGTATCCACCATGGACGCCGGCCCGCACAAAGGCTGGTACCTGGGCGCGGGCCTGGGATACGGCAGCGTGGATGTGAGCCTGGCCAACGCAGCCGGCACATCGGTCAGCGCGGATGACTCCACCCTGGACATCAATGCGCTCGTGGGTTACGAGTGGGCTTGCGGCGGACACGCCGATCTGCTGTGGGTCGTGGACGAAAGCAACCTGGGCCTCAGCATGGGCTATCGTTTCTGATAAGCAACCGCATCAACCAAACAGGCAATCGGGGGGCGGCGCAAGCCGCCCCTTTTTGCATGGCGCGCCAGGGCCGCATCCTCTTTGGGCAATACGCATCTGTAAATTACTATCTGTGGTAAGAAGCGGGCCGTTACTGCCCGCGTTGTTCGTCGCGCAGGCGGCGGCCGCAGGCGTGATAAAATTTGCCGAGGTTGATTTCCGCAATTTTGACCAGGAACGGCTCAATGACCATGACCGCGCGCTGCACCAGGGTGTCCGGAAATCCGGGCAGGCTCTTCATGGTGATGTCCAGGCGGCCGTTGAGTTCGATGCGCGTTGCGGTTCCGTTTTCGTGGAACTGCGTGACGCCGCGGCAGTGGAAGTGCTCGGTGAAATAGCGTGAGCGCAGAGACCAGGCCACACTGAGGTTGTCCCGGTCGCACAGCAATTCTTCGTCCCAGCGCACCATATCGGGCCTGACTATGGGCCGCGCGATGGTGGGGATGGCGCCCTCTCCGCTGAACTGCAGCAGCCAGCGCACACGCCCGTCTTCAAGCACCTCGTGCTCCATCACACGGATAGAGGCAATGTTGGGGATGTACTTTTCCAGGCCCTCGAAATCGCGTGTCGTGACATCAAATGTTTCAAGGGGCGTGGCCGGAAACTTCCAGGTCAGGTTAAACTTGCGCATGTACGTGCTGCTCCGGGCGATTTGCGTGCGAAAATAGTCTAAAAGCCGGGCCTGCGGCCTTCAAGGCAAGGACGGTTCGCGGACGCGGCGGCGGCGCGGGATTCCGATGATTCCGGCTTGCTTTCCGCCGGTTCATTTCCCGCACGCGCGGTTTTCTTTCTCAATTTCCTGCTTGATGCTGCGGAAAAATGTTTGGAGATTTCTCGTCACCATTCTGCCGATGAAAGGCTCAATAACTTCGACCACTTTGCGGGCGATGCCGCCGCCGAGCCCGGTCCAGCCCTTGTGGTCAATGGTCATGGTTCCGGTAATATTCAGGCGCGAACCGCCGCTATAATCTTCCACCCATGATGTGCCCTTACAGTCCACGTATTCCGTGAATACCGGGGTTTCCACCTGCCAGTCCGCGGTGAGTTTGCCGTGGTCCACCACGTAGCTCTCTTTCCAGTTCAGGTCGTCGTTACCCATGAAAGAGCGCGCAATGGCGGGAATCTTCGCATCCGCATAAACCTGGATTGTTATGTGTTCGCGGCCATCGGCTTTTGTGTCCCGGGACAGCACCTGGATGCGGCTTACGTTGGGCATGAATTTTTCATAATCCCGGAAATCAACCATGGATCGTTCGAGCACAGCCCTTCCAGGGGCCGGGAATGTTTCGGTGAGATTAAAGCGGTACATGCTGCATCTCCTGCGGCGCCGTAAACGAACGCGGCGGAATACCCGGAATTGTAGCCGCAGGCCGGGATGCGCACAACTGCGGCCGCAGCCGGCCGCCGGGATTTGCGGATGGCGCGCAGCGCCAGGTATAAAAAAAGCGAACGTGCGTATTTTGAATAAGCGAACCCTCCGCCCCACTTATGCGTTACTCCGTTCGAGCGTTCGCGCGCAGCCACTGAATTGAGCTCGGAAAGAGGTGTCCACTTAACCCGTTATGGAAAAAGACAAACCGCAACACACCGAGTTTTCCCGTGATTGGTTTGCGGGCCGCAACCTGATTATTGTGACCAACCGGGAGCCCTATGAACATACTGTGGCTGAAGACGGCGGCATCAACTGCACCACGCCCACCGGAGGCGTGACCGCGGCCATGGATCCGATCATGCAGGACGTGGGCGGCACGTGGATCGCCTGGGGCGGCGGCAGCGCCGACTCCGAGGTCGTGGACGCGCACGACCGCGTTCCCGTGCCCCCGCTTAAGCCCAAATACCACCTCAAACGCGTGTGGCTGACCAAAAAAGAAATCAATGATTTCTATTACGGCTACTGCAATGAAGGCCTGTGGCCCCTGGCGCACAACCTGGTGAGCAAGGTGCGTTTCGAGCAGGCCCAGTGGCGCAGCTACGTGCGGGTGAACCGGAAATTCGCGCGCGCTGTTCTTGAAGAATGCAAAGACGGCGATGTGGTTTGGGTGCATGATTACCATCTCACACTCGCACCCGAAATGATTAAAAAGGAAAAACCGGGCGTGGCCGTGGTGTTCTTCTGGCATATCCCCTGGCCGCAAAACGATGTGTTCCATATCTGCCCGGACCACAAACGCATCCTGCGCGGCCTGCTGGCGTGCGACATGATCGGATTCCACATCCCCCGGTATTGCAATAATTTCAACGAGTGCGTGGAGCGTGCGTTCAGCGAAAAAGCGCGCGCCGCCCGCGCCATGCCTGCCGTGCGCTCGTTTCCCATCAGCATCGATGTGGAGGGTATTGAACGCGTGGCCGCGTCCGCACATGTGAAACGGAGCATGGACCGGCTCAGGAAGAAATACAATCTCAAAGGCAAACTCGTGGGCGCGGGCGTGGAGCGCCTGGATTACACCAAGGGTATCCCCGAACGGCTCGAAGCCCTGGAGATCCTTTTTGACACATATCCCGAACTGCGCGGCCAGTTCACCATGTTGCAGCTCTGCTCGCCCAGCCGCACCGAGATCGACGAGTACAAAACCGTGAAGCGCCGCGTGGTGGAAATCACCGAACGCATCAAGGAAAAATACGCCACACCCGACTGGACGCCGCTCGTGGTGTTCCACCGCAAGGTGCCGTTTGAGCATATTCTGGCCATGTACCGCATGGCGCACGTGGGCATCGTGTCCCCGCTCGTGGACGGCATGAACCTGGTGGCCAAGGAGTTTATCGCCGCGCAGGTGGACAAGCGCGGGGTGCTGGTGCTCAGCGAATTCGCGGGCGCGGCCGGGAGCCTGGAAAACGTTATCCCATGCAACCCGTTTGAGCGGGATTCGTTTGCGGACCGCATCAGGCAGGCCCTGGATATGACTGCGGATGAGCGCCGCGCCATGATCAAGGCCGCCCGCAAAGAGGTGCGCGGCTATACCGTGTTCGACTGGGTGAATCTGTTCCTCAAAGCCTCGGTGGAAATGGCGGCCCGTGACTCTGCCGTCCACGAATGAGCGGCGCCCCTGCACACCCATGAAAAAGGGCGCCTCGCCGGGCGCCCTTTTATAGTGTTGATTTTTGAATCTGCTTACCACAGCACGGCGAATGACAGCTCTCTGTGGCTGAAGCAAATCGTGTCGCCGTCCTGTATCACGCATACCAGATCTGACGGAATTTCCCGGATGGGCGTCTCCCCGGGCAGCCCTATCTGTGCGAATGATTCAAAGAAATTCTGCATGGCGTCCACCTCCGCGATGTCCGGCTTACTTTTCTTTCATACAAAAAAGAACACGGATGCGCGCGCAAAGTTCCGGAGCGCGGGTTGTCCGAACGAGCGCGAAGGCTCAAAGGGTGAAGAGCGCGGGATCGTCGAGAATTTTTTCTTTGAGGATAAAATCGCGGAGTTGCTCTTTAGAAACAGGCTGCTGGTCGGCCGAGCGGTAGGCGCGCGCCTGGTGCGGGTCGCGGCGCGGCGCGCCGTGTTCCAGCACATACATGCTGCCGGTCTCCTGCACGTACAGGGCTTCTTCCTGAGTGAGAAGGTCCTCGTACAGGCGCTCGCCCGGGCGCAGGCCCACTATGGTTTTTTCAATGGCGGCCGGGTCGCGGCCCAGGCGCGGGGCCAGTTCCTGGATGAGGATGTCCACCAGGTCCAGGATGCGGAACACCGGCATTTTAAGGATAAAAACCTCGCCGCCGCGCATGGCCATGCAGGATTCAAGCACCAGGGACACGGCCTGGGGAATGGTCATAAAGAACCGGGTCATGTTTTCATGGGTGATGGTTACGGGCCCGCCGCTGCGCACCTGGCGCGCGAACCGCGGCACCACGGACCCGCGCGAACCCAGCACGTTGCCGAACCGCACCGAAGCGAACCGGATGTCGCGCCCGCCCTTGTACAGGTTGGCCGCGGCCGTGAGGCGCTCGGCCAGCAGCTTGGTGGCGCCCATGGTGTTGATGGGGCTGACCGCCTTGTCCGTGCTCACGGTGATCATGCGCCCGACCCCGGCGGCCATACACGCGTCGATGAGGTTCTGCGTGCCCATCACATTGGTCTTGACCGCTTCGAACGGGTTGTACTCGCACACGGGCACATGCTTGAGCGCGGCCGCGTGAAACACCACATCGATGCCGTCCACGGCCAAAGCCACGCGCGCGGCGTCGCGCACATCGCCCACCAGAAACCGCAGCCGCGCCCCATGCTCGCGAAACTCTTCCTGCATGCGGTACTGGCCGTGCTCGCCCCGGCTGAACACGCGCACCACGGCCGGGCCGCACGCCAGCGCCTGGCGCACCACTTCACTGCCCACGGACCCGGTGCCGCCCGTGACAAGGATTCGTTTTCCCTTGAAAAACTGTTGCATGCGCGCGTCCCATTCTTTTCCCTTGTAACAGATTCCTTTATACAGGAAAGCTTTTTCAAAGTAAAGCCGCACCGGTTCCGGCGCGGATTGGCCCCCCCGTTCAACGGCTTCTCTCCTTGCATTTCGCGGGCTGCAGCAAGGGCGGCGCGCCGGGCACATCCAAAAAGGATAAACCCGCGGCTTCTGCGCAAAGCGCGAAAAATGACGCCGCAGCCGGCAAGGATGCCGAAGTTCATGCTGCGGATAGCAACCCCTTCGAAAAAGCCCGGGAGCAGACAGACGCCCCGGAACCGCGTGCGGGGTTCAAAGAGGCGGTGCGTGACCTTGCCAACGATGTTCTGGATCCGTGCAGCACAGAGGACTGGGATGCCGTGGCTGCGGCCTTTCCCGACGTCGTGGAATACAAGGAATGGGGCTTTGACCGCGAATTGCCCCGCGACGTGTTTATCAAGGACGTTTACCAGTGGCGCTGTGAAGCAATGGCTTCGCCCGAAATGTATGAAACCATCCCCGCGCAGCAACGCATTGTGGACGTGATCGCGGCCGGCCCGGGCGAAGCGCGCGTACTCGTGGCCCACAGAACCCTGCAGGATGAAACCCTTTCCTGGCCCCCTTTCGGCGACTGGGAAGGCATGATGTATTTTGTCAGGGAAATCGATGGCGCTTTGAAAATTTACAAATACGGCTCATGCCCCGCCGACGATATTGTGAACCTGATCGGTTCCACACAAGACCAGGGGGATTAGCCTGCCCGGCGGCCATGGCTCAGATGCTTTTACTAAGGCGTATTATCACAATCATCCTTCCTCCCCCGGGCAGGATTTTGTCCGGGGAGTGCATAAATAAAATTCTGGGAAGATTGTAAAGGTTCTGCTTAAATTGTGGTTGACACTTTATTCCCATGGACTGCTGCATATTCCGGATACAATACCGCGAGTCCGCAGTGCGCAGATTCCTGCTATTCCTCAAACTGCTCCACGGCTGTGCGGAACCAGTCGGGAATGGGTGTGGCTTTCCAGTCCTCGTGGTTCACGAACACAAAAACCGTGCGCGCCACGGCCACGGGCAGGCTGTCGCGCCGGCGCACGGCCAGGTAGTCCAGGTCAAAGCTGCGGTTGCGGATCTCCGGAGTGCGCACGTAAATATCCAGCACATCGTCGTAAAACGCGGGCACATAATACCGGTTCACGAATTCCACGATGGACAGGTAGTTGCCCTTCTGGTGCACTTCCTGCAGTTTGATGCCCATGCGCCGCCAGTACTCCTGGCGCGCGGCTTCATAGAAATTGGAATACGCACCGTAGTACACCACCTGTTGCGCATCGGTGTCCGCATAATGCACGCGCACGGTGAGGAAGAATTTGAAATCCTCAACGTTTCGGGATAATTCCACGGGATAGCGATTCTTGTCGGTCATGGCGCCGCCCCTTCATATTGCCGCCTGCTCTGGTTGCTGCTGCACATAGTATATACAACCGGGGCGCGGCGCAACAGTGCGCCGCGCCCCTGGCGCACGCGTCAGCCGCGCGCCGGGCAGTTCAGAATCTGCCGCGCCTCTTCGGGTGTTGCGGGTTCGCGGTCCGCCTGCTCGGCAATTACAACCGCTTTTTTAACCTGTTCCCACGAGCCCTTGGCCAGTTCCTTGCCCTTGATATAGATGTTGTCTTCCAGGCCCACGCGGATGTGTCCGCCCAGCGCCGCCGCCATCATGGCCAGGGGGAACTGGGCCGGGCCCACGCCGCACGTGTGCCATGTGGAGCCCTCGGGCAGCAGGTTGATGAAGCTCGTGAGGTGATCCACCCTGAAATGGATGCCCCCGGCCACGCCGAACACGAAGTTAAAGTGCAGGGGCTCGTCCATGACTTTTTTCATCTGCAGCAGCTTCACATTGTACATGTGCCCCAGGTCATATACTTCCAGCTCGGGCTTGGTGCCGGCTTCGCGCATGGCTTTTGCGAATTTCTTGATGGTGGCGAAGGTGTTATCAAAAAGGAATTCCACGAGCACATCCTTGCTCTTGTAATCGAACAGCGCAAAGTTCATGGACCCGGTATTCAGGGACGCGAATTCGGGCTTGAGTTCAACCACCGGGCGGATGCGGTCTTCGGGCTTGAGCCCGGCCATGATCGCGGTGCTGAGGTTGATGTTCACCGGGCACGCGGCGCGGATGCCTTCGATCACCGGGGTGATGATCTCCATGTCGGGCGTGGCGAACCCTGTGTCCGGGTTGCGCACGTGAATATGCAGAATGGACGCGCCGGCCTCGTAGCACTTCACCGCTTCTTCGATAAACTCGTCTTTGGAATACGGCACGGCGGGGTTCTGGTCCTTGCGTGTGGCGCCGCCTGTGAGCGCGGCCGTGATCACGACTTTATTGTTCGGGTTGGACATTCGGGATTCCTCCTCCTGGTTTCCATTGTTATGCAGGGATAATGCACACATATGCAATGGGATCCATTTTACGGGCGCGCGGCGCGGGGTGTCAAGGAAAAGAACACGCGGCGTAAAGATTCAGACGGGCGCGGAATCGGAGCGCGCATCAGCCAGGCAGCCGCAGCCGTTTACGCGCCGCAAACCATTTCATGAAAATCCGATTTATAATAAACGGGGGCAGCGCCCCACATCCCGGAGGTGAGGTTTCGCAAACTCCATTATGGAAACAGATTATACGCCGCATACAAACGCACCACAGGACGCCTATCTGCTGTCCATACTGCGCGTGCGGCAGTTCATCTACAACCGGTTCTCCATAACAACCCTGCACGTGAGCGGCGATGCCATCCGGTTCGAGGCCACGGCCCTGCGCGCGCCCTGGCGCGATATCAAAAAAGAATCGCGCCAAATGGATTACAATGCCTACAAGCAGCAGTGGGGCGGGCGCATCATCGTCACGCTCGTGAAAATCCGCAAACAACGCACTCCCGATGAAAAGAAAGAAATGCGCGCGGCCTGGCTGCTTTTTATCGCAACCATCTGCACAACGCTCATGGCTGGCTACCTGATGTCCGGGGATTCTGCCAAAACGTGGTGGGGCGCCGCCCTGAACACAGTGAGTTTTTCCGCGGGGCTTTTGCTCATTCTCGGCACGCATGAAATGTCTCACAAAATAGCCGCTTTGCGCAACGGAGTGAAGGCCAGCCCCCCAAAGTTTATTCCCGTGCCCACAATCATAGGCACCCTGGGCGCATTTATCCGCCTGCGATCACCTTTGCCCGATGAAAACGCGGCCGTGGACCTGGGTATCAGCGGCCCTGTGGGCGGTTTCCTTATGGCCATCCCCATTCTCATCATCGGCATTTTGCTATCCGATGTGCGCGCTGTGGCGCCGTCAAACGTGCCCGGCGGCATCTATTTCGCCGAGCCCATTATATTTAAATTCATCGCTTACACGGTTCTCAGAATTCCTTCTGAATCCACTATCTTTGTGCATCCTCTCGCATTCGCCGGGTGGGTGGGCCTGCTTGTAACCATGCTCAACCTCATGCCCATCGGCCAGCTCGACGGCGGGCACATCGCACGCGCCATGCTCGGGCCGCGCGGCCACAAAATTCTCAGTTACATGATGATCGCCGGGCTCATCGGCCTGGGCCTTTACACAAAGTACATGGGCTGGTACCTGTGGGCGGGCATCGCCGCGTTCTTTCTGCGCTTTCCGTACCCGCCCCATTCGGGCGCTATCGCGCCCCTGCGCACGCGCAATATTCTTATCGCCATCTTAGGCATCGCCATCCTGATCCTGTGTTTCATGCCCATGCCCGTGTCCGTGGGATAACCCGATCCCCTGTCACCAAACCGCTCAAACCTTTATAGTATTAAAAGCTGTCCCGGGCGCACCCGCGCGGCCCGCACACCATTCAAGGAGCTTTGCCGTGAAACGATTTCTTATCCGCCTCTCCATCCTCGTGTTCGCCGCCGCACTGTGCTCGGGCGCAATCGCATCCGACCTCAAACGCCCCATGACCGTGGCGCACCGCGGCGCAAACCGCCTGGCCGACGAAGACACGCTCAAGGCTTTCGCCATTGCCGCGGACTATGGCGTGGACTACATCGAATGCGACCCGCGCCTCACAGCCGACGGCGTGTTCGTTATCAACCACGACAAATCACTCAAACGCACCACAGGCGTGGACAAGGATATCCCGGACCTCACCCTGGAACAGGTGCGCGCCATCAAAACCAAAAACGGGGAAACCATCCCAACTCTTAAAGAAGTTCTGGACCTGGCAAAGGAAAAAAACGTAGGCGTGTTTATTGACACCAAGGAGCACAGCACCGAGGCCATGGAACAACTCATGGCCCTGGTCACGGCCGAGGGCATGCTGGACCGGGTCGTGGTGCAGATGTGGACCCAGGCGCAGATTAAATGGTTTGATAAAAATTACCCGGATGTGACCGCCAGCCTGTCATACCCCGCGCCCCTGCCCACGTTTTCGCTCATGAAACAGTCGGGCGCGGACTGGGCCGGCATGCTCCTGGAACACGCGGACGACAAAACCCTGGCCAAAGCAAACAAACTCGGCATCATCGTCATCACCATGCCCATCAACGACAAAGAAACCATGCGCCGAAAACTCGCCGCTGGCCTGCCCGTGCTCCAGACCGATGATGTGGCCCTGCTCAAAGAATTCCTGGACGAAGAATTCGGCGAAAAACAGTAACGCCGTGATCCACGGCTCATGAAATCATTCGAAAAATCGGGAATCCGGAATCTTAATCAAAGAATCTCTCGGACTTCAGCATAGGAAAGTTAATTTCAATTCCGGTCTGATGATTCATGCTATAATGCTGACATGCGAAAGATATCAAAGGAATAACCATGGTCCTCAATCCAGCAAGAATAACCGGGGGGCTGAGAACATGCTGACCACACCGCATCATTTCGGAATTACAGTAACCAATGCAAAGGAGTCGCGCCGGTTTTATCACCGCGTGCTGCGGTTTCCGCTTCTGGGCATGACCGTGAACAAGGGCGCCAGACACGACACCATGTACCGGCTGGAAAATGCGGTGAATGAGGTCTCATGGTTCCAGGTGCAGGACCAGGGCCTGGAGCTTTTTCACCTGCCGCGCCACCCGGCGCGGGACGCGGACCCGGCGCCATTCGCCAGGCCCGGCTGGCGTTATGCGGCATTCACCGTGCGCGGGTTCGACGACTATGTGGAGCGCCTGGAACAAAAAGGCGCGGCCCCGCGCACGGCCGAAACGCCCGAGGGCCGCTGCGCCCTGGTGCGCGACCCCGATGGCGCGGCGTTGGTTTTTTTCGAGGACACTTCGGATACATCCTTGTCCCTGTTTGATTTCACCGACGGCATCGGAGCAATCACCGGCATCCGCGAGGCGGGCCTGGTGGTTGCGGACCTTGAGCCGTATCTGCGCTTTTTCGACGCCGCGGGCCTGCTCAAAAGGGACGCCCCACCCACGCACGGATTTCTGCATGAGATGTTTGACTATCCCGGGGAAATTGTGTCGGAAGCGTTTGGCTGCATCAGAGTAATCCACCTGCCCGGCGAGGCCCTGGAACCGCCCGCACACATGTTCCCCCGCCCCGCGCAGGAGCGCATCGATTACTACCCGGACACGGGCATTAAGCACATCTGCTATTACTGCGAGGATATCCGCGGATTCCACGGGCGCGCGGCCGCGGCCGGAATCCATTTTCTGTTCGAGCCGGTGCGCATCACAGGCGGCGCGCGCATGGCCTATTTCAGCGACCCCGAGGGGCACATGATCGAGGCCATGCAAGTGCCCGGCGCCGCGCGCTCAATCGCCGCGCTGGGCGGCCGCGTGCGCCAGTCGCAAATGGATGCATTCAGCTTTATTAAACGCCGTATTCTTTAATCTCAACCCTATGTTTCCCTCTGTCAAAAAACAATGGATCTGTCCATGTCCTTATTCCCGCAAGCCCATTCTCTTCACGTCCTCCGCCACGCCTGCCCTTCCAGCTTTTTCTTCGTGTCCATTGTTTATGCCGCGCCAAAACTTCTTTTCCGCAACTTTTCCATTTAAAATATGCGCCGGGAGCAGGGGCCTGTAAATGTGGCATGCGCCACATCAATTCTCCGGAGGGTTTCCGCAATGCGCCGCGCACATGTTTTGTATCTGTTTGCTCTATTCAGCATGATCTGTATATTGGGGTGTCAAACCGCAAGCAAGAAGAAATCCGCTGAAACGCCCGGGCACACGTCAGGGGAAAAGGCGCCTGCGGCCAAGGGCCCTGAATTCGGGGCCGAGACCCCCGAAGCATTCGGCCAACTGTTCTGTGATTTCAACATGGCCCCGGATGTGGATAAATTCGTGGCCATGGCCCACCCCAAACTCCTCGATATTCTCCTCACAAGCATGGGACAGGCCAAAGGCAGTGGTAAACCCTACACACTGGATGATATGAAGCGGGACATGCAGCAACAGCTTCAAACGGAAAAACCATACGCCGCCTGCGAAATCGCAGGCGTTAAGCAGGGCCAATGCAACGAGGACGCGGTTGCAGGTTACGACAAGGAGCTTGGGATAACGCTCGAGGCATGCGGGGCGCTTTCCGCGGACATGACCGGACCCGACGGAAACGCGGGCGCGCATTCCATTCCCATCCTCAAAATCCAGGGGCGCTGGGTCCTGGATCTCCTTGGCAGCAGCAAAAATGAGCAAAGCATCGCGAAATAGCGCCGTTTCGCTTCCATTATAGCAATCACGGAAACGAACCAAGAGGTGAACAGCCAGAAATT